>ERZ772964.299-NODE-299-length-23704-cov-5.08381_pt1 | contig 23704 bp, 16 predicted proteins | sample MGYA00580675_ERZ772964 | MGnify/ENA primary metagenome ERZ772964 (study PRJEB29015, sample SAMEA2737941) | human oral metagenome | biome: human oral; feature: human-associated habitat; material: dental | place: China | collected 2139 ... | reverse complement strand
GCGACCTTCGTGACCGTGAAGTCACTGGACGCCGCCCCCGTGGCCCAGCCGCCGTGCTGGTAGTGGTCCTCGATCCTCGAAGCGGTGTCTTTACAGGCGCGGCACCCGGGTTGCGAGGCGTTGGTGATGGCGCTGGCGTCGCCTTTGTTCCACGCGTGAGCCACCAGGCGGAAGTAGAGTTTGGCGGTCTCCCGGCAGCCGTCGTCGGTGAACGTCCACGTGGCGGGGCCCGTGCTGGGCATGGGGCCGGCGTTGTTGGGCCAGCGCGGGGACCCGTCGGACTGGATCTGGTACCCGCCGCTCATGGCGGGGGAGGGGGAGGCGCCGAATGCGGAGCACGCCGAGACGGCGGACACCGCGCTCATGAGCACGGCGAGCGCCCGCCAGGCGCGCCCACCGGTCCGCGAACCGCGGCTTCCCGGGCCCGGTGCCCTGCTCCCTGCCCTCACTGGTACCACGTCCTCGTGCCAGGTCCGGACCATGGTAGTGGTCCGCTTCACTGCTACCTTTTTGATGGTAACGCCCCGTACGTGCCCGGCGCTAGCCCTTGATCGAACCTGTGGATAACCGTCCTGGTCGTCCGCGCCCACTGGACTCGACCCCCACTGGCCGCCCGCTCCCTGCCAGGACCGCACACAAGGGCCTGAATTACGCAACACCTGGTCGCACACAACGGCGGGATCAAGCCCTTGTGTGCGGTGCGTGTTTCGTAAATCAAGGTCCTTGTGTGCGTAACCGGGGGAGGGGCGCGCCCCGCGGTGGCGGGCCTCGGCGGGCGCCGGCGCGCGCTCAGAACAATTCCGCGATCGCGCGCACCTGGTCGGGAGCCGCCGTGCGGGAGGCCAGGAAATAGGTGGCGGAGGCGTCAGCTTCCGCCACGGGGACCGCGCGCCTGGACTTCATCGGCGGGTTCGGCAGCGTCAGGTCGGTGCTGAAACTCAGCAGCGGCGAGGACTCCACCAGTTGGGCGAAGACGCTCGGGTCGCTCTGCACGACGAACTCCGAGTCGGGCATGCGGCTGCGCACCAGTTCCGCCCAGAAGCCGATGGCGGCCTGGATGAGGAAATGCTCCCCGTCGAGGTCCGCCCACGTGAGGGAGTCCCGCCCGGCGAGACCGTGGGCGCGCGGAACCAGCACGAACAGCGACTCGGACAAGAAGGGCGCCACCTCGGCGCCGGGGATCGCGATCCGCCTGCGCAGGACTGCCAGGTCGACCCCGCCGGACGCCAGGGCGCGCTCGAGCTCCGCCTCGCCGCTCAGCGCCGTCGAGAGGATCGTGCCGGGGAAGGCCGTGACGATCCGGCGCGTGAGCTCCCAGATGGGGGCGGGCGCGCAGGCGCCTATGCGCACTGTCCGGGCCCTGCTCGCGTGGTCCGACAGGGCGTCGCGCATCGCCCGCAGGTCGTCGAGGACCCGCCGCGCGTGGGCGAGGGCGACCAGTCCCGCCTCGTTGAGGCGCACGCGGTTGCGGGCGCGTACGAACAGGGGCTGCCCCAGCTCGGCTTCGAGCGCCTGCATGGAACGGGAGACCGCGGGCTGTGACATGAACAGGGCGTCGGCGGCAGCGGAGACAGTGCCGTGGGTGTGGATGGCGACGAGTTGTTCGAGCTGCTCGATCTTCATGGGCCTTTGGCCTTCCCCCTGCTCTCGGCGATGTCCGGCTGCGGTCACCGCGTCCGCGCCGACCACCGTGCCTCGAGTGCGGATCATGCGCATAACGCATAGTAGCAACGTGGATTCGCATTGTACATCGGTGATGAGAAATGCGTGTGGCGTATAGGCTGAATGCGTCGGTCGGATACGGGCGCCGAGGCGGGACCCCACCCGTGAACGTTTCTCGCGCGGCAACGACCGGCTCCTCCACCCGCACGAAAGGAAAGCCGATGAGCACCATCACCCTGAACAACGGAATCCAAATGCCCCAGCTGGGCTACGGCGTGTTCCAGATCGACAACGCCCAGACGGAGCGCTGCGTCGCCGCCGCCCTCGAGGCGGGCTACCGCATGATTGACACCGCGCAGGCCTACGGGAACGAGGAGGGCGTGGGCGCTGCCGTGGCGAACAGCGGCGTCCCGCGCGAGGAGGTCTTCCTGGTCGACAAGGTGTGGGTCACGAATCACGGCGAGGGCCACGCGCTCCGGTCAATCGAGCAGTCCCTGTCGGCTCTGGGCACCGACTACATCGACCTCATGCTGATCCACCAGCCCTACGGCGACTACTACGGCGCCTACCGCGACCTGGAGCGCGCCCTGGAGTCCGGGAAGGTCCGCTCCATCGGGGTGTCCAACTTCGATGCCATCCGCACCATCGACATCGCCGCCTTCGCGGGAGTCGTCCCCGCGGTCAACCAGATCGAGACCCACGTGTTCTGGCAGCAGAAGCAGAACCACGAGGTCATGGAGGGCCTCGGGATCCGCCACATGTCGTGGGGGCCCTTCGCTGAGGGCGCCAACGGGTTCTTCACGAACCCCGTCCTGTCCGCCATCGGCGCGAAGCACGGCAAGAGCGTCGGCCAAGTGGCCCTGCGGTACATGCTGGACCTGGGCGTCATCGTGATCCCCAAGTCCTCCAAGTCCGAGCGCATCGCCGAGAACTTCGACGTCTTCGACTTCTCCCTGGCGGACGAGGACCGTGCCGCCATCGCGGCGCTCGACCAGGACCGCTCCATCGTCTTCGACCACCGCGACCCCTCGCTCATGGGCGGTTTCCTCAAGGGCCTCGGCGCCGCGCGCAGACAGGCGTGAGCCGCCGCCGCTCATAGTGGGGGCCTGCCCCGCGCGGGCTCCCCGGACAGGAGGGATCCGGGAGAAGCGGACTGCTAGCGCGCCACCAGCCCCGCGTCGGCACGTCCGGGGGGCGTTGTCATTCGCGCGTACTGCCGGGGTCGGTTGGGGGATCGAGCAAGGCGAGGACTTCTTCGACGCGTCCCGCCGCAAGGTATGCGTATGCGAGGTTGTTGCGGGAGGCGAGTGTGTCGGGGTGGTCGTCTCCCAGGACGCGCACACTGTCGGCGAGCACCTCCTCGAACAGGGGGATGGCCTCGTCCAGGCGCCCTGCCGAATAGTATGCGTATGCGAGGTTGTTGCGGGAGGTGAGGGTGTCGGGGTGGTCGTCTCCCAGGACGCGCACACTGTCGGCGAGCACCTCCTCGTACAGGGGGATGGCCTCGTCCAGGCGCCCCGCCGACTGGTATGCGCCTGCGAGGTTGTTGCGGGAGGTGAGGGTTTGGGGGTGATCGGGCCCCAGGATCCGCACACTGTCGGCAAGGGTCTGCTCGTACAGGGGGATGGCCTCGTCCAGGCGCCCCGCCGAATAGTAGGCGCCCGCGAGGTTGTTGCGGGAGGCGAGGGTGTTGGGGTGGTCGTCTCCCAGGACGCGCACACGGTCGGCGAGCACCTCCTCGTACAGGGTGATGGCTTCGTCCAGGCGGCCCGCCGACTGGTATGCGCCCGCGAGGTTGTTGCGGGAGGTGAGGGTGTGGGGGTGGTCGTCTCCCAGGACGCGGGTGCGGTCGGCGAGCACCTGCTCGTACAGGGTGATGGCTTCGTCCAGGCGGCCCGCCGACTGGTATGCGCCTGCGAGGTTGTTGCGGGAGGTGAGGGTTTGGGGGTGGTCGTCTCCCAGGACGCGCACACTGTCGGCGAGCACCTCCTCGAACAGGGGGATGGCCTCGTCCAGGCGCCCTGCCGAATAGTATGCGTATGCGAGGTTGTTGCGGGAGGTGAGGGTGTCGGGGTGGTCGTCTCCCAGGACGCGCACACTGTCGGCGAGCACCTCCTCGTACAGGGGGATGGCCTCGTCCAGGCGGCCCGCCGACTCGTAGGCGCCTGCGAGGTTGCTGCGGGAGGCGAGGGTTTGGGGGTGGTCGTCTCCCAGGACGCGGGTGCGGTCGGCGAGCACCTCCTCGTACAGGGGGATCGCCTCGCCCAGGCGGCCCGCCGACTCGTAGGCGCCCGCCAGGTTGTTGCGGGAGGCGAGGGTGTCGGGGTGATCCTCTCCCAGGACGCGCACACGGTCGGCCAGCACCTCCTCGAACAAGGGGATCGCCTCACCCAGACGGCCCGCCGACTCGTAGGCGCCCGCGAGGTTGCTGCGGGAGGCGAGGGTGTCGGGGTGGTCGTCTCCCAGGACGCGCACCCTGTCGGCAAGGGTCTGCTCGTACAGGGGGATGGCCTCGCCCAGGCGTCCCGCCGAATAGTAGGCGCCCGCCAGGTTGTTGCGCGAGGCGAGGGTGTGGGGGTGGTCGGGCCCCAGGATCTTGCTGAGGTGGGTGACAGCGTCCGATAAGGCAACGGCTGCTTGGGGGGCTCCGAGCTCCGCCGAATACCACAAGGCGGACGCGAGGACCTTGCCGAATAAGGGGGATGAGAAAAGGGCGTTGGAGTAGTCCTGCTCGGATGTCGCGCGCAACTGGTCCGCAAGGTCAATGGCGTCCTGACGCCTGGCGCCGTTCTTGGGATTACGGACCCGGGTGGTGTCCACGGAGGAAAGAAGGTCGATCGCTTCCTCCTCAGCGTGCGCCTGTTCCTTCGGCTCATTCTTCCAGTTCTCCCGGATGACCCGCCCCTGAAGGCGGTGCAGCGCCGCCTTCGCGCCGTCCTCCGAGAGCTGGCAGACCGAGAACTCGACCAGCGAACTCAGCGCCTCACTGGCGTCCAACGAGCTCCTGTCCGAAGAGTCCTGGTCGGTGCCCTCCAACCACCGCCTGGGGACTCCGGAGGCGGCGAGCAGGGCGAGGACGCCAAGCTGGAGGCTGGCGATCTCCTCCCAGCGAGGGTTCTGTTTCCAGATTTCTTCGAGTGCAGTTCGGACAGCTAGCTTCAAAGCGGCTCCAACGGCCGCCGGATATTCATCGCCGTCGAGGCGACGGACGCTGTCCTCCAGCGAGTACTTCCTGAGTCTGTCCAGATAGGTGGCGAAGCCGCATCGGCTGCGCTTGATCGTTGCCGCCGCCTGTGAGACCGCCACCGGCAGATCGCCGAGGGCGTCGGCAATGGTGTTCGCCGCATCGCGGTCGGTCCAGCCAGTACGGTCGAGCAGCATGGTGATCGACTGCTCGCGCTCGAAGACTCCCACGCGGATGGGCGTCCAGTGGGCCTGCTCCCAATCCACTTGCTTCGTCGTCGTAGCCAGAACCCGTAGTCCTTTCCCGAGGGGAATGAAGCCCTTCAGATCGTCGGCGCGCTCGACGTTGTCGAAGACGACGAGGCGGTCCGCCGCCTCAGCTTCCTCCAGCGCCTCGAGGCAGCGCCGCGCGAGTGTTTCGGGCGTGCGGTCATCCGTTTCCCCCACGCCCATGCGCTGCCCGAGCTCGGACAGCCCCTCAAGCGCACTCTGACGCGACTCTGCGTTGACCCACGCGACCAGCGGCCACTCCTCCTCGACGCAGCGGGCCGCGACGGCGGCGGCGAGCTGTGACTTCCCGCAGCCGTGCATTCCCACGAGCACCGTGCGCGGTGCGACACCGGAGAAGACGGCGCTGAACAGATCCTCCTGCTCGCGCCTGGTGACGAAGCCCAGTGCTTCCATGGGGCGGCTGCCAAAGCGGATGCGGGAAGGGGACGCGGGAACGGGCGCATGAGGAGTGTTGACGACCTTGGCAATGTCCTTCACGTCCGCTTTGATTTCGGCAATGTCATTGTGGGACGCCTCTTGTTTGGCCTCCATGCGATGGAGGATCGCAAGGGCTTCGGAGTCGTTATTCAGCAGCTCCTTGAGGGCCTCGAGACTGAACCGCGAGGATCCCGGAGCCAGGGAGGTGAACTCCCGGGCTACTGTCCTCACCAGCTCATCGAAAAGGGGCTCCGCCTTCTCCTCCACCTTCTTGCGGAACTCCTGGCCGCGCTCACTGAGGAGATCCTCGAAGCGGTCCGGGTCCTGGACTGCGGCCACAACCGCACGACCATCGGAGGCGACCTGCTCAAGGAGGGCCGCGACCTCGGTCGCCGCGCCTGGCAACAACTCAACATCGAGGCCCTGCTCCGTGTACCTGCGCCTGGCGCCCTTAACCGCGGCCGCCAGGCGGGAGGCGATTTCCTTGCCGAGGGCGTCGGCGGCCTCGCTGCCCCGCTTCCCCAGCGCGGCGATGGCCCTCCACTCCTCGTAGGCGCTCTTGCCCAACGAGACCACTCCGCTGGCCGAAGGCGCGGCCATCACTGCCGAGCCCTGGACCAAGAGCTCGGCCAGGCGGAGACCGAGCGGGGTCAAGTCGGAACGGGCAACCATACGGGGAGTCTATCGCAGCGGTCGCGGGCGGATCGGTGAATGGAGGCCGTTCTGACCGCCGGGGGCATCCGCGAGAACCCGGATTCTGCCGGCGTTGGCCGCCCCTCCCGGCCATGAGTGCATGTGGCTTCAAAACCTGCGATGAGCAGGGAAGACTCAGTCTTTCTGACGGACGCGCTTGACGTACGTAGAGTCTTACGTATGATTCTACGTAAGGATTCACGTACATAGGGGGCGATCATGGCACTGGACCCCATAGTCCCGCAGCCCGGCAACGACCGGAACCCGGCGCACTTCGTCGGCCGGGCGGAGACCACGACGCAAGCCCGCCGCCGCCTCGGGGCCGGTGCGAACCTGCTGCTCACAGATCCCAGGCGCATGGGCAAGACCTTCTGGATGGCGGCCTTCGCAGCCCGGGAAAAGGGCTTTCACTGTTACTCCATCAATTACGAGGGAGTGTTCACGGTCAACGATTTCCTGATCGGCACTGCTAAGCAACTGATCAAGGACGGTAAGCTCTCCCAGAAGGCCCGCGTGAAGCTCCGCACTATTTTCAACAACTGCGATATTGAACTCCCTGGCCCCATCACGATCAAGAGCTACCACCGCCAAACCTCTCCCCACGTCCTGCTCACCGATGTTCTTGGGGCCCTGGACGAGGACGCCGCCGGCGTCATTCCGCTGGTCATGATGGACGAGGTGCCCATGGCGGTCAACAATATTGCCGACCGTGAGGGGCCTAGTGCGGCTGCGGAGATCCTCCAGACCTTAAGGGCGCTGCGGCAGCGGACTGCTAACGTTCGGTGGATCATTACCGGCTCCATCGGTTTCCACCACGTCCTGCGGAGGGCTGGTATGACGCAGGGGGCGTTGAACGACCTCGAACCACTGCCTCTCGGTTCCCTGCGGGACGACGAGGCACGGGAACTCGCGCGCCGCCTCCTGCTGGGGATCGGGCGACTGCCTGATGATGCTGTTGTCGAGGCGCTTGTCGAGGTCAGCGGCGGGATCCCCTTCCTGCTCCACAAGGTGGCGGCGACGCTCGGCCAGCGCCACCGCAACGTATTCAGGCCCGCCGAGGTCCGCGAGTGCTTCGAGGACTTCATCGACGACCCGGACGAATTCGGGTGGTTCGAACATTATCTGACCCGGGTTGGGCCCCATTACCGCGAACGCGCTGATCTGGCCGAGCGGGTGCTCCGGGCCACGCTTTCCGAGGCCAATGACTGGATCCCCGTGGGCGCCCTGCCCCCGGACGACGGGGTCGCCGACATCCTCGAGGATCTCACCAAGGACCACTACCTGGAGCGCCGCGGCCAGTCGATTCGCTGGCGCTATCCCGTCCTCCAGTACATCTGGGCGCGCAAGAAGGCGGGGTGGGACCGCCGATGAGCGCCGTCTCCATCTCACGTTTCACCCCCTCGACCATGCCGGAGGACTTGCTCGAGCGCCTGTTCGTGGTGCGCCAGCCGGTCCTGGAATCGCTCATGAAACGGGTCGGTGATCTGGGGGCCACGCCCAGCCCCCACCACACGCTCCTCGTCGGCCCGCGCGGCGCGGGCAAGACGCACCTCATTTCCTTGGTCTACCACCGTGCCAAGAACCGGGCGGGCACCGACGACGGCAAACCCCTGCGCATCGCGTGGCTGCCCGAGGACCCGTGGACGATCGTGTCCTACGCGCGGTTGCTCGCCGCGATTCTGGAGCGGGTGGCACCGGATACCGAGGTGAAGAGCGCCGACGAGGCCGAGCTCGACGCGCGGCTCCGCTCCACCAGCCGCAAGGACGGTCCCGTCCTGGTGCTCATGGAGAACGTCGACCAGATCCTTGACGCCCTCGGGGAGGTGGGGCAGCAGAAGCTGCGCAACCTCCTCCAGACCGAGTCCGGAGTCCTCATCATCGGCAGCACCACTCGCCTGGACCGCAGTCTCTCCTCCCATGCGGCGCCCTTCTTCGGCTTCTTCGACACGATCCGCCTCGAACCCTTCTCCCCCGAAGAAGCGCGCGAGATGCTCACGGCCCTGGCACGGGAAGCCGACAACGCGGAATTGGCGGAGCGCCTTTCCAGCAGTGGCGCGCTCGCGCGCATCCACACGATCGCCCACTTGGCCGGCGGGCAGCCCCGCCTGTGGGCGCTGCTCGGCAGTGCGCTCACCGTGGAGGAGCTGCGCGACCTCGCCGCTTTGCTCCTGAGCCGCTTCGACGACCTCACCCCGTACTACCAGGAGCAATTGGCGCGCCTGTCGCCCCTGCAGCGCCTCGTCGTCGCAGAGCTCGCCGCAGCGGATCGGCCGCTGCCTGTCAAGGACATCGCCGAACGGGTCGGCTCCGACCAGCGCAGCGTGGCCAAAGCCGTCGGCGATTTGGCCGAACGGGGCTGGCTCAAACCGGTCTCGACCATTTTCACGGAGCTCCTCGACCGGCGCCGGACCTACTACGACCTGGCGGAGCCGCTCGCCCGGCTCGCGTTCCAGATCAAGGAATCGCGGGGGGAGCCCCTGCCCCTGGTGGTCGACTTCCTGGTCAACTGGTTCGACGCCGACCAGCTCCGCTCTTCCGATGGGAGTGACTATGGCCGGGTCGCGTTGATGAGGATGGAGCAGGACGAAGTGGGCGGCCTGGCCCGGCGGCTGACGAGCCTGCCCGAGTCTCGGATCCCCTCCCTCGACTTGCTGGGGCAGGTCGAGGACGCCCTCGCGGCGTTCTCGGCGGGTGACGCGGAGCCGGTGATGGCGTTGCGGAGCACACTGCGCCAGGCCATCGAACTCAGGGCCCACGACGAAGGGGGCATCGCTTCTGTGCGTTTGGAGCTCCTTGAGGACGCCTTGCGGGAGGTTGGCGACGTCCCCCGCGGAGATGCCAATTCTGCATGGGTCGTGCGCGCGGAGCGGTTGGACGCCGAAGCTCAGTCCCCGCAGAGCCGGCTCATGCTGGTGCGCTGGCTGGCGGCGTCGTGGCGTTTCGACGAGGCGGAGGCCGCGTTGGGCACGATCTCCTCGGACGAAGTGGCACTGGAAGGCGGGAACGCTATTGCATACGCTTACGTGTCGGCAGGGCGTCTGGCCGATGCTATCGCCCTATTCGAGGAGGTCCTCGCAGACAGCGCGCGCATCCTAGGCGCTGTTCACCCCAGCGCCCTCACCACCCGCAACAACCTCGCATACGCTTACATGTCGGTGGGGCGCCTGGCCGACGCTATCGCCCTGTACGAGCAGACTGTCGCCGACAGTGTGCGCGTCCTGGGCCCCGACCATCCCGACACGCTCGTCTCCCGCAACAACCTCGCATTCATCTACGAGTTAGTAGGTCGCTTTGATGAGGCCATCACCCTCCGACGGCAAACCCTTGATGATTGTGTGCGGACCTTCGGGGAGGAACATGCTGAAACGCTCGCTTCCCGCAGCTACCTCGCGCGTGCCTTCCGGGCGGCGGGGCGCCTCGATGAGGCCATCCCCCTGTACGAGGAGGTGCTCGCAGATCGTATGCGGATCCTCGGGCCTGACCACCCCGATACCCTCACCTCCCGGGGTAGCCTCGCATACACCTACCGCTCGGCGGGGCGTTTGGCCGACGCTATGGCCCTGTATGAGGAGGTGCTTGCAGATCGTATGCGGATCCTCGGGGCTGACCACCCCGATACCCTGATTTCCCGCTACAACCTCGCACACGCCTGCTGGGAGGCGGGCCGCCTCGATGAGGCGATCACCCTGTTCGAGGAGGTGCTCGCCGATCAGTTGCGAGTCCTGGGGCCGAACCACCCCTACACCGTCGCCTCCCGCGGCTACCTCGCACGCGCCTACCGGGAGGCGGACCGAGTTGATGATGCCGAGGCTGTCTTGGACCTGCCAACCGATCCTGACGACGTGGATGCAGACCGCATCGAAAGTCGTTGAAGATCGCGCATAACGGGCGTACCTCCATTCCGGAGGAGCTGCCCGGGCGTGGGGGCCGATGCCGTAACTGTCCCAAGGAGTCCAGGGGTGTCGCGCGCTGGTGGGGCTACCCGAAGGGCGTTCCTGCGGCAAACTTGAAGGTTTTTTTGGAAGATGTAGGATTTCTGCATCATCTTTAAACTGCTGGAGGTGGCGATGCTGAGGGTTCTTCACCTGGAGAACTGGAAGTCCTTCCACGATCCGGTTGATTTCACGATGATCGCTGGCAAGGAGAGGTGTCACAACGACACCCTCTTCCACGATGGCAAGGCCCGGGTCCTGCCGACCGCTGCCATCTACGGGGCTAACGCCTCGGGCAAGTCCGCTCTGCTCGGCGCGGTCGAACAGCTCCAAGAACTGGTCCGTGAGCCCCGCGCGCGAGGACGGCGCCTGCCCTACGACCCTCACAGGCTTTACGGCGTGGGAGAGCCCACGGTCCTCGGCGTTGAGATCGTCCTCGACGTTCCCGATGCGACGTCGAAAAGGGATGCGATCGTCTACTACGAGGTGTCCTACACCGCCGAAAGGGTCATCGCCGAATCGCTCTACCGCCTGCGCTCCACCGATGAGGAGGCGGTGTTCATTCGCGATGGGCAGGATGTGGAGCTGTATGGCGACCTCGATGGCAACGACTTCGTGCAGGCGGTAGCGCGGACCGTGCAGGGGAACCGCCTGCTGCTCGAGGTGCTGGCGAACAGCGAGGAGGACGAGGTTGGTGGGGGCGTCGCTGGAGTCATTCAATGGTTCAAACGGTTGACGGTGATCCGGAGGGGAACGTCGTTTGTGACCGTGCCCCAACGGATCGCGAAGGACGATGACTTCCGGCAGGTGCTGGGCGCTGGATTGTCCACTGCGGACACGGGTATCTGCGATGTCCTATTCACCCGTGTGGGACGCGAGAAAGTGCCGATACCCGACGAAATGCTCGATCAGTTCGAAGCGCAACTCGATGGTGGCGGCGAGGGGTTCTTGGCGAGCACCAGTAGTGAAGGGGAAATCTTCCGCGTGCGGCGGGAGGAGGGCGGGGAAATCTCCTATGAGCGGCTCGTGACCAAGCACCGGGATGGGGACAAGCACTTCGAACTGCCCCTCGACCAAGAGTCGGACGGGACTGTTCGATACTTCAACCTGCTCCCCATCCTCTATTCGGCAGGACAGCAGGACAGTCGCGGAGTGTACCTCATCGACGAACTGGAGGACTCGCTCCACCCGAAGCTCACGGAGGAACTCCTCCGCCGTTTCCTGAGTGCGACCGGAGAGGACCAGCGCCGACAGCTGATCTTCACGACGCATGAGCTCCACCTGCTCCGCTCCGACATGCTGCGCAGGGACGAGATCTGGCTGGTCGAGAAACGCGGGCACAACTCCGAGCTCATCCGCTTGACCGATTTCTCCAGCTCGGGTATCCGGAACGGAGCGGACCTGCCGAAGATCTACATGTCGGGCCGCCTCGGCGGCGTCCCCCGCATCTGAGGGGCGATGATGGCGAAGAAGAAGCCCTCGGTTCGGAACGTGAGCCGTGGAGACCGTCGACGACTTGAGGGAAAGGCTGTCAAACCTCAGGTGGTATTCGCTGTGGAAGACAAAACGGAGCGCGTGGGGAGGCACGGGCGGCACCACCGGTCACGCGGAAGCTCCCGCCAACGGGAGCTTCTTTCCACTTATGCCCTGCGATGCCCCCGGTTCCCTAGTCTCCTGGGGTCTGAGTAGCGCGAAGGCGGTCTGAGTCGCGCAGTGGCACCCCTGTAGGAGCCTCAGTGGTCGGGAGCCCCGTATCGGGGCAGGTTGCGGTAGTAGGCGCGTCTCCTCGGCTTCCTCCCGCAGTCGACGGACCGCGCATTGGGGTACCTTACAGTACATTGGGGCAGGTTATTAACCTGCCCCAATAGGTGGTTTCCTGCCCCAATGCAGGCCCGGGCGCCACCCCAGTGTTTTGACGGGCTTGTCCATGTGATGGTTTCCAGCCCCAATGCGCGTCCGAGCGCCACCTGACGACGTTGGTCCGCGCGAGGCTGGGCGGTTTTACGCCCCGGTGCACGCCGGGCGCTCCGCATGCCCGTGGACGATACGGCGCATTCACTTTAGCGAAGCGGGGGCGGTTTCACGCCCCTCAATGCTCCCCCGCTTCATCGAGTTCCTGGCTGATACGTTGTTCAAGGGCGCCATAACTCTCAAGGACACCGGCAATGGAGCGCGCCGCCCCGGCGACGTGCCAGAAGCTGGGCGCACGCAGACCCGGAGGGCATTAGTCCGTGTTATCTAATTCCGGTCCCTTGTGTGGGTGGTTGATGGGGAGGGGCTGCGTGTGCGGCTCGTTGTCGGCGCTTTGCGCGACTTCCTGCACTACACTGCGGGATCCGCCCGCCGCTGCGCCACTTAGCGCGTTGTTGCGCCACTTGGGTCCGAGTGGGCCCTGGTTCTCCCGGCGTGTCGGGGGCCTAAGTGGTGCGGGCGGTGTCTAAGTGGTGCAGACGCGGGCGCAGGCGTCGGCCATGGTGATCAGCTTGGACCCCAGACGTTGCCCACCTCGCCTGTCACGTGCCCAACAGCGCGCAGGCCCTCCACCAGGGCCCATAGCGGGCGGAACTCCCTCCACGGCGATCCGATCCACTACAGGCCCACGGCGCGTCGGTGCGCGGTCGCGCACCGACGGCATGGGCAACAAGGGCACGACCAGCCTCCACAGGGCGCCAGATGGGCCACAACGGGCCCGGGAGCACACGCCCGGCACCCGAGGCGTTCAAGGACAATCACGCGCAGAACCCGTGCCATTCCTAAGACCCCACCCACATCCACCCATAACGCAGCACACCTTAGGCGGGCGGAATGCACGTGGAATCCGGGGTGCGATTGTGCGCGGGATTCCACGTGCATCTGCTCCGGTGCCCCGCTGCGGGCACTGGAGGTGCGGCTCCTCGGTGGAACACTGGTCGCGTGGACGAACTGCGCATCCCGTCCGGCCCCGGGGCTCCTTGGTGGCACACTGGTGGCATGGACGACCTGCGCATCCCGCCCGGCCCCGGCTGCCCCCGGGGGCTGGTCGTGCCCGCGGGCGAGCTGGGGGAGCGCTTCTCCCACGCCTCGGGCCCCGGCGGCCAGGGCGTGAACACCGCGGACTCGCGCGTGCGACTCAGCCTGGACCTGGCCACGACAACCGCCCTCGACCAGGAGCAGCGCGAACGGGCGCTGGCCCGCCTGGGCGAGCGCCTGACGGGCACCGTCCTGACTGTCGTGGCCGCCGAGCACCGCTCCCAGCGGCGCAACCGCGCGGCCGCGCGCGAGCGGCTGGCCGCCCTCCTGCGCGGCTCGCTCGCCCCGCCCCGGCCTCGTCGCCCCACAAAGCCGACCCGCGGATCCAAGCTCCGCCGCCTGGCGGACAAGAGGAAGCGCTCCGAGGTCAAAGCGCGCCGACGCCGCCCCAACGCCGAATGAGCCGGGCCGCAGCCCCTCCCGCGTCAGCCCCGGTCGCAGTGCCAGGCCCGCGAGGTCCGCCAGCCCCGCCTCGTCCCGCGGCGCCGCCGCGCCTACTCCCATTCGCTCCCGTCCGTGCGCCAGCCGATGAACGTCCAGGTCACCGGCAGCGTGTAGTCCAGCGTCCAATGCCCCGAGCGCTCCCCAGTGGGGTTCGGGCGTGGCACGCACGTGAAATGCTCCGAGGCGTAGGCGTCGAAGAGCTTCTGCTCCCCCGGGGTGAAGGGCTCGGGGCCCGCCAGGCGCCGCAAGTCGGCCCGCGCCTCGTCGAAAGAGGCGAAGCGCATCGGGCGGAACGTCGTCGTGCTCGCGCAGAACGGGACCCGGCCCATGCCCGACAGCGCCCGCTTGACGTCCTGGACGGCGTGGGGCCGCTTCGCGACCCGCCCCAGGTGGGTGAGCAGCCGGGGCTCGTAGGAGGGCAGGGGGCTGGCGGACACGGTGACCGCCGCCTTCGTGCGGGCCGCCGAGTCCAGTTTGCCGATGTGGGCGCGCACGCCGTCGGCCACCAGGGACCGCGAGGCGAAGGCGACGTCCACACTGTCCGCGCCCAGGCCCGCCGCCTCCCAGTCGTCCTCCCACGCCAGCAGGTGCGCGGTGATGGGGAGCCTGTCCCGGGCGGCGCGCTTGCTGAGGATGGCCAGCATCGCCTCGGCGAAGTCGCAGGCGTGCACGTGGTGCCCCCGTTTCGCCAGGGGGACGGCCAGTGTGCCGGTCGCGCAGCCCATGTCCAGCACCGTGTCCGATGGGTCGAGCGCGAGGAGTTTCATGAGCCAGTGCTCGTAGGCCCTGGTGGCCGTGCGGGTGAACGTTGCGGCCCGTTTGTTCCAGTAATCCCTGGAATCGCGGTCGAACACGATTCCTCGGCCGCTGCTTCGTTTCGGCATTGTTCGATGCCCCTTGGCTATTGTTTTCCGAGGCCGGGCAGCGCCGCCCGGCTCCCACCATGATAGCCGTTCGCCGCCGGGCCCCGGGCGGAACGGGGCCCGCGCCGCGTCCGGAGTGGCCCGCCCCGTGCGCGCCGATCCGGGCCCTACCCGTGGGCCGCGTCCGCATCCGGGGCCCGCCCCGTGCGCGTACCGCCGCTTGGGGGCCGGTCGGGGGCAGCGGCCCCCCGGGATCCCCTCCGCGCGGCGCGGCCCTTGGCCGGCCCCCGCACAGTCGACTACCGCCCGGTCCGCGTTGTGAACAGGATTAACCGCGAACCCGCACCCGGGGCGCCGCGCGTTCGCGTATCCTTGAGCGGTACGGCGGAAGGTTCCCGGGTTCGGGCCCGCCACCACCGGCCCCGCGGCCAGGGCCGACGCCCAGGCGCGGCGCGGGACGGGCAGGACTGAATCGAGGAACTGATCCCATGACACGATATGACCTCAAGGGGCGCACCGCGGTGGTCACCGGCGCCACCGGCGCCATCGGCTCCGCGGTGGTGCGCGCCCTGGTCGAGGGCGGCGCGGGCGTCGCCGTCATCGCGAGGGGCCGCCGCCGCCTCGAGCGCCTGCGGGGCAGGCTCCCCGACGACGCGCGGGTGGTCGTGTGCCCCGCCGACGTGACCAGCGCCTACGAACTGGTGGAGGCCAGGGAGCGCGTGCACCGGGAACTGGGCGCCCCCGACCTGGTGGTGACCGCCGCCGGGGTGCGCCGCGCCGCCCTCTTCGAGGACGCCGTCCCCGCCGACTGGAACCTCATGCTCAACACCAACGTGCGCGGGACCCTGCAGGCCGTTCAGGTATTCGCCCACGACGTGCTGGCCGCGGGCGAGGCGGGGGACCGCGCCGACATCGTCACCTTCGCCACCGCGCCCGCCCACGAGCGCCGGCAGGCGTACTCGGTGTTCTCCTCCTTCGGCGCCGCCCTGTCGCAGTTCTCCAAGCACCTGCGCGCCGAGTACGGCCCCAGGGGAGTGCGCGTGCACCACATCGAGTCCCTGTACACGGCGGGCAGCTTCTTCACCCACGGCAACCTGGGCGCGGACCGGTCCACCAGCGCCCACCACGACGTCCTGCCCGACGACATCGAGTACATCGAGCCGATCGGCACGCAGCACCTGGCCAGCGAGGTCGCCTTCATGGTGTCGCTGCCCGCGCACGTCAACTTCGCCAACGCGGTGGTCCAGCCGACGAGGAGCCACTGAATGAGGCGGATCAGCACAGTCCGCGACGCCCTCAAGGCGTTCGCGGCGCGCGAGGCCTCCGGGGCGCTGCTGCTGCTCGCGGCCACCGCCGTCGCCCTGGTCTGGGCGAACGCGGGCGCCCTGGGCTACGAGGCCTTCTGGAACGCGCGCCTGTCGGTCCACTTGGGCCCCTGGGGTATCGACATGCCGTTGCGGCACTGGATCAACGACGGCCTGATGATGATGTTCTTCCTGCTGGTTTCCCTGGAGGTCAAACACGACTTTGTGATGGGCGGGCTGCGGGAATGGCGCCGCGCCTGCGTGCCCGTGCTGGCGGCGGCCTGCGGCCTGGTCGTCCCCGCCGTCGTGTTCGGGGTCATCAACGCCGGCGGCCCCCACGCGGGCGCCTGGGGCATCGTGATCCCCACGGACACCGCCTTCGTGGTGGGGATCCTGGCGGCGTTCGGCAAACGGCTCCCCGTGCAGCTGCGCTCCTTCCTGGTGACGCTGGCGGTCGTCGACGACGTGGGCGCGCTCGCGGTCATCGCGACCGCGTACACCGGCACCATCCGCCTGCTCCCCTTGGCGGGCGTCCTCCTGGTCGCCTCCGCGCTCTACGCCGTCCAGAGGGCCCGCGTGCACCGCGCCTCCGTGTACATCGTCTTCGGGGCGCTGCTGTGGCTGCTGTTCCTGGCCTCCGGGGTGCACGCGGCCATCGCGGGCGTCGTCCTGGGCCTGCTCATGCCCGTCTTCCCGCCCGAGCGCTCCGCGCTGCTCACAGCGGAGGAGCTCACCCAGCGGTTCCGCCGCGCCCCCACGGCCCTGACCGGCAAGAACGCGGTGTACGGGATCCTGCGGGCGGTCTCCATCAACGAGCGCCACCAGTTGAGCATGGCCCCCATCGTCAACCTCTTCGTGGTCCCGGTGTTCGCGCTGTCGAACGCGGGGGTCGCCCTCTCGGGGGACGCGCTGGTACACGCCCTCCACTCGCCGCTGACGTGGGGCATCGTCGCCGGCCTGGTCGCGGGCAAGTACGTCGGAGCCTTCGGGGCGTCGGTCCTGGCCTCCAAGACCCGGATCGGCGAACTCGCCCCCGGCCTGGGCCTGCGCCACATCAACGGCGGCGCGATGCTCACGGGCATCGGTTTCACGATCTCGCTGTTCATCATCGACCTGGCCATCGAGGACGGCGCGGCGCAGGCGGACGCCCGCATCGGGGTGCTCGCCGCCTCCCTCCTGGCGGCCCTCCTCGGCGCCCTCGTGCTCGCCCTCACCGCCTTCCTCGACGCCCGCCGGGCGCCCGCCCGGCCCCGCCTCACGAGGCCGGTGGACCCCTGGCGCGACCACATCGCCGGGAACCCCGCCTCTGCCCTCACCCTGGTCCAGTACGGGCAACTGGGCTGCCTCGAGGACGGCGCCACCGTCGAGCTGCTCCGCGAGGTGCGCGACCACTTCGACAACGACCTGCGCTTGGTCTTCCGCCACAACCCCCTGGGCGACCCGGGGGCCGAGCAGGCCGCCGAGATGCTCGAGGCGGTGGCCGCCCAGAGCCCCGACCTCTTCGAACCGGTGCGCGTGGAGGTGGCTCGCCTGTGCGACGAGGCGGACCTCGACCGGGACGTGCTGCGCCGGGCAGCGGTGGAGATGGGCGCGGACCTGGCGCGCCTCGACGCGCAGATGCTGCAGCGCCCGCACATCGGGCGCGTCCACGACGACGCCGACGACGCCGCGAGCATGGGCCTGACCCGCGCGCCCGCCTTCTTCATCGGCGAGGAGCTCTACCAGGGCGAGCACACGCCCGAGGCACTGATCGAGGCCCTCGAAGCGGCCAGGGCCGCGCTCGATCCCAGAACACCAGCGCGTACCGCAGGGGAGCATGACTGATGAGCAAGAGAACGATCGTGATCGCCGGAGGGGCGCACGGCATCGGCCTGGCCGTCGCACGCGCGGCCGCCGCGCAGGGCGACGAGGCGATCATCGTCGACCGGGTCCCCCCGTCGGGCACCGTCGACGCCCGATTCGTCCGCGTCGACCTGTCCAGCGCCCGCCAGGCCGACGAGGCCCTGGGCTCGCTCGTCAAGTCCGAGGACCGCATCGACGCGCTCGTGGTGGCCGCGGGCCGCGCCGCCAACGGCGCCCTGGGGGACAGGCCGGCCCACGAGTGGAGCGAGCACCTGTCCAACGACGTGCTCTCCGTGGTGGTGCCCGCCAGGGTGCTGCTGCCCGCCCTCATCCAGACGGGGCGGGACTACGGGGTCGCCGACATCGTGGTCGTCGGCTCGATCGCCGGCGACACGGCCTTCAAGAACGCCGTCGTGTACGGGGCCGGGTCGGCTGCCCGCAACAGTTTCGGCGAGCAGCTGCGCGTGGAGCTGCGCCACGAGAACGTGCGGGTGCGCTCCATCCACCTGGGCTACGTGCGGACCCGGGCGATCGAGGCGATCAAGCCCACGGTCCTGGAGAGCCCCTTCGCGGACACCCCGCTGACGCCCGAGGACGTGTCGGTGGTGATCATGCACGAGCTCGACCAGCCCGCCCACGTCAGCACCCACGACATCGTCCTGGTGCCCACGCGGCAGGGCTGGGCGTAGCCCCGCCGCCACGGGCCACGCCTGGGGGCCGCGCGGGGCCGGCCGATCCCTGGCGCGGATTGATAGTGGGATGGCGCGTTCTGCCCGCATTGGGGCGCCCCGCGCCGTCTAGGCTGAGAACACGAGCGCGGAAGGGGCCGGACCGGTCCCGCGGACGTGAACGGAGGCCAACGTGGAACCCCGAGTCATCCTCATCACCGGTGCGTCGTCCGGAATAGGGCGCGCCGCCGCCCGCACCCTGGCGCGCAATGGCCACATCGTCTACGGAGCCGCCCGCCGGGTGGGGATGATCGAGGCGCTCGTGGCGGACGGGGTGCGGCCCATGGAACTCGACGTCACCGACGAGGACGCCTGCCGCGCCGCCGTCGGCCGCGTCCTCGCCGAGCAGGGGCGCGTCGACGTGCTCGTCAACAACGCCGGATACGGCTCCTACGGCGCCGTCGAGGACGTCGCGCTGGCCGAGGCGCGGCGGCAGTTCGAGGTGAACGTGTTCGGGGCCGCCGCCCTCGTGAAGGCGGTCGCGCCCGGTATGCGCGAGCGCCGCTCGGGCACGATCATCAACGTCTCCTCAATGGGCGGCCGCCTTGTCGTCTCCCGCATGGGGGCCTGGTACCACGCCACCAAATACGCCCTGGAGGCCCTCTCGGACGCGCTGCGCGTGGAACTGGCGGACTTCGGCATCCGCGTCGTCCTCATCGAGCCGGGCGCCATCAGAACGCAGTGGGGCGCCATCGCCGCCGACCACCTCGAAGAGTCCTCGAAAGGCGGCGCTTACGAGGCCCGGGCCGCCAGGACCGCCGCCGCCATGCGCCGCCTCTACTCCTCCCCGGTGCTCTCGGACCCGCGCGTGGTCGTCCGCGCGATGGAAAGGGCGATCAGCGCGCCCAGGCCCAGGACGCGCTACCTCATCGGATTCGGCGCCAAACCCGTGGTGGCGCTGCGGGCGCTCCTGCCAGCGCGCGCCTTCGACTGGATCGTGAAGCGCACCAGCTAGGGCGGCGATGGACTACGTGCTCGACGGGCAGTACGCCCGCCTCCTGCGCAACGCGGGCATCGACCCGTCGCGCCTGCTCCGGGCGGCGGGCCTGCCCGGCGACGCCCTCGCCGGCCCCAGGCCGGTGCTCGCGCCCGCCCAGCACAACGCCCTCGTCGAAGCGCTCAGCCGCCTCGCCGGCGGCGCGAAAGGCGCGATAGCGCTGGCGACGGGGGAGGGGGTCGAACGCTTCTCACCGCCGGTCCTCGCGGCCTACTGCGCCGACGACGCGCTGCAGTGCCTTGAGCGGCTGGCCCGGTACAAACCGCTCATCGGCCCGGTGCGGTTCACGGTGGAGCGGGACGCGTCGGCAGTGGGCGTCGTCATAACGGCGGAGGGGGAGGCGTCCCCGGTGCCCGCCTTCCAGGTGCTCGTCGAGACCGCCTTCCTGCTGGGAATCATCCGTTCGGCCACCGGCGCTCCCGTCAACGCGCTGGCCGCCACGATGGTGGAGCCCCCTCAAGGCGAGGACCTGGCGGAAATGGAGGAGTACCTCGGATGCCCCCTCCGGGCCGGGGCCGTCGACCGCCTGGTGCTGCGCGCGGCCGACGCCGCCCTCCCCTTCACCACCTCCCACCGGAGCATGTGGGAGTACCTCGAACCCGAACTCAGCCGCCGCCTCGCCGACTTGCGCGCGGGCGCGTCGATGGCGCAGAGGGTCCGCGCCTGCCTCGTCGAGCTGCTGCCCTCGGGCAGGTGCGCCGCTGGCGACGCCGCCCGCCGCCTCGGCGTCAGCCGCCGCACCCTGCAGCGCCGACTCGGCCAGGAGGGAACCACCTTCTCGAAGGAACTCGCCTCGCTCCGCCACGACCTGGCGCTCGGCTACCTCTCGCACGCGGAGATGGGGGTCCGGGAGGTCGCGTACCTGCTGGGGTACCTGGAGACGAACTCCTTCCTCCGCGCTTTCCGGACGTGGACGGGCACCGGTGTGCGGCAATGGCGGGCCGCGCGCGGCAGCGGGGGCGGGGCTCACGCGTGAGGGGCGGGGCCGTGCAGCCACCGCCGGCACTGTAGGCTTGGGGCAACGTCGCTGAAAGGGGGACACCATGGGCCTGGACGCCGTGGTTCCGTGCCGGTGCTTCGAGGACGGGCTGCTCGCGGACCCGCCCGCCGGGATCGGCGAACTGGTGCGCACCCTCTACGGCGAGCTCGCCGTCAAGGCTTTCGAGGAGGAGGGGCTGAACGACCAGACCGCCGCCTCCTTCAGCCCCGGCGCCCAGGACGCGCTCCGCCGCTTCAACGAGTGGGCGAAGGCGTCGTGCGCCCACAAGTGGGGGTACGCGTGGGCCGAGCAGATCGGCAACTGGGCGATGGTGAGGGAGTTCCGCTCGCTGGTGGGCCTGCTGGGCGGGCGTGCCCGGTACCCGCACCTGGATCCGCTGCTTCCGTTGGACAACGAGGGGTGCCTGGCCGTCGACCGGATGCCCGCGGTGAGGGCCGAGCTGGAGGACTTCTGCGCGCGGGTGATGGAGGCGCAGGCGTGGGCGCTCGTGGCCGACGGGTACGACGAGCCACTGTTCTACTGCGTAGACGCCGACATCTCCTGGTGGCGCTCCTACTACCCCCCGGGGGGCGTGGAGGTGGAGGTCCTGATGGACTCCGACGCCGTCGTCTTCATCGAGGACGGGGGAACGGGGATCGCGACCCGCCGCTTCGTCCAGGTCTGGGAAGACCCGTCCGACCAGTCGGACAAGCGCCCCGTGCGCATCGAGTTCCTCGACCGGCGCGGCACCGTCCACCTGCCCTCGCCGCTCATCCACGGCCAGCGGGACCGCGTCGAGTGCCGCGTCGAGGCCCGCACCGCCCCCTTCCTGGACGACGGCGAGTACTGGGCCGGGAAGCGCCTCATGGAGGGGATCGACGCCGCCCTGGCGGTCGGCCAGCCGATGTACTGGCGGTGAGGGGCACTGCGGATGCGATGTGCTCTATCCAGCACCGTTGCGCGGTCGGCGCCGGATACCGTCGGTTCCATCCAAGAACCGCATCGTGGCGCTGGTGGCCCGTAGTGGGTGGCCGGGCACCGAAGTCCTGCGCGGGGCGCGCTGTTCGCTCTGGTGGCGCCCGTGCGCTCCGGACTGGTCCAAAATGCGTCTGGGCTTCGCTGCGTTCTGCCGGTGCCCACGTCTGTTGGTCCAAAATGCGTCTGGGCTAACCCGGATTCGGTGAATTTGGCCGTTTCGCCGAAGACTCAGACGCATTTTGGACCACTCGACTGTCGGGTCTCCGTTCCCACTCGAGACTCAGACGCATTTTGGACCACAACCGCGGGCGGCCCTGCGATTCGGGTGCCTGACCAGCGTCTTACCAGCGTCGAGCTCCTGAACGCGCCCTTCAGTCGGGCGTGAGGAGGCCACGGAGTGGGTAAGGGGCCTACGCCTCGTTGAGCTCCCCGAAGGGGATGTGGACGCTGGGCGTCGAGCGCGAGGCCGTGTCCACGTGGCGGCGCTGGTCGTCGAAGAAGATGTGCGGCTGCAGGACTCCCAGGACAGGTCCCTTGTCGATTCCTCCCAGGAAGAACGCGTCGTTGACGCGCAGCCCCCACTGGTGGATCGAGTTGATCGCGCGCTCGTGGGCCGGAGCGCTGCGCGCCGTGACGACGGCGACGCGGACCCTGCGCTTGTAGCCGCCAGGATCGGCGTCGTGCTTGGCGTCCTCGATCCGCTGGATGTGGTTGATCTTCTCCAGGAACGCCGCCAGCGGTCCCTTGGGGAGGGGCACGTCGGCCAGGGCGCTCTCGTTCGCCTGGTACGCCTCCAGCGTCCCCTCCTGGTAGATCCTCTCGGAGGAGTCGTCGGCCAGAACGCCGTCGAAGTCGAAGGCGATGCGCAGATCGGTGCCCCCGTCGTCGTCCACCGCGCGCCCGTCGTCCGCTGCGCGCCCCACGACGCGGCCCGCCGCGAAACCCATCCTGATCGCCTCGCGCACGTCGGCCCCATTGGCCGACAGGAACAGGGACATGCGCAGCGGCTCCATGAAACGGTACGGGGAGCGGCCCTGCATGAAGATCGCGCGCGTGATGTCCAAGCCGTGGTGCTCGACCGAGCGCATGACGCGCAGTCCTGTCTCCGGGTCGTTGCGGGAGAGGACGACGACCTCGACCAGGCGCTCGTCCCCGGACAGGTCGTTGAGGGCCAGGAGGCGCCGGATGAAGGGGAAGGCCACCCCCGGTGCCAGCGCGTCGCCGAGGTGGTCGCGCTGGTACTCGCGGTACTTCTGCTCGCCGTCCCGGCGGAACACCGCGTCCGAGGCCTCCAAGTCGAAGAGCGCGCTGGAGGCGACCCCGACGACGAGGGCGCGCTCCAGATCCAGCTTCCTGGGCATCGTGCCTCCTTACTCTCACTGCGGGCCCCGCGCCCTAAGGGGATAAGAGCCCTGTCAACCAGCGAGGATTCCGCGGCGGCAGACGGGTCCGTGTCCTTGGGGACAAGGGTAGCGGTGCCGGTGCGCGCCTGCGCCGCGGGTTCTGCCGCCCGCGCTCCTGCCGTGCGACCATGGGAGCATGACGAATCCAGCGGAAATGTTCTCAACGCTCGCCGCCTCGCGCCACTCCGTCCGCGCGTTCAAGCCCGACCCCGTCCCCTCCGATGTCCTGGACGCGATCCTGGCCGACGCCTCGGCCGCGCCAAGCTGGTCGAACACGCGCCCCTTCGCCCTCGCCCTGGCCACCGGTGAGCGGGCTGACCGGCTCCGCGCCGCCTACACGGAGGAGTTCGACCGGACCCTGGACGTCCAGCACCGCAAACCCCTCGCCGCAGCGAAACTCGTCCTCTCCGGCCACGCCCCCGACGGCGACTACAAGGTGTGGAAGCCCTACCCCGAGGACCTGCGCCCCCACCAGGTCGAAGTGGCGCGCCTGCTGTACGGCGCCTACGGGGTGGAGCGCCACGACCACGAGGGCCGCGACCGCGCCAACCGGCGCAATGCGGCCGCCTTCGACGCCCCCGTCATCGGTTTCGCCTTCGTCCACAAGGGCCTGATGCCCTTCTCCGCGCTGGATGCGGGCATCATGCTGCAGACCCTGTGGCTGTCCGCCAAGGCCCACGGTGTGGACTCGTGCCCCCTGGGGATCCTGGCTGCGTGGCGGCGCCCCGTCGACGCCGAGTTCGACGTCCCCCGCGACTACGCGCTCATCACCGGTTTCGCCCTGGGCTACGCCGATCCCGATGCGCCCGTCAACGCCTTCCGCGCCCCGCGCCGCCCGGTTTCCCTGATCCAAGGGCGCTGACGCCGCAGGGAAGCGGCCGTCCCGCCACTGGGCCAGGGCCGTCGCCCCCCGTCCCAATGGACAGCGGTCACTGATCGCCGGGGCGGGGGCGTCGCCGACCGCCAGGCGCTTCGCCCC
>ERZ772964.293-NODE-293-length-24111-cov-9.72073_pt1 | contig 24111 bp, 14 predicted proteins | sample MGYA00580675_ERZ772964 | MGnify/ENA primary metagenome ERZ772964 (study PRJEB29015, sample SAMEA2737941) | human oral metagenome | biome: human oral; feature: human-associated habitat; material: dental | place: China | collected 2139 ... | reverse complement strand
CGACGGCCTCCGCGCCCCGGCGCGTGCGGGGCGGCGCCACGCCGGTGCGGGGCCCCGTCAGGGGGTCCCCGAGCGCCCCGGCCCGCGGATCGCCCCTGCCGCCGAACCGGCCCTATAGCCTGGGGGGGTGAGTTTGAAAGAGAACGCTCACGCCCCTGGCTTCGGCGATCAGGCTGCGGGCGGGCAGAGCACCGAGGCGAACCGGCGCGACGACCTCCTGGGACGACTGGAGCCGTTGGGCGTGAGCGGCAGCTACGTCAACGCCGCGGGCGCCGTCGTCGAGGTCCCCACGAGCACGCTCGAGCTCGTCGACGACCACTTCCGCGACGAGCCGCCCCCCGGCATCGGCGCCCCGCTCGTCTGCACGCCGGGCCGCCACCATCCCGAGCTCTTCGGCGATCTCGTCCTCGAGGGCGGCCACCACTACCGGGCCCACGGCGTCGTCGACGTTCCCGGCTACCACGTCCTGCACACCGATGACGGTCTGCGCCGCTTCGTCATCGCCGCGCCCGAGAGCCTGCGCTCCCCCGACCGCAGCTGGGGCTGGCAGCTGCAGCTGTACGCCGCCCGCTCGCAGGACTCGTGGGGCATCGGCGACTTCCGCGACCTGGGACGCATCTGCCGCATCGCCCATTCCCAGCACGCCGGCTGCGTCCAGGTCTCCCCGGTGCACGCCATCGCCCCGGTGAGCCATCCGCAGGACTCCCCGTACTCCCCGGCGAGCCGCCAGTTCCTCAACCTTCTCCACGTCGCGCCCGGCGAGGCCCCCGGCGCCGAGCGCGTCGACCTGTCCGATCTGTCGGCGGCCGGGCGGGCCCTCAACGCGGAGCGCCTCATCGACCGCTCCGCCGTGTGGGCCCTCAAGAAGGAGGCGCTGTGGCGCGTCTGGGGCGCCGTGCGGGACGAGGAGAACATCGAGTACACCGACTACCGCCAGCGCCGCGGCAGGGCCCTGCGCGACTTCGCCGTGTGGTGCGCCATCGCCGACGAGCTCGACAGCTCCGACTGGCAGGAGTGGCCCGCCGAGCTGCACCGCCCGGGCTCGGAGGCGGTGCGCCGCTGGGCCGGGGCGCACGCCGACAAGGTCTCCTTCTACGCGTGGTGCCAGTGGGTCGCCGACGTCCAGTACGCCGAGGCCTGCACCTGCGGCGTCGACGTCATCGCCGACCTGGCGGTCGGCTTCGACCAGGGCAGCGAGGACGCCTGGGCCTTCCAGGACTCGTTGTGCTTCGACTTCGAGATCGGCTGCCCGCCCGACACCCACAACATCGAGGGCCAGCGCTGGGGGCTGCCGCCGTTCAACCCGCAGGCGCTCGTCCTCCACGACTTCGGACCGTTCATCGAGATGGTCCACGAGGGGCTGCGCCACGCCAAGGCGCTGCGCATCGACCACGTCATGCAGTTGTGGCGCCTGTACTGGGTGCCGAAGGACGGCACCGCCGCGGAGGGCGTCTACGTCACCTACCCGGTGCACGCGCTGCTGGCCGTCCTCCGTCTGGAGGCCATGCGCGCCGGCGCCTGGATCGTCGGCGAGGACATGGGCACCGTCCCTGCCGGGGTGCGCGAGTCCATGACCGACATCGGCATGCTCGCCAACCGCTCGGCCATGCGCGTCGACACCGACGACTTCCCCGAGCTGGCCATCGGCACCTCGTCGACCCACGACCAGGTGACGGTCGCCGGGCTCATCACCGGCTCGGACGTCGAGGACCTGCGGCGCATCGGCAAGAGCGCCGACTGGGACCAGATCGAGCGCACCCGCCGCGAGCTCGCCGTCGACGCCGGCGTCGATCCCGGCAAGCCCGGCCGCCGGATCGGCGAGCAGGAGATCCACGACGCCATCATGGCGCGCTACCGCCGTCTCGGCTCGGCCCCGAGCAGGGTCGTCCTCGCGGTGCTCGACGACGCCGCCATGGTGCGGGGCCGGCCCAACATGCCCGGCACGGTCGGCGTCTACCCCAACTGGCGGCTGGCCCTGCCCGAGCCGGTGGGCCGCACGATGCGCAGCCCGATGGCGCGTGACCTCGTGCAGCTGCTCAGCGAGAACCGCTGAGGCGCCACGGCCCCGTCCCGCGGCTGGCTGCCACGACCGATGTCCGCCGGTCACGGGCTCGTGGTGGCTCCGGGGGAAACACCCGATGTCGTGCCGACGACAGGCGGGTGTCCCGGGCAGGAACTGCCCGGGACACCCGCTCATCCGGCCGGTTGGACGACCACCGGAGGATTCATGGCGTGCGGACGGTGGCCTCACCGGGGTGGGCGGCGATCACCCGCGCCTTGTCCGTGGCGGCCAGGAGCTCGGGCGCCAGCTGATGATCGACGGACAGCGCGAAGCCGACCCTTCCGCCCTGCTGCCCCACCAGGTCGATCAGCCGTTCGAGCACTTCCTCACGTCCCCCGATCAGGTCGACCCGCTCAGGGGCCGCCGTCGTGAACAAGTCGACCTCGAGGTCCTCGTCGAAGTGGATGAGAAGACTCGCCACGAGCCGGTCGACGTCGTGACTGCCCAGAACCACCCAGGAATCCGGCGATATCGCCGAGGCCACCTTGGCGACGATCTCCTCATGGCCCCAGCCGAGTCGCCATTGCAGTCCCAGCTGACCGCTTGCCGGCCCGGGATGCACCACGATACCCTCAGGATCGTCGTCGAGGGCGGCAAACATGGTCGTCACGAAATCGTCCAGATCGGCGTCGATCGTCCATGCCCCTTGGACCCGGGCGAAGTAGTCATCGACGGCATCGCGTTCCATGACCATGACGAATTCGACCCGCTCGTTGAACTCGGCGAACAGTTCCGCGGCCGTCCGCCTGGGATCGGTGATCGAGGTCGGGGCATCGGCGAGGGGTTCCCCGTCGGAGAAACGCGCCTTCTGGACTCGGCCATGGTCGTGGATGATGACCAACCGGGGAGCAGCCTTCCCGGAATGCAGGATGAGGTCCTGGGCGGCGCGCCATTGATCGACGTCGATGTCAAGCATCTGCGCATTCGCGTGCAACATTGATGGTTCCTTTCAGTCCAGGGCGATGCGGAAGGCGTGGACGGTGTAGGGCAGGAGTTCGCACATGAGGGGTTCCGTGCTGGACAGCTGTTCGCCCGACCACGCATCCTGGCATGCCACGATGGGGGTCTCGGCCGTGACCGTAGCGGTCTGCGGCTCGTCCGTGGGGTTCGCGATGAAGACGACGACATCCTTCGGGTTCGCCGAATTCAGATGGATCGTCGAGCGCAGCAGCTGGTTGTCGACCGTCACCGGGGTTTCCCCGAGACCGGCCAGGACCCGGCCCAGTACAGCCGCCATGTCGCCGGGCGACGCGACGACGTGAACGCTCCCCTCGCCGAGCTCCGCCGATCCCGCCGAATTGCCGCCCAGGGCGTCGGAAAGGATCGTGCACGGCTCCATGTCGGCACCGAGAGTCGGGACCGTGGGCCCGATGATCAGCGTCCCGCCCTGACGAACGTAATCGACAAGGGTCCGCTGGGTCTGCGCGGAGAGGAACTCGAAGGTGGTGAGGACAACGATCCTGCGCTGCGCGAGCAGCTCGAGATCTGCCTCCGTGTCGCTGATGACGAAGCCGGCACGTGACCGCTCCAAGTTCTCGTACCAGGCCCCGAACCAGTCGCGCTTCGCCAGCTGGACGGGCTGCTGGAATCCGATGTCGCTCTCATCGACGGTGAGGATGTTCGGGTACTCGCTGAACGTGCTGGGGGTCTCCAGGAAATCGCCCGGGAACGACACGAGCACGCTGGCAGCCTCCAGCCTGTCATAGTCACGATTCGCCAGCAGGGCGACCGGGGCGAGAAGATCCATGTGCTGCCAGTCGAGGCGGTCGAGCATTCTGTTGGCCTGCCCGAAGACGTGGGCCTTGTCCTCCCGCACGGTGCCATCACGACGGATCGGGGAGTCGAGCCACCTGTCGCGTTCGACGAGCATGTACCTGCTGAACCCCTTGATGCCATGCATCAGTGCAGCCTTGGTGACGAATTCCTCATCACGCAGGTCCCCGGGGTTCAGGTACCAGGCCCAGACACCTGCGATGAACTCCGGGATGTACGGATACCGGCTCGACCCGGACACATAGCTCGTGACCGTCCTCACGTGCTGGAAGAGTTCCTTGCGGGAATAGACATCGAAGCCGACGAAATCGACAACCCGCTCCAAGGCGATGAGATTGAACGGCGTCGTGAAGTTGGACGAGGCACCGCCCGGCCCGAGCGGATGCGGGTAGTTGTGGAAGAGCGGAATCGAGGCCAGGCCACGCTCACGGAGCATGTCGGCGAGCCGAGCAATCGAGTCGACCAGATAGTTCTCCCGGTACTGCGCCCAGTCCAAGTAGACCGGCAGGTCGCCGGGCTGCCGTGCGCAGAACTTGCGCGGCGGATCCACGTCTTCCAGGGCGTCGTACCGGGTACGGTGGGCCTTGGAGATCCCGGCCAGGGAACCGTACTTCTCGGCGAGGAACGCGCGATACTTCTCGATCGAGGCCTCGGAGTAGTCCGACGAATAGTAGTTGAGTCCGAAGAAATAGGCCATCTCGTTGTCGACCTGGCAGGCGACGAGCCCGCCCTTCGGGTAGGCGTGCCGTGCGAGGATGGGGCAGATCGCGTCATACCACAACGCGGTCTCCTCGAAGAACTTGTCAGCGGCGTAGCTCAGGGCCGGGATCGGGCGGGGCGCCTGGGTGAGGACCACTCGCGTACCGCGTGCATTGCGGGCGTGCAGCGACTCATCGGCGAGGATACGCTGCGGGTACCCGAATCCGGTGAGTTCGGAATTGATCTGCGGCCCCGGCCGCACGACGATACGAAGGCCTTTCTCCTCACAAAGGCTCAGGAAGGCATCGATGTCGTTCGCGGGGTTGATCTCACCGAAATCAAACCTGCCGCGCTCCAGCTCATGGACCTCCCACGGGATGTAGATGGAGATCATGCGATAACCCATGGCCACGACGGCGTCGAGGATCCCTGACCACTTCTCCCGATCAAGCCGCCAGTAGTGGACGGCACCGCCGTAGAGCGCCCCGGGCTCACCCTCGATCAGGAATCTCTGGTTCGCCACCTCGAGCTGAGGCGTCTTTTCCAATGGAACGGTTCCCATGTTATTTCCTTTCACTTCTCTTATTTCTTGCTGCCCAGTGCCACGGCAAGGATGATGATGACCCCTCGGACGACCTGCTGCTGCGGGGAACTGAGACCTGCCAGAATCAGCCCGTTGTTGATGAGTCCCATGAAGAGTGCGCCGAACACGGTCCCGAGGACGGAGCCACGGCCACCCGCCAGGGCCGTGCCGCCAAGAATGACGGCCGCGATGGCGTTCATCTCGTCGCCTTGGCCCCACTGGTACCGTCCGGATTGCAGCCGCCCGGCGTACAGCATTCCGCCGAGCGCAGCGACGACCGCGGAGATCAGCATGACCAGGAATTTCGTTCGGACAACGCTGATCCCGGTGTAGATCGAAGCAGTCGGATTGGCGCCGACCGAGACGACATGACGCCCGAAGCGGGTCTTCTTGAGAACAAATGCGCCGCAGCCCGCCACGATGAGGAACCAGATCACCAGGCCCGGCAACGGTCCGATGTCACCGGAGCCAAAGGCCATGTTGTAGCCCTGCTTCAGGATGGGCTGGGGCGCAGAATCAGTGACCCATTGGGCCAGGCCGAACGCGATCCCCATCATTGCCAGGGTCACCAGGAATGACGGGATCTTCACGAAGGCCACCAGACTTCCGTTGATGAGACCGATGAGCATCCCGACCATGAGCCCCACGACGATTCCGGCAAGAATGCCCCAGTGGGAGATCGCCATGGCCGTGACCACGGAAACGAGTCCGGCCACCGAGCCGACCGAAAGATCGATTTCGGCATCGGCGATGACGAAAGTCATCCCCACCGCGATCACGCCCACGATGGCGCTCTGCCGGAGGATGTTCATGAGGTTTCCGCTGGTGAGAAAGCCCCGATCGTCAAGCACGACTGCGAACAGGACGAAAGTGACGGCGAACGCCAGGTATATGATGTACTGCCCAAGGTTCACCCGGCTCAACAGGCCCTTGGCCCGGGAATGTGTCCCCCCGATTGATGATTCGGTCATTGCTCAACTCCTTGTACCCACATCTCCAACGTGGTTTCGTCCGGCACCGCATCCGCCGGAAGACTGCGGATGATGGAGCCACCTCGCATGATGAGATACCGATCACTCATGGCGATGAGTTCTTGATACTCACTCGAAACAACAAGGACTGCACCGCCGTCTCGAGCAAACTCCCTCACCTGTCTGACAATTTCTGATTTCGTTCCGATGTCCACCCCTGCGGTCGGCTCGTCCATGAGCAGCAGTCGGGGGCCGACCCCCAGCCACTTGCCGATCACCACTTTCTGCTGGTTGCCGCCCGACAGCACCTCGACGGGCAGGTTCGGGCCTGCGCCCCTGATGCCGTAGGAACCAATCAGCTGAACTGCGCGATCCCGTTCGGCGGCCGCGGAGAGCAGACCGCCGCGCAGCACCGCCGAGAGATCCGGAAGAACGAGGTTCTCCTGGACGGAGTGCTTGAGTATGAGTCCTTGACGGCGCCGATCCTCCGGAATCAGCACGACGCCTGCCGCGATGGCGTCCCTCGGACTCTTCGGCGACATGGGTCGACCGTCGAGGACGACACTGCCCATGGTTATCCGATTGATTCCGAACAAGGCCTCAAGGAGCTCGGTCCGGCCGGATCCCATGAGTCCTGCCACCCCTATGACCTCACCGGCGTGCACCTCGAAGGAGACATCGTGCAGCTTGCGCTGCGCACTCACGCCGGTGACTTGCAGCAGCACGCCCCCGCACTGCCCCGTGGAACCAGCAGCAGTGAGGGCCACGGCCTTCCCCGCTATCCCCCGAACGATCTCTTCCTGGGTGGTCTCGGAGATCGGCCTGGTGAGCAGATTCGATCCATTCCGGAGAATCGTTATCCTGTCCGCTATCTCGTAGATCTCCTCCATGCGGTGGGATATGTAGATGATGCCGATGCCCTGCTCCCGAAGGTTCCGCAGCAGCTCAAAAAGCCGATCCGCCTCCTTCCTGGCCAATGACGCGGTGGGCTCGTCCATGATGAGCACTCGGGCTCTCCCCCGCAAGGCCTTGGCAATTTCGGTGAGCTGCCAATAGGCCGTGCCCAGGGACGCCAGCTCGGCACACGGATCCAGGTCGACCTGCATCCGCTCCAATATCTCCCGGGCGCCGGCAACCATCTCAGCATCCCGGATGAGCATTGCCGAGCGCGGCTCATCATTGAGGTAGATGTTCTGCGCGACCGTCAGCGTGGGGACCAGGGAGAACTCTTGGAAGACCATCCCGATACCCTGACGCCGCGCATCGGCGTACGTGTTCAGCTGGGCCGGCCTCCCCTGGATCTCAATCGTTCCGGCATCTTTCTGGTAGACGCCCTGGAGGATCTTCATGAGAGTTGACTTGCCGGCCCCATTCCCTCCCGCCAGCGCGTGTATCTCCCCTGCCCTCACTTCGAAGCCGACATCGTTGAGGACCTGCACGCCGTTGAAACTCTTGCGGATGCCCGACATCCTGATCAAGGTCGGCTCAGTGCAACCGGTCACAGTCATCCCTCCAGCGCCTGCCGCACTTCTTCGGGCGGATCGGTGTGATAGACGCTCCGCCAGGCATCAGCAACATTGTCCCTGGTCACCGCCAGCGGGCTCAGCGCAATGAAGGCCGGAATCGTCTGGCCAAACAGGGCCTTGACCGCTGCATTTGCCTCGGTGATCCCGGCATCATATGGACGCTGTGCGCCGAGTCCGCAGACATACTGGCCCTGGGCCATTGCGATAGCAACATTCTTGCCAAGATCTTCGGAGGCCACTCCAAGATCTGTCCGGCTTGCCGAACGCGCCGCCGCGATGACTCCCTCAGCGGGGACGTCCCACACGGCCCAGATGCCGTTCAGATCGGCGTTCTGGCTGAGGAGGGCATCGGCTTGTTTCTGCGCAGAGCCGGCGAGATCCGAACCACTGATGCCTCGCTCCGCAATGATCCGGATGTCCGGGTAATTGCTCGTGAGCGTCTCTTTGAACCCCTGGTAGCGCTGGTTCGTCACGAAGTAATCGGCTTCGTAATAGATGGCAGCGATCTTCCCCTGCCCGCCGAGGGTCTTCGCCATGAGATGCGCTGAGATCGCCCCGTTCCCGTAGTTGTCGGACGAGACGACACAGGCATAGTCCGAACCAGCGGTGAAGCCGTCCGGACAGTTGTCCATGAACACGACCTTGACGCCTTGGTCCACGGCCATTCGATATGCCGAGGCAGTCGCGACAGGATCGGTGGGGATGGAGACGAGGATGTTCGGTTTCTGGGCCAGGATCGTCTCGACGTCGGACACCTGCTTGCTGGGGTCCATGTTCGCGTCCGTGGTCGACGTGATCTTGATGCCGAGCTCGTTGAACCGCGACGTGAGGCCAGCGATCTGCGCCGCCGACCAGTCGTCACCGCTCGTGTGCATCGCAATCGCGGCGGTCGCCCCCATCGCTTTCACGGTGTCGATGTCGGAGTCGGTGAGGTCGACCTCCGAGGCGGCGGCGGCGCTCTCGCCATGCGGCCCGGTGGCACTCACGGCCGATTCCAGCTGACGGATCGCCTCATCGGCCTTCGCGTTGACCTCCGCATTCGTTGCCGTTGCCGTGCTCTCACCAGAAGACGTACATCCCTGCAGGAACAACGCGCTGATCGGAATACCAGCCGCAGCAAGCAAGACAGTTCGTCGTTGCATCGTCAATCTCCTTCGATCCACGTTGACTCACGGTTGACGCGTGCGCCGCAATCCTTTGATTGTGAACGTTTCGTCATCACATAGTGTGAACGTTTTGCACAGCCGTGTCAAGAGCTGCTCCCGCACGGATCAGCGCCGCTGATGCGTGGCTCGGATCCGCCCCGGGACGAGGCATCACACCTCTTCCCGTGGTGGGCAGCGGGATCGAGCACAAGGGCGGCGGTACGTCACGTGAACGCCATGAGTCCGCTCACCCGGCGCCCAGCGCACTGGTGGGACGTCCGGTGACTGACGAGCCGATGGGGGCCACGCCCGTCCCGTCGGCCCGACTCGCTCGGAGGACGTCCCGTTGCACCGCACCCCGGGACGCGACCGGACGTCGCGGCACGCCGGGCCGCGCCCCCCGGGTCACCGATCGGGAACTCACCCGGTGGTGCTGGACCGTGCGACGGCGGCACGGGGCCGTGCGACAGAGCTCCTCACCGTCAGCACCGGCGGTATGGCGACCGTGCCGGCGGGTTCGCCCTGGATGAGACGCAGGAGCATGTGCACAGCCTCCTGCCCCAGGCGGTTGAAGTCCTGCCGGACGCTGTCGAGCGGGGGGTAGAACTGGGCGGCGAACTCGCTGTCGTCGAAGGAGACCGCGCTGATGTCGTCCGGCACACGCACCCCGGCCTCGTAGAAGGCCCTCAGCATCCCCAGGCACATGAGATCACTCGCAACGAAGATCGAGGAGGGCAAGCCCTCGTCGAGCATGCGCCTACCCGCGGCGTAGCCGCTCTCCCCGGTCCAGTCGCCCTGGATGTGGGGTGGCGGCTCGATGCCCGCTGCGCGCAGCTCGGACTGCCACCCGCGCAACCGCACCCGGCCATCCAGCCAGCTGAGTTCCCCCGCGAGGTGAGCCACTTCACGATGTCCCTTGTCGAGCAGGCGACGTGTCGCGAGCCGCGCACCGTACTCCTGGTCCTCCGAGACGACGGCGACCCCTGGGACGCTTGACTCCCCGGCAGCGACCATCACGACCGGCACTGAGAACTTCGTCTCACGGACCGCCTCCGCCAGAGGCAGTTTGGGGGCGATGACCACGATGCCCGCGACGCCCTGATCGATGAAGTGCTGGTACGCGCGAACCGTGCCACGCGAGTCGGCCTCGGCAAGCACGAGGACATTCGCGGCGTAGCCCTCGTCCCTGGCCGCGTTCTCGACTGCCGCGAGAACGCCGGCCGGCCCGTAGCGCGTCGAGCCATCGGTGAGAATTCCGATGAGGCTCGACCTCCGCATGACCAGCGCCCGGGCTGCGGGGTTCGGGACGAAACCCGTGGACTGGATGATCCTCCACACGTGATCGCGAGTACGGTCGCTCACCCGTGGGTCGTCATTGATCACGCGTGAGACAGTCTGGTACGAGACATCTGCCAAGCGGGCAACGTCCTTGATGCTCATCCGTTCCGAGCGATGGGCCCGCGCGACGGTTGCCCTGGTCTTCTTGGGGTTGCTCACCTCGGAATTGTCCCACTCCAGTCGTGAGAACCGGCCGGCCCGGCCCGGATCTCCTGGCTGCAGCACGGCGCCCCGGCCCGAGGCGCGATGCTTCCAGCCGATCGCTCATGCGCACCGGGCGTATGAACAGGGCCGGTACGGTACGCACTCCTGCTGCACTGGCGTCCCGGCATCTCTTCGCAGCACCGGTCCACGTTCCTGGTTCTCGCCCGCACCGGGACGGAAGTACTGGCGCGCACCAGACACGGGCAGGAGCCGGTCGAGCTCGCGGATTCGAACCCCGACCTTCGAGCATCGAGATGACCACCGGCGTGTCGGCCCCGCCGCTCACTCCTCCCGCGTTCTCGTCCTGGCGGGCTCGTACCCGGCGCGCCACACGTACACGCCGATGAGCGCGGTGCCGCCCGCCATGGCGGGCGCCCACCAGGGGAAGCCGGGGTCGGCCGGCCGGCCCGCCGCCTCGATGTCCTCGGTCGGGGTCGGCTCGACGCGCTCCCCGGTGACGAGGATGCGGTGGGTGTTGATGCCGAGCGGCGTGCAGGTGACCAGCGTCACGAGGTCGTGACCGGCCTGGACGCTGAGGGTCTGCGTCTCGGTCGGCTCGACCACCCGGGTGTCGTTCACCTGGTAGGTGAGCACCTCGCCGAAGACCTCGATGACGAATCTGTCGCCGACCTTCACCTCGTTCAGCCTGGTGAACATCTCGGCCTGGGCCAGGCCGCGGTGGCCGGTGATCACCGCGTGGGTTCCGACGCCCCCGACCGGCAGCGACGTGCCCTTGAGATGGCCGAGCCCCTTGAGCAGGGTCTCGTCGGAGGTGCCGTGGTAGACGGGCAGGTCGAGGTCGATCGAGGTGATCTTCAACCGCGCCATGAGCCCCTGCGAATCGGCGGTGAGCATGGAGTCGTAGTCCAGGGAGTCGTCCGCGCTCGTCCCGTCGCCAGTGGGCACGTTCGAGCCGGCCTGGAGCATGGCGCCGGCGTTGAGCGCGTCGTTGTAGGCCCGGGCCCGGGCCAGCTGCTCGGCGGCGTCGGGCTCGGCCGTCGCGACGTCGGACGCGTAGTCGCTGACGACCTTCGACTGGTTGTACCGGGAGATCCAGCCGGCCACCGTCGGATAGGCGAAGACGACCATGCCGACGAGGGCGAGGAGCCCGGCCAGCAGCGAGAACGGGGACAGGCGCCACGTTCGCTTCGCCGTGTCCTCCGCGGGTCGTTCATCGGGCACCGCCGCGCCCCTCCTCTTCCCGGTCATGCTCTCCCCCGGTCGTGCTCTTCGCGGTCATGATGATGTGGTGGGGAGGCCGGGCCTCCCCACCACATCATCGTCCTCCCGGCCGGTCATCGGGCCGGTCGGTTCATCGGTCGCCTCAGGCGCTCGTCGCGTTCCGGCGGGAGCGGACGACCACGGTGGTCGCCGCCGTGAGGATGAGGACGGCGCCGACGACCATCATGAGCAGCCGGCCCTGAGCGCCGGTGAGCGGCAGGCCGGGGACGGCCTCCTTGGTGTTCTTGATGGTGGCGTCGTAGGCGACGCTGGTGTCGGTGGTGCCGGTCTTGACCGTCACCGGGGTGTCCTGGCCCAGCTTGACGAAGCCGGCCGGGGCGGCCGTCTCGACGAGCACGTAGCAGCGCTGGGTGGCGTTGACCGGGCTGTTCTTCGAGTCGGACACGAACAGGCCCGCGACGTTCACGACGCCGCTGTCATCGGAGGTGAAGCTGCTCTGGTTGTTCACCGTGATGGGATCGCCGGTCTTCGTGGCGCCGGAGCAGTCATCGGCGTAGGGATCGGTCGCGTTGTACACCTGGAAGGTGGCGCCGGCCAGGCCGGCGTCGGTGTGGTCGGCATCGACCTTGTGCACCGTGAGGTCGCCCCAGTGGGTCTGCACCTCGGGGCTCGTGGGCGGGTTCGGCGGCGTGGGCGGGGTGTCCGGCGGGGTGTCGGGCACGGGGCCGTACTGGGTGTCGGTGAGCAGCTGGGCGGTGTTCTTGATGGTGCCGTCGCCCACCGAGGACACCGTGCCCTGGAAGGTCGCCTTGACATCCTGGCCGGCGCTGTTCTTCAGCTTGGTGAGGCCGGTCTTGGTGAACTTCACCGTGACGGTGTTGGTGGCGTCGTCGACCGCCACCGTGTAGTCATCGCCCGCGGTCAGCGGGGCGCCGTTGAGCGTCACCGTCGGGACGCCCACGCCGGTGAACCTGGCGTCCATCGTGTCCTTGATCTGGAAGTACTGGAAGTTCGCGTTGTTGTCCAGGGCCGGCACGGTCGTGGTCACCGGGAACGAGACGATCGAGCCGAGGCCGTAGCCGTACTGCGACTGCTGCTCGACGGTCTTGTCGATGGCGGCCACGGTGTTCTTCGGGTAGACGTTGACGTCGTACAGCCACTTGCCGTTGTCCGGGTAGGGGATCGTCGCGACGAAGGGCTTGGCCTTCTGGACGACATTGGCGGGCGCGGCGGTCTCGCACACCAAGTAGGCCCTCACGGGCAGATCGCCGATGGTGGCCTGACCATTCGAAGCGGTGGTGCCGCTGCCGGCCGAGGCGCCGAGCGTCTGGCCGGACAGGGTCGGCGCGGTCGGGTTGGCGCAGGAGCTGTCGGGCACCACGAGATTCGACAGGGTGTCCCAGTCGGTCTGCTTCGACAGGTCGAGGCTGGTGATCGGGTAGGCGGCGAAGGTGACGTCGGCAAGGGGATCGCCGTCGGCATCGGCCGAGCCGTCGGGCTTGCCCTGGCTGCCATCACCGCCCGTCAGGTGCTTGTGGATGATGATCGAGCCTTTGGCGTTCTGATCGATGTTGCCGTACGAGGGGTCGGCACTGGCGATGCCGGCGCCGCCGACCAGGCCGGACAGGCTCAGTGCCAGAACCCCGGTGGCTGCGACGAGGCGCCTCCCGACGGGGTGTGCATTCGTGTCCATTGGTTTCAGGCTTTCTTTCTCGAACCGTCCGGACCATCCGGTACGGCATGGGGGTGGGCTGGGTGGGGTCGGCCACTCCGGTGGCGTTCCCCGGTCGTGCCGGCCCCTGCGGGCCGGCTCGGTCCGGGCCCCGGGGGGCCGTGGCTCATGTTCATGGCGGTCATCAGGCGCTCCGGTTCTCCGCGGACGCCCGGACACGGCGCCTGCGGACGGCCGCGGTGCCCGCGCCGACGCCCAACAGTGCCCCGCCGAGGAGGAGGAAGAGCTGTGCGCCTCGCCCGCCCGTGAGGGGGATGGTCGGTGAGCCGTGCATCGCATTGGTGAAGCTGCCCAGGTCGATCGTCGTGCCGGCGTTGGCGGCCCCGATCCGCACGCCGTGCACGTCCTTGGACAGGACGTAGCCGGCGGGCGCCGATTTCTCCTTGAGCTCGTAGTCGCCCCACGTGAGGCCCTCGACGAGGAAGCCGCCGGCAGCGGGGTCCTTGTCGGGGCCGGTGCAGTCATCGGCGGAATCGGCCCGGCAGTCCTCGACAGTCATCGCGACGCCCGCCGGGTCGGTGGGTGTGAGGGTCCACGTCGACTCGCCGAGGGGCGAGCCGTCCGCAGCGGTCTTCGACCACTTCACCGCGGCGTCCTTGCGGTCGTCGGGCACCGCCTGGTCGAGGCTCGCCTCGAGGGAGGAGTCGTTCACGGTGAGGATGTAGGTGTTCGGGTTGAGCCCGTAGCCCTGCGGGGCCGACTTCTCCTTCAGGGCGTAGTGCCCCCAGTCCAGGCCGGCCACGGTGAACGCCCCCTCCCCGGGATCGGTGTCGGGGCCCGTGCAGGCGGCGGCGTCGTCGGCCACGCAGTCCTCGACATCGGTGCCGTCGGGATGGCTCGGGCCGGTGAGGGTCCACACGGTGCCGCCCAGCGGCCGGCCGTCGGCACCGTCGATCTTGGACCACGTGGCGCTGCCCTGCCGCGCGGCGTTGGTGAGGGTGCACGTCACCCTGTCGTGGCCGGTCAGGTCGACCGTGGCCCCGCCATCAGCGTCGCCGGTCGTCAGCTGCTGCCCGTCGGGGGTCGTGCACTCGACGTCGGTCAGCTCGTAGGCCTGGGCACGGGGATCGTCGGAGGACTCGGTGACCGTGTACCGCCCCGGTCTCACGACGGTCTCGGCGGTGGAGCCCTGGCCGGACAGCACGTCCCGACCGTCGGCGGCGGCCGTGAGCGTCCAGGAGTCGGGTGCGAGGGGCTGGTCGTCGGCGACGTGCGCGGCGTCGACGTCCTTCACCAAGCGCAGGGTCGGCACGCGCACGTCCACGGCGTAGTCCTCGACCTCGCCGGTGCGGGTGTTGCCGGTGGCCCTCAGCGGGCCCGCGTCGTTCGTGATGCGCACGCGCAGATAGCTCGTGGCGCCCTCGTCCGCCACGGAGCGGACCACGTCGTCGGGCACCGTCCAGCTCAGCGTCGCGCTCCCGGACGCGGAGCAAGATCGTTCGGCGCTCTTCTCGGTGGATTCGTCGAACCGGCCGTTGCGGTTCCAGTCGACCCAGCCAGCGATCCTGCCGGGACCGGTGCAGGAGACCTGCTGCGTGTACGAGCCCCCCGGCTCGGTCTCGATGCCGCCGGCAGGCAGTGCGACGCCGTCCTCGTCGTCGATCCCGCTGTAGTCGTCCCCGTTCGCGCCGGTGGAGAACTTCTGGTCGCCCTCGCTGTCGATGCCGGCCCCCAGCCGGGTGTCGGAAGCGCTCATGGTGGCCTGGTCGACGGCGAAGGCGTCGGTGGTGCGGGTGATGCGGCCGCCGGTCCAGGTGGGCTGGAACAGCGAGCTGGCCCGGCCGTACGAGGCCGGGGCGTCGCCGAAGTCGGTGCCGACGACGAGGCCCAGGGCGACGGCGCTGTAGCCGCGGCCCTGCATCGAGATGCGGGCCTCGGTGCTGCCCTGCATGAAGAGCACGGTGCCGGGGCCGCCGGTGCCCTCCGGCCTGGAGTACCTGCCGCCGTTCTGGTAGACGCACTCCTCACCGGTGGGCAGGAGCTGCACGGTGTCGCCGCCGTTGGAGACGACAGCCTGGGTCGTGACGGGGCAGCTCGAGTCCTTGTAGGCGTCCAGGACCCGCCAGCTGGTGTCGGAGCCCTGGGTCGCGGTGGCCTGCACCCACTCGTCGCGGTAGCCCTTGGGGCTGTGGGCGCTCGAGGCCTCGGCGTCGGCCAGCACCAGCCCGCTCAGCGGGACCTCCTCGCCGTTGAGCGACGCCGAGCACTGCATGTCGAAACTCATCCTGGAGCCGTAGCCGACGCCTGCGTTGCCCCGATCGGCGAAGCCGTTGGACAGGCCGATGACCATCCGGTTGTCGTTGACGTAGTCCCCGGGGTAGGTCAGGTTGCCGCTCCTGGCGATCTGCCCATCGCTCCAGTGGCCCGGGCCGCCGACGTTGTACAGATTGTCGAGTGCGTCGCCGGCCCACTTGCCGGGAACGGTGGCGACGAGCGGGGCCCGTTGCACCGGGCCGGCGTCGCCGTTAGCCTGCCCCACGTTCTCGGTGACGAGGCCCGACAGGGTGCACGTCGTCGTGAGCTTCAGGGTCTGCGCGTCGTCGAGGTAGCGGTAGTTCGTGATCGTCCGCGTGGCCGAGCCGTACTGGTCGCCGTAGCCGAGCACCGTGTTGTCCTCGGCGTTGGCGGCCAGCGGGTAGTCGCTCCACTGGAGCCACTGGATCGCGTCGGTGAACCGGCCGTCGCCGCCCGTGGCGTACACGGCGGGCAGTTCGCCGCCGGGGGCGGCGGCCGCCGGCGGTACGGCCCCGATCATGCCGAGCAGGAGCGCCGCCGCGCTGGCGGCGGCCGCCGCGCCGCGCAGACGGCCCCTCGTCCCCGTTCTCGTCGCTCTGCGGGGGATCATCGCCGACCACCCCTCTCGGAGCGGCACCCGACCAGGGCCGGCCGGCCCCGCAGAGGGTTCGAGGGCGTCCGGAACGAGCCGGTCCGCTGGGCCGTCCCCAGCGGAACGCCGTCGGCACGGCACCCGACCGTCCCGGCCGGGATGCGCACCAGGACAGGGCGAACAGGGGTTTTCTCAGGGTGAGGTGTCATGACAGTCTTCGACCAGAGGCGTTGGTAGGAATGCAGATCGCACCCAAGGGCCATCTGACCCTTAGGTGAATCAAAGATACATTAATTGTCAATCATTGATCAAGTCAGGGTTCCTCGGGGTTCCGGGCCGGCGTGCCGGCCCGGAGCCTTCGCTCGCTCAGCGAGCGTTCCTCCGCCGGGCCCGCCGCTGGTGAAGAGCCGCTGCGCCACTGCCCGCGAACAGCGCCGCGGCGCCGAGGGCTGGGAGCAGCCGGGCGAGACCGCCGCCGGTCAGCGGCAGCGGCACGGCGATCGCCGTGTCGTGGATCGTGATGGTGTCGGGCACCCGGCCCGTCCGGGACACGGTGACGGTGCCCGCTGCCGTCTCGGGGTCCAGCAGGGTGACACCGTCTGCGGCGAGGTGGAAGCCGACGGGCTCGGACAGCCGCTGGTGACCGGCCGGGGCCTGCGTCTCCACCAGCCAGTAGTCGTGGTTGATGTCCAGGGGGACGGTGGTGAAGAGCGAGCCGTCATCGGGGTTCACCATGACGCCCCGGTCGACGGGCGCGGCGCCCGGCGTGCTCGGGTCCATCGAGTAGACGTCGAAGACGGCCCCGCTCACGTCACCCATGACGCCGGTCTTGTGGATCGTGACCGGGAGCCTGCCGACGCCCGGGTCCACCGGCCCGCAGGCCGTGTTGTTCCCGGGGCCGTCGACGTCCTTGCCGTCCTCTGCCAGCACCTCGTTGAACAGGCCGTGCCCGGCCTCATAGGCGCCGGAACCGGTCTGGGAGCAGCCCAGGTTCTCGTCGGTGTAGCCGGACGCGGCCGGGTCCAGCGTCGCGTTGACCCGGACGTAGAAGACCTGGCTCTGCCCGGGCTGGACCGGTACGCCCTCGGTGAGCCGGTACCCGTCGGCCGCGCCTTGGACCACGGACTGGGGCTGACCGAGTAGGCCCTGGTCCTGGCTGGCCCACACCGTGTTCACGGTCAGACCGGGGGCGAGGTCGGGCCGGTCGACGAGCGCACCGGTGTCCTGGGCCGTGCTGCCGTCATTGGTGACGGTGATCGCATAGTCGGCGTTGAGGGTCGGTGTGCCGGCGGTGGCGTCGGAGCCGATGAAGGTCTTCTCCACCCTCAGCCGGGGAGTGGGGTCGACGTACTCGTTGTGCCAGGTGCAGGTGATGGGGACCTCGGCGGAGCTCCGGGCCAGCCCGGCGCGGTCCAGGTCCAGGGTTCCCGCATCGAGGTTGACGGCGTCGGTCTGGTCGAGGACCCTGCCGTCCTGGTCGAGAAGGGGTGTGCCGTCCCCCTGCGTGCAGGTCACGCCGGACAGGCGCCACCCGGGCGTGCTCTCGGTGGGAGCCGGCCCGGACTGGTCCTCCCTGACGGCGGCACCGCCGCCTGGGGCGAACAATTCGTAGGTCCTCGGATCGGTCGCGGCGTGCTCGCCGCCCCATCCGGTGGGCCGGAGCGGGCTCGGGTCGCCCCAGCCCTCGAGGGCGGAGGACCCGGTCTGGGAGACGTTGGTGTAGGTGAACTGGGGGATGCCCACCGTTTGCTGCGTGATGGCGCTGCCCGAGACGTCCTTGGCGAAGGTGACCTGACGGACCTGCTCGAGGGAGCCGTAGAGGCAGCCGTAGGTGTCGTTGTTCTCCTGGGTGACGAAGGAGGTCTCCAGCCGGGCCTCGGCGGTCTCCGGGTCCATCACGGTGCACGTCTCGTTCCGGCCGTTGTTGACGAAGCCGCGCAGCACGAGCTTGTACGGGACCCCGTTCGCGTCCGCCCAGACGCTGTCGGAGCTGACGGCGGTCATCGTGAGGACGTCGTCCTCGCAGGACCTGCCGTCGAGGCCGTAGAGGGCGCCGTCGTCGGACCCGCTCGCCGAGGTGTCCCCGGCGGGGAAGGACCGCAGTCTGCCACTGCGGTCGTAGGCGTAGTGGTAGTCGGAGCTCCACCCCCGGAACTGCCAGGAGGCCCTCGGGCCGATGGCCCCGGTCGAGTCGAAGGCGTAGCCGCCGTTGCCGGAGGGGTCGTAGTCGCCGGACGCATCGAAGGTGGAGCGGCAGATGTTGGAGGTCTCGTCGAGGGTCCAGGGGAAGGACGTCCGGATCGTGTTGGCGAGGTCCACCTCCATGCCGCCGGAGATGAGGGCGCCCCCGCTGCCGTCGGGTCTCTCCGAGCCCGGGTCGGTGAAGATGGGGGCGTTGTGGTGGTGCATGGTCCCGATGAGGAAGGGGGCGCCGACGCTCACCGTCCGCGTGTCCCCGGGGAGGAAGCCGACGGAGCTCTGCTGGTCGCTGAAGTCGTCGGGGCAGACCTGCCGGCCGTTCTGCCGGTACCGCCCGTAGGAGAAGGCGGCGTACTGTCCGGACCCCGAGGTCACCGTGGCCGTCGTCGTCATGTCGAGGGTGGAGCCCCCGCCCCGAGGGCTGTACCGCACGCAGGCGTGGGTGTTCGCATACCGCTCGGGGTTCGACACGTCCTGTCTGGTGACGACGTTGTGTATCTGGGCGGAGGTCGCGCCCAGGTCGACCTGCATCGTCGGGACGGCGACGCTCGGGGCCGCGTGCGCCACGTTCAGAAGGCAGGCGAGCACCAGTGCGAGCGCACCGAGCAGGCGCGGGAACCGCCGCGCCGCGGCGGGGCGCGGGGGTGCGGCAGGAGCTGAGAGGCGCATACGGGATCCGTTCGGTCAGGGGCGACTGCGCCCCTGCGGGTATCCGACCCGCAGGGGTTGGGGTGCGGAACACCCTGAATGATCCCAGGTCTAGCACACAATCGTTGATTTTGAAAGTTTCACCATTCGTGCCCTGACTGCCCCCATCACCCAGATCGGGCCGCCTCGCCTCGTGCCGCTGCGACGTCGGCGGAGACGGGTCATCGACGGCCGCGGTGCGCGTCCCCCGCCGGAGTCGTGGGCCCACCGCGACGCGACCCGGGCCTGAGAGACCCGGCCCCTCGTCCGTGTCTCTCAGGCCCCGCCCGCGCGGGGACCGCCCGTCACAGGGCGGCGTTGATGGCGTTGATCGACTCCTTCGCGTCGCCGAAGCACATCACCGTGTTCTCGTTGAAGAACAGGGGGTTCTGGACGCCGGCGTAGCCGGCGCTCATGCCGCGCTTGAAGACGACGACCCGGCCGGCCTCCCACACGTGCAGGACCGGCATGCCCGAGATCGGGGTGCCCTGCTCCATGGCGGCGGGGTTGACGGTGTCGTTGGCGCCGATGACGAGGACGACGTCGGTGTTCTTGAAGTCGTCGTTGATCTCGTCCATCTCCAGGACGATGTCGTACGGCACGTGCGCCTCGGCCAGCAGCACGTTCATGTGGCCGGGCAGGCGCCCCGCCACCGGGTGGATGCCGAAGCGGACCTCGACGTCGTGGTCGTGCAGCTTGCGGACGAGCTCGGCCACCGGGGCCTGCGCCTGCGAGACCGCCATGCCGTAGCCGGGCGTGATGATGACCGAGGTGGAGCCCTTGAGAAGATCGGCCACACCGGTCGTGTCGAGCTCGGTGATCTCGCCCTCGGGACCGGCGCCCGCCCCGGCGTCGGACTGGCCGAAGCCGCCCAGGATGACCGAGACGAAGTTGCGGTTCATGGCCTTGCACATGATGTACGACAGGATCGCGCCGGACGCGCCGACGAGGGCGCCGGTGACGATGAGGACGGGCAGCTGGAGGCTGAAGCCGCTGAAGGCGGCCGCCCAGCCCGAGTAGCTGTTGAGCATCGAGATGACGACCGGCATGTCGGCCCCGCCGATCGCCGCGACCAGGTGGACGCCGAGCAGCAGCGACAGGATCGTCAGCGCGATGAGCGGGAACCAGCCGCCGCCGTCGGCGAACCAGATGCCGCAGGCGATGATCGCGATGAGGGCGCCCAGGTTGAGCCAGTTGCGTCCGGGCAGGGTCAGCGGGGCCGACTTGATCTTGCCGGCCAGCTTGCCCCAGGCCACGATCGACCCGGTGAAGGTCACGGCGCCGATGAAGACGCCGATCCACATCTCGTGCATCTGGAAGGCGGGGGCCTCGGGGTTCTCGATGAACGCGTTGATGCCCACGAGCACGGCGGCCAGGCCGACGAAGCTGTGCAGCTGGGCGACCAGCTCGGGCATGCCGGTCATCTCGACCTTGGCGGCCTTCCACAGACCGATCACGGCGCCGATGACCATGGCGATGATCATGAGGGCCCAGGCGAGGGCCCGCGTGTCGCCGACCGCCAGCGAGACGATCGAGGCGATGAGCGCGAAGGCCATGCCGAGGATGCCGAAGACGTTGCCCCGCTTGGCCGTCTCGTGCTTGCTCAGCCCCACGAGGGCGAGGATGAAGAGCAGGCCGGAGATGATGTAGGTGGCCTGCGTGAAATTGGCGACGCTCGCTTCGAGGAGAGTCATCAGCGATCACCCTTCCTGAACATGTTGAGCATGCGGCGCGTGACCGAGAAGCCGCCGAAGATGTTGATCGACGCGATGAGCACGCCGAGGGCCGCGATGACCGTGATCACCATGTTGTCCTTGGGCAGCTGCAGGAGCGCGCCGACGATGATGATGCCGCTGATCGCGTTGGTGACGCTCATGAGCGGCGTGTGCAGGGCGTGCGAGACGTTCCACACCACGTAGTAGCCCACGACGCAGGCCAGGGCGAAGGTGCCGAACAGGCTCACGAAGCTTCCGGGCGCGAAGGTCAGCAGCGCGATGAGCGCCACCGACAGCAGACCGACCACCAGGAGCAGGAACCACCAGGGCCGTTCCTTCTTCGGCTTCTCCGGCTCCCTCTCGGCGGGTTCGGCGGCGGCCGCGCCGGGGGCGGGTTTCGGCGCCGCGGAGACCTGGATCGGCGGCGGTGGGAAGGTGACCTCGCCGTCGCGGGTCACGGTCATGTTGCGCAGCACCTCGTCGTCGAAGTCGATGACGAACCGGCCGTCCTTGGCCGGGGTGGCCAGCTTGGCCAGGTTCACCATGTTCGTGGCGTACATCTGGCTGGACTGGGCGGGCAGGCGGCTGGCCATGTCGGTGTAGCCGATGATGGTGACGCCGTTGTCGGTGACGTACTCCTCGCCCGGGTGGGTGAGCATGCAGTTGCCGCCGCCCAGGGCCGCCATGTCGACGATGACCGAGCCGTGCTTCATCGAGGCCACCATCTCGGGGGTGATGAGCTTCGGGCTCGGCTTGCCGGGGATGGCGGCCGTGAGGATGACGATGTCGACCTTCCGGCACTGCTCCTCGTAGAGCTCCGCGGCGCGCTTGTTGTAGTCCTCGGAGGTCTCCTTGGCGTAGCCGTCGGAGCTGACCCCCTGGTCGCCGGCCGCGGGACGGACGTGGACGAAGGTGCCGCCCATCGACTCGACCTGCTCGGCCGTCTCGGGGCGGACGTCGGTGGCGAAGACCTCGGCGCCCATGGACTTGGCGGCGCCGACCGCCGCGAGGCCGGCGACGCCGGTGCCGATGATGAAGACCTTGGCCGGGGGCATCTTGCCAGCGGCGGTGACCTGACCCGCGAAGGTCTTGCCGTACGCGTAGGCCGACTCGACGACGGCCCGGTAACCGGCGATGCTCGCCGTGGAGCTCAGGGCGTCCATGGCCTGGGCCCGGCTGATGCGCGGCACCATGTCCATGCTCAGGCCAGTGACGCCGGCCTTCCGCAGGGCCTCGAGGAGGCCGGGATTGGCTCGCGGGTGGAGGAAGGTGATGAGCGTCGCGCCCGGACGCATCGCACCCAGCTCCTCGACGCTCGGCTCGTTGACCGCCATGACGATGTCGCTGCCCCACACCGTGCCGGTGTCGGCCAGTTCGGCGCCCGCCGCGATGTAGTCGTCGTCCAAGTAGGAGGCGCGCTCGCCGGCGCCATGCTCGATCACGACGCTGTAACCCAGCTTGATGAGCTGTGGAACCGTCTTGGGCGTTGCCGCCACCCGCTGTTCGCCGGGCAGCGACTCCCTTGGTATGCCAATTCTCATGATCCCGACCATAGCGGGTGGACATTCTCACCGGGGACGGGGGGCCGGCGGGTCGACGACCCGACGTGGATCGGGCCACAACGGGTTTCGCTCCGCGACGGGGCTCAGCAGGCGTCGGCGGGCGGCTCGATCATGCCGACCCGGCGGGCGTGGCGGCCGCCCTCGAACTCCGCGTCGAGGAACTCGTCGACGATCATCTCGGCCAGGCCGGGGCCGAGGACGCGCGAGCCGATGGCCAGCGCGTTGGCGTCGTTGTGGCGGCGGGCGAGACTCGCCGAGTAGGGCTCGGAGACCACCGCGCAGCGGATGCCGGGCAGCTTGCCGGCGCTCATGCCGATGCCGATGCCGGTGCCGCACACGAGGACGGCGCGATCGGCCTCGCCGTCGAGCACCTTCCGGGCCGCCCGCCTGCCGAACGTCGGGTAGTCGACGCTGGCCGGGCCGTGGGTGCCGACGTCGATGGCCTCGTGGCCCCTGGAGCGCACGTGCTCGACGAGCCGCTCCTTCAGGTTGAAACCGGCGTGATCGGCGCCGAAGGCGATGCGCATGGAGTGCTCCTCGTACTCTCCCGTGGCCGCCGGCGGCTGCGGCGACGAGTTCATTCTCTCACCGCCGGTCGCGGCTCCGACGCGGGCCCGTCCGTGGCATTGTGAGCAGGGGCGGTGCGAAACTCCGCGGACGAGGGGGACCCATGGCGACGACGATCCGATCGGCGCGACAACTCGGCGCGCCGGAGCCCGGGCTCACGAGGCGGGCCCGCGTCGTGGTCGTCGGCGCGGGGGCCGCCGGCTCGGGCGCAGCCATGCAGCTGGCCGCCGCCGGCGTCGACACGGCGCTGGTGACCGGCGGCACGCTGCTCGACGGGGCCACCGCGATCTCGACCGGACGCCTCGACGGGTGGGCCGGGCCCCACGACCCCGAGGAGGCGCTGCGCAGGGGCCTCGGCGTCGCCGACCGGCGGGCGCTGAGCCATCTGCTGAGGACCGCGCCGCTCGTCCACGCCAGGGTCGCGGAGCTCCTCGAGCGCGCCGACGCGACTCGGCCGGGACGCCACGAGACCACCGGGCACCAGGTGCAGCGCGGCCTCGCGTCGGCGGTGCGCACCATGGCCGGGCGCCTGGGCACGCGCCTGCGGCTGGAGACCGGCATGCGCGGCGTCGACGTGCTCACCGACGACGAGGGCCGGGTCGCCGGCCTGCGCGCGCTGCGCTCCGATGGGGCGCTCGTCGACTGGCTGGCCCCCGTCGTCGTGCTGGCCGGCGGCGGGGCCGAGCAGTTCTGGCCGCGCACGACCGCCCCGGTGACCGCCACCGGCGACGCCGCCGCCATGGCGCTGCGCGCCGGCGCCGAGCTGCGCGACATGGAGTTCACCGCCTGCGCCCCGACCGCCGTCGACCTGCCGGACGAGCTGGCCCTCCCGCTCGACCCGGCGATCACGCTGGGCCGCGAACTGCGTCGAGCCGGGGCCGTGCTCGTCGACGGGCAGGGACGCCCGGCGCTCGCCGGGCTCGGCGAGGACGAGCTGAAGCCCTCCGACGAGCTGGCGATGGCGGTCCACGACTGGCTGGCCGGGCACGCCGGCCAGCGCCTCCTCCTGGACGGCACCCGCATCGGCGAGTCCAGCTGGGCCGCACCGCCCCTGTCCGCGACGCTGGCCGCCTGCCGGGCGCACGGCATCGACCCGGCGCGCGAACCGGTGCCGGTCCGGCCCGCGGTGCAGACGATGATCGGCGGTATCGGCGTCGCCCCGGACGGCTCGAGCACCGTCCCCGGGCTCTACGCGGCCGGCGAGGCCGCCTGCACGGGTGCCCGCGGCGCGGCCGGCCCGTCGAACGCCGGCCTGGTCGAGGCCCTCGTCGGCGGGTTCACCGTCGGCGCCCGTCTGGCGCGGACGGCGGACTCCTTCGACGAGCCCGGCACGCCGGTC
>ERZ772964.285-NODE-285-length-24506-cov-7.33234_pt1 | contig 24506 bp, 18 predicted proteins | sample MGYA00580675_ERZ772964 | MGnify/ENA primary metagenome ERZ772964 (study PRJEB29015, sample SAMEA2737941) | human oral metagenome | biome: human oral; feature: human-associated habitat; material: dental | place: China | collected 2139 ... | reverse complement strand
CTCGGCGCGGGCGGCGGCTGCGACGGCATGAGCGGCGGCACGCATGTAGCGGTCAGTCCGGGCGGTCAGTGGCGCCTCAGCCCGGGCGACGGCGCGGGCGGGCCAGGCCGTGCGGGGGGCGAAGGTGGAACCCGACGGGGTGCGGGCGGGGGCGGGCGGGGTCGCGGCGGTGCTTGGGGTGCTCACGGCCCCATCATGGCCCCGCCCCGATGGCGTGACCTGCCTGAGTGGTTCGGGCCGTGGGAGATCGTGTGGAAGCGTCACCGACGCTGGGCGGTCGACGGCACCTGGGACCGGGTGCTGGCCCAGCTCCTGGCCCAGGCTGACGCCGCTGGTGGTATCGACTGGGACGTGTCGGTGAACGCGACGATCAACCGTACCCACCAGCACGGTGCGGCCCTGCCGCGCCCGGAGCAGGACACAGGGGGCTGTGCTCGCCCAGCTGCGCGCCGATGCGCGGGTGCCCCGGCTCGCTGATGATACTCCCAGGACCCGGCCCGACCGGGTGCTTGCGGACAAGGCGTACGCCACGGGCGTCAACCGCAGGTACCTGCGTTCCCGCCGGATAGAGCGACATCGTCCTCGCGATCCGCTCCGCCGATCACGCGTCAACCGCAGGTACCTGCGTTCCCGCCGGATAGGGGCGGTGATCCCACAGAAGAGGATCGAGGTCTCCTCGCGGGCGCACAAGGGTAGGCGCGTGGCAGCAGGCCCTCGGCGTTCGACGCGAGCAAGCACAATGACCGCAACGTCGTCGACGCTCGTGCCAGCCGGAGTGTCGGTGGTCCCTCGCCGCCTTGTCCAGGATGTTTGCCAGAGCCAGGCGATTGCGCGCCGCCGAGATGCCAGCAGCGACGTCGGCCGTTCCCACCGCGATGACCAGGTGGTTGGTTCATCCCTGAGGGCGCGGACCGCAGCGCCACCTCGGGATGCCGGCGCTCAGCGAGCTGGGCGGTCGTTTCCCCAGTTCCGGCGGGGCCTGTTCAGGAGTGCCTCGGCAGGCGCCCGGAGCCGCAGGTCCTTCAGCACAGGCCCCTCATCAGGCTCCTTCCGTAGACTGTCCGTGTGAACGACCGACTCAGTCCTGAGGGCCTGCGCTATGCTCAGGCGGTCGCTCGGACCGGCTCCTTCAGTGCGGCCGCCCGGGAGCACGGCCTTACTCAGCCGGCGCTGTCCAGCGCCATCCGCCGCCTGGAGGAGGCTCTGGGCGATCGGATCTTCGAGCGCACCACGCACGGGACGACTCCCACCGCCTTCGGCGTGGCAATCCTGCCCAGGGTCGATGCCGCGCTTGCCGCTCTCGATGCTGTCACTGCCGAGGCCCACCGCTGGCACGCTCCCGAACCGCGCCCCGTGCGTGTCGGCGTCTCCCCGCTCATCAGTGCGGGCGTTGTAGCCCGCGTCCAGCGTGCCGTCGCGGCCCTCCCCGGCCGCGAAAAGGACTCCCTCGTCTTGCACGAGGCCGATCTCTCCGAGCTATGTGCCATGCTTGATGATGGTGGGCTCGACCTTATCGTCGTCCCTGCTGTTGTCCCGCTCACTCGCTACCGACACCGCCTCATCGATAGCGAGCCCGCCGTGCTCATCGAGCCGGAGGCGGGCGACGCGGCCGCCCTGCCTGCTGCCGCCCGCGTTGACGAGCTCGCGCACCGCACCCTTCTTCTCGTTGCCGACACTTGCGGGCTGACAACCTTCACCCGCGGCCTGCTCACAGACCACGGTCTGCCCTTGCGGGCCTACTCGGGAAAGGCCGCCAGCTACCGGGTGCTCGAGGAGTGGGTGAGGATGGGGCTGGGCTCTGCGCTCCTGCCCCGCTCGAAGGTGTCCTCCGTCGAATCGCGTGTGCGTCCTGTGGTCGATGACGACGGTGCGGCCATCACCATCGCCTATAAGGCCGCCTGGGACGGCGCGTCACCGATCGCGGACGAGCTCGAGTCCCTGGCCGGGGGGCTGGCCTCCAGTGGTCACTCGTCACCGGGTGCGCAGGGTGTCCACCCCGACACCGAGGTATAACATCGCCTAATGGCGGCATCAGCCAAGAGCCTTTACCGGCCTCTTCGCGTCGGCTCCTACGGTGTGGGTAGTGACGTGCCGGACCGACCGGCACCGGGCGCCACCCGACAGCGAAGGAGCTACCATGACCGCCTACCTCCAGGTCACCATGACCATTGACCCGTCCGACCGTGCTACCGGCGCCAAGGTCTACTCCGATTACGAGCGGGAGTTCCTCGACACGATCCCCGGCGCGACGAGCAAGGAGTTGCTCGTCCGCGATGAGGATGTCCAGGTCCTTCACGGCTTCGAGACCGCCGAGCAGGCCAGCGCCTACCTGACCAGTGAGCTGTTCACCACCAAGGTGGTCCCGGGCCTTACCCCGTTGTTCAAGGCCGACCCGGACATTCGCGTCTACACCGTGGCGTGAGCGGATCGGCGAGGAGGCCAGGAGGAGTTCAGCAGGACCGGGACACGCCCGGTCCTGCTGAACTCCTCCTGGCTAGGGCTTATGGGTGTTTGAGCCGGGTGACGATGGCGCACAGGGGATGACGGCCTTGATCCCCGTTACTAGACGGCAGCAAAGGCTCTATCACCGCCCACGACTCATCACTAAGCACCCGAAAACGACTCTTCCCACTCACACCCACCAGCCTCACAGAAGCCCAGAAATGAGGAGACACGCCCTAGGTTCGCGGTTGCTGCCGCGCGCGGGCACCGGGGCGGTGAGTGCGAGACCAGGGGCGCGCCACGGCTCCTGGCCCCAGCAACTTCTGACCCCGGCGTCGTCCCCACCGGCCGGGGCCGCCCGGCCCTCTATTCCTATTCGGCCTATTCCTATTCGACGGTGACGGACTTGGCCAGGTTGCGCGGCTGGTCAATGTTCAGGCCCTTGGCGCCGGCCAGGGCGGCGGCGAAGAGTTGGAGGGGGACCACGCTCATGAGCGGCCACATGAGTGTCGGCGTGGCGGGCACGCGGATAATGTCGTCGGCGAAGGGGGTGACGGCCTCATCCCCCTCCTCGGCGATGACAATGGTGCGGGCGCCTCGGGCGCGGATCTCCTCAATATTGGAGATGACCTTGTCGTGCAGCACCGGGCGGCGCGGGGTGGGGACAATGACGAACACCGGCAGCCCCTCCTCGACCAGGGCGATGGGCCCGTGCTTGAGCTCCCCAGCGGCGAAGCCCTCAGCGTGGACGTAGGCGAGCTCCTTGAGCTTGAGCGCCCCCTCCAGGGCCACCGGGAAGCCCACGTGCCGGCCCAGGAATAGGAAGGAGGTTTTGTCGGCCAGCTCGGCGCCCAGGGCGCGGACCTGCTCCTCCTGGGTGTCCAGGACGTGCTGAATGCGCTCGGGCATGCGCTCAAGGTTCTCCAGGTAGTCGGCGACCTCGTCGGGCCACTTATTGCCGCGCAGCTGGGCCAGGTAGAGGCCCAGCAGATAGCAGGCGGTGATCTGGGCCAGGAAGGCCTTGGTGGAGGCCACCGCCACCTCGGGGCCGGCGTGGGTGTAGAGCACCGCATCGGCCTCACGGGCAATGGTCGAACCGTATGTGTTGACAATAGCGAGCACCTTCGAGCCCTGCTCGCGGGCGTGGCGCACCGCCTGAATAGTGTCCATGGTCTCCCCGGACTGGGAGATGGCCACGGTCAGGGTCTTCTCGGAGACCACGGGGTCGCGGTAGCGGAACTCGTGGGCGAGTTCGACCTCCACCGGAATGCGGCACCAGTGCTCAATGGCGTACTTGGCGACGTGCCCGGCATAGGCGGCGGTCCCGCAGGCGACGACAATGATCTTGTCGACGCTGCGCAGCACGGTGGGTTCAATGCGCATCTCGTCGAGCTGGAGCTCACCGCGCTCATCGACGCGCCCGCGCAGGGTGTCGGCCACGGCGGTGGGCTGCTCGTGGATCTCCTTGTCCATGAACGTCTCGTAGCCGCCCTTGACAGCGGCTGAGGCGTCCCAGGACACCTCCCAGGTGGCCGGCTCCACCGGGGCGCCGTCCTCATCCCACACGCGCGCCTCCTGGGCGGTCAGCAGCAGGACCTGGTTGTCGTTGACTTCGGCGGCGCGCTTGGTGAAGGCGACAAAAGCAGCGACGTCCGAACCCAGGAAGTTCTCGCCCTCACCCAGGCCAATGACCAGGGGGCTGGAGCGGCGGGCGGCCACAATGACGCCAGGGGCCAGGGGGGTGACGGCCAGCAGGGCGAAGGCGCCCTCCAGGCGGGCGGTGACGGCGCGCATGGACTCCACGAGCACGGCCGCCACGGCCTCTTGGGACAGGGCCTCGCCGGCGGCCTTCAGGCGGGCGGTGAAGTCGAGGTCCAGGATCTGGGCGACCACCTCGGTGTCAGTGTCTGACAGGAGCTCGCGGCCGGCCGCCTCCACCTCTGCGCGCAGGGGGCGGAAGTTCTCAATAATGCCGTTGTGGACCACGGCGAGGTTGCCGGCACGATGGGGGTGGGCGTTGGCGGTGGTGGGGCCACCGTGGGTGGCCCAACGGGTATGACCAATGCCACAGGTGGCGGGGGCCGGGGGGCGGGCGGACAGGGCCGCGCGCAGCTCGTCGAGTTTGCCGGCGGCTTTAACGACATTGAGCCCGCCCGGGCCCACAAGGGCCACTCCCGCGGAGTCGTAGCCGCGATACTCCAGGCGCCCCAGGCCGTCCATGAGGACGTGCAGGGTGCGATCCGATCCGGCGGGTGATAGGGGGCCGACGTGCCCGACGATTCCACACATGCGGCTGATCGAACCACGCCCACGGCGCCCCCTTCAACGATATGCTCGGCCAGTTCTGTGATTCGCGCCCAGGTGGCGCACGCGGGTGAGCCGAATTGGCCGCTATGCGTCACACTTAGTCGGTGACCACCTCGCCGTCCCCCTACATCGAGTTGTCGCGGGAGCAGTGGGCAGGCCTGGCCTCCACCGCCCCCCTGCCACTGACCCAAGCCGATGTTGAACACCTGCGCGGCCTAGGCGACCCCACCGACCTGGCTGAGGTCGACGTCGTTTACCGGCCCTTGACGGCGCTGCTCCAGGACTACATTGCCGCCACCCGCGAGCGCGCCCGCCGCACCGCCGGCTTCCTGGGGGTCACTGAGGGGCCAACGCCCTTTGTCATTGCCGTGGCGGGGTCGGTGGCTGTGGGCAAATCCACGACGGCCCGCCTTATTGCCCACCTGCTCGCCCGTTTCCCCGACACCCCGCGCGTGGACCTGGTGACCACCGACGGGTTCCTTCTGCCCAACGCGGTATTGGAAGAACGTGGCCTGACCGGCCGCAAGGGCTTCCCGGAGTCCTATGACCGGCGGGCCCTACTGGAGTTCGTCTCGGCGGTGAAGTCGGGGGCGCCGCGGGTAGAGGCCCCGGTGTACTCCCACACGGTCTACGACATTGTGCCCGGACGCCGCGTGGTGGTTGAGCGCCCCGACGTGCTGGTCTTGGAGGGGCTCAATGTGCTTCAGCCGGCGCCGCGCGGGCGCGTAGGGGCCGGTGGTTCCCGGGCCTCGGCGTTAGCGGTCTCGGATTTTATTGACTTCTCGATCTATGTTGACGCCGACCCCAGTGATATTCGCCGCTGGTACCTGGAACGCTTCCTCACCCTCAAGCGCACCGCCTTCAACGACCCTGAATCCTATTTCCAGCGTTTTGCGGACGTCCGCGACGACATTGCGCTCAGCGCCGCGAGCGGGGTGTGGGAGTCGGTCAACCTCCTCAACTTGCGTGAGAACATCGCCCCGACACGAGGGCGCGCCACCCTGGTGCTGCACAAGGACTCCGATCACCACATGAGCCGGGTGCTGCTGCGCAAGGCCTGATCCCCTGATCCCTGGCGTACGGCGCTGGGGTGGGTGGGCGCAGGTCGCTGCCCACCCACCCCAGCGCCGCTGGACGCAGTGCAGACGCTCCGCTCAGGTCCTGCGCCGCATGAGCCGCAGCCCGACACCAATAGCGCACACAGCCATCAAGAGCGGCAGGCCGATCCGGACTCCAGTAGTCGCCAACGACGACGAACTACTCGATCCCGCTGACGTCGGCGTGGCCGCGGGCTGGGTTGACGCTCCCCCTGTCGGGTTGTCAGACGGCGGAGTCGTCGCCGGATCACCCGTGGGCGCGGGCGTGGGCGTAGGCGTGGGCTGATCACCGCTGTGGTAGTCCCCAAGGTGGTGGATCGCCATGCTTCGCACCGTCATCTCACCGCCGTCGGAGAAGAGAATGACATTGGTGGACTGGGGCGAGGGGTAGACCGCTGAGGTGATGACTGCCTCACCGCTTCCGGCGAAGACCTCAACGCTTGAGCGGTCAACGAGCACCCGCAAGTGGATCAGACCGTCGGCATCAGGTTTAACAGGAGCCGAGGACACTGATGGGAAGGCCGGGCTAAAGGAGGTGCGCCCAGAATTAGTGCGATCCACGTAGACCGTGCCCGCCTGGGCGTCGTAGCCGATCACCGTGGCCTCATCACCGGAGGCGAGAACCTTGACACCGCTGCGACTGGCCGAGCCCGGATCAAACACCACTTCCATGTCATAGGCGTTGCCGGCGGCCCCCTGATCAAGGACCACGTCCGCACCATCACTGACAGTCACATCAGTGGTCGAGAAAGATTCCCCGGTGCGCAAGGTATCCAGCGCCTCCACCGGAGACGACACGAGCTGAACCTGCCCATTGACCGTCCTGAGTTCATACTTGCGCACCATGGTCATGGCCTGGCGCCACGTCGAGGTGGGCAGGGCGCCGGCGTAGGACCAATGCGACATCCAACCAATCCCGTAGCGCTCGCCATCAGGGGTGTGGTTCCACGTCACCGCGGCGTAGTAGTCCATGCCGCGGTCGATGATGGGCATGGCATCGGCTCCCGAGAAGCCTTGAGTATTCGAGGCGAGGATGGAGTCGACCAGGATATGCCCGTAATCACCTGAAGTGTTGGCGTCCTCAATGACAATGCTTGCCTGCCGGCCCTTCCACTGCCTGAGATCAATACTCTGCCATGCCAGGAGCTCGCTCTGGTTTCCCGTGGCGGAGCCGACAACCTCCCCGTCAACCACGACGTTAACTGATGTATGACTCGGCACGGGCGTGGCAGGGCGCTCACCCAGGCGCACCTCGTCGAGGAGAATGTGCCCCCATCCCCCGGTCGCCGCATCCGTCACGACGATCGTGGCAGTCTTGCCGTTGAGATCCGTTACGTCCCACGACTGCCAGTTGAGCACTTCGGTGTCGCGCCCGGTGGCCGTGCGCACGACCTGACCGTCGACGACCAGTTCCACTGTTGTGCGTCCGGACGGGGAGTCGGCAGTGTGATAGCCGCCTCCGATATTGAGGTTAATATACGGAGCATTAATGGTGAACTCCGGGGAGGTGGCCGTGCCCGTGGTGGCGTCGGAGCCCCGACCGGTGACGGCATCATAGAAGGTATTGATCAGTCCGGCTCCGCGCTGGTTGCCCAACGGCAGTTGATCGGGCCAGCCGCCCGTCGCGGGAGCGGCGGAGAAGGCGTCCCCCTCCACGGACCAGTCCTCCCAGGTCCCGGAGTCGAAGCCTGCGAATAGCGTGCCGCCGCCGTCGTCACCGGTGGCGACCGGGTCATAGGGGTGGTTGCCGCCGCCAATGCGCATATTGAGATAATCCGCGTTAATGGTGAATTCCGGGGAGGTGGCCGTGCCCGTGGTGGCGTCGGAGCCCCGACCGGTGGCGGCATCATAGAAGGTATTCACAAAACCACTGCCTTCATATCCGGCCACCGGCAGTTGATCCGGCCATGAACCAGTCGCCGGTTCCTTGGAGAAGGCGGAACCGTCGACAACCCATCCGTCCCAGCTGCCGGAGTCGAAGTTCGCCAGCATCTCGCCTTCAGAGCCGTCGTAACTCGGCAACGGATCCGGGGTGAAGACCGAGCCGTCCCAGTCGCCGGTGAAGTACTTGGTTCGGCCGACCCCGCCCGCAATGGATACGCTCAGCACCCATTTGGTCTGGTCGCCGCCATCGACTTGCAGGGGGAACAGGTCGGGGCACTCCCACACGGCGGTGGTGTCCCCGATCCCGCCGACCTCGGACTCGTAGGCCCAGTCGATGAGGTTGTCCGAGGAGTAGAAGACGACCTTGTGCTCGGTGGCGACGACGGCGACCATTATCCACTTGCCCGAGACGTCATCCCAGAACACCTTGGGGTCGCGGAACTCCCTGGAACCTATGTCCAGCACCGGGGCGCCATCGTTGTAGTTCGTCCAGGTAGCGCCGTGATCGGTGGAGTAGGACAGCGACTGGGCCTGGATGCCCGTCGCTGTATCCGCGCGCGTCCATACTGCGACAATCGGCGGGGCCTGGGCTGTTCCCAACCCCGAGGTGTTGTTCTCGTCGTAGACCGCCGACCCGGAGAAGACTCCATAGGCGTCGGTCGCAGGAATCGCGACTTCCTGCTCGGTCCAGTGAATGAGATCTGGGGATGTGGCATGCCCCCAGGACATATTGCCCCACTCCAGGCCGTAGGGGTTGTGCTGGTAGAACAGGTGATACGTGCCGTTCTCGTACACCAGCCCGTTGGGGTCGTTCATCCAGTTCTTCTCGGGTGCATAGTGCGCCAGTGGTCGCCAGGCCTCCGAAGCAGTCGCATCGTCGTCGGCGAGAGCCGACTCGGGCACGATGGTCAGAACTCCGATAGACGCGAGAGCCATCGCCACGCACAGCGCGAGGAAGCGATACGGGGCTCGCATGGTATCTCCTTCGATACGGGGAGCGGCAGCCACAGTCACGATTAGGGGAGGGTCTCGCTGCCGCATCGCAACCATAGAAGATGATAGAACGTTTTGGCAAGAGATGGGGCGGCGCCCTTCGAGGGGCGCCCACTGCGTTCGCGACACCGCTCTGCCCCAGTCGCTGCGCTCGTTTGCGCACGGACAACGCCAGCGGGACCCGGCCGAGGACAGCTGCACCATCTCGGCGGTTGAGGGGGCCGCTCAGCGAGACTGATCACTCATCTAAGGTTCTCCCCAACACCCACCCCAGGGGCCGGGCCCGGGTTGCGTGCTCGCCTCGCATCCACATCAGTTAGGAGTTGCCGTGCGTCTTGGAGTCCCGTGCGAGAGTCCAGGCCAGCGCCTGGTCGCCGCCACCCCCCAGAGCGTCGAGAAGCTCGTCCGCCTCGGATATGAGGTCTGCGTCGAACGCGATGCCGGGCATCGGGCCCGCTTCCACGACGCCGACTATGAGGCCGCCGGAGCCAGTCTCGTCGACGGCGACGCCGCCTGGGGCTGCGAGCTGGTGCTGGGCGTGCAGGCCCCGGCCACCAGCGATCTCGACCGCCTCACCGAGGGGGCGACGTTCATTGGTCGACTCGATCCCGGCCGACACCCCGAGCTTGTTGAAGCCCTCCGGGCCCGCGGCGTGACCGCCCTGGCGCTGGACGCGGTGCCGCGCATTTCGCGCGCCCAGGCCATGGACGTGCTGTCCTCCCAGGCGAACCTGGCCGGCTACCGCGCTGTCATCGAGGCGGCGGCGCACTTCGGTCGCCTTCTCAACGGCCAGGTGACGGCGGCCGGGAAGTTCCCGCCGGCCACGGCCTATGTCATTGGCGCCGGCGTGGCCGGGCTGGCCGCCATTGGAACCGCCTACTCACTGGGGGCGGTGGTGCGCGGCACCGACGTGCGCCCGGAGGTTGCCGACCAGGTGCGCTCCATGGGGGCCGAGTTCATTGCCGTTCCCACCGCGCAGGACGTGTCCTCCGACGGCTACGCCCAGGAGATGTCCGCCGACCAGGCCGCCCGAGCGGCCCTGCTGTACGCCGAGCAGGCCGCCCGGTCCGACATTGTCATCACCACCGCGAATATCCCCGGGCGGCGCGCCCCCATCCTGCTGGACCGCGCCGCCATTGACGCCATGCGCCCCGGTTCAGTCATTGTGGACATGGCGGCGGCCAATGGGGGCAACACCGAGTTGACGGTGCCCGGGGAGGTGGTGACCACCGACGGCGGGGTCATAATCGTGGGCTACACCGATCTGGCCGGGCGCCTGCCCTCCCAGGCCTCCCAGCTCTACGGCCAGAATCTGGTCAATCTTCTGACCCTCATGACCCCGGGCAAGGACGGCCGGTTCACGCTCGACCTGGACGATCAGATCGTGCGCACCATCACCGTGTGCCACGACTCCGAGACGCTGTGGCCACCGCCGCCGGTGACCGTCTCGGCGGCACCGAGCGCGACACCCGCCCCGAGCGCCGACGAGGTCGCCCGCACTGAGGCGCAGGAGGCCGCAGCCCGGGCGCGCTCCCGGCGCAACCGGATCATCGGACTGGCCCTTGCCTCCCTGGCGGGAGCCGCCCTCATACTGGTCACCCCGGCGGCGGTCACGAGCCACTACATTGTGCTGGCGCTGTCGATCATCCTCGGTTTCCACATTATTTCTAATGTCACCCCCGCTCTGCACACCCCGCTCATGAGCGTGACTAACGCGATCTCCGGGATCATTCTGCTGGGCGCCATCTCCCAGGTGGGCCACTCCAATCTGTTCATTAGCGCCGCCGCCTTCGTCGCCGTCGTCCTGTCCACCATTAACGTTTTCGGCGGTTTCGCGGTGACTCACCGCATGCTCGCCATGTTCAAGAAGGACTGAGGCCATGCTCGCCATTCCCGCAGCATCCATGCCCATCGCCGCCGAGGTCCCTCTTCTCGGCTCTTTGCCCTCGCCCGTGGCTCTGGCCTACATCCTGGCGGCCGTCCTGTTCATTGCCGCCGCCGCCGGCCTGTCCAGGCATGAAACCGCCGTCGCCGGGGCCGCCGGCATGTGTGTGGCGGTGGCCGCCGCCATCGGCCTGGCCCTTTCCTCCAATCCGAGCCGAGGGGTGCTGACCACTGCGCTTCTCATCGCACTCGCCCTGGGGATCGGGGCGGTTATCGGCATGGTGCTGGCTGGCCGCGTCGCCATGACCGGCATGCCTCAACTCATCGCCGTCCTCAACGGGCTGGTCGGCCTGGCCGCCGTCGTCGTGGGATACAACTCCTACCTGTCCCCCGACGCCCTGGCCGCCTCCTTGGGCACCTTCCACCTCGGCGAGGTCTTCCTGGGCGTCTTCGTGGGCTCGGTGACCTTCACCGGTTCCATTGTGGCCGCCCTCAAGCTCGCCGGCAGGATCCCGGGCCGCCCCATCACCCTGCCCGGGCGCAACCTGCTCAACCTCGCCGCCCTGCTGGTGTCTGCGGCGCTCATGGCCGCCTTCATGGTCCTGCCCGACGGCTCCCCGGCCGCCTGGACCTGCCTGGTCGTCATGACGGTCATCGCCCTGGCCCTCGGCGTGCACCTGGTGGTGGCCATCGGCGGCGGCGATATGCCCGTGGTGGTGTCGATTATGAACTCCTACTCGGGCTGGGCCTCAACCTTCACCGGTTTCCTCGTCAACAATGACCTGCTCATTATCACCGGAACCCTGGTGGGCTCGTCCGGCGCCTACCTGTCCTACCTCATGTGCCAGGCCATGAACCGCTCCTTCATGTCGGTGCTGCTGGGCGGATTCGGCACCGAGGGATCCGCGCCCATGCCGGCCGGCGCCGAGGAGGGCACCATTGATGCCACTGATGTCACCACTGTGGCGCACACGCTTCAGGGGGCCCGGCGCGTGGTTATTACCCCCGGCTACGGCATGGCGGTGGCCCAGGCGCAGTACCCGGTGGCGACCCTGACCGATATGCTGCGCAATGAAGGCGTTGAGGTCACCTTCGGTATTCACCCGGTGGCCGGCAGGCTTCCAGGCCATATGAACGTTCTTCTGGCCGAGGCCAAAGTCCCCTACGACATTGTCCTGGAGATGGACGAGATCAACGACGACTTCCCCGAGGTCGATGTGGTTCTGGTCATTGGCGCCAACGACACCGTTAATCCCGCGGCCCAGGAGCCGGGCTCCCCCATTGCCGGCATGCCGGTGCTGCGCGTGTGGGAGTCCCGGCAGGTCGTCGTCTTTAAACGCTCCATGGCCACCGGTTACGCCGGGGTGCAGAATCCCCTGTTCTTCAAGGACAACACTTCTATGCTCTTCGGTGACGCCAAAGACACTGTCGAAGGCATTATTCGGGCACTGGAGTAGGACGCGGCCGGAGCCTCCAGGAGGGCCGGCCCCAGGTCCGGCCGACCCTCCTGGAGGCGGACCCGGAGCGGCCCGGGAGCCGCAACGAGCGTGGCGGCCGGGCGCGGTCCATTGTTCGCCGTCGGACTGCCCGATCCCTCCGCGGCATTAGCCGCCCGCCTCCATTAGCCCGCCCAAGACCCACGGGAGCACATTGTGTCTCGTGGCCACCCACAGCTCGGCGCGGGTGATCCGACCGCCGACCACGACGAGGGAGCCTCGCAGGCTGTGGGGCACCTTGGAGAAGGGGATGACGGTGGAGGCGCCGTGATCGACGGCGACACGGCCCTTGCCCAGCAGGTGCAGGCGCGCAGTGGGGCGTCTCGGGTCCCGGCCCAAGGCCTGGATGACCTGCGGGGGCAGTCCCTGGGGCAGTAGCAGCGCCAGATCCGCGGCGTGCTCGGCGCGATCCCGTCCCGGAGCGGCGATGAGAATGTCGAGGTGGGTGTCTTCGACGATATCGAAGAGCGTCGCGGACTGGTCGGTGTCGACGCACAGCCGCGTCCAATCAAGGGCGCCCCGGGCCCGGTCCTCCTCACTGACCGTCACCGCGTGCAAACTTCCAGTGGCGTTGCCGGTGAAGCTGGCTATGGTCTGCCGACCCGAGCGGTTGAGGCTGCTCATCTCCATGAGTGAGGGCAGGCGGCGCCCGTGCACATGGACCAGCTCGTCAAGGTCGAGCAGGCCCAGCTCGGGTGCGGCCGCCGCGTCGAATCCCTGATCGCGCAGCTTGCGGTGCTCGCGGCGCGGCGCACGAAACCCGGAGAATATGAAGGTCGATCCCTTCAGCGCCGTCGACAATCCTCTCGCATGCGGACGCGAGGCCATGGCGGTGCTGAGCGCTCGGCCGAATGGGGTCGCATTGGTTGCGGCGGTGGCGGCGTCGGCCGGGGCGGCTCCGGCCGCCCCGGGCAGGGCGCTGCGCACCATCTTGCCCGCCCGGGCAGCCGCTTGAGAGGCGGCCTGCGATGGGCTCGTGCGCAGCCGCTCAGCCAGCCGCCGCACCTGCTCGACGGCTCGGGGGCGTGGGTCCATCGGGGCTCCCTTCATGTCGTTGACGCTCAGTGTGGCACCCGGCGGCGTCCACCTTCGTGCCCGGGCGGTATTGCGGTGGGGCCGGGCGGGCCCGAACGGGGCCTCGAGTCAGGAGGCGGGCGCTACGCTGAGGGTCCCACTGGTCGTGTCGGAAGGCGGGGACTATGAGGCTCCTCCCCGCGCTTCTGAACCGGGGCGGGCGGGTGCTGGGGAGGCTGTCGGCCCTGGAGCTCCACCCCGGCACCGGGGCTGAGGACCCCGCCGGGCCCCCCGACTTCAAAGAAGGTCGAGGAAGGCCAGGTCGTAGCCCTCGAGCTCGGGCCGATGGCTGCGTGCGAAGGCGGCCAGCTGCGCCGGACGCGGCGCGCTGGATGCCCCGCCCGGCGAGAGGACCGTCAGCGTGGCGGCGAGGACCGCGGCACTGAGAGCCGCCCGCAGCCCCAGTCCGTGAAGATGCGCCCACGTCAGGGCGGCGGAGAAGGTGTCGCCCGCACCCGTGGTGTCCACGGCGCGGACCGCCGGGCAGCGAAGGCTGATGCGCTCCTCCCCGATGGCCACCACTCCATGCGCACCGCAGGTCACAATGACGGTTCCCACCCTCTGGGCGAGCATGCCGGCCGCCTCGGCGACGGAGTCGGCCCGCGTGTAATGAAGGGCCTCGGCGTCATTGGGCGTGAACACATCGACGGCGTGCAGCGGATCGAGGTCAGCGGGGTCCCAGCGGCCCGTGGGATCCCAGCCGACATCGCCCAGCACCCAGGTCGGCGTCGACGAATCCCGCCACGCGCGTATGACGTCGAGGCTGCCCGCAATGCCGGCGAGATCGGCGAGCAGCGCCGCGGGGGCCGGACCGGGGGCCACGGGTGGGGCGGCGTCGGAGCCGAAGGTCGTTATCGCCCGGTCGCCGTCGAAGAACAGACTGGTCGACACCGATTGGCGTTCGACGTAAGCCACCGCATCCAGCCCGACGCCCTCCTCGGCGAGCATGGCCTCGACGAGCCGCCCGGCGGTATCGCGGCCCACATAGGTCACGACGGACGCCGCCAGCCCGAGCCGTGACAGCGCCACGGCCTGATTGGCCACGCCCCCAGGGGTTAGCGCGCAATCGGGCACCCACTGCTCCTGGCCGGGGCGAGGGGCGTGCTCGAGGCCGCCCATGACGACGTCGAGGAACAGCGGGCCGACGGCGAGGACCGGACCAGTGGTGGGCCCGCCCGCGCCGGGCCCACCCGCACTGGAGGCGGTTGTACCGGGCTCACTCCCGCCGGACACGGTTCTGCCTGCCAAGGAATCCACCCGCCCAGCGTACTCACTTTTGCTCGAAGATGCTCATTTCTGCTCATTATTGTAGAGTAGGACTGCATTGGCGCGGCTGCGGGCGAACCGGGCCTCCGCCAATGCGGGCGCCGGCGACCTCACGGCCACCTCGCCGCGGCATGCAGTCCATGCGCCGCGGCAACGGGCCCGGGCCCGGCGCACGGAGGCGCCTCCGCCGGGCGGCCATGACGCCTCCACCACCCGGGCTGGCCGCACACGGAGGTTTGTCACGCATGAAGCTGGTCATTGTCGGGGGCGGCGGATTCCGCGTGCCCCAGATCGTCGAGGTGCTCGCTCAGGCCCGCGCCGGAACCGGCAGTCACGCTCATCTCGTCGTCGACGAGCTGTGCCTCTACGACGTCTCGGCGCGCCGCCTGAGCGCCATGCGGGCCATCCTGACCGACCTGGCCTTCCCCCATGCTCCCGCTGTCACCACGACCACCGAGTTGCGCAAGGCCGTGCGCGGCGCGGACTTCGTCTTCTCCGCCATTCGCGTGGGCGGAACCGGCGGCCGCATTGTTGACGAGCGCGTCGCCCTCGACCAGGGGGTGCTGGGGCAGGAGACCGTGGGCCCGGGCGGTTACGCCTATGCCTTCCGCACCATCCCGGTGGCCGTGGACCTGGCCCGCGTGGTGCGCGACCTCGCCCCCGAGGCCTGGGTCATCAACTTCACCAATCCGGCGGGCATCATCACCCAGGCGATGCGCACCGTGCTCGGGCGGCGCGTCGTCGGCATCTGCGACACCCCCATCGGGTTGGTGCGGCGCGCCTGCGCGGCCCTGGGGGTCGACCCGCGGGAGGCCGCCCGGCCACGGGGGCGGGTGGAGTTCGACTATGCCGGACTCAACCACCTGGGCTGGCTGCGCAGGCTGACGGTCGACGGCGTCGACCGGCTTCCCGAGCTCCTGGCCCGTGACGACCTCCTCGACGCCATTGAGGAGGTACGCGCCATTGGAGTGGACTGGGTTCGCGCCCTGGGGGTGCTCCCCAACGAGTACCTCTTCTACTACTACCTCAACCGCGAGTCCGTGGCCCGGATCCGCCGCGAGGACGAGACTCGCGGGCAGTTCCTCGACCGTCAGCAGACCGCGTTCTTCGACGCCGTCGCCGCCGATCCGGTGCGCGCGGGCGAGCTGTGGGTCTGTGCGCACGGCGAGCGCGAGGCCACCTACATGGCCGAGTCCCGGGCCGAATCCCAACGCTCCGCCCGGCGCGAGGAGGACATCGCCGCAGGCGGCTACCAGGAGGTCGCCCTGGACTTCATGACGGCCGTGGCCACCGGATCGCCCGCCCGCATGATCCTCAACGTCGCCAATTCCGACCGGCGCGACGACGGCGGGGCGGGCCTCACCGTGCCCCAGTTGCGTGAGGATGCCGTGGTCGAGGTGCCCTGTCTCGTGGGCGACGACGGCGCTCACCCCCAGGATGTGGCTCCGGTCAGCGGCCCGGAGCTCGGGCTGGTGACGGCCGTCAAGGCCTGTGAAGAACTCGTCATCGAGGCGACCCTCCGCGGCGACTTCGACCTCGCCTGGCGCGCGGTGGCCGCTCATCCACTTGTCGACTCCGTGGAGGTGGCCCGGCGCATTGTCGAGGGCTACGTGAGCAATAGCCCGGAGGTGGCCCGCGTCTTCGGCCAATGAGCCCGCGGTGGCGGCGCGGCGCCGGCTTGGTTGGGCCCGGGTAGCAGAATCGATCATGCACTATGATTGAGAATCGTTCTCACGTAGAATGATGGTGTCGGGCACTGACGACGGTTCCGTACGGGACCCGCGCCGGGCCCGGCTCCGGATTCCGAGCGTTCGCATACCCGAGGAGTAACCGTGAACCAGCAACAGGCACAGCAGATGCGACACGGAGCCGGCTTCATCGCCGCTCTTGACCAGTCGGGCGGATCAACCCCCAAAGCCCTCGCAGCCTACGGCGTAGGCCCCGAGCGCTACTCGAACGAGGCCGAAATGTTCGACCTCGTCCACCAGATGCGCACCCGCGTCATCACCTCGAAGGCCTTCAGTTCAAGCAGGATCCTCGGCGCGATCCTCTTCGAACGCACCATGGACGGCCAGATCGAAGGCAAGCCGACGGCCGATTACCTGTGGGAGGTCAAGGGGGTGGTGCCCTTCCTCAAGGTCGACAAGGGCCTCGCCGAGGAGCAGCACTCCGCCCGCCTCATGGTGGACAACCCCGGCTTGGCGGATCTGCTCAAGCGGGCCGTGGACGCCGGGATCTTCGGCACCAAGATGCGTTCGGTCATCCTGGGGGCGGACCCGGAGGGCGTGGGCGCCGTCGTCGACCAGCAGTTCGAGGTGGCCGAGCAGATTCTCGACGCCGGACTCGTGCCGATCATTGAACCCGAGGTGGACATCCACGCACCGGACAAGGCCGCCGCCGAGGACCTCCTCATCGCCGCGCTCACCAAGCACCTCGATGCCCTGGGCCTGGGGCGCGACGTCATGCTCAAGGTGACCATCCCCAGTGTGGACGGCCTGTTCACCCCGATCATGGAGCACCCGCGAGTCATGCGCGTGGTGGCCCTGTCCGGCGGGTATGAGCGCGAGGACGCCAATGCCCGCCTGGCCCGCAACCCGGGGCTCATCGCCAGCTTCTCGCGGGCCCTCCTCGAGGGGCTGTCGGACTCCCAGAGCAAGGAGGAGTTCGACTCGACCCTCGCCGCGAGCGTCGAGGGCATCTACCGGGCCTCTGTCGCCTGAGGGTCAGGGGCACGAGGGCCTGACGGAGGTTGACCGGGGCGCGCAGGGGATCGGCCCGGGCTCCGTCACCCGGTTGGGCGCCGGACCGCGGTGCAGCGCCACGGACGGTCGCCCTTAGAGCGCTTTCCGTCGAGTTCGGGCCCGGCGGGCTCGAACTCGACGGAAGGCCTCGAAGGCGAGATGCCGCGGCTGCCGGGCGGCCCCTTCCCCTTAACTACCCCTTGCTTAACTACCCCTTGACGGCGCCTTCGGTCATGCCGGAGATGAACTGCTTTTGCAGCACCAGGTAGAGGATGACCATTGGCAGGGCGACCAGGACGGCGCCGGCGGCCAGGAGAGTTGAGCCCTGCGTGTACTGCCCTTGGAAGAAGGCCAACCCCAGTGGGGCCGTGCGCATGGCGCCCGAGGGCGACATGACCAGCGGGATGAGGAAGTCGTTCCACGTCCACATGAAGGTCAGAACCACCTGCGTCACGATCGCGGGCCTGCCGATGGGCAGGAGCACCGAGACCAGAATCCGCAGATCGCCGGCGCCATCGATCCGTGCGGCCTCGAGGATGGCCGGGTCCACCCCGCGGAAGAAGGCCCGCATCCAGAAGCTGCCGAATGCCAGCGACTGAGCGGTCTGGGGCAGGGCCACCGCCCAGACCGTGTCGGTCAGCCCCAGGGCGCGCATGTCGAAGAACATTGGCAGCACAATGGCCTCGCTGGGCACCATAATGCCCAGGAGGAACACGAAGAACAGGACGTTTCCGCCCCGCGGCCGCAGCACCCCCAGGACGTATCCGCTCATGAGCGAGAGCACGAGCGCCAGCCCGACGACGAGCACGGCTATGATCGCCGAGTTGGCCATGTACTGGGAGAAGCGCCCCTGCTCCCAGGCGGTCGCGTAGTTCTCTACATGCCCCCACGAGTCGTCGCCGATCCGCTCCGAGCGCAGCGACAGGACGACGACGTACAGCACCGGGATGAGGGCCTGGGCGGCGAAGAGGACGAGGACCATGTAGTTGACGGCCCTCTCCATGCGCGAGGCCCTCATCGTCGCCTCTCCCCGACCAGGTTGATCGTCAGGTTGATGACGAAGATGACGAGGGTCAGCACGACGGCCAGGGAGGAGGCCGTCCCGACGCTGCCCAGGCGGAAGGCCTGGTTGTAGACCTCGTAGCTGGGGACCGTCGTCGTCGAGCCAGGGCCGCCGGAGGTGGTGACATAGACGAGGTCGAAGGTCTTCAGGGCGGCGATGATCGTCAGGGTGAGGCACACGAGGATCTCGGCCCTCACGCCGGGGATGGTGATGTGCCAGAAGCGCTGCCACCAGCCGGCGCCGTCGAGGATGGCCGCCTCGTAGTAGTCCTTGGGTATGGCGGCGATGCCGCTCATGAGCAGAACGGTGACCAGTCCGGTGCTCACCCAGGTGCCGATGAGGCCGACGGCGGGCAGCGCCGTGGAGAAGTCACCGAGCCAGGCGCGGGTGAGCCCGTCCAGCCCGACGGCGCGCAGGACGCTGTTGAGCAGGCCGTCGGGGGCGTAGATCCGGCGCCAGGCCACCGCCAGCACCACCATGGCGATGACCTGGGGCAGGAAGACCACCGTGCGGAACAGGCCGATGCCGCGCAGCTCACTGCGGGTCAGGAGCGTGGCCAGGGGCAGGCCGATAATGAGCGGAAGCAGCGCGTAGAAGACGATGAGCACCAGGGCGTGGCCGAAGGCTCCTGCGAGGCGGTCGTCGGAGAAGGTCGTCATGTAGTTCTCGACGCCGACCCACCGGCCCACCCCCAGGCCGTCCCACTCGTAGAAGGACAGTGTGACGACGCGCGCCAGCGGGTAGAGCATGAATAGGCCGTAGACGATCAGGGGCGGCGTCAGCAGGCCGACGATGGCCATGGTGCGTCCGCGCCGGATGGTGGCAGGTGGCGTCATCGGGCCTCACCCGGCGGTGTGCTCGGTGTAGGCCGCCTCCAGCGCGGACAGGAAGTCCTGGGGCGTGGTGCGCGAGTCGAGCAGGGATTGCAGTGAGTCGCCGAGGACCTGGTCGAAGGTGGTCGTGGCGTAGTCGAGGTAGGGCAGGACCTCGCCCTGGGTGGTGAGGGTGTCGAATCCGGTCATGACGTCGTGGACCACGCCGGTTTGGCCCTCGGCGTAGGTCGAGGCGCCGTTGACGGGCACGTTGCCGGTCTCCGCCAGGACCTTCATGGCCTCGGCGTTGGTGATGAAGTTGATGTAGGCCGCGGCCACATTGGGGTCCTTGGCCGCTGAGGTGATGGCGAAGGGCAGCCCGGTGCCCCCGGTGGTGGCGGGCTTGTCCATGGTGGCGGACTTCGGCGGGAGCATGAAGCGCACGTCGTCGCCCAGGACCGCCTTGAGGTCCGGGGCGAGCCAGGAGCCGGCCATGAGGTAGATGCCGGTGCCCTGGGAGAAGTCCTGCCACACCGAGTCGTAGTCGACGCCGTTGAAGCCGTCGTTGAAGTAGCCGTTCTTCGCCCAGTCCTGGAGTTCGGTGGCCGCCGCGAGGTTCTCGGGGGTGTTCCAGGAGGCGCCGGGGTTGCCGAAGCCAAGGGCGCGGATCTGGTCGGCGGGGACGTGTGCGGCCTGAACCGGGCCGAAGATGTGGAAGGCGGGCCATTTCTCGACGTTGCCCAGCATGAGCGGGACCTGTCCGGCGGCCTTGATGGTGGCCAGCTGGGCGGTGAAGTCCTCCCATGTGGTGGGGGCGGACAGGCCCAGTGCGCTCAGGCGCGAGGGCGAGTAGTAGATGCCGATGGCCTCGCCGACCTGGGGCAGACCCCACAGGGAGCCCTCGCCGAAGGTGGCACCGTCGCTGGAGTAGGAGGAGTAGGCCAGGATGGAGGCGCTGTAGCTGGAGTCCCAGCCGTAGGTCGTGATCCACGGGTCGAGGCTCATGAGCTGGCCCGCGGCGACGAACTGCCCCATGGTGGAGCGGGCGTTGTTGGCTTCGACGACGTCGGGGGCGTCATCTCCGGTCAGTGCCAGGCGCAGGGTGGTTTGGAGGTCGTCGAAGGACTGGGAGACGCGCTTGATCGTAATGTTGGGGTAGGCGGCCATGAATGCGGCGTTGAGGGTCTCCATCTGCTCGTTCTGTCCGCCGCGGACCTCCTGGTCCCACACGGTGAGGGTCTGGTCGGGAAGGCCGGCGATATCGGTTGAGACCGCCACGGGGCCGGCCGAGGAGCCCGAGCCGGAGCCGGAGGGCGCGCAGGCGGACAGGGCGGCCAGGGCCGCCAGAGCCCCGGCGCCCGCAATGGCGTGACGACGGCTGAGGTGGTGGGCCCGTTGGGTGACGGGGGTGGGGGTGCGGCGCACGGGGTTCTCCTTGCTCATGAGGTGGACGGCGCCCCGGCGGTCGGCCGAGACGATGGATCGCCGACGGCGGTGTCAGGCGGAGTCTCAGACGCGCCGGTTCGGGGCTGCGCAAGAGTGTGGCGAGGACGAGTCTACGCCAATTCTGACTGAATTTGAACGATTCTGCACGATAGTGCTCGAAGTGGGATAGGGTGTGGTCATGCTGGTCCAGCAACGGCACACGGCCATCCTGTCCTTCGTGAGGGAGCGCGGAGGTGCCTCGGTGACCGATCTCGCCAGGCGCCTTGACGTCTCGGAGTCGACCATCCGGCGCGATCTCAACGCGCTGGACCGCGAAGGGCTGTTGCAGCGGGTGCGCGGCGGTGGCGCGGTGGAGGTCGATGATCAGCCATTCGCACATGTGGCCACGCATTATGCCGAGGAGAAGGACCGGATCGGGGCCACGGCCGCCGGTCTTGTTCAGGATCGTGACGTCGTCCTGCTCGATATCGGCACCACCTGCGCGGCGGTGGCCCGGCACCTGCGCGGCAGGGACATTACGGTGGTCACCGCCTCGCTGGCGGTGGTCGATGAGCTGCGCAATGACCGGACAGTTGAGCTCATTGTGCTGGGCGGGCTCTTGCGAGCCTCGTACCTCTCACTGGTGGGGTCGCTGACGCAGCAGGCGCTGGCCCAGCTCAGCGCTGGCATCGCCTTCATGGGGACCTCGGGAATCCGACCCGACGGCACGGTCTTGGATTCCACGGGCGTGGAGGTGCCGATCAAGCAGGCGATCCGGGCGGCCTCCGAGCGCACGTGCCTTGTGGCCACGACCGACAAGTTCCCCGGAACCGGGCTGCTCGCGGTCTGCGCGCTGAGCGACCTGCAGACGGTGGTGACCACCGCGCCGCCCTCGACGGCGCAGCTGGCCGCACTGGAGGGCTCGGGTACGGACGTGGTCTACGCCTGAGGCGCGGGCCGGTGGGTCGGCGGGGAGCGCGGGCGGCGGCCGGTCGCAGTGCTTGACTCTCACATCGTGGGAGGCCTCATGCTGTGCTCATGGCCGAGATCACGAAGCTCATGGGCATTGGGCAGTTCAGTTCCCGAAGTCGCCTGTCGGTGCGCATGCTCCGCCACTACGACGCCCACGGCGTCCTCGTCCCCGCGGACGTCGACCCGGTCACCGGTTATCGCCGCTACGCCCCGGCCCAGCTCCGGGATGCGGCCGACGTGCGGAACCTGCGCGACATCGGCATCGGCGTCTCCGCCATTCCCGCCCTCCTCGCCGCCCGCGGCACCCCGGCCTGGCCCAGTGCGCTAAGACTCCAGCGCGAGGCCCTCACCGAGGAACTGCGCGCGGCCCAAGGTCGGCTCACCCTCATCGACCGCATGCTCAACGAAGGAGAGTCAACCATGTCCGTGACCATTGAACGCCGCACCATCCCCGCCATGACGGTGGCCGCCCTGCGCGCAACCGTGCCCACCTACGGCGACGAAGGGCAGCTGTGGGAGCGCTTCCTGCCCATTCTCACCGAGCAGGGGATCGAGCCGACTGGCCCATGCGGTGCCATTGAGCACGCCGACGAGTACGTCGAGCACGACGTCGACCTGTCGGTCTTCGTGCCCGTGGCCCCGCACACCGAGGTCCGCGCTCCGGTCGAGAAGCTGGAGTTGCCCGAGCGCGACTGCCTCGTGGCGCGCGTGGTGGGGCCCTACAGCCTCATCTCGCAGGCCCATGACCTCATCGGCAAGCGCCTGACTGATGAGTCCCTGAGCGTGGCCCGGAGCACGCAGGTGTGGGCCCGCGTCTTCAACCTCTACCTGGCGACGCCCGGAGAAGTCAGCGAGGCCGAGCTCGTCACCGAGGTCCACGTCCCGCTCGCCTGAGCGGGGCGGGCCCGGACCGACCACCTCCCCGCGAGCCCCAGGGGCTCGCGGGGAGGTGGACCCCTTCGAGGCGCGCCCAGTGGCCAGACATGATTTCGACGGTGTCTCCAGGACCTACTCCTGCCATTCGCATGAGGATCGGGAGATTTTGGAGAGTGTCGCACTCCTGTACCGGCAGGCCAGCTTCGCATGACCTCAGTTATTGAGGGGCTCCCGCCGTGCAAGGTGCGGGACCTCTTGGACGAGGGGTTCGCACTGGACCTCGTCAACCGGGTCGAGAATCGACTAGGAGTCGACGTCATTCTCCTGCCGTTAACGGGTCCCGGAAACTCACTACGGTTAGGGCAGCACGAGGTGTTTCAGCGTTAATGTCCGCTTCGGCGATTGGATCAGACCACATCCTGATCGCCCAGCCCCAACTGACACCTGAAGCACGCAAGATCCTCACCACACTCCAACGCCCGCCGGCACACTCAAACCCAGCCCGAGTGCCAGGAGTCGGACTTGGCGGTGTTGCACATTCTTCTTACACCGGCCTGCGAGGGATCGTTGATATCTCAACGATCCCTTGTTGTAGAGCACCCGTTAGACAAGGATGAATGTGCAACGGCGACGCCGTTGCACATTCATCTCCTTCCCAGGCCCCCAGCCCCCGAGCAGATCCGCAGGATTCAGCGCCCTGCCACTCTTCGGGGACAGAAAGAATGTGCAACGCTCACACCCGAGCACACGCCGAAGAGATCCCAGGCCTGACTTGCCCAGGGAACTAAATCAGCACGAGTCAGGTGAGAAGTGCGGAAGCCTGGCGCGGACGGTCCGCGTGTGCGCGAGGCAGAGCAGGGCTCAGGGCGTGCCAGCACCTGAAGAGGATCTGCCAGCCGATCGCCGCCGGTCATCCGCCCCGGCCGCTTCGCCGTCGCCCCCATGCTCAGCTAATGAGCGGGACCAGCCCTCCAATGCCCTCGTGAATGGCGATGGGGCGGAAGGGGTAGGTGGTGACGTCGGCGAGCGTCGTCGAGCCGGTGAGGACAAGGTGGGTTTGAAGGCCGGCCTCCAGGCCCGCCCGCATGTCAGTGTCCATCCGGTCGCCGACGAAAGCCGTGGTCTCGGAGTGGGCGTCGATCCGGTTGAGGCCCGCGCGGATCATAATGGGGTTGGGCTTGCCCACGAAGTAGGGTTCGCGGTCCGTTGCCGCGGTGATCATGGCGGCCACCGCGCCGGTGGCGGGCAGAGCGCCGTCGGCGGAGGGGCCTGTGACATCGGGGTTCGTGGCGATGAAGGTCGCGCCACCCTCAATGAGGCGAATGGCTCGGGTGATGGCGTCGAAGGAGTAGTTGCGCGTCTCGCCCAGGATCACGAACTCCGGATCTGTTTCGGTCATGACGAAACCCTCCTGGTGGAGGGCCGTGATGAGACCCGCCTCGCCGATAACGAAAGCGGAGCCACCAGGGCGCTGCGAGGCCAGGAAGTCGGCGGTGGCGACGGCGGAGGTCCAGATCTTCTCCTCGGGGATGGTCAGGCCCGAGTTGCGCAGGCGAACGGAAAGGTCCCGGCGGGTGAAGATCGAATTATTCGTCAGCACCAGGTACGGGGTGGAGGTGTCCTCCAGGGCCGCAATGAACTCGACCGCCCCCGGCAAGGCGAGATTCTCGTGGACGAGCACCCCGTCCATGTCGCACAGCCAGGCGGAAGGGCGGGGCAGGGCGGCGAGCTCGTCGGGGGTGCTGAGGTGGGGGGTGATGCGCATGGGTGACCTCCAGGGTGAACGTATGCAGCACAATATCCTGCGCGCGTGCGCCGGACGTGCACGATGCGGGGCCCCGGCCGGATGAGGATCGGCCGACCGCCACGAGGGCGGGTTCGGCTCTGGAGGCGATCCGCGCCGACTTGGCCGTCCGCGCCCATCCGCTACATCAACGTTGCTGCCACGGCGGCCGACGGATCGCGAAGCGCGGCAGCTGTCTATCCGCCGACGCCGCCCACCGCAACGCCGAGAATGAACCTTTTGGCCCCGGTCCCCTGCTTTTGCCCGGGGACCGGGGCCAAAAGGTTCGTATTCGGTGCCAACCGGCATCACGGCGATCGATGTGCCGGAGCCGGAAGGGCGGGTACCAGCGCTCAATGAAGTGCAGTTCCCGAAGGAACTGCAACATGCC
>ERZ772964.284-NODE-284-length-24698-cov-13.5163_pt1 | contig 24698 bp, 16 predicted proteins | sample MGYA00580675_ERZ772964 | MGnify/ENA primary metagenome ERZ772964 (study PRJEB29015, sample SAMEA2737941) | human oral metagenome | biome: human oral; feature: human-associated habitat; material: dental | place: China | collected 2139 ... | reverse complement strand
TCTCCTGGGCCTCCTGCTCGCCGATCCCCATGACGTTGAAGACGCGCTCCTGGACATCGCTGCGGTGGATACGGATGGAGCCGCCACCGATCTCGTTGCCGTTGCACACGATGTCGTACGCGTAGGCCAGAGCGTTGCCCGGGTCGGTGTCGAAGGTCTCCAGGCACTCGGGCTTGGGCGAGGTGAATGCGTGGTGGACAGCGGTCCAGGCGGACTTGCCCAGGGCCACGTCGCCATCGGCGCGGGCCTCGGCGGAGGGCTTGAACAAGGGGGCGTCCACCACCCAGACGAAGGACCACTCGTCGTCGTTGATGAGACCGCAGCGCTTGCCGATCTCCAGGCGGGCGGCGCCCAGCAGGGCCCGCGAGGAGTCCACGGCTCCGGCGGCGAAGAAGATGCAGTCACCGGGTTCGGCCCCGGCCGCCTGGGCCAGGCCGGCCCGCTCGGCGTCGGTGATGTTCTTGGCGACGGGCCCGCCGAGGGTCCCGTCCTCGGCGACGGTGACGTAGGCCAGGCCCTTGGCGCCGCGCTGCTTGGCCCACTCCTGCCAGGCGTCGAAGGTGCGCCGCGACTGGGAGGCCCCACCGGGCATGACAACAGCGCCCACGTAGGGGTTCTGGAAGACCCGGAAGGTGGTGTCCTTGAAGTAGCTGGTCAGGTCCACCAGCTCGCAGCCGAAGCGCAGGTCGGGCTTGTCCGAGCCGTACCTCTCCATGGCGTCGCGGTAGGTCATGCGCGCGATGGGTGTGGGTAGGTCGTAGCCGATGAGCGCCCACACCTCACGCAGCACGTCCTCGGCGACGGCGATGACGTCGTCCTGCTCGACGAAGCTCATCTCCACGTCGAGCTGGGTGAACTCGGGCTGGCGGTCGGCGCGGAAGTCCTCGTCCCGGTAGCAGCGGGCGATCTGGTAGTAGCGCTCCATGCCGGCGACCATGAGGAGCTGCTTGAACAGCTGCGGGCTCTGCGGCAGGGCGTACCAGCAGCCCGGTGCCAGACGAGCCGGGACCAGGAAGTCACGGGCCCCCTCCGGGGTGGAGCGGGTCAGGGTGGGGGTCTCGATCTCCACGAAGTCGTGGGAGTCCAGGACCCTCCGGGCGGCCTGGCTGACCTTGGCCCGCAGACGGATGGCGTGCTGCATGGCACTGCGCCGCAGGTCGAGATAGCGGTAGCGCAGGCGCGCCTCCTCGCCGACCTGCCCGGCGTCCTCGGCGTGGTCGGAGACCTGGAAAGGCAACGGGGCGGAGGTGTTGAGGATCTCGACGTCGGAGACGACGACCTCGATCTCGCCGGTGGGCAGGTTCGGGTTGGCGTTGCCCTCGGGTCGGGCACTCACCTCACCGGTGACGGCCAGGACGTACTCGGCGCGCAGGTCGTGAGCGACCTCCTCACGGATGACGACCTGCGCGATCCCCGAGGCGTCCCGCAGGTCGATGAAGGCCACGCCTCCATGGTCACGGCGCCGATCCACCCATCCGGTGAGGGTGACGACCTGGCCGATGTCTGAGGCGCGCAGGGAGCCTGCGGTGCGAGTTCGCAGCACGGTGCTGGGTTCCTTCCGTGTGGGGCACTGAGCCGGTGCCCGTCGGGGCGCACCACGAGACGGGTGGGCGCCGGCGGCAGTTTACAAGGAGCCCCGAGCTCGGTCCTCAAGCCCGTGCCGCGGTGGTACCGGAGTCACGCCACAATCCGAATACAACCGGGCGCAACTGAGTATCTGAGGTACAGGTGCGCGCCCGGCCGTAAGCTCGGTGTCAGGCCGCAGCCCGACGACGCTGGTAGGCGGCCATCCGCCGACGGTTGACCGCGACGAGCACCGACAGCACCACGAGAATCACGCTGAGGGCGAGGATTGAGGTGCCGATGATCGGGAAGCCGTCCGGTTCCGCCCCTGGGCCGGCCGCCTGAATGCCCGAGGCACCAGTGCCTTTCGATCCGCCCGTTGGGGCGACCTGGTGGGGAGGAGGCGTTGGCGCCGGCGGGACGGTGGGCGGGGCGGCTCCGCCGATGACCGTGACACCTGAGACGGTGAAGTACGGGCTCTTGTTGGTGTAGTCCGCCGCGTTGCCCTCTTGGGCGGTCACTCCCGGAGCCCCGGAGACCCGGAATCGTAGCCAGTGGTTTCCCTGCTCGACGTACTCGGGCAGCTCGAAGGAACCGGATGCGGTGCCGTCCTGCTTCGTCGTGATGGTCGTGACCACCTCGGACTCGGAGGACCGCGAGGCGGCCAGCAAGCCGTCATCAATGAGAACCTGAACCGTCACGCCTCCGGGGAACCCCGAGAGCGTGAACATGATCGTCCCCCCGACGGCGACCGTCGACGGGCTGACGGTCGAGGCGGTTCCCGTGGTGGAGGGGTCGGCCGGTGTATCGGCGTTGGCGGTAGGAACAGTGGAGATCACAGTCGCCAGGGAGGCGAGCAGGAGTGCGCAGACGATGACGAGCATGCGTGGAGCGCCCGCCGGATGCTGAGAGCCGAACCGATGTCGGTGCACTGACATGCGCCGTTCACTCCGGGTGCACCGACTCATCCGGGTCATCTATCTGTCACCTCCTTCGAGCGGCAGCATGTCATGGCTCTTTGCGATGTCATTGACGATCTCCTGAAGCGCCCCGTCAGCGCCTTCGCGGAATCCGCGGTCGGCGAGGAGCGTGCGGCACGCGAAGCGGCATTCCCGAATGAGCGGCGACCAGCAGGCTGCCGGCGCCGATGACGAGCAGTCCTCCGGCACCTCCCAGGAGCATGTCATTGGTGCTGAGCCCCATCGGGGTGGAGGAGTCGTCGTCCGGGAACGTCAGGAGCTGAGCCTGGGCCGGGCTCCGGGGGTCGAAGGAGGCCGACGTGATCTCCAGCTTCGCCCACCCCAGAAGGCTGTTGTCGCGGTCGGCCACCGCCAGCTCATAGGATCCGGACTCGAATGTCGAGATGTCGATGGAGACGCTGTTGGCGTCATCGACCTGCACCCAGCCCTTCGTGGTTGCTCCCGGGAAGACGAACACCGACACCCACTCCCCTGCCGAGACCTTGGCCTTGGGCAGCACGAGGTTGACGACGTTGCCCTGACGCGAGCCCGATAAGGATCCGGCGTTGTCAGCACTCAGCTGGGCGGAACTGGATACCGGAGCGACCGGGTTTGCGGTGGGACGAACCGTGCGGTCCTCTAAGGCGGCCGTGCCGGCGTCGGCCTGCGTCGAAGCCCTGGAGTCCTCAGTCGCTGAGGTGTCGCTGTTGCTGCGATGATCACTGTCCTGAGCCCGCCCCTGGTCGGCGCCGGGCTCTGCCGGAACATCGGCCGGCGGGGCATCCGCATCCGATCTGTCGGAGGAGTCGCTTCTATCAGAGACATCAGAGCTGCTACCGGTGTCGGACTGACCGCCGGAGCCACTTCCCTGGTTACTGGGGACGTTCCCGCCTGATGTGTCTGTCGCGGACTCAGAACCCGTCTTCGGGCTGGTCGGCTGAGTAGGCGGAGCCGACGCAGAGGGAGCAGCGGACGGCTCCGACGTCGGCTCGCCGGAAGGAGCGGGCGCCGGACCGGTCGAGGGCTCGGCTGTGGGACCAGCTGTCGGGGTCGGCACCGGCTGCGGAGTCACCGACTTATTGAGGACGAAGACATTGGTGCCGGCCGTCAGCCCGGTTTCGATAGGTGAGATCTGAAGGTAGTAGTGTCCCTTTTCGACCTTCCCCGCAGCGTAGAGCGCCGACAGGTTGAGCTGAGCACCGAAGGAACCGTTGTGGAAGGTGACGGGTACCGAGACGGTTCCCGGCACCGCGTATCCACCGTGGGCCATCATCTTGATCTCGACCGACTTCTCACCGTCGAGCATGGTTCCCTGTGAGCACCAGCCCGTGCCCGAGACCCTGACGGCGACCTCAGGATCGTAGACAGGTTCAGTCCCCTTGGGCTCGGCGCCATCTGGAGTGAGAACAGACGCGGTCGGCGCTACTTGGCAGGTTGTGTTCGTCGGGCTTGCCGAGGAAGTCGGTGTGGGACCCGGTGTGGCTGAATGGGTGGCCGTTGCCGTCGGCTCCGACGACGGCGTGGCTGAGGGCGTCGGGGTGGGCTTCTGTGTCGGCTCTGGAGCTGGTTCAGCAGTCGGCCCAGTCGTGGGCGCGGCGGTGGGCTCGTTGGTGGGTTCCGTCGTCGGCTCCGGCTCGGAAGTTGGCTCAGCCGTCGGCTGCGGGGTCGGCTCCGCCGACGGCTCAGCACTGGGCTCGGTAGTGGGGTCCGGAGAAGGAGGATTGACGATGTCGGGGTCCTGCTTGACGAAGGAGAACATACCCGTCGTGGCGCTCACCGTTCCGCTGGTGAAGGTGAGGCTGTAGACCCGCTTACCGACGTCCCAGGTGTTGTCGCCCGTGGCCTGTCGCATTCCTCTGACAAGGTAGTCGGTCGGAATGAACACGTCCTGCTCGCCATTGGCGGGAGCCGGGCGCTCGAGCTCGGCGTGTATCCCGGGCAGCAGGTGGGGAGTGACAGTTTTCCCCTCGACAACGTTGAGCGTGATGGCGGGGTCCTCCAGGACCTCACCGGCGGCATCGCACCAATCCGACAGGATCGACTCGACTCCCACGCCGATCCCGGTCTCATAGACCGGCACCACGTACTCGGGTGCGGACTGGCCCTCGGGGTAGACCATTCTGGCGGTAGGGCGGCAGGCCGCGCCGCCCTCGGACTCCTCGACGACATTGCCCTCGTTCAGGAGGGGCATGGCGGCCACGCCCGCGGTGGTGAGAATAATGCCGAAGGCTGTCAGAACAGCAAGAATCGCGCGCGCACTGAGCCTGGTGGAGGGGAGGGCAGCAAGCAGCCGCTGAGCGTAGTGCATCAAGTGGTCTCGTTCATGGGCGGGTACAGGTGGACTTACTCGTACGGTCCGCAGTTGGGGACGTTGGATGACGAGGAAAGGAACGCACCGTTCAACGGATACGACTGCCTTTCGCAAACGATAATAGACAGACTGCCCCCCTCTAAGAATCCTCTATCTTCCGAACTCATCGTTTGCGACGTCGATTCCTGGTTAAGTATACACAGCAGTAACCCGACAACCGGTCAGGATGAGACCATCGAGTTCCGAAATCACTGAGAAAACTCGTGCATTGGTAACGATAAATCGGGTCGCGTGATCACACCGTTGCCCAGGTTTCATTTCCATCTCGTTTTTACGCGCACGTGTCACGGGCAACAATCAAGATCCTGCTCGTGAACGTCGAGCCCCCAGGACAGCCCGTGACGCCACCAGGCGTAGTCATGGCCACCGCGCTCCTCGCGGTACTCCAGCAGAGCCCCCTGGGCTGCGAGCAGCTGAGCGGCCACTCGCCCGCCCGTGCGCAGCACACCCTCGTGCACGCCGCACTGAACCACCAGCCGGGCCGGCACCGACTCAGACGGCTCCCGCTCACCTCGACGGCGCAACCAGGCCAGGAGCTCTCCCTCCCCTTCGCCCCTGCGGCCTGACCCCAGCCAGAAGGAGCCCGACTGGCAGATGGCACGAGCGGCGGCATCCGGGTGGTGCAGGACGAGATCCGCAGCGGCCACGCCCCCCAGGGACTGACCGGCCACCACCACCCGCTGCGGGTGGCACGGTGGCCGAACGCTTCGCACCGCCTCAAGGCACCGGATCACCAGCTCCCTGCTGCGACGAGGATCTGCCAGGTCGCGCGAACGCATGGTCAGAGTCCCGGAGTCGACGAGCAGCAGGTCCCAGGAAGCCGCTCTGGCACCAAGCCTGCGGACGACGTCGTTGCGGCGCCAGATCTCGCCGTCGAGAAGAACCAGCAGTCCCCGCCCCTGGTCCTGTCCCCGCTCCCACCGACCTCCGTCCGAGCCGCCGCAGCAGTCCTGCTGCCAGAGGGTGATGCGTCGCGCGGAGTCGCCAGAAGCATCGAAACCGGCGAGGGCCTCACCGCCGACCTCAACGCTGTGTCCGTACCCTCCGCCGCTGGACTCAATGCTGGGCGCAGCCGTCGCGCCTTCGGCCGGCGCCACCGACCACTCCGGGTGGGTGACAGCTCCCGGCCCCTCCCACAGGGAGGAGACGAAGCCGAAGCCGTCATGCAGTCGATCGGTACAGAGGGCATCGGGGCGCCCTTCGGCGTGAACGCGTTTCCAGCACTCCCGTCGCGCCCCGACGTCGTCGGGCAACCGATCACGCGTCACCACGATCCGATAACCCACAAGGGCGTCATCCGGCAGCAGGACATGAAGCGCCCACCACCCGGTTCCCGGGACCCGGTTGGCGAGAGCCGGGGCAATGTGCGTGCGGTGATTGTCCGTCAGCGTGTTGAGATGAATGAGCACACTGGGACTCTCGCCGTGCCGTCGATCGTCGCACCACAGGAAGGTCGCCTCGCGCATCGTGACGCCGTCAACGAGGCGAGTCTCCCCCAGCACCGGGGTGCCACGAGCCGCTGCGGCCGCGAGGGCATCGTCGTCGGGCTTCCGCGGCCACCATGCCGGCGCTGCAGGAAGAAGGCCGCCCCCCGGCGCCACGGGGGTCGACGTCAGCTCTCGCCACCGGGCCTCGCGCACCAGAACATCGTCAGGACGGATACCGCTCACACCACGACCCTATCCGACGTCGCACGGCCCCTAATTGGCTGCGGTGTCTGTAGCAACGACCGGTCACGACTCACCAGCGACGGACCGTACGGGAAAATGAGCTTGCATTCTTCCGGGCGACATGGCGTAGGGTGTCGCCCATGATGCACATCGCTCTGAGGACCACTACCGCCTCCGGCGCTCAGGCGCTCGCGGTCATGTGTGGCGCGCGAATGTGCTGTTGCTGTCGGCCTTGCTGATTCACCCCGATGCGCCTCTGGCGCCTGAAGCCGCAATGATGCCTTGGTAAAGATCGACCGCTGTGGAACGCCCGAGGCAACGTCGGGCTGAGTTCTCGCTTTCCGGCTGCGTGATGCCGTAGAGCCGCCACTGCGCCGGTGTCTCACGAGCCACTGAGCCACGACGATCCCGATGCCGTTCACAGGCTCTCGTCACCCCCGTCGACTAACGCCACAGGAAATTGCTGTTGCGATCACGCGTCTGCACACCTGAGCAGTATTCCTAGCCAACCTGTTCGGTTCTCTCCCGTTCCATTGCCTTTCGTAGGAGACATCATGTCCAAGACGGTCCCCTCCCCTTCTTCCGCCTCATCCTCATCAGATTCGTCCCTTCTTAAGAAGGACGAGGTTACCGCCGAGAACGCAGCGGAGATACTTGCTGCGGACGACGACGCGGATGGCCCAGATGCTGAGGCACCTCGCCGCAGCAGACCCTCGCGGCGCACGCTGCTGACGGTCGGTGGCCTGGCGGCCGCCACCGCTCTCGGTGCCGGCGCATACCTGACGATCCGGCGCACCAATCAGGGAGTAATCGGGGCCCACGAGGCGCTCCCCCTGGTGATCGGCGGAGACATCTGCGCCGCTCCGCTCTACGCCGCGTACCACAAGGGATTCTTCGACGACGCGGGTCTGAAGGTGACCCTTGCGCGCACCCAGCAGACCGAGGACACCAAGGACGGAGTGGGCGCAGGCAAGTACATCGGTGCCCCCGGCATCTTCTTCTCCTGGCTGGAGCCGATCTACAACGGGCTCAATGCCAGGCTCACGGCAGGACTTCACGCTGGCTGCCTGCGTCTGGTGGTGGGCAAGGACTCCCAGTACCATCACCTGGCAGATCTCAAGGGCACCACCATCGGTGTTCCGTCACTGTCGTCATCGGCCTTCGCCTACTTCGCAATCGGGCTGTCCGAGGCCGGTATCAACGTCGACCCCGACGGCGGCGACGTTACCTGGCGCACGGTCGATGCGGACTCCCTGGGAACCGCTTTGGCCGACGGGCAGGTGGACGCCATCATGGGTTCCGACCCCGCGCCGCTGCTTCCCGTCTTCAACGGCACCGCCCGAGAGCTGGCCAACAACGACGCTGAGGAGTTCTGCTGCTCGGTGGCTCTCAACGGCGACTTCGTCAAGAAGCAGCCCAAGGAGGCCAAGGCTCTCACCGAGGCGTGGTTGAAGGGTTCGGCCTACGTGCCGAATCATATCGATGAGATCGCCAAGATCGAGGTCGACAACGACTACGTGGCTGCGGACCAGGACGTCGTCGTCCGAGTGCTCAAGACCTATGGGTTCAAGGCCTCGGCATCCAGGTTCCGCGCTGCGATCGAGCCCGGCATCGAGAAGTTCAAGACAACCGGCTTCATCACCTCCGACGTCTCCGCACAGAGCCTGACGAACGCGGTCGTCGCCGATCTCGGCATCAAGGACTGATGGCCAGTGCTCACCAATACCAGGCCCACAGCCACACCAACCGAGCCCGCTGAACCGAGCTCCTCGGCAACCAGGCCCGAGGCACCAGCACGTCGTCGGTTCTCCTCGACATCGTTGTGGACAACGACCGCACTGTCTTTGTGGCTGGTCTACCCGGTCATTGTCGTCCTGCTTCCGGACGCGGGCCTTCTCCGCCGGGCACCGACCACTCCGCTGACTGTTCTCGCCGGCACCTGGCTGGTGGTGCTCACCGCGTGGACCTTCTACGCCTGGAGACATCCAGCCTCGGCGGCGGCGAGCTCGCTGGCGCACTACCTGCCCTGGATCAACGCTGCCGGCGCCTGGTTCATCGTCTGGCAGCTGACGACCTCCAAGCTCGGGCTGCTCGCGCCCCCGTACTTCGCCGCCCCAGAGGTACTGATCGCGTCCTTCGCCGGTGACTGGAGGCTGCTGCTCAGCTGCCTGGGGGCCTCCGCCCTGCTCTTCGTCATCGGGTACACGGCGGGATCGGTGCTGGGGTTCTTCACGGGACTGCTCATGGGCTGGTCGAGGCGCGCCGACTACTGGCTCCATCCGCTCCTGCAGACCATCGGTCCGGTTCCTGCGGCCTCTCTCCTTCCACTGGCCCTGCTTCTGCTCCCGACGACGTACGCCTCGGCGGCCTTCATCGTGGGCTTCGGCGCCTGGTTCCCCATGGCGACCATGACCCGTGCGGGCGTGCGCTCCGTGCGCCGCGACTACATCGACATGGCCCGCACGCTGGGAGCCGACGAGCTCTTCCTCATCCGGCGGGTGGCCGTGCCCTCGGCCCTGCCCGACATGCTCACCGGCCTGTTCACGGGCCTGGGCACCTCGCTCGCCGCCCTCATGACCGCCGAGCTCACCGGTGTCGACAAGGGACTGGCGTGGTACATCAACTGGGTCAAGGGCTGGGCCGACTACCCCAGGATGTACGTGGGCCTCATCATTCTGGTGGCCTTCTGCCGCACGCTCATGGTCCTGCTGTTCAAGATCCGCTCCTCGCTGCTGGCATGGCAGCAGAACCTTGTGAGGTGGTGAACCGGTGTCTGCCGATTCCACAACAGTCGAAAGCACGCTCCAGGTTCCAGATCCATCCGCCTCCCGAGGCGCGAAGGTCGACCTTAGGGGCGTCACCCACCGCTACCCCGTGTCCCGTGACCTGGACCATGGCTGGCTCCACTTTCTGCTCCGACGCATATCCCCCTCAGCCAGGGCGCGCCACGAGGTCGAGGCGACCAAGCCGGACCAGCTCCCCGTCCTCGACGACATCGACCTGACGGTCGCCCCCGGCGAGTTCGTCGCACTGGTAGGCCCCTCGGGCTGCGGCAAGTCAACGATCCTGCGTCTGTTGGCCGGCCTCGAGCAGCCGGTCGAGGGTGACGTCGAGGTCGACTCCACGCGGGTCACCGGTCCCTCACCACTGCGGGCACTGGCCTTCCAGGACGCCACGCTCCTGCCCTGGAGAACGGTGCGGGACAACGTCGCCCTGGGCCCCGAGGCGAGAGACCGCCTGGAACGCGACCAGCGCCGGGTGGAGGCGGCCCTGCAGATCGTGGGACTACGGGACTTCGCCGAGGCCTACCCCACGACGCTCTCGGGCGGCATGGCCCAGCGCGCCTCGCTGGCCCGGGCCCTGGTCAACCGGCCCCGGCTCTTCCTCCTGGACGAGCCTCTGGGCAAGCTCGACGCACTGACCCGCCTCCAGCTCCAGGACGAGATCATCAAGCTGTGGGAGTCCCAGCGCTTCACTGCGATCCTGGTCACCCACGACGTCGACGAGGCACTGCGCCTGGCCGGCCGGGTGATCGTCCTGTCCGAGCGACCCGCGCGCATCGTGGCCGACATCGACGTGCCCGAGCACGATGAGTCGACCGACGAGTTCCGTGAGCTGCGTCGTCGGATCCTCAGTCTGCTCGGGCGCTGAGCGAGGCACGAGACGGACCTCACCTGTGATCCGGCTCGTGGAGGCGCGGAATGACGCCGTTTCTCCCGTAGCCTGGGCCGCAGGAGCGATCCGTGCCCTGTTGACCCCGTTCGGGTCCTGCCGCATCTGGTGTGCGGCAAGAGCATCCCGTGAGTCTGTGCGTGTTAGCCCATGAGTCATCCGGTACGTCCGGGTGCGGGCGAGTGTGGTGGGCCAGGTACGGCAAAGAGCGGAGGACAAAAGGTCCTCCCCCACACTCCGCCGCGGTCCCCAGCCACTTCAAGGGGACAGATATGGGAAAACTTCATGACTACCTCCTCCAGCACTGCGCCCGGCTCCTCCGATGGCGCTCAGAGCAGCGACAGCAACGGCCCCCTGAGCCTCGACGCGCTCTTCTCCGCCGAGCTCTCCGGCGGCCGGCCCGCCGACGCCAACCGTGCCGACGAACCCGTCGCCGCGCCGCACCACTCTGATGACGCCGCCCCCTCACCCGAGGACTTCGCCACTCCCGCCTCCTCCGACTCCCCCGAGGACCCCGAGGACGTCGATCACGAGGACGAGGCCGACGACGTCGACCGGGACCGGCCCGAGGCCGACCCGGAGGACGAGGCCGAGGACTCCGACGAGGATGACGGCGTCGACATCGATGAGGACGAGGTCGACGGCCACACCCCCTTCATCGACTCCGACGCTGATTCCAACGACCACCAGCAGGACGACGTGCGCCCCAAGTCCCCGCGCAACAGGGACAAGGGCGGGATGAAGGCGGATCACGAGGACGAAGAGATCACCTTCGCCGACCTGGGTCTTCCCGGAGACCTGCTCAAAGCTGTCACCGACATGGGCTTCGTGACGCCCACCGCCATCCAGAAGGAGGCGATCCCGGTCCTGCTGGCCGGCCGCGACGTCGTCGGCGTCGCTCAGACCGGAACCGGGAAGACCGCGGCCTTCGGGCTCCCGCTCCTCGACGCCGTCGACTCCCGTGACGGTGTAGTCCAGGCCCTCGTTCTGGCCCCCACCCGCGAGCTCGCCCTTCAGAGCGCCGAGGCCATCACCGACATGGCCTCCCGCTCCCGCGGGCTGGACGTGGTGGCCGTCTACGGCGGTGCCCCCTACGGTCCCCAGATCGGCGCGCTCAAGGGCGGTGCCCAGGTCGTCGTCGGCACCCCCGGACGCGTCATCGACCTCATTGACAAGGGCGCGCTCCAGCTCGACGACGTGCGCTACTTCGTCCTGGACGAGGCCGACGAGATGCTGCGCATGGGCTTCGCCGAGGACGTTGAGACGATTGCGGAGTCTCTTCCCACCGAGCGGCGCACCGCCCTGTTCTCGGCCACGATGCCTCCGGCTATCCAGGCCGTGGCGCGCCAGCACCTTCACGAGCCCGTTCAGGTCGAGGTCTCCAGGCCGGCCTCCACCGTCGCCACCGTCCACCAGACCTATGCGGTGGTTCCCTTCCGCCACAAGATCGGCGCCGTCTCCCGGGTCCTTGCCGTCACCGACGCCGAAGCCGCCATCGTCTTCGTGCGCACCAAGTCCACGGCCGAGGACGTCGCCATCGAGCTGGCGGGCCGGGGTATCCAGGCCGCCGCAATCTCCGGTGACGTGCCTCAGCGCGAGCGCGAGCGTCTGGTGGAGCGTCTGCGCGCCGGCACCCTCGACGTGCTGGTGGCCACGGATGTCGCCGCCCGGGGACTGGACGTGGACCGGATCGGTCTGGTCGTCAACTTCGATGTGCCGCGTGAGGCCGAGGCCTACGTTCACCGCATCGGCCGTACGGGGCGCGCCGGTCGCCACGGCGAGGCCGTCACCTTCCTGACCCCCAAGGAGAAGGGCAAGCTCCGTCAGATCGAGCGCCTCACCGGCAGCCGGCTGGAGGAGATCACCCTGCCCTCCCCCGCCGACGTCTCCGAGCACCGGGCCCGCAAGCTCCTGTCCAAGGCCGCCGCCCGCCACGAGCGCGGCCGCCTGGACATGTACCTGCCGCTGGTCAGTGGCTCCGCCCGGGATCTGGACATCAACGTCGAGGAGCTGGCGGCCACGCTGCTAGCGCTCGCCGTGGGTGACGAGGGACCGCGCAGGAGAGAGGACCGTGGCGGTGAGCGCCCCCAGCGCGCACGCCGGGAGGAGAACCTCGACTCCGAGGGGACCTTCCTGTCGGCCTCCTTCGAGGGTGGGCGCGAGAAGAACCGTCGCGGCGAGCGGGGAGACCGTGGCGAGGGACGCCGCTCGGCCACGCGTTCCGGACGCCGCGAGCACGAGGGCCCCGGGACCGTCTACCGCATCGAGGTGGGTCACCGAGACCGGGTCCTTCCCGGCGCGATCGTCGGTGCCCTGGCCAACGAGGGCGGTATCGAGGGCTCCGACATCGGCAAGATCGATATCCTTCAGTCCTTCTCCCTGGTCACGATCTACGCCGACCTCAGTCCTGAGCAGCTGAGCGTCATGGGACGGGCCACCTTTGCCGGCCGCGAGCTGCGGATCCGCCCCGACGAGGGACCGGGCCACGGCTGGTCCGGCCCCAACAGTGGGGAGCGTCGTCCCAAGCGGCGCGACTGGGACGACCGGGGTGAGCGCGGGGAGCGCAGAGACCGTTCCGAGCGCGGCTTCCGGCCGCGCCGTGATGACGGTGACCGTGGTTGGAAGGACCGTGACGGGCGCGGCGGCAGGGGCGGTTACGACCGCGGGGACCGCCGGTGGGAGGAGCGCCGAGGTGACCGGGACGGCTTCCGGGGCCGCGAGGACCGGGGCGGCCGCGGCTACGGCCGCGACGGCTACCGGGGTGACCGCGGCAGTGACCGTGGAAACGGCCGTGGCTATGGCGAGCGTAACCAGAACCGCTTCGGCGGCAACCGGGGCGGCTTCCGTGGAGGACGCGGCGACCGCTGAGTCCCCGGCGGCTCACTGACACGATGGGTGGGGTGGCAACACGCGTTGCCGCCCCACCCGTCATCGCAGCCGGTCACGTGAGGCGATCGGTGCTGCGGGATCTTCTTCGCATACTGTGAGCGCATGAGACTCAGACACGCCATCCTCGGGCTGCTGTCCCATCAACCGCAGAGCGGCTACGACCTCAGCCGAGCTTTCAACAGCTCGGTCGTCTACTTCTGGTACGCCGACCAGTCCCAGATCTATCGCACCCTCGACCGTCTTGAGGCCGATGGCGCCATTTCGACGCAGGTCATCCCTCAGAGCGGCCGGCCGGATCGGCGGGTGCACAGCCTGACGGAGTCGGGTCGCGCCGAGCTCGATGCCTGGCTGATGAGCCCGCTCGAACCCATTACGACGAAGGACCCCCTGCTGGCGCGGCTCTTCTTCGCGGCTCGACTGGGTCACGAGAGAGTCGATGCGTTCCTGTCCAAGGCCGAGGAGAGGATCCGCCGGGAGCTGGAGGAATTGGAGGCGATCGACATCGACGTGGTGGATCTCGACACCGCAATGAAGGCGGCAGTGCTTCGTTATGGGATCGACGGCACAAAGACCCAGCTGGAGTGGGTCGCCCAGACCCGGCGCACCATCGCCGCGGACACCGGCACTACACGGTCACGAGCCACCGAGGGAACCGAAACCAATGATGAGGACAGCCACTGAGGAGACGCATCAACATCACATACTTGCATAGTCCAATACTCGTATTGCATGGTATGAGTATGGATGAAGCATCTCCCTCCGGCGGTGCACCCGCCGTAAGCCCCTTGACCCGTCTCGTCGTTTTCAGTGCCGTCGCTCTCAGCTCCGGCTGGATCGGACTCCTCGTCAACAAGGCCCTCGGCATCCCCCACTCCATGAACTCGCTGGGTAGCCTCATCTGGATCATGACGCCGCTCCTGGCCGGTGCCGTCATGGCCCTGAGCGACCCGTCACTGCGCCGTTCCTACGTCGCCTCGTGGCTTCCGGGCAGGCTGCGGGCCTATGGCGTGGCACTCGCCGCCTTCCCACTGTCCTTCGCCGTTGCCATCGCCGTCGGCTGGGCGGCAGGATGGCTGACCCCCGCCGGGCTGGGAGCATTCGGGGGTGTAATGGCCGCGAACGTGGTGGGGACCGTGCTCAAGAACGTCGCCGAGGAGGGCGCCTGGCGCGGCTACCTGACGCCCGCGCTCATCGGCCGAAAGCTGCCCGACCCCTGGGTCTGGCTCATCGTCGGAATGATCTGGGGCCTGTGGCACATCCCCTACTACTTCTGGTTCCTGGACGAGTCGCTCAGCCGCTCGGTCTACGACGTCCCCCCGATCATCTTCGTCCTCATCGCTGTTCCCGTCATAATCTGCTGGGCCCCCTTGTTCACCGAGCTTCGGATCATCAGTGGCAGTATCTGGCCGGGCCTTATCGCGCACTCGATCGCGAACCTCAGCCATATGCCCCTCATCTATGGTGGACTGCCGATCACGTCGGGCTGGGGACTGCTGGTCTCCCCGATGGTGGGCATCATTCCCAATGCCATCGTCCTGGCGGCGGGCCTGGGACTGTGGGCGCGACGCACCGGTCGGCTCCGAGGTCGGTCCCGGTGATCCGCTTCCGCTGGGCGGCGACCGGCTCGCTGTCCGTGCTCTCAGACTCGACGCACCCGCACGGTCCCCATCTGGGCGCGGGCCCGCAGCTCGAGGCGTCGCTCGAGGGCGTCGGGGCGGTCCTGGCGGGGCAGGTCGGTTGTCACTCGACCGAAGTCGGAATGGCAGTCGGCCAGGACCGCAGTTCCCTCAGGCACTCCCACCGACACGGTTCCCATCTCACTGGACAGATCCAAGGATCCTTCATACGCCTCGACGACCTTGACCGAGCCGGCCTCCGTGTGGGCCGACACCGTGCCGGTGGTGGAGTAAATGCGCACCGAACCGGCTTGGGCCCGCACGCTCCCGTCATGCAGGGCACCGATGACGATGGAGCCGGCGTCGGCGTGCACCTGCGCGCTCATGCAGTCGCCCAGGCGTATCGATCCCGCCGAGGTCCGTATCTGCACCTGCTCCCAGGAGTGCTCGGCACTGATCGATCCGGCATCGAGACGGGCATCCAGTCGCGTACCGTCCGGCACCGTGACCCGAACCCGAGATGTCTGCGAGCCCCATGGCCAGATGCCCGCGAATCGCTCTCGTCCCACGAGAGCGATCTGACGAATGCTCACCTTGGCGCCGTCGGCGGTGACGTCCAGGAGGGGTTCCAGGATCTCATCCGCCTCGACGGTGACCGTGCGCCCCGCCCCTGGCGCGGTCACCACGCTCAGGGTGGACAGGTCCAGGGCGAGAATCGGCTGAATGTCATCGGGAAGGTCAAAGGTCCAGATGGGCATGGGAAGTCTCCTCAGGTTCCAGGTATCTGCGCAAACCGCCACGATGTGGGCAGGCAGCGGGCAAGTGATTCGGCTAGGGACAGATCAGTGGCACGACGATGCGGCGGTACGGAGTCAGCCGAACCACCCGGTGAGCGTCGCGCCCGAGGTCCGGCGCTGTGCCGATTTGGTGGGCCGGCCGGAGGGGCTTCCGTTGCCGTCGGGACCACTCGCAGCGCGAGCAGACCCTGCCCCGTCGCTCCCGGCACCCGCCGAGCGCCGGGAGCCCGACGCGGACGTCTGTTCTGACAGCGCGCTGCGAGCCGCTTCCACCAGCCAGGCGTTGACCGAGCGTCCCCGAATCCGGGCTGCGGCATCGATCTGCTGCTTGAGCGACTCGGGCAGCCGCAGCGTCGTGCGGACCTCCGGTCCCTCCGGCACCTCGGGCACTGCACGCGCCGGAGTATCGGTATGGCACTCCGAACCCGCCACGTTGCCCTGATCCTGCTCATCAGACCGATCAGCCTGGGTGACCAGGAGATGGGGCGTCGATCCGTCCATCACAACGGCGACATGTGCTCCGTCGAGCTCGCTGTTGAGCTCATCGGCGGTGTCCGTGAGCATCTGCAGGACAACGAGGCGCAGAGCCGGATCGAGTGCAACTGTCAGGGAGTGGGCCACTTCCTGGGTCCGTTCGTCCCCCAGGCACGAGGTCTCCACGAGGGTGCGGCGCAGTGTCTCGGTATAGGCATCCATGTGCATGACACCATGCTGCCACCATTAACCAGCCTTGTCTAGAGAGCATGACACCTCAATGACATCATATAGCAAGGGTAGGTGGTGTCATTTCAGGTGATTCGCTCCAGAACCCGCGCGAGCTCCGCCCATCGGCGTGTCTCGATCCTGAGCGGCTCGATGAGCTCGGTATCGATAACCTCGTCGGTCGCTCGGCGCAGAAGACGGGAGACCTGCTTGCTGTGACGTCTGGCCTGGAGCCGGGCCAGGAATGTTCCCAGGCCGGCCAGGACCAGCCCGATCAGCAATCCACCAAGCAGCAGGACGGTGGGCCAGGGGGCTCTCCCCCAGCGGGGGACGTCAACCGCGATCAGCAGGAGGTACTCCTCCAGGACATGGATCGCCACCAGCCACAGTCCGCCGAGCAGTGCGGTCAGCGCCGTCACCCACTGCAGCACATTGGCGATCGTCCACCCGGCCGGTCGGCGCCACGCCCCGTAGTCCACCGCGGACACCGCCCGGTCCAGGGGGGCTGCGAGGTTGTCGGCGCGTTCGTCGCTGCGGAAGACGGCCTGCGTCGCCAGGTCCTCCGGTAGCTCCGCGCTGACTGCCAAGGCGTAGAGGTGAGCGGTGCTGCGCAGGTTACCCGTTGCCGCCGTACCGGCAGGAGGCAGGGAGCTGAGGTCTATGACGGCGCCTTCACGACCGTCGTCGGGCTGCTCGGCGGCATCGGTTCGAGACGGACGCTCTCCCCCGAGGTGAAGCGCTCTCAGCGGGTCACGTCGCAGACGCTCGATCCACCGCGTCCAGAACCAGCCGACCCGGGTGTGAGCCCGGTGCCGGTCGGATCCTTCGACGGCCCGCGCGACGACGTCGACCCCGGCGACGCCGGCCGCCGCCAGTCTGAGCTCTGCCAGGGGCTGCTGCACGTGCTGCGCCTGAGCGTCAGCCGGACGCGTACCAACGGCGCCTGGGAGAGCCGGGGCGATGAGCCCTGTCCGCTCCCCCAGCTCCTTGGCGGCGCGACGGGCGTGGGCAATGAGGTTGCGGGCACTGGCCAGACGATCGGCGGCTACCGCGGCCACGGTGCGAGCCAGGGTCTCGATTCCCTCTCCGGTACGGGCACTGACGGGGACGACCGAAACGTTCCCCAGCCCCTCCCGATCCAGGATCCGCCGCAGGTCCGTGAGCACGGCGTCGCGCTCCTCGGCATCGAGCCGATCCACCTGGTTCAGGGCGACCGTCATGACCTCGGCGTGAGCCGCCATGGGAATAAGGAAGTCGCGATGAACGACGCCGTCGGCGTACTTCTCGGGATCGAGGACCCATACCAGGACATCGACCTTTCCCGCCATGCGCTCGGCAATGGCCCGGTGTGCGAGCTCCTCGGAGTCGATATCGGGCAGGTCGACCAGCACCGTGTTCTCGCCCAGTCCCCAGGCGCCGTCAGCACGCACCCGTTGGCTGATGTCGAGCCAGTCCAGCAACGCGGTGGCCTCCACCGTGGTGTCCGGGACGACGGCGAGGGGCTGGGTCGTGGTCGGGCGGGTGCGGGCGGTACGGGACACCTCGGCGCCGGCGAGAGCGTTCGTCAGACTGGACTTGCCCGACCCGGTGGCCCCGAGGAGAGCGACCACCGTGGTCTGCGGAGCCAGACGTCGACGGTGAGAGGCCTGCTCGAGGACGTCTCGGGCCTGGGTGAGCTCATCGCCCAGACCGAGCTGAGTGCCCAGGTCGACGGCCTGCGCCAGGTCCTCGAGAACAGGGATGAGGCCGCCGGCCTCGGCGTGGTCTGTGTGGCCCGTATGGTCAGCGGTCACCGCACCCGCCTCCCGGCCGGCCGTCGGTCTCGAGCGGGTGTGGTGCGCAGCGAGGTCGCCGCCTTCTGACAGGCCTGCAGCTGCTCACGCAGCGCGTCTGCGCTGGGCGCCGGAACCGGGAGGGCCTCGGTGAAGCACTTCGCCTGGTTGGCGAACAGCGCGGTGGCGCGCTTGGTGAGGTCCTCCCGGGCCCGCTTGGTCATGCCACGCATCGCCTGGTCGCCGAAGACGGCCTCCAGGACCCGCTGGGCCAGGATGGCGGTACCTCCCGCGATCCCCACCTCTCCCCCGGTCAGTCCGCCGGTGTGGGCGAAGACGAGGATCATCAGGACGACGCCGGCACCGTTGACCCCGAGTGACAGCAGCCTGGCGGTGAGCCGTTTATCGGCTCCCTCTGCTCGGATGAGTCGGAGTACCTCTCGCTGCCAGTCGTGGACGAGGGCCGCGGCGATGACCCCGAGCCCGGCCTGGGTCGGGACCTCCGCCAGAGCACGGTTGAGAGCCTGCTGGGAGGTGCCGGCACGCCGCCAGGAACGCTCCGTGGACAGGCAGGCCCGTTGGGACTCGGCGACCAGGAGCTCGACCAGGGACGAACCGATCGCCTGCTCAACGCGCTTGGCCGGCGCCGGGCGTCCCCGCAGGAGCGAGGTGACGCGGTCACGGACCCGCCCCACCTGGACCTCCAGCGACCGGAACAGATCACCGGTTCCCACGAACTCCTGCCAGCGGGCCAGCACCTCCCCGTGCAGCATGGAGCCGTCCTCAGTAGCCTCGATGACACGCTCCAGGGCGTCATCGTGCTCGGAGGTGGCTGCACGGCGCAGCTCGGCATGCTCCGCCTCCTGGGAGTCGAGCTCAACGGCGAGCAGCTCGCTCTGGGCCGTAACGGACCCGATGGCACCGATGAGGCTGCGGTGGGCGATGTCCTGCCGCGCGGCCGCGTCTGAGGCCAGCGCACCCAGCCACTGGCGCACCGGTGAGACGCAGGACTCGGGCAGGAATCCGTCGTTGTCAAGAGCCGTCTCAGGAATGGTGAAGACGGGAGCCTCGCCCAGGCCGGCAGCCGCGAGCCGGCGCCGCAGGTCGGCCTCCACCTCGCTCTGCGCCCCCTCCGGTACCCGGTCCAGGACGACGGCCACCGTGATGTGCCGCTGCGCCGCGGCCCGCAGGTGCTCCCAGGGGACGGCGTCGGCGTAGCGAGCCGCCGTGGTGACGAAGATCCACAGGTCCGCACCGGCCAGCAGGGTGGCTGCCAAGTCACGGTTGTCCTCGACCACCGAGTCGACGTCGGGGGCGTCCACGATCGCCAACCCCTCGGGCAGGCCCTCGCAGGCGCGTAGCTCGAGCTCTCTGGGCGTGTGGTCGGTGGGCGGGCTCGCCGGAGCGTCCGGGTCCACGCGCAGGCGCGACAGTGAGCCCAGGACCCGGTCGTTGTCGAACCAGGCCGCGTCTGTCGGCGCGTGCAGCAGCAGGGGGCGGCGTGTGGTGGGGCGGATCGCAGAGGCCCTGGCCACGTGTCGGCGTACGAGTGAGGAGACGAGGGTCGACTTGCCCGCTCCGGTGGAGCCTCCGACGACAGCCAGCAAAGGCGCATCCAGGCTGGCCAGGCGCGGCAGGATGTAGTCGCCGAGCTGGTCGCGGATGAGCGTGGCCTTGTCCGAGGCGGCGGCCGTTCCCTGCAGGACGTAGGGCATGGACAAGGAGGTCAGACTGTCTCGCAGCGCGGACAGGGCCCTGGTCGCCTCCTGGATCTTCTGGCTGCTGCTGGGCTCACCCCGGCTCTTGGTCATGAGGCCGAGTCAGCCTCAACGTCGGCACCATTGCCGGCTGCGGCACGAGCGACCGTGATCTGCGGGACGTCGTCGTCGCTGGGCGGCTGCCAGGTGGCGGCATCGGCCTCAACCTGCTCACCGGAACGGATGTCCTTGACCGAGTCCGGTGCTCCATCGGCACCGGGGAACCACACGAAGGGGATGGAGCGCTTGTCCGCAGCCTTGATCTGCTTGCCGAACTTGGCGGCGCTGGGGGCGACGTCGGCGCTGATGCCGCGGGCTCGCAGTGCGTCGGCGATCGCGTCGGAGGCGGAGCGGTGCGCCTCATCGGTGACTGCCACGAGCACCACCGTAGGCACAGGACGGCTGACCTCCACAAGCCCCTCGCCGATGACGCGGGCCAGGAGCCGAGACAGACCGATGGAGATGCCCACCCCCGGAAAGGTGCGCTTGCCGTTGGTGGCCAGGGAGTCGTAGCGGCCGCCGGAGCACACCGAGCCGAGGTCCTCGTGGCCTGCCATGAAGGACTCGTAGACGGTGCCGGTGTAGTAGTCCAGCCCGCGGGCGATCTTGAGGTCGGCGATGACGGCGCCGGGGCGGCGCCGGCCGGCGGCCTCGAGCAGGGCGGTCAGCTCAGACAGCCCCTCCTCGAGCAGCTCGGTGGGTTCGGCTCCGGCCAGGGCCCGCAGGACCTGACCGGAGACGTCCTGGCCGTCGGTTCCGGTGATGGTAGCCAGTCTGAGGGCCTGCGCCGCCTGCTGCGCGCTCACGCCGACGCTCTGGGTGAGCTCGGCGGCGACCTTCTCCGGGCCGATCTTGTCGAGCTTGTCGACGACACGCAGGACCTCGATGAGTCGGCCCGAGTCAATGCCGATGGACTGGTAGAAACCCTGGGCCACCTTGCGGTTGGAGACGTGGATGGTGACCGCAGGCACCGGGAGGGAGCTGAGCGCCTCATGCATGATGAGGGGGACCTCGACGTCGTGGTAGAACGGCAGGGTGCCGTCACCAACGATGTCGATATCAGCCTGGATGAACTCGCGGAAGCGCCCCTCCTGAGGACGCTCGCCGCGCCAGACCTTCTGGATCTGGTAGCGCTTGAACGGGAAGGTGAGCAGCCCGGCGTTGTCAACGACGTAACGGGTGAAGGGGACGGTGAGGTCGAAGTGGAGGCCCAGCTGCTTACGTGGGTCCGCCTCGGCGTCGGGCTCGGCGGGGTCCGCCTGCAGACGGTTGAGGAGATAGACCTCCTTCGAGGTCTCTCCCTTCCTCGTCAGCTCGCTCAGCGGCTCGACTGCGCGGGTCTCGATGCCGCTGAAGCCATGGAGCTCGAAGGTACGACGCAGGGTGTCGACGAAGTGCTGCTCGACGATGCGGCCCGCAGGGAGCCACTCAGGAAAGCCGGACAGTGAGGAGAGCGCTTGTCGTACCTGTGTCATGGTCGGCATTGTGTCATGACGAGCAGCACCCTGGTGCACCGTCGTCAGGCCTTGAGGTCTCCTCCACGGATCTTGGCCTCAGCGAGGTAGGGGTTGCCGTGGTGCTCATGCTCCATGGTGGTCACTGCACCGTGCCCGGGCAGCAGGACGGTGGCCGGGTCGATGGCGCTGGCCAGGAACCGCAGGGTACCGAGCATCTGCACCTGGTCCCCGCCGGGCAGGTCGGTGCGCCCGACGGACCCCTTGAAGATGACGTCACCGTCAAGGGCCATGAGGTAGGTGTGCTCCTCGTCGGCGGTGGAGGGGTCGTCCTCAATGACCTCGGCCTCGTAGAGCAAGGCGTTGTCCGCCAACCGGGCCTCGAAGAAGAACAGGGTGGAGCCCTCCGAGTGACCCGGAGCGGGGATCGCGCGCAGCGCGATGCCTGGAACCATCTCGACGGCGCGGGAGAATCCGTCTCCGGGGAAGAGACGGATATCGGCGGGCTGCCTCCAAGGGGTGCCGGCCATGTCGGTGAAGGTCATGCCGTTCGAGCTGATGCCGGTGGTGATGTCAGGCTCCTCGAGCCGGTACCGGTCGCGCTCGGGGATGTAGACCGGCACGTCGACGGAGTCGTCGCTGGCGAGCATGCCCTCGGCATGCGCCGCCTCGATGAGGGCCTGGGTGTCCCATACGTGGTCGGCGTGTCCGTGGGTGAGCAGGATGGCGCCCAGGGTGAGCCGATGGGAGCGAAGCAGGGCCAGGGCGCCGCCGGCGGCGCCGGCTCCGGGGTCGACGACGAGTGCGGGCTCGCCCGGACCGGAGGCCAGGACGTAGCAGTTGGCTGCGAACACAGGTGCGATGGTGCGCTCCAAGATCATGCCCCCAGCCTACTTGGGCCGCCTGGGAACAGTGTCAATACGGGTAAAAGAGCTGCTCAGGTCCACAGGACCCGGCTGGCTCACCGAAGGTGAAGCCGCCGCCCCCACCAGTGCTCAATGAGCCAGCGGTCGTGGCTGGCGACGATGAGCGTGCCCGTCCATGTCCTCAGAGCGGCCTCGAGCATCTCGAGGGCGTCCAGGTCCAGGTAGTTCGTGGGCTCGTCGACGACAAGCACCTCAGGACCAGCAGCAGCGGCCAGGGCCAGCTGAACGCGGCGCTGGTTGCCGTCGGAGAGCTCGCTGATGGGACGGTTCCACAGGCGCGGGTGCAGAGCTCCCCGGCCACGGTCCCCGATCCCCTTGGTCCACATGTTCTCATCCACCCCAGGGTCGCCGAGATTCGGCAGGTGCTGGGGTATCCAGAGCACCGAGCCGGATACCGTGAGGCTGCCGACGGAGTCCTCCGTGGGTGCTGACCGCCTACCCATCCAGGTCAGAAGCGTGGACTTGCCGCTCCCATTGGCGCCGGTGACCAGCAGGTGCTCGCCTGCCATGACGTCGACCGTGACCGGTGCAAGGCGCCCGGGTACGGCGGCCGAACGGGCCGAGACCGCCATTCCTCTTCGCGGCGCCGGTTCAGTCAGACGCAGCTGCAGGTCGTAGGAGCGGGGCCTGCGCACCTCGGTACTGGCGAGCGCCTCCAGCCGGCGGTCGTCCTGCGTCTGGCGCCGGGTGGAGACGCGCTGGGCGCGGTCGGCGTAGAACTTCCGGGCTATGCGGGCCTCGGTCCGGGGCGCTGCCCCGCTGTGCCCAACGATCTCGGAGTCGCGACGGTGACGCGCGAGCTTGCGCCGCTGCTCCTGCTGATGCTGGTGAAGACTGTGGTGGGACGACCTGGCGTGCGCCTTCTCCACGAGGTAGTCGCTGTATCGCCCCGTGCACCGGTAGGCACCCATGGGGCCACTGTCCCCGGAGGCGGTGGCGAGCGCCTGCCACGGCGCTGTGTCGAGGTCGACGACGGCGGTGGCCACCTCGTCGATGAAGGCACGATCGTGAGAGGAGAACAGGACCGGTCCGGGCCATGACGCCATTATCTCGCTCAGGTAGCTGCTGCTACCGGCATCCAGGTGGTTGGTGGGCTCGTCGAGCACCAGCGCCTGACCGGCTGAAAGAAGCAGAGCGGCGATCTCCAGCCTCCCCCGTTGCCCCGGCGACAGGGAGGAGACAAGGCGGCCTGTATCCACGCGCCCCAGTCCCAGCCCGGCGAGCGCCTCAGCCCGTCGAGCCGGCAGGTTCCAGGCGTCGAGCGACTCAAGCTGGGTCAGTAACGAGTCGTAGTCCTCAGCGAGGGAGCCGGCTTCAGCTCCGGCCTGGGCAATGGCCTCGCCCATGCGCTCGAAACGATCAAGCGCGTCCAGGGTCTCAGCGCAGACGGCGTCGAGGTAGCCCTCGATCGACGTTGCAGTCGACTCCGCCGAGTCGGTCGCCGGCGGGCCATGATGCTCGGGAATGCTGACAGCCCCGTGGTCAGGGGACAGCTCACCGGTGGCCAGGCGCAGGAGCGTGGACTTCCCCGATCCGTTGGGGCCGACGACGCAGACGCGTTCGTCGTCGGAGACCGTCAAGTTGATGCTCTCCAGCAAGGGGGCGGAGGTGTAGGAGAAGCTGACATGGGAGAAACTGATCGCAGGCATGACTCGTCCTTGGCATGAGGCGGTGGGGGCACAGGGGCGAGTCACGCGAGCATGGTCACATGCTAACAGCGCCAGCCGTCGACGAGGCCTGGGGAACCGACACCGGCCCGCTCGTGAGGGACATCGGCGGTCAACAAATCAACTGAAATCATTGGGGCCGGGGATGGTGGTTGCCGCCCGCAGGAACGTAGACTCTCGGCACTGCCGTCCTCCGACGGCACGTCACCACCACCCGGTCTGAAGGCCGGGCGCGAACGGAACGGAGCGGTCATGCCGCTCCCTCCCCGTCAACCCATGAAGGAGCATCCCGTGACTGAGCGGAACCAGCCCGACAACCGGCCTGACGACCAGCCCAAGGCTGAGCAGGCCGACCAGCCGACCGGCCTTGACGAGTCGGCAGCGCCCACCCCGACGGAGCCGGCGCCTGACACCGTCTCCTCCCCCGTCACCGACGTAGCGGCCGACGCCACGGCCGACGTCGCCGCCCCGAAGGAGTCCGAGCCCAGCGAGCCTTCGGACCAGCCCACCGAGAAGCCCGCGCAGGCCGCCTCTGACGAGTCGGTCTCTTCGGCTTCCGAGGATCCCGCGCCGACCGAGCAGCCTGCCGAGGAGACTCAGAGGCCCGAGACCGCAGAGGCCACCCAGGGGGACGCCACACCGACTCCTGCCGAGGTTCCCGCCCCGGCTGCGGCTCCCACGGCGCCTGCCGAGCCGGCCGTCGACCCGCAGGAGGCGATGGACGCCGCCAAGTGGGGGCGCGTGGACGGCGAGGGCCGGGTCTATGTTCAGGACGGTGGTGCCGAGCGCGAGGTCGGCCAGTTCCCCGATGCTCCGATCGCCGAGGCGATGGCCTTCTACGTGCGCCGCTACCTGGACCTCAAGGCGACCATCGACCTGTTCG
>ERZ772964.281-NODE-281-length-24763-cov-8.53424_pt1 | contig 24763 bp, 18 predicted proteins | sample MGYA00580675_ERZ772964 | MGnify/ENA primary metagenome ERZ772964 (study PRJEB29015, sample SAMEA2737941) | human oral metagenome | biome: human oral; feature: human-associated habitat; material: dental | place: China | collected 2139 ... | reverse complement strand
CAGTTTGGTAGCGCACTTGACTGGGGGTCAAGGGGTCGTGGGTTCAAATCCCGCTAGCCCGACGGATTGAAGCTCGGTGAGAGATTCTCGCCGGGCTTTTTTGCGTGGACTCTTCTTGGGCCGAATCTTAGACCGAGCGCCTTCTTCGAGCGGCAGAGGCACCCATATCCCGGGCGCCGAAGAGGCGAGCGTACCGTACGTCCTCGCGCAGTGCGCCCCAGTCCCTCGCCCCGGGCGCCGAAGAGGCGAACGATATGCACGCGTTCGCCCAGTTGCGCGAGCCCTCGTCAGAGCCGTCGAGGACGCGAGTGTCACGGGCCGACGGCGAACCTCATACCCCTGGGATCGCGGGCCAGGCCGGCCTCCGCCAGGGCGTCGCCCATGGCGCGCTCCAGCGCGGTGACGCCGTTGACCGACTCGACCACCGTCCGCTTCCTCGCGGCGATTCCCGGGTCCCGCGCCGCCGCGCGCCTGAGGAACTCGGTCAGAGCGCGCAGCGCCGCACGGAACGCGGCTGTCTCCGGCGTATAGGAGACCAGTGCCTTCATGTTCTCCGGCGCATAGAGCGCGGGCTCCCCGTCGACGAGGACGACCGCCGATCCCGGTCTGCGCGAGGGGTCTGGCAAGCCGACGGGAGGGGCCGCGGCGAGCCGCTCCCCGATCTGCGAAGGCAGCGCCGGGTCGGGCCAGGGAACGCCGCGCCCCATGAGGCAGGCCGGGTCCCTGAGATCGAGCACTGCGGCCGCGGGTTCGCTGTCGCCCTCCCCCGCGGCGCGGACGTCGGCATCGCTCGGGGAGTCCGCGAACGAACGCAGCGCGTCGAGAGTCCCCCTTTCGGCGTATTGGACGGGGCCGAGCCCGCGGACGAAGGTTCCCCGCAGGACGGCGCCGGCGTCCTCCATTCGCCGCAGAACGGGCGTCAGGCTTGCCATTCCGCCGGAGACGCCCGCCGCAAGGGCAATGTCTCGGGAAACCACGCCGTAGCGGTCGAGCAGCGACTCGACCATCGCCACGGCGGCCTCCTCGGCGGAAACCCGGGGCGGCCTCAGGCGGCGCCACGTCGTTTGCAGCATCGCTGCTTCCAGCCGCTCCACCCCTGCGGGGCACTTCCCCGGCGAGGGCTGCCACAGCTGGGAATTGCCCGGCTGCGTTCCCTGCGCCGGACCGCCGGAGCCAATGCCCTGCGCCTCTGTGCTCAGTGCCCGGGCGGCGGCGAAAGCGGCGTAACGGTGCGAGCGCCGGCTCGTCACCCGCCGTTTCTTCGGGGCGGCGGTGCGCGGCTGCAGGCAGGCGCGCACCGGTTCGAAGGAAAGGGCCGTCGCGGCCCCCTCGCGCGCGAGCTTCCACAGATCCTCCCAGCCGACGTCGTCGGCCGAAACGGCCGCGCCCGCAACCGGGGCCAGCGGCGAATCCGTGGGGAAGAAGGCGACCTCGCCGACCGGCGCTCCGCCCGTTTGGGACGCGTCGTTGGCCAACCGTCCAGATTCTTTGCCCGTTCGGGACGCCTCGCTGCTTGCCCGCCCAGATTCTCCGCCTGACCGCGCCTGCCACAGGACGTCGCCGGACAAAATGAGCTCGTCGAGCATGCCCGGGCTGTAATCCGCGACGCGCGCAGGGAAGACGACGGACTCCCACAGCGACGCAGGAAGCCACACACCTTCCATCAGCGAGATCGCCTCGGCCAGGGCGTCGATTCCCCGTCCGGGGCGGTCGATGCCCGCGCGTTCGAGGACCAGCCTGTGCAAGGCGGCGGGGCGGACCGGTTCGATCGCGGCCCGGGCTCGGGCGAGCGACCTGTTGCGCACCCGCGCGAAAACGGAGGCCTCCATCCAGTGCGCGTCGTCTATTCGCATGAGCGAGCCGCTTTCGGCGAGCGATTCGAGGGCTTCGGCGGCGGTTGCGCGTCCGATTCCGAACTCTGCCGCCGCGTCCGCCGCTGTGATGCGGGCTCGGGTGCGCGCGCAGCGAAGGAGCAGATCCTCCAGCGGAGAGCGCGAAACCGCCGAGGTCCGCGGTAAGCCGCCCGGCTCGGCGGCCCATTCGGGAACGTCGACGCCGAGGGCAAGCCTGAGCGCGGGCGCATCCTCGGCGCCCGCCCAGCATTCACGCCCTCCGAGGCGCACGGACACAACCCTGCGCGATTGCGCGAGCTCTTCGAGCAGGCTGCGAACCGCCTCGCTGGCCGCAGCCTCCTCTTGGCCGTCCCACGCAGAGCCTTCGCCGACTCGCGGGAAGCGGCTTTCGCTTTCCTGTCGAGGCTGCTTTTCGTCGGCCTGCGAGGAGTCGGCCGCGTCGGCCGCGTCCTCTCGCGCGGCGCTGTCCCCTTTCTCTTGTGCAGGCGGCGCATCGTCGCTGGCTCCGACGCTGCGGGCGGCGACCCCCTCGAGGGTCAACGGCCCGAGCCTGCGGAGAAGGTCGGCGACGGCCTCGGCGTCGCGCCGGACCCGCCGGCCAGGCGCCAGCCGCTGCAGTTCGGCCTCGACTTCGGCAAGGACGCTTTCGTCGAGGACTTGCCCGACGCCGCCGTCTCCGACGAGGGAGGCGATGGCCTCCGGATCGAGGGAGAGAAGGTGCGCCCTCCGTTCGGCGCGCGGAAGGTCTTCCTGGTAGAGGAACGCGCCGGTGTACCCGAAGAGCAGCGGGCGCGCGAAGGGCGAAGGCGACGCCGTCTCCGCCTCGACGATGCGAACGGATCGGGCTTCGACGCGCTCCATGAGGCCGGCAAGCGCGGGAAGGTCGTAGACGTCTTGGAGGCATTCCCTCGCGGCCTCGACGGACACGGGAAAGTTGCGGAACTGCCGCGAGGCCTCCAGCAGCTGCCCGGCTCTGAGCCGCTGGAGCCACAGCGGCGTCCTGCGCCCGGGGCGAGACGACGGCGTCAGCAGAGCTCGGGCCGCGCATTCGCGAAAGCGCGCGGCGAAAAGGGCGGTGCCGCCGATTCGGCTCGTGACGAGGCGGCGCAGTTCTTCGGCGTCGAAAACCACGAGCTCGGCGCCGGGAGGCCTGCCGATCGTCGCGGGCAACTGAAACGCGACTCCGTCGTCGCTCGCGAACACCTGCGGCTCAATCTTCGCAACGCGGCGTATGCGCTCGCGTATCGCCATGGCCCACGGCTCGTGCACTCGCCTGCCCATCGGGCTGTGCAAGACGAAGCGCCAGCTGCCGTTTTCGTCCCTGCACCGCTCGAGCACAAGGGTCTCGTCGCTCGGGATCGCGCCGGTTGCGGCCTTCTGTTCGAGAAGGAGCGAGACGAGGTCCTCCCGCGCGTTCTCGTCGAGCCCGGCGCTTTCGAGCCTGGAGAGGAACGACGCCGATACGTGCGGCTCGCTTCGCACGCCCGCCGACGATTCAGGATTGGCGGCGGGGCGCCGGCCTCCTGCGGCCTCCGGGCCCGACGCGAATTTCAGGCTCGCCTCGGCCTCGCGGAGGACTGCGCCCTTCGCCGCGCCCGCGGAGGCCGGCCGCCCAGGCCCTTCGCCCCGCCAAAAGGGCAGGCGCGAACTTCGCCCGCTGACGTGGTCGACGACGACGCGGTCGCCTGTGATCTCGCGAATCTGCCAGCTCGACGTGCCCAGGGTGACGACGTCGCCGACCCTGCTCTCGTAGACCATCTCCTCGTCGAGCTCGCCGACGCGGCGCCGCCCCGCCTCCTCGGCGCCCTCGGGAAGGACCACGGGGAACATGCCTCGGTCGGGAATCGTGCCGGAAAAGGAGACGGCGAGCCGCTGCGCTCCGGGACGGGCGCGCAAAACGCCCGCCTCGCGGTCCCACACGATTCGGGGCGAGAAGTCGGCGAGGTCGGCGCAGGCGTAGGCGCCGGAGAGCAGCTCGAGGACGGAGTCAAAGGACTCCCTCGGCAAAGCGGCGTAGGGGGCGGCGCGGCGCACCGTCTCGAACCAGCGGTCGGCGGGCGTCTCCTCGACGCTCACTGCGGCAACAGTTTGCTGGGCAAGCACATCCAGCGCGTTCGCGACTAGCTCGGTCTCCTCGATCGCTCCGGTCCGCATGCCCTCGGCCGCGACGGCGGCGTCGATGAGATGCGTCCGCTCCACGGGGTAGATCGCTCCGCGCGGCCGCCCGCCGACGGCGTGGTTGGCCCGGCCGATGCGCTGAAGGCCGCTTGCCACCGAAGGCGGGGGCGCGACCTGGAGGACGAGGTCGATGGAGCCCATGTCGATGCCGAGCTCGAGCGACGCCGTCGCCACCACGCAGCGCAGGCTGCCCGATTTCAGCTCGTTTTCGACGGCCAGCCTCTGCTCCTTGGAGACCGACCCGTGGTGGGCCTTGGCGATGACGGGCGTCTCCGGGGACGGCGTCGAATAGTTCGAGTCGCCGCTCCCCCATGACTGCCGATGCGCTCCCGCCCCGGCTGGCAAGCCCTTTCGGCCCGCACCCGGACGGTCCCGCGTTTGCCGGTGAGCCTCGACGGATTCGGATCCTTCCTCTCCCCCGAAGCGATTCGCGTACTCCTCGTTCAGGTGCGCCGTCAGCCTTTCGCATGCTCCCCGCGAGTTGACGAAAACCACCGTCGTCCGGTGCCGAAGAACGTGGTCGAGAATGGCCCGCTCGATGTGCGGCCACATCGAAACGACCATTTGCCCGGCGACGGAGGCGGGTGGAATGGCGGCCATGTCGGCGACGGGCACGCTGACCGCGACGTCGGGGCTCGCGGCTGACTCGGCTTCGACGATCGTGACGGGACGCGATCCTCCGAGGAAGTCGGCCACGGTCCGGGCCGGCGAAACGGTGGCGGACAGACCGATTCGCTGGGCGGGCTCCTCTAGCAGCCCGTCGAGGCGCTCGAGGGACAGCGCCAGGTGGGTTCCTCGCTTGCTTCCCGCAAGGGAATGGATCTCGTCGACGATGACGGTCGAGACGGCGCCAAGGGTCTTCCTCGCCTCGCTCGTGAGCATGAGGTAGAGGGATTCGGGGGTCGTGATGAGGATGTCGGGCGGATTGACGCGGAGGCGACGCCGCTCCTTCGCGGGCGTGTCGCCTGTCCGCATGCCCACGCTCGTCCGCGGCCCTTGAAGGGCCGCGTCTATTGCCCGCGTTTCGCCGGCCGGATTCGTTCGGGCTCTTCCGCTCACGGGGGCGGCGGCTGCGCCGATGCCGAATTCGCCTCCAGACTCTCCAGGTTCGCCGGGCTCCCGGACGAGCCCAGGCCCTTCGGCGACGCCGAGTTCACACGCGAGTTCTGCGCTCTCCCCGCGATCGTCGGGCTCGCCGAACTCCCGAAGGCCCCGCGCGGCGCGTTCGACGCCGGCCAGCGGCCGCCGCAGATTGCGTTCGACGTCGGCCGCCAAAGCCTTGAGCGGCGAGACGTAGAGGACGCGCACGCCTTTGGCCTCGCGGTCTTCGGCCGAGCGGCGCATGAGCCGGTCGATCGCACTGAAGAAGGCGGCGAGCGTCTTTCCCGAACCAGTGGGCGCGACGACGAGGGCGTTCTCCCCTCTGCCTATCGCCGCCCATGCGCGCTCCTGAACGGAGGTAGGCCCGCTCGGAAAGGCGGAGAGGAACCACGAGCGCGAGGCCCGTGAGAAACCTGAGAAAGCCGCAAAGCTGGAAGAGGCTGACGGCATGGCCCGCTAGGCCTTCCTGCCGCAGACCTTGCCGATCGACATTTCCAGAAAGCCGACGACGGGGGCGAGGACGAGCGCAGCGTTTGGAAGCCACCACCAGAGGTTGAAGTCGCCGTAGTACGACCAGAACGAGAGGGCCATGAATCCGGCGCAGAAGGTGAGCGTCAGGCCGACGGTCACAACCAGCTCGCCCGCCGCACGGCCCTTGCGCACGAGATACACGCCGAGAAAGCCCAGAAGCGCCGCCGAAACGTCGAGCGGGAAGAATGACCAGTTCCACGCCTGCATGATCGGGTTGGAGTAGTCTCTGAAGCGCTGCTCCTTGGGTATGAGGTCGAGGAAGACGGCCGTCCAATACAGCAGCAATCCCGCGTCGACGGCCAAAAGAAGCGGCTTGCCGACTCTCATGCGCCCCTCGCGATCGTCGTCCATGTGGCTGCGGCCTCCTTGCTGGTTTGTCCGTTTTCGCCGCGGCGGCACTCTGCGCCGGTTTGCGGGTCGCTCTACGTCTACCACATGTTTGTCTACCACATGTTTGCCAGATTCGGACGGGCTGCCTGGCGGACTCGGGCGCGTCGTCTGCAGCGCCGGGCACCCACTGTTCGAGCCGCGTGCCCTCTGCTTCGAGGACGAACTTCTGGGAACGGAAACTCGTGTCAGCCGCGCGTATATCCCCGAATCGCCCATAGCGGAACAATGAGTGCGTCGCGCCGCAAATCGATACACTTTTATCTCGGATCGGCACCCCACAACACTTTGCGCCATTGTCCCGCCCAGGGACGACGACGCGGAGCTTTTCCACGGCAAGAGACATCAAAAGCTTTAGGAAATGTCGGAAGCGTCCCAAGTGGCGGAGATGCAGTTTTCGGAGGTTCCGAGCGTGAACACGTCGAGAGACCGGATCAAAAGTATCCGGCAATGATCCAAACGATCAAAACTAGATGAAAGGAAGACGATGGCGAAGATACCCTCGGCGGTCAAAGCCGCAGAAAAGAAGGCGATCCTCATCACCGGCGCAAGCAGCGGCATGGGGTTCGAGGCGGCGAAAGAGCTGGCCTCGCAGGGCCATTCCGTCTACGGCGCAGCCAGGCGCGTCGAAAGGATGGCGCCGCTCACCGAATACGGCGTGCACACCATCGAGCTTGACGTCACCGACGAGGAGGCGTGCAAGGACGCCGTCGGGCGGGTCGTCGCCGAACGCGGGCGCATCGACGTGCTGGTGAACAACGCGGGCTACGGGTCCTACGGAGCGATCGAAGACGTCGAGATCGACGAGGCGCGCCGCCAGTTCGACGTCAACGTCTTCGGCCTCGCCGCTCTGACGAAGGCCGTCCTCCCCCATATGCGCGAAAGGCGGTCGGGCACGATCGTCAACGTCTCGAGCATGGGCGGGCGGCTCGTCAGCTTCATGGGAGGCTGGTACCACGCCACGAAGTACGCGGTGGAAGCCCTTTCTGACGCGTTGCGCATGGAGGCGGCCGAGTTCGGCATTGACGTCGTGCTCATCGAGCCCGGCGGAATCAAAACCGAATGGGCCGACATTGCCGCCGACCACCTCGCCGAGTCCTCGAAGGGCGGGGCGTATGAGCAAACGGCCGTCAAGACGGCGGAAGGCATGCGCCGCCAGTATTCGGGCAAGATAATGTCCGACCCCGACGTCGTGGTGCGAGCGATTTCGCGGGCCGTCAACGCGAAACGGCCCCGGCCCCGCTACCTCGTCGGCTTCGGCGCCAAGCCTTTGGTCGCAGCCCATGCGATGCTGCCCACGAGGGCCTTCGACTGGGTGATGAAAAGGGCCGTCTTCGCCCCAAGCCGGCGGAAGCCACGGCGCTCGCAACAGCGCCGGCCGCGGTAGCCGTTGCGGCTTGACGGTTATGAGGGCACGCCCCTGCCCGAAAGCGCCCGTTTGCGCCCGTGCGAAAGCAGGCCGAGCGGGCGCTTCTCGGGCCGTCAGGTTTTGTACACGCTGGTTGTTTGCCGGCGCTCGTCGGCTGCCGACTTCTCCAACAATCAAGCCCGCCAATCGTCAAACTCACCGAACATCAACTCAAGGAGGCACCCCATGATCGTCGCAGGACTTATTTTCGCCGCCGTCGCCGCGCTCATTCATATTTATATTTTCTATCTCGAGTCGATCGCCTGGGAGAGCGAGCGGGCGCGGGCCGCATTCGGCACGGGCTCCGTCGAGGAGGCGCGGACGACGAAGTTCATGGCCTTCAACCAGGGCTTCTACAACCTGTTCCTGGCGCTGCTGGCAATCGTCGGGATCGCCGCGCAGGCCGCCGGGTCGAGCGCCGTCGGGCTGACGCTGGCCTTCGCGGGCGCCGCTTCGATGCTGGCCGCCGCGGCCGTCCTTTTCATCGCCTCCGCTCCGCACAGGGGCGCCGCCGTCAAGCAGGGCACGTTCCCTCTGCTGGCCGTAGGATCCCTTGGTTTGGGCCTCATGCTCTAGGCTTCGGCCCAGTACTCTAGCAGGATGGGCACCTTTACCCGTCGTGCCCATGATCGTCGCCTGGGGAGTCTATTTCGTATTTCGCCCGCGTCAATTGGAATCGTTCGCGAAAAGCGCCGCGGCTCTATCGGCTGAAAACCGCCGGAATTCCCGCTGCACGTCGATTGAAAACGGCACTGTATCAGCTTGCGTTCGGAGGCTGTCTGCGTCGTTTCGGCCTCCTCTGCCGCCGCATCGCCCTTGTTAAACTCTTTGCCATGCCCACCACGCGAATCAACGACAGGGAGACAGAGCGCAAGATGCTCGACGTCGCCGTTTCGCTGATTCACCAACAGGGCATTTCCGCGGAGCTCGACGACCTCGCCTTCGAACAGATCGTCCAGGAGGCCGGGGTTCCGCGCGATTCGGCGTATCGGCGCTGGCCCAAACTCCACGAGTTCTACGGCGAGGTGCTGCTCGAGCTCGCCAGCGGCACCACCCTTCCGGTCACGGAGTCGGCCATCGCCGAGCCCGCAGGCGCGATCGTCCTCGATCGCATCGAGCACCTGGGAACGGCCCAGGGGCGGCGCAACGTCGTCGTCGAAATGTTTCGCGTAGCGATCGGCGCCGACTACGATTCGATCGTCGCCTCCCCGGAGTGGAACACGTTCGCGGCCCTCGTCGCCTGCCACCAGGGGATCGCCGACGACGGCATTCGCGACGCCGTAGCGGCCGAGCTCGCCGCGACCGAGGACCGATACGTGCTGGCCCGCGCCCGCGTGTACGCCCAGCTCTCGGCGATCCTCGGCTACCGCCTCGTTCCCCCTCTGGCCGGCCCCGACGGCTTCGAGCTCATGAGCCGGGCGGCCGGGGCCGCGATCATGGGCCTCGTGGCAAAGATAGGCCTAGGAGGGCCGGCCTACGAGTCTCCGCGTTACCTGCGCGCATTCGGCAGCACCGACGTCGCCGAATGGAGGCCCTCCGTCTACATCATGGCCTCAACGATCTTCAGCTTCATCGAGCCCGACCCTCGCACGCGCTGGTCGCGGGCGCGGGTCGAGGACCTCGTCATGGCGATCGCGCAATTCGCCTCGCGCAAGTAATTCGTTTCACCGGCAGTCACATCACCGGCAGCGGCCGAAGTCAAAACGGAAGGTTTGGACGCGGCGGAGTTCGACGTCGGGCCGTTCCCGCGCCGCCTCCCCTACTTGTTGACCCCGCCAGCTTCCTTTAGCGGAAGAGCCGCCGGAGCAGGCGCACCCGCAGGGGCCATTTCGCGGGGCGGGCGAGCGTTCCCGTCGCCTCGCGTTCGGCGTTGTCGAACATGTCCTCGACGACGGCGTCGTGAAGAGGTTCGACTGCCAAAGGAAAAAGCAGCCGCATGCGGCCGCGGGCACGCCCGACGAGCACGTGCCTCATGCGGCAGCGGCCGTCTGAAAGCTCATCGAGGCTCAGCTCGTGCGCGCCGTCGATCCCCGTGGCGGGGTCGAAGGCGAAACGCACCCTCGCGCCGGGCTCGTACTCGGCCACGTGATAGCGGATGGCCCCGTGGCCTCCGGCGCCGCCTTCGGAGACCGGTCGGTCCAGCACCATGGGCGGCCAGTTTTGCGCAGGCCAGAGGCGATCGCCCTTTTGGCCCAGCCCGTCAAGCAAGGCGTCCAGCCGCTCGATCGGCGCATCGACGACGCGTTCGTGGACGTTGCGAATCATTGTTTCCTCGCTTCTCTCAAGGTTATTGTAAACTCATTCTAAAACCCTGAGGGCGGCGAGTGCGAAACGGCGGCGCACGGCAGGATGTGTGCCTGCCGAGCGCCGCCCGCGCCACACCGAGCTTTGCCGGGCGGCAAACCCAGGCGCGGCCGTTCGGGGAACGCCGCCTGGCCGCGCCGAGCTATGCTCAGCCGACGCTCTCCGCCACGTGCTGGGCCAGCTTGGGAACCGGCACACAGCGCGTGAGCTGGGTGATGTGGCGGGGCTCCAGCTCCGCGATCGAGGAGACTCCAAGCAGCTTCATCGCGCGGACGAGCTCGTCGCGCAAAATGGCGATCGTCCGGTCGACGCCCGCACGGCCGCCCGCCATGAGCCCGTACAGGTAGGCGCGCCCGATGAGCGCAAAATCGGCGCCCAGGGCAACCGAGGCGACGATGTCCGCGCCGTTCATGATGCCGGTGTCCACCATCACGGCCGTGTCCTTGCCGACCTCGCGGACCACGTGCGGCAGCAGGTGGAAGGGAACGGGGGCCCGGTCAAGCTGGCGGCCGCCGTGGTTCGACAGCAGGACGCCGTCCACTCCGGCGTCGGCTAGCTTCTTCGCGTCGGCGACGGTCTGCACTCCCTTGACGACGATCTTTCCGTCCCACATGCTTCGAATCACGGCGAGGTCGTCGTGGCTGATGGTCGGGTCCATCGCGTTGTCGAGCAGCTCTCCCACGGTTCCTCCCGTCGACTTCAGGGAGGCGAACTCGAGCTTGGGCGTCGTCAGGAAATCGAACCACCACCACGGGCGGGGGACGGCGTCGAGCACCGTCTTCAAAGTGATCTGGGGCGGGATCGAGAAGCCGTTGCGCTTGTCCCGAAGGCGCGCGCCGGCCACCGGAGTGTCAACGGTGAACATCAGCGTGTCGAATCCCGCCTTCTTGGCGCGCTCGACGAGCGCGTAGGAGATCTCCCGCTTGCGCATGACGTAGAGCTGGAACCAGTTTCTGCCGCGGGGATTGGCGGCTTTGACGTCCTCGATCGACGTCGTCCCCAGCGTCGAGAGCGTGAAGGGGATGCCGGCCGCTCCCGCCGCGCCCGCTCCGGCGATTTCGCCCTCGGTCTGCATGAGCCGCGTGAAGCCCGTGGGGGCTATGCCGAAGGGCATCGACGACGGGCCGCCGAGGATCTCGCACGAGGTGTCGACGTCCTCGGCCGGATGCAGGATGTCCGGATGGAACTCGATGTCCTGGAAGGCCCGACGGGCGCGCCTGAGCGAGAGCTCGCCCTCGGCCGCCCCGTCCGTGTAGTCGAAGGCGGCCTTCGGCGTGCGACGCTTGGCGATCTTCCGCAAGTCCCACACGGTGAGGGAATTGTCGAGCCGCCGTTTCTTCGCGTTCAGTGTCGGGGTTTTGAAATGCAGCAGATCGAAAATCTCGCTGGGCTTCGGGAACTGACGTTTGACCATATTGGCCTCTCCTTTGGGGATGTTTACAGGTCTTTTGAAACTGTTTGCCGGCCGGACACCGCTGTTCGACGTCGTTGCCTTCGACAACCCTAAGGGAACCTCTTTATTTATGCAAGGAAATCCTTGCGTAAAGCCATGATCTTGCTTGCCATTTCTAAGTCCCCGCGTATACGATGGACGCATGGCAGGCTGACAACGAGAAACCGCGTTCCTTACCCGTTTTACAACGATCGGTGTTTCTCTTGTCAGTCATATCTTTTTCCCATGCCTATTTTTCTTTCACGTCCGAGCCGCTGCTGACCGACGTTTCTTTCGTGTGCGCGGGCGGCGAACGCCTTTGCGTCGTCGGCCCGAACGGCGCGGGCAAGACCACCCTGCTGCGCTTGGCCGTCTCCGAGTTGCAGCCCGACTCCGGGAAAGTCGAGGCCCCCGCGTTTTCTGCGTCGACGTCGGGCGGATTCGACGTCGGCCTTCGCGGCTTTGCGCAGGGCTCCAACGCCGAACGGCGGTCCCCCGGCGCGCTTCACGTCGGCGCAGGCGAATCGGAACGCTCCGCGACGGTCGGCGACTCCCTCGATTCGGCACTGCGCCGTCCCCTCGGCCTGCGCGAACGCTTCGAAAGGCTGACAGCGCGCATGTCCGAAACGCCCGAAGGCCTCACGTCCGCCGTGGCCGACGAATACGACCGGCTCGCGGCGGAAATGGAGGCTTTCGACGTGTGGACGCTCGAGAGCAGAATAGGCGCGACCCTGGCGGGGCTCGGCCTCGGCGGCGTCTCGAGGGACCGCCCGCTCGGCTCCCTCTCCCCCGGCCAGCGTGCGCGCCTGGCCCTGGCTCAGACGCTCATGGTGCGACCTCCCGCGCTCGTCCTCGACGAGCCGACAAACCACCTCGACTCCGAGGCCCGAGCATTCCTCTCCGCCGCGATGCGTTCGTGGACCGGGCCCGTGCTTTTCACAAGCCACGACCGGGCATTCATCGACGACGTCGCCACCGGGACGCTCGACCTCGACGTCGCGGCGTGGCAGGCCCTCGCCCGCGCCGACGGCGGCGAGCTCCGCGGCGGAATCCATCGAAGCGGCGGAGGGTACTCCGACTACCTCGCCGAAAAGCGGCGCGCACGGGCCGCCCACGTCGAGGTCTACGAAAGCCAGCGAGCCGAAAAACGGCGAATCGAAGCCCACGCGCGCGCTTCGACGTCTATCGGCCACAAGCGCGCCAAGCCTCGGACCGAAGTCAGAATGGCCCAAAAGTTTTACGCCGATCGCGCCCAGAAGGTTTCAAGCAGGCGAATCAACGACGACGCACGGCGGCTGGAGGATCTGGACCGCGTCGAGGTGGCAAAACCGCGCACATCCTCCCTCTCCTTCGCCATTCCGCCAGCAGGGCCGTCAAGCGGGATCCTCGTGTCGGTTCGCGAGGCGGCTGTGCCCGGCAGGCTCGCATCGGTCAGCTTCGAGCTCTCCGCCGGGGAGCGTCTGCTCCTGACCGGCGCGAACGGCTCCGGGAAGAGCACTCTGCTGAGATGGATCGCCGCGGGAGCCCCGCCGACGCCGGATTCGACCGGCAGCGTCGACGCGGCGAAAGGCCGCGCATACATTCCTCAAGACCTTCCCGAACAGCCCGCGCCGGAAGCGAAAGCCTCCCCCGCGGCGCCCGGCGCCGCGCCAAACGACGCGCTCGGCCTCGTGCCCGCCGACGTCTGGACGCGCGGCATTCGCGAGCTGGGCAAGGGAATCGTCCAACCGCGCTGCACGGCCACCCCGTTCCCGTTGCTTTCGGCGGGAAACCGGCGAAGAGTCCAACTGGCCCTCGCCGTCGCGCGCAATCCGCGAATCCTGCTCATCGACGAGCCGACGAATTTCCTCGACCTCGATTTCATCGAAGCGCTCGAAAATGCGATGACCGCGTGGGACGGCACGCTCGTCGTGGCGACCCACGACGAATGGCTCATCAAGCGTTGGCCCGGCAAACGCATGCACCTGCGGCCCTTGCGACGGAATGGGTATCAAGACCCGCTGACAATCGCCTCGCGGCGGTCAAACGGCTGACCGATGTAATATCAGCCATGTGACCGTAGGAAAAACGGCCGGTGCACACGCAGCACCCGCTCCCAAAAGGACGCCTCTCTTCAGGCCGTTTACAAGCGCCTGTGCGATAGGCGTGGCAGTCGGCATGCTCAGCGGATGCCCGGGATGGGACCGCTCCGACTCTCCGGCCGCCAGCGCTTCGCCGACGTCCCGGGCGTCGGCCCATTCGCCTCGTCCTTCGAGGCCTTCGCCTACGCCGTCCCCCTCCTCGGAGCCGTCGGTCTCGCAGGAAGGCTCGGGCTCCTTGTCGTTGCCCACTTCGAACGCGACGGCGGAGGCCAACGAAGCCTTGGACCGCTCGGCCGCGCGCAAGTCCGCGAAAAGCCCGCGGGCCGCCGCTCAAACGCCGGACGCCGCACAGCCGAACGGGTCCAACGGACAGAGCGGCTCCGCCCCCGCGCCCCAAGCGACGCAGCCTCCCGCGGCGTCGCCGCAACCCGCCCAACCTCAGCCGGCTCAACCGCAGCCTTCGCCGACGCGCGCTGCGCCGCGCACGTTGGGGCCCTTCCCGATCTACCCCAATCTGCCCAGACGCATGAAGCACACTCCGAAGCCGCCGGCGACGCAGCAGCCGAGCGACGACGATGACGACGATGACGACGCTTCCCGCCACTACGGACGCTGGCGGTGCGACAGGCGGGGGCGCTGCTGGGTCGAAGGGCGCCACGTCCGTCACTGGCGCCACGGACACCATGGCCATCACGGCCACCGTCACTGGCACGACGACGATGACGAGGATGACGACGACTGACCTCGCGTACCATTGGACGCATGGCAAAAATCGTCGTCTCCGTCCCTTCTCAACCGTACGCGAAGGCGCTTGACGGGCTCGCCGTCGACGTCGTCGAGTGGACGATCGACGCCCCCTGCGGGCGCACGGACCTCGACATGGTCGTCGTTCCGGCCTACAAGCCCTTCTCCGCGTTGAGGCGCCTGGAGGGAAACAAGCCTGCGCTCGTCCAATTGCCGTCGATTGGCTACGACGGCGTCGAACACGTCATTCCCAAAGGGTTCCTGGTCGCCAACGCGGCGGGCGTTCACGAGACGCCGACGGCGGAGCTCGCCGTCGGCGCGACCATCGCCGCGCTGCGCAAGCTCCCCGACGCGGTCCGCAATCAGGGCCGCCGCCTGTGGCAGCGCGAGGACGCCCCCGGATTGGCCGATTCCACGGTTCTCATCGTCGGGGCCGGAGGGGTCGCAAACGCCATAGCCGACAGGCTCGCCCCGTTCGAGGTCGACGTGCGCCGCGTCGGGCGCAGCGGAAGAACCGACTCTCGCGGGACGGTCCGCGCCGCCTCCGAACTCGCGGACCTGCTGCCGGCGGCCGACGTCGTGATTCTCGCCGTCCCCCTTACGGATGCGACGCGCCGCATGGCCGACGACGCCTTCCTCTCGCGGATGCGCGACGGCGCCGTCCTCGTCAATGTGGCGCGGGGCGCGGTGGCGGACACGAAGGCGCTTCTCAGGCACGCGGACAGGCTCGCGCTCGTGCTTGACGTGACCGATCCCGAGCCGCTGCCAGAGGACCACCCGCTGTGGGAGAAGGCCGCGCTCATCACGCCGCACGCGGGCGGGGCTTCCGCCGCTTTCGCGCCGCGGATCAAGGCGCTCGTGCGCAGGCAGGCCGAGCGGCTCATAGCCGGGGATCAGCCGGAAAACGTCGTCCTCCGGCCGTGACCGGGCCCATCGGCCGCCCGCCTCTCGCAGTCAGGAGCGCACGGCGCGCTCCTGATCGCCTACCCCGACCGTCGAATCAGCGTTTGCCTCCCTTTTTCCGCTTTTCGCGCACGCGCACGGAAATCTCGATGGGGGTTCCGGCGAAGCCGAAAGTCTCGCGTATCTTGTTTTCGACGAATCTGCGGTAGCCCGCCTCGATGAAACCGCTCGCGAACAGGACGAAACGCGGCGGGCGCGTGCTCGCCTGGGTTGCGAACAGGATGCGCGGCTGCCTGCCCGACCGCACGGGATGGGGGTGCGCCGCCGCAAGCTCGCCGAGGAAGGCGTTGAGCTTGCCCGTGGGAACGCGGGCCTCCCAGGAGTCGAGAGCCGTGTCCATGGCGCGGGTCAGCCGATTCGTGTGCCACCCCGTCGCGGCCGAAAGGTTGACGCGCTCGGCCCACTGGACCTGCACAAGGTCGCGGTCCATTTCGCGGTCGAGTTCGCGGCGTCGATGTTCGTCGACGAGGTCCCATTTGTTGCACACGACGACGAGAGCGCGCCCGGCGTCGATCGCCTGCTGCATCACCCGGATGTCTTGCTCAGTCAAGGGCTCGGATGCGTCGATGAGAACGAGGGCCAGCTCGGCCTTGCCCAATGCGCCGCGCGTGCGCAGCGAGGCGTAGAAATCCGCGCCCTTCGTCTGATGGACGCGACGCCGGATGCCCGCGGTGTCGACGAATATCCACGTCTGCCCGTCAAGCTCGATCGCCTCGTCGACCGGATCGCGCGTCGTTCCGGCGGTCGGATCGACGACGACCCGCTCCGACCCCGCCAGTCTGTTCAAAAGCGAGGATTTGCCGACGTTCGGTCTGCCGAGAAGGGCGACCCGCCGCGGCCCCTCCGGCAGGGCGTCCGCAACGGCCGAGCGCTCGGGCAGGGCGGCCAGCACGGCGTCAAGCAGGTCGCCCGTCCCCCGCCCGTGCAGGGCCGAAATCGGGTGCGGCTCGCCCAGGCCCAACCCCCACAGCACCGCCGCGTCGGACTCCTGCATCGGAGAGTCGACCTTGTTCGCGGCGAGGACCACGGGCCGTTTGCTCCGGCGGAGCAGCTTGACGATGTCGGCGTCGGCGTCCGTGATTCCGACGTTCGCGTCGACGACGAGCACGACGGCGTCCGCCGCCTGTACGGCGGCCTCGGCCTGGCGGGCGACGGAGGCGTCGATGCCGGCGACATCGATCTCCCAGCCGCCGGTGTCCACGAGCGTGAAATCGCGGCCGGCCCACGAGGCGGGGTAGCCCACGCGGTCGCGCGTCACCCCGGGGACGTCCTGGACTACCGCGACGCGACGGCCGACAATGCGGTTGACGAGGGTCGATTTTCCGACGTTGGGCCTGCCCACGACGGCCAGCACCGGCGGAGCCGCGGGCCGGTCTGCGGCCCCGCCCGCAAGCACGGCGACGTCCTCTTCGTCAAGGTCGTAGGCGTCGAGGCTTTCGCGCAGCACGGCCGCGCGGCGCTCGTCGAGGTCGTCGTCCTGCTCGGTCCATTCCTTCGAGGCGAGCCATTCTTCGGCGCTCAACTCCTTGCCGCCGAATCCTTCCCCGGTCGCGCCCTGCCCGCCGGCCTCGGCGAGGCTCCCCTCGGCAAGCGCTCCGTCGGCGGCCTTTCCCGGCACGCCGTCGCGCCCCGCGGCGTTTCCTTCGCGATTGTGGGGGCCGCCCTCCCGCTCGATCGGCCCCTCGGCGTTCGCGCCGCCGTCTGCCGCCCGGGCGTTCATCGGCGCTCCTTGGGGACGAGGGAGACCACGGCCTCGACGACCTCGTCGATCCCCAGCGTCGAGGAGTCGATCTCGGTCACGCCGTCTTTGGCGGTCATGAATTCGGAGACGGTCGAATCGTCGGCGTCGCGGCGAAGCACCTCGTCGCGCGTGGCCTCGAGGGCATCGGCGTCGTCGCTGCCGCGAACCTCGCGCGCGCGGCGGGCGAGCCGCGTCGCCTCGGAGGCCGTCAGCAGCACGCGCACGTCTGCGTCGGGCGCCACGACCGTCGCGATGTCCCTGCCCTCGGCGATTATGCCCATATGGGCCGCAGCTATGATCTCGCGCTGGCGCCGCTTCATCTCGGCGCGCACGCGGAGATTCGTCGCGACCTTCGAGACGACGCGGGAAAGCTCCGATTCGCGTATGGCTTGCGTGACGTCCACGCCGTCGCACACGATCCTCTGATCGTTTGGGTCAAGCGGCATGTCCAGCGGCATGGCGACCGTCGCCTCGGCCACAGCGTCGCGGTCGTCGAGGTCGATTCCGCGGCGCTCGCAATGCCACGCCGCCGCCCGATACATGGCGCCGGTGTCGAGGTAGCTCAGGCCGAGCCTTTCGGCCACCTTCTTGGAGACGGTTGACTTTCCGGAGCCAGACGGCCCGTCGAGGGCGATGACGACACCCACGTGGTTTTCCTTTCCTTCGACGACGACGCGCCATCCGCGCCGCTCTAAAGCGACCGCCAGGCGCATCGTCTCGTGCGGGAGCACCGAGAGCATGGCGCGCCCGGCCTCCTGCCCAATCGTGTGCTCGAGGCTCAGATCCTCGATGTTCACGCCGATCTCCCCCACCTCGGCGAAAAGCCGCCCGAGCATGCCGGGCTCGTCGGGCACGAGGACGAAGACGTTGCCGTAGCGGCGCGGGGCGCCGCCGTGCTTTCCCGGGATCCGCTCGACGCCCTCGTTTCCCTTGCGGATCGCCTCGCTCACTCCCGAGAGGACGCCGAGGGCGAAGGGGTCGTCGACTCCGGCCTCGACGGCCGCTATGAGCCTGTCGAGATTGGCCGAGATTTCTTTGAGCACGCGGGCCACTTCGCGCGCGTTTCCGGCGACGATCGTGGCCCACAGACGCGAGTCGGAATGGGCGATCCGGGTGACGTCGCGCAGGCCCTGACCGGCCAGGCCGAGGGTTTCGGGAGGGACGTCGCGCAGCGCGCCCGCCACGAGCGAGGAGACAAGCTGGGGCATGTGCGAGACGACGGCGGCGGAGCGGTCGTGGGTTTGCGGGCTCATGACGACGGGCAGCGCGCCGACCGACAGGGCGAATTGCTGGACGGCCAGCACGACGTCGCTTCCCGCAGCCTCCTCTGTCGCAGCGCCGGCGGGCGCTTCCTCCGTTTCGCTGCCGCTCCGGCCCCCCGATTCCGCCCCGATCGGGGTGATGACCCAGGGTCGGCCGATGAAAAGGTCGGCGTCCGCCGCCAGGGCGCCCGAGCGCTCGCGCCCGGCCATCGGGTGGCTGCCGACGTAGCGGTCGGCGCCGGGATGCCCCTCGACTTCCTCGACGACCCGCGCTTTGACCGAGGCGATGTCGGTCACGAGCGCGCGGCTGAAGCGGTCGAGGCTCTCGCGGACGACGTCGGCGGCGACGTCGGGCGGGGTGGCGACCACCACGAGCTCGGGCTCCTCGGAATCCTCCGCGGCGATCTGACCGGCGCCCAGGTCGCGCGCGAGCGCCAAAGCGGCCGGGGACGTGTCTTCGAGCTGAACCTCGACGCCGAGTTGGCGCAGGCGCAGGCCCAACGACGCGCCGAGCAGGCCTGAGCCGACGATCCTGACTGGGTTCACAGATCGACCAGTTTCATGAGCGCGCCAAGCTCGCTTCCGGCGACGACGCGCGTTTTGCCGGGCTTGAGATGGCCGACGGCGACCGTTCCGAACTTCATGCGCACGAGTTCCATGACCGGATGGCCGACTTCCGCCATCATCCTGCGCACGATGCGGTTGCGGCCTGAATGGAGGGTGATTTCCACGATCGAGTTCCGGGGGGCCGACTCGCGCAAAACGAACCGGTCGACGCGGGCGGGGCCGTCCTCTAGAGTGATTCCGCGCTCGAGGACTCTCCCCAGCCCGCGGGTGACGGGGCCTTCGACGCGGGCGATGTAGGTTTTCGGCACCTCGTACTTCGGATGGGTGAGGCGGTGCGTCAACTCGCCGTCGTTCGACAGGAGAATGAGCCCCTCGGTGTCCTGATCGAGCCGGCCGACGTGGTAGAGCCGCTCGGGCCGATCCTCGACGTACTGGGCGAGCCCGGGCCTGCCCATGTCGTCGTACATCGTCGAGACGACCCCCGGCGGCTTGTAGAGCGCGAGGGTCAGGAGCGAGGAATCGGTCTGAACCCTGATGCCGTCTACGTGGATGACGGAGGCGACAGGATCCACGCGCGTGCCGAGCTCGCGCACGACGTGCCCGTCGACGCTCACCCTGCCCTGGGCTATGAGGCCTTCGCAGGCGCGACGGCTTCCCACGCCGTTGCGGGCCAGAACTTTCTGGAGCCGCTCTCCCGTGGGAACGTGTGGGTCTGTCATTGCATGTCCTCTTCCTGTAGGTCATACGCCTCGGGCAGATAGGGCGCCAAAGGCGCGAGTTCGGCCAATGAGTTCATCCCCATGACCTCGAGGAAGTACTCGGTGGTGCCGTAGAGCGCGGCGCCCGAGGCGGCGATGGCTCCCGCCTCGGTCACAAGTCCGCGCGTCACGAGCGTGCGGACGACCGAGTCAACACTAACACCTCTGATCGCCGCAATCTGCGCGCGGGTGACGGGCTGTCTGTAGGCGATCACCGCGAGGGTCTCCAGGGCCGCGGCCGAAAGCCGCCCCGAGTTTTCCGCCGCGACGTGGGCGGAGACGACGTCGGCAAAGCGCGGGTTCGTGTAGAGCCTCCATCCTCCGCCCGCCTCCCTCAGGCAGAATCCGCGCGTGCGCGCTCCGCCCTCCCCTCGATAGTCCGCGGCGATCGCGCGAAGCATGGCGTCGGTTTCGGCTTCGCTCGCGCCGACGGCCTCGGCCAGCGTTGCCAGCGGAACGGGCTCCCTCGCCACGAGCAGAAGCGCTTCGAGGGCTCCGAGCACGTCCTCGTCTGCCCGCCTATCCATGCGCCCCTCCGGAGTCTTCGGGTTCTCCGGCCTCTCGGGAATCTCGGGGGGCGCCGACATCGCCGGTATCCCGGGATTCTTGCGACTCTTCTGAATCGCCGGCCTCCCCCGGCTTTCGGGCGCTCGCCTCGGGCCCTTGCGGATCGACGGCGACGAGGACGAGCGCGCCGAGCGCCTCAGACTGTTCGACGTCGATCCGGCCTGCCCGCAGCAGCTCGAGGACGGCGAGGAATCGCGAGACCACCGTGGGCATGTCCGCGGCGTCGGCGCACAGGTCCGCAAAGGCGAGCCTCTCCCCCGCTGCCAGCCGCCCGGCGACGTATTCGACCTGCGAGGCGACGGAGACGGGCGCGGCGTGCAGATGCTCGACGGGGACCTCGGGCTCGCGATGCTCGCGGACAAACGCCGCCGCTGCGAGGGCCGCGAAATCGGCCAGCCCGATCGAGACGGTCACGGCCGGAACCGCCCGAGCGTAGCGCTCTTCCAGGGGGACCGAGCGCGGAACGCAGAGGGCCTGCTCGGCCAGCGTCGAGGCGATGTCCCTCGCGACCTCCTTGAAGGCGCGGTATTGCAACAGCTTGGCGAAAAGGAGGTCGCGCCGTTCGAGGAGCTCCAGGTCCTCTTCCTCCTGGCCGTCGCGAGGCAGCAGGCGCGCGGCCTTCATCTCGAGCAGCGTCGCCGCGACGACGAGGAATTCGGAGACCTGCGAAAGGTCGAGCTCCGGGCGCGAGCGGACGAAGGCGATGAATTCGTCGGTGACCTCGGCCAGAGCCACCTCTGTGACGTCGAGGCGCTTGCGCGCAATGAGGGAAAGCAAAACGGAAAACGGGCCGGAGAAGACGTCGAGCTCAACGGCGAATTCCCCGTCTTCGCCGGCTTTGGCGGCGTCGGACGGCGCGGCGTCCGCAACGCCGTCGGCTAGGCGCACCGGCCCCGGGCGATGAGCTCTCTCGCGAGCTGCCTGTAGGCGGCCGCCCCCGGGTGGGACGGAGCGTACTCCGTGATGGGCACGGCAGCGATCGAGGCGTCGGGGAATTTGACGGTGCGCGAGATGTACGTCGTGAAGACGCTTTCGCCGAAGCCCTCGCGCACGGATTTGACGACCTCGCGCGAGTGGAGGGTGCGCGCATCGACCATTGTCAGCAGCACTCCGTCGAGCTCGAGGCGCGGGTTGAGGCGGTCCTGGACCCTCTCGATCTGCTCGATGAGCAGCGCGACGCCGCGCATGGCGAAATACTCCGCCTCCAGGGGGATGATGACCCCGTGCGCCGCGGTCAGGGCGTTGACGGTCAGAAGGCCGAGGGAGGGCTGGCAGTCGATGACGATGAGGTCGTAGTCGTCGAGCACCGGCCTGAGCACGCGCGTGAGGGCCTGCTCTCGCGCCACTTCGTTGATGAGCACGATCTCGGCCGCGGAAAGGTCGATGTTGGCCGGGGCGATGTCGAGATTCTCCACGCTCGTCTCCACGATGATCTCGCGGATGTTCGGCTTGGCTGCAATAAGTTCGTTGTATATCGTTCGGTCGAGCGCGCGGGCGTTGACGCCCAAGCCGGCGCTGGCCGCCCCCTGGGGGTCGAAGTCGACGATGAGGACTTTGCGTCCGTATGCTGCGAGCGCGGCGGCCAAGTTGATCGTCGTGGTCGTCTTTCCCACCCCGCCCTTCTGGTTCGACATCGCGACGATGCGAGCCGGACCGTGGGATGCGAGCGGGGCCGGTTCGGGAAAACTCTGGCCGGAGGAAGGTGGCAGTAGCGCATCTCGTTGGGTCACGGTCTTAGCCTACCTAAGAGAGCGCCCTCGGGTGAGCTAAGGAGTAAACTTCACGTACCGTGTCGCGGCTGACCATCGTGTATATCTGCGTCGTCGATAACGATGAATGTCCTAGCAATTCTTGGACTACGCGGATGTCGGCGCCTCCTTGAAGCAGATGGGTGGCGAACGAATGCCTTAGCGTATGCGGGCTGACGTGCACGCTCAGTTTGGCGCGTTCGGCGGCGTTTTGAATGATTGCCCACGCACTTTGCCGGGACAACGGCCGTCCACGCGTGTTGAGGAAGAGCGACGGCGTTCCGGGGCCGGAGCTCGCCAACGATGGTCTTGCACGAACGAGGTAGGCGTCTATCGCCTCCACGGCGTAGCCGCCGAGCGGCACGACCCGTTCCTTGCGCCCCTTGCCGAAGAGCCGCGCCGAGGCCCCCGCCAGGTCGACGTCGTCGACGCTGAGCCCCACCGCCTCAGAAATGCGGGCCCCCGTTCCGTAGAGGACCTCCAGCAGCGCCCGGTCGCGCAGCGGCGCCGGCCCCTCGCCCGCGCCGCCCGCCGCTATGAGCGCGGCGACGTCGTCGATGTCCATCGCCTTCGGCAGCCGCGAAGGGATCTTCGGGGGGCGGACGTCGGCGGCGGGATTCGCGCCCGTGCGCCCTTCCTCGAAGACGAAGGCGTGGAAGGAACGGACGGCGGCCATGCTTCTGGCCACGGATGCGCGTGCCATCCCCTCGAGGCATTCGGCGAAGGACGCGACGTCCTCCGGTCTGACGTCGCTGATTTGCACGACTTCGCGCGCTCGAAGGTGCGAAAAATACTTCGTCAGGTCTCGCCGATAGGAGGAAACGGTGTTGTGTGACAGCGAACGTTCAACGGCGAGGTGAGCGAGAAACTGTTCACCCAATCTCGCAATCGGCTTGGGCCCGGGCAAGGGTGTATGAGAAGCCATGATCCCTTTATATTATCTCGAATGCTGTCTGGAATCGGAACGAAACCGACGGCTAAACTATGAAACGGCGGCCTCGGAAAGGCCGAGGCGAAACAGACGAAAGGCTTGCAATGGCGAAGCTTGAATGGACGGACCTCGATCGGCGCGCAACGGACACGGCGCGCGTTTTGGCCGCGGACGCGGTGGAGAAAGCGGGCAACGGCCACCCCGGGACGGCGATCTCGATTGCGCCGTTGGCGTACACGCTCTTCAACAAGGTCATGCGTCACGATCCTTCGGACCCCTCGTGGCTGGGCCGCGATCGCTTCGTCCTGTCGATCGGCCATTCCTCCGTCACCCTCTACAACCAGCTCTTCCTCACGGGCTACGGCCTGGAGCTGGAGGACCTGAAGTCCCTGCGGACCTGGGGCTCGCTCACGCCGGGCCACCCCGAATACGGGCACACGAAGGGAGTCGAGATCACGACCGGCCCGCTGGGCCAGGGCCTCGCCTCCGCCGTCGGCATGTCCATGGCGTCGCGCCGCGAGCGCGGCCTGCTCGACCCCGACGCCCCCGCCGGCCAGTCCCCCTTCGACCATTTCGTCTACGTCGTCGCCGGAGAGGGCGACCTCGAGGAAGGCGTGACCAGCGAGGCCTGCTCGCTCGCCGGAACGCAGCACCTGGGCAATCTCATCGTCATTTGGGACGACAACCGCATCTCGATCGAGGACGACACGAAGATCGCCTTCACCGAGGACGTCCTGGGGCGCTACGAGGCGTACGGCTGGCACACGCAGCACGTCGATTGGACGAACGGCGGCGGCGAGTACAAGGAGGACGTCGAGGCCCTCTACGAGGCGATCGAAAACGCCAAGGCCGTCGCGGACAGGCCCTCGTTCATCCGCCTGTCGACGATCATGGCCTGGCCCTCCCCCACGAAGCAGGGAACCGGGGCCGCCCACGGCGCGAAGCTCGGCGCGGAGGAGCTCGCCGGTTTGAAGAAGGTTCTGGGCTTCGATCCGGAGAAGTCCTTCGACGTCGCCCGGGAAGTCCTCGATTACACCCGCAAAGGCGCCGCCGAGCGCGCCAAGGCCGAGCGTGCGAAGTGGGACGAGAAGCTTAAGACGTGGCGCGCGGCCAACCCGGAGTGCTCAAAGCTGCTCGACAGGCTCGTGGCAAAGAAGCTCCCGGAAGGGTGGGCCGACGCTCTGCCGTCCTTCGAGGTCGGGACGTCCGTGGCCACCCGGGCCGCCTCGGGCAATGTGCTGACCGCCCTGGCCCCCGTCCTTCCCGAGCTGTGGGGCGGATCGGCGGACCTGGCCGGATCGAACAACACGACGATGAAAGGCGAGCCGTCCTTCCTTCCCCCGGACCGCGTCTCGGAGGACTGGGACGGAAACGTCTACGGCCGCACCCTGCATTTCGGCATCCGCGAGCACGCCATGGGCTCGATCGTCAACGGGATTGCGCTGCACGGGCTCACCCGCGCCTACGGCGGGACGTTCTTCGTCTTCTCCGACTACATGCGGGGCGCCGTTCGCCTCGCCGCCGTCATGAACATCCCGTCGATCTTCGTGTGGACGCACGATTCGATCGGCGTGGGCGAGGACGGCCCCACCCATCAGCCCGTCGAACATCTGTGGGCGTACCGCGCCATTCCGCAGCTTGACATCGTCAGGCCCGCCGACGCCAACGAGACGGCCGCGGCTTGGCGGGGAATCATCGAGCGCCGCGACGCCGGACCGGCCGGCCTGGTCCTCTCCAGGCAGAATCTGCCGGTGCTCGAAGGCACGTCCGCAGAGGGGGTCAAGCGCGGCGGGTACGTCCTCGCCGAAAGCCCGACGGGCAAGGTCGACGTCCAGATCCTCGCCACCGGCTCTGAGGTCTCCCTCGCCGTCGAGGCGCGCGACGCCCTCGCGGCCGAAGGCGTCGGGGCCCGCGTCGTGTCGCTTCCGAGTCTCGATTGGTTCGCCGAACAGAGCAAGGAGTATCGCGACTCCGTCATCCTTCCCGACGTCAAGGCGCGGGTCTCCGTCGAAGCCGGTTCGACCTTCGGGTGGGCCGGATACGTGGGCGACGCCGGACGGTCCGTGGGAATCGACCACTTCGGCGCCTCCGCTGCTGCGGGTAAGCTCTTCGAGGAATTCGGGGTGACCGCGCAGGCCGTGGTCGAGGCGGCTCGCGAGTCGATCGAAGCGGCAAAGTAGCGGAACAACGGGCTTGTGCCGGGCGGA
>ERZ772964.277-NODE-277-length-24864-cov-5.71002_pt1 | contig 24864 bp, 19 predicted proteins | sample MGYA00580675_ERZ772964 | MGnify/ENA primary metagenome ERZ772964 (study PRJEB29015, sample SAMEA2737941) | human oral metagenome | biome: human oral; feature: human-associated habitat; material: dental | place: China | collected 2139 ... | reverse complement strand
GGCGACCTCGCCGCGCAGGTAGACGAAGGCGTGGTCGCAGCCGATGGCGCGCGACGTGATCGCGATGCCCTCGATGAGCACGTGCGGGTTGCCCATGATGAGGGGGATGTCCTTGCAGGTGCCGGGCTCGGACTCGTCGGCGTTGACGACGAGGTAGCGGGGCCCGCCGTCGTCGGGCGGCAGGAAGGACCACTTGAGGCCGGTGGGGAAGCCCGCGCCGCCCCGGCCCCGCAGGCCCGAGGCCTTGACGGCGTCGATGATGGCGGCGGGCTCCATCGTGCGGGCCCTCTCCAGCCCCTGGTAGCCGCCGCGCTGGCGGTAGGAGTCGAGGGTCCAGGAGCGCTCCTGGCCCCACCCGTGGGTGAGGACCGGGGTGAGCGGCCCGGGCGCGCGGTAGGTCGTCACGCCTGCTCGCCCCCCTCCGCCTGGGCGCCGCCGGGGACGGCGACGGGTTCGGTCCACCCGTTCTCCTGGGCGATCCCCACGCCCAGGAGCGTGGCCGGGCCCGCGGAGGGGCCCTCGTCGGCGCGGCCGTCGGGGAAGCCCGCCAGGAGCCTCTCGTTCTCCTTGAAGGCGGGCGCCACGGCGGGGCCGCGCGTGGGGTGGATGTCGCGCCCGGCCTCGATGTCGTCGATGAGCGCCAGCGCGGACTCGGGCGTCTGGTTGTCGAAGAACTCCCAGTTGACCATGACCACGGGGGCGTAGTCGCACGCGGCGTTGCACTCGATGCGCTCCAGGGTGATCCGGCCCGACTCGCTGGTCTCGTCGCTGCCGACGCCGACCTTGGCGGAGACCCGCTCCCAGATCTCGTCCCCGCCCATGACCGCGCACAGGGCGTTGGTGCACACGCCCACGAGGTAGTCGCCGGTGGGGTGGCGCTTGTACTGCGTGTAGAACGTGGCGACGGCGGAGATCTCGGCCCGGGGCAGGTCGAGGATCCGCGAGATCAGGTCGATGCCGTCGGCGCTGACGTAGCCGTCGACGGACTGGACGAGGTGGAGCATCGGCAGCAGGGCGCTGCGCGAGTGCCCCTCGGGGTAGCGGGCAATGATCTGCGCGGAGTCCGCCCGCAGCCGGGCCTCAACGTCTGGGGTGTAGCTCATCGGTCAACGCCTCCGAGGACGGGGTCGATTGCGGCCAGGGAGACGACCACGTCGGCCAGCTGGCCGCCCTCGGTCATCATGGCCAGTGATTGAAGGTTCGCGAAGGAGGGGTCGCGGAAGTGCGCGCGGAAGGGGCGCGTCCCCCCGTCGGAGACCAGGTGGACTCCGAGGATCCCCTTGGCGTGCTCGACGGTCTGGTAGACCTGCCCGGCGGGCACATGGAACCCCTCGGTGACGAGCTTGAAGTGGTGGATGAGGGACTCCATCGACTCCCCCATGATCTCGCGGACGTGGTCCGGCGAGTTGCCCTGCCCGTCGGAGGCGACGGACAGGCGCGCGGGCCAGGCGATCTGCGGGTCGGACACCATGGTGGGCGCCCCCTCGCAGGCATCCAGGCGCTCCAGGGCCTGCCACACGATGCGCATCGACTCGTAGCACTCGTCGAAGCGCACCATCGTGCGGTTGTAGACGTCGGACTGGTCCCGGGTGGGCACGTCGAACTCGTAGTCCTCGTAGCCGCAGTAGGGCTGGGTCTTGCGCAGGTCGAGGGGCAGGCCTGCGGCGCGCACCCCCGGGCCCGTGTGGCCCAGGGCCATGAGGGCGCTGAGCGGCATGACGGCCACGTCGCACAGGCGCTTCTTGAAGATCGGGTTCTCCACCAGGATGTCCTGGAGCTCCCCGATGTCGCGGCGCACGCCCCGCAGGCGCTCCCGGATGTAGCCCGTGGTTCCCTCGCCGATGTCCTGGATGACGCCGCCGGGGCGGATGTACTCGTGGTTCATGCGCAGCCCGGTGACGCGCTCGAAGACCCGGAGGATCTCCTCGCGCCCGCGGAAGGCGATGGTCATGATGGTCGTGGCGCCCATCTCGTTGCCCGTGGAGCCGATGGCGACCAGGTGCGAGGCGATGCGGCACAGCTCCATCATGACGACGCGGATCATCGAGGCGCGCTCGGGCACGTCGTCGGTGATGCCGAGCAGCTTCTCGACGCCCAGGCAGTAGGCGGCCTCCTGGAAGAACGGCGCCACGTAGTCCATGCGCGTGCAGTAGGCGACGCCCTGGGTCCAGGTGCGGTACTCCATGTTCTTCTCGATGCCGGTGTGCAGGTACCCGGTGTCGACGCGGGTCTCGCGGACCTTCTCGCCGTCGAGCTCCAGGATGAGGCGCAGCACGCCGTGCGTGGAGGGGTGGACGGGCCCCAGGTTGACGACGATGCGCTCGGAGGTGAGCTTCTCGATCTCGGCCAGGACCTCGTCCCAGTCCCCGCCCTGGGCGAGGACCTCGGGGATGTCGTCGAGGGGCAGGTCGGCGGCGCCGGGCGCTGCGTGGAAGGCGGGTCGGCTCATCAGTTCACGCTCCTACGCGTGTCGGGGGGCGGCGTGGTGGCGCCCTTGAACTCGACGGGGACGCCGCCCAGGGGGTAGTCCTTGCGCTGGGGGTGGCCCACCCAGTCGTCCGGCAGGGCGGTGCGGGTCAGCGAGGGGTGCCCGGTGAAGACGATGCCGAGGAGGTCCCACGTTTCGCGTTCCTGCCAGTCGTTGGCCGGGTAGACGGAGACGATGGAGGGGATGCGCGGGTCCTCGTCGGGGCAGGCGGCCTCGAGGCGGATCATCCGGTTGTGGGTGATCGAGTACAGGGGGTAGACGGCGTGGAGCTCGCGCCCGGTGTCGGCCGGGTAGTGGACGCCGTTGGTGCCCAGGCACATCTCGAAGCGCAGGTCGGGGTCGTCGCGCAGGTAGGAGGCGACGCGCACGATGTGCTCGCGGGCGATGAAGACAGTGAGTTGGCCGCGGTCGACGACCACCTTCTCGATGACGTCGGCGACTTCGAGGCCGTCTGCTCCGATGAGCTCCTCGAGGACGTCGACGGCCTGGTCGAACCAGCCGCCGTAGGGCCGGGCCGCCTCGCCGGGCAGGAAGGAGTCGGCGACCAGCCCCGAGAAACCGGAGGTGGAGGAGTCGGCGCCGGCGCCGAAGAGGCCCTCGCGCCGGGCGATGGGCTCGGGCAGCGCGAAGCCGCGCGGAGACGGGGCCGCCTCGGCCCGGGCGGGCGCGCCCTCCCCGGGGATCGACAGGTCGCTCATACGAGGAGTCCCTTCATCTGGTGGGTCGGGGTCGCCTCGAGGGCGGCCCGCTCGGCTTTGCGCGCGATCTCGCGGCGGTGGACGCCCAGGGGCTCCTTGCCGATCTGCTCGCGCAGCACCAGGACCGCGTGGATGAGCGCCTCGGGGCGGGGCGGGCACCCGGGCAGGTAGACGTCGACGGGCACGATGTGGTCGCAGCCCTGCACGACGGCGTAGTTGTTGAAGACGCCGCCGGAGGACGCGCAGGCGCCCATGGAGATCACCCATTTGGGCTCGGGCATGGAATCGTAGACGCGCCGGATGATGGGGGCCATCTTGTGGCTGACGCGGCCCGACACGATCATCAGGTCCGAGTGGCGGGGCGAGGCCCGGAAGACCTCCAGGCCGAAGCGCGCCATGTCGAAGCGGGGGGTGCCCGCGGCCATCATCTCGATGGCGCAGCACGCCAGGCCCATGGTGACGGGCCACTGGCTGTGCTTGCGGGCCAGTCCGAGCACTTTCTCGACGCTGGTGAGCGCGATGCCCGCGGGCAGGGATTCTTCAAGACCCATGTTTCTCCTCAGTCCCTCTCCGTCAGTAGTCCAGGCCGCCGCGGCGCCACTCGTAGGCGTAGGGCACGGCCAGGGTCACCAGGAAGCTCATCATGACGGCCAGGCCGAAGAGGCCGAGCTGGTTGAAGCTGACCGCCCACGGGTACATGAAGACCACTTCGATGTCGAAGATGATGAAGGTCATGGCGACCAGGTAGTAGCGCACGGGGAAACGGCCCTCGGTGAGGTGGGCGCTGGTGGGCTGGATGCCGCACTCGTAGTTGTCCGCCTTGGTCGTGGACTTCTTCGTGGGGCCCAGGACGGCGGAGGCGGCCAGGCCCCCGAACGCCAGTACGAGGGCGGCTGCCGACATGATGAGCAGCGGCACGTAGGGATTCGTCATTGTTCCTCCCGGGGTGTGGGCGAAGTGCTGGTCGTGGTCATGCCGGGGGCACCAGCTTCGTCAGCGTTGTGATGAGTCGGTCGTCGATGTCGCCGCCGTGGCGCTCGTACCCGTCCGAGAGTAGCTTGTGGACGAGTTTCATCAGGCGCGGCACGGGCAGGCCCAGGTTCGTGCACGCCCTCATGATCCGGGGCTTGCCGATGAGGGCGACGAAGGCGCGCCCGAGCTGGTAGTAGCCGCCGTACTCCTCGCGCAGCAGGCGGGGGTACTCGCCCATGGCGCGGTCGAATCCGGCGCGGGTCGTGCGGCGCAGGGCCTGGACGGCGCAGGAGGCGGCGAAGCGCCCAGCGCGCATCGCCGGGGCGATGCCCTCGCCGTTGAAGGGGGAGACCATCCCCCCGGCGTCGCCCACCAGGGCCAGGCCCTGGGCGTAGTGGGGGGCGCGGTTGAAGCACATGGGCAGGGCGGCCGAGCGAAGGGGGCCGATCTGGTTGCCGGGGGTGAGCCCCCATTCGGCGGGCAGGTTCGAGGTCCACGCCTCGAAGACCTTCTTGTAGGGCAGGTCGGTGCCGCCCGCGCGGGAGGAGACGGAGCCGAGTCCGACGTTGACGACGCCGTCGCCCATGGGGAAGATCCACCCGTACCCGGGCAGCAGGTCGGAGCGTCCGGGCTCGCCGCTCCACAGCTCCAGGTGGGACTCCATCCACTCCTCGTCGCCCCTGGGGGAGCGGAAGTAGGCGCGCGCGGCGACCCCCATCGGCCGGTTGGCCCGCTTGGCCAGGCCGAGGCCGGTGGACAGGCGCGCCGCGACTCCGCCCGCGTCGACGGTGAGGGGGGCGCTGACGGTGTAGGAGCGGGCGCCCCTGCCCCGTCCGGATCTGACGGCGACCCCGGTGACGCGGCCCGAGGCGTCCGTGGTGGCCCCGGTGGCGGTGGCGCCCTCCACCAGGCGCGCCCCGGCTTCGACGGCGCGGCGGACCAGGGCGTGGTCGAGGTCGGCGCGGGCGCGGGTGAGCCCGTATCCGGGCAGCGACTTCTGGTCGGGCCACTCCATGTGGATGGTGTGCCCGCCGCCGATGACGGTCAGGCCGCGGTTGCGCGCCCATCCCGTCGTGTCCACGCCCATGGCGGCCAGCTCGTGGACCGCGGCGGGGGTGAGCCCGTCGCCGCAGATCTTGTCGCGCGGGAATGCGCTCTTGTCGAGCAGGAGGACGTCCGCGCCCGCGGTGGCCAAGTGGTAGGCGGTGGCGGCTCCAGCGGGGCCCGCGCCGACGACGACGACGTCGGCGCCGGTATCGCCCTCGCTGTTGGCTGCCACCTTCATCCTCCGTGTCCATGGGTTGCGCGCACGCACGTGCGCGACGGACCGCGCGCTTGCGATCCGTTGGCCCACATTAACCATCGGGGTGACCCGGCGCACCTCGATCCCGTTTCGGCCTGTTTCCGCGGTAAAACGGGGGCGGCGCCCGCGCGTCGGAGCGGAATTTGCGAATGCCCCGCTTTCCTTAATCGCGGGCGGACCGGGGACGCCGGGGGGCGGCGCCCGCCGCCCTCACGACACGGGGTAGCAGTGCTCGGGCCGGCCCAGGCCGGGGCCGAAATCGACCTCCCGCCCGTCGATGCGCCACGTGTTGCGCGAGACGCGCTCGATGTCCTCATCGCGCGCCAGCCACGCCCTGGCCGTGCCCTTCTCCTCGTCGGTGAGCCACGCGACGGGGTCGGAGGAGGACTTGAAGCCCGCGACGGCGGCGACATCGCGGAGCCATTCGATCTGCTGGTCGTTGAGCAGGTTCTTCACGTGGCGGAAGAACACGACATCGGGATCGACGTCGATGAGGGAGCGCAGCCACAGGCGCGCCACGGAGCCCTTGAAGGCGTTGCGGGCCTCGGCGTCCGAGGGGTCCTCGGTGGCGTAGTTCTTCCAGATGGGCGCCACGTCGCAGCTGACGCGGATGCCGTCGAGGACGCCGATGGAGGGGATGACCAGGGCCCCCGAGCCCAGCAGGTACGCGTCGGGCGCCTCCTCCCGGATGACTGCGCAGCCGAGGCGGTACGCCTCGTCCCCCCAGGCGTCCTGGAAGCGCTGGCCGGGGACGGCCGCCGCGTTGATGAAGTCGAGTTTGAGGTAGCCGATGCCCGCGCCGACCAGGGTGCGCACGAGGCCGCGCAGGTAGTGCTGCGCGGTGGGGTGCGTGGTGTCGAGCGCGTAGTACGGGCCGCCCCAGTTGTATCCGGCGACCACGGGGGAGCCGTCGGGGCCGTGGACGAACGCCTCGGGGTGGGCCTCCAGCAGGGGCGCGCCCTCGCGGGCGATGAAGGGCGCGACCCACAGCCCGGGCGTCATTCCGTGGTCGCGGATCCTCCGGGCGCACTCGGCGAGGTCGCCGAACTTGGCGTTCGGCCGCCAGTCGCCGACCCCCGCCTGCCACCCGTCGTCGATCTGCACGGTCCGGTACCCCAGGCCGGCCAGGGAGTCCAGCTGCTCCTCGATGTCGCGCCACGTGACCTTCTCGTAGTAGGAGTACCACGAGCACCACACGCGGGGGGCGGGGCGGCGCGGCAGGGCGCGGGGGGCCAGCGCCGCCGTGTAGCTGTCGAAGACCCCCTGCTCGTCCCCCCAGGCGACCATCCACAGGGCGTCGCCGCCGGGGTCGAAGCCGACCAGCGTGTCCTCGTCGCAGCGCACGCAGGGGTGGGCGCCGTCGAGGGCGCCCACGAGCAGCGCCTCGCCGTCCTCCCCGCGCGCCACGGCCCCCATCCACGATCCGTGGTGGCGGAAGGGATCGTCGGAGGAGGGGTCGTCGGCGGTGGTGCGCCGCTCGGGGTCCGCGATGCGCAGAGGGGGCCCGTCCAGGGCCGACCAGCCGCTGGGGGACCAGGAGTTGTGGCCGCTGCGGTAGTACTGGCCGCCCGCCATCGAGTGCAGGATCGCGACGCGCGATGCCCTGATGAGCACGTGGCCGTCGCCCTCCTTGACGATGCGGGCGCCGGGGGAGGCGAGCAGGGGCGCGCCGTTGGGCAGGGCGGGGGCGGGGCTGGTCATCGCGTGGTCCTTCGTGTGGGGGGCGGGCCCGTTAGCGCCGGGCCCGGGCGGGCGGGAGTCGTCGGCGGCGGGGGACGAGGCGGGGGCGGCTCCCCACTGCGGCACCGGCCCCCGCCTCGTCGATGGGGCTACTTGAGCAGGTCGTTCGCCTTCTGGTTGGCGGCCTCCAGGGTGGACTTGGCGTCCGCCCCGTCAGCGATCGCCTTGATGGCGTCCTCGATGAGGGTGTTGACCTCGTCGCCGTGGGCCAGGACGGGGACCGGGAAGGTCTCCTTGTTCTCGACCACGCTGGTGAACGCGGAGTTGTCCTGCCCCTGCGCCTCGCGCGCCTTGAGTGAGGCCTCGGTGCCCTTCGTGGCGGCCGGGAAGATGACGCCGGACTCGCCGACCTTGACCTGGCACGCCTCGGAGCCCATGTAGGCGACCCACTTGAAGGCCTCGTCGGGGTGGGTGGTGCCCGACCACACGACGTCGTGCAGGCCGTTCATCGCGGAGCGGCGGCCGATGGGGCCCTTGGGCAGCGGCGCGAAGGCGAAGGCGCGCTGCGCGTCCTTGCCCAGGTAGCCGCTGGCGGTGAAGGAGCCCTGGATCGTGGACGCCGCGATCCCCGCGTTCATCGTGGCCTCGGTGCCCAGCGTGGACTGCTGGTCGTACTTGGGGGCGTAGCCCTTGTCGATGAGGCCGTGGATCCAGGTGACGGTGTCGACCAGGGACTGGTCGGAGTAGTTGAACTTCGTGGGCGCCACGTTGCGGTCGCCGTAGGTGAAGCCGTTGGAGGCGGCCAGGTTGCCCCAGCCGTTCTGGCCGATGGCCCCGTCGGCCCACTCGGGGTAGAAGCCGTAGCGCACGACGTTGCTCTTGTCGAAGTCGGGGTCGAGGCCGTTCTTGCCGTTGGCGTCCACGGTGGTCTTGGCGATGAACTGCTCGAAGGTGCCGCCGTCAGTGGGGTTCCACGTCAGCTCCGCCATGTCCTCCTTCGAGTACCCGGCCTCGGTGGCCACGGCCGTGTCGTACAGGAGGCCCTCCGTGTCCCAGTCCTTGGGCAGGCCGTAGCGCTTGCCGTCGTACTTGGACAGGTCGGCCAGGCCGGGCTGGTAGATGGAGTCGTCGACGCCCGCCTTCTTGGCCATCTCCGTCAGGTCCATGATCTGGTTGTTGTCGATGAACTGCAGCAGGTGCGCCGAGTGGTTGGTGAAGACGTCGGGGGCGTTGCCCGCGGCCAGCTGCGTGGTGAGCGTCTCCCAGTACTGCCCCCACGCCGTCTGGGTGATCTTCACGGTGATGCCCGGGTTGGCCGCGTGGAAGTCGTCGGCGCACTGCTGGTAGAGGGGCGCCTGGCGGTCGTCCCACAGCCAGTAGTTGATGGTGACGCCCTCGGCGCCGGATTCCCCTCCGGTGGTCGAGGAGGTGTTCGCGTTGCAGGCGGCCAGGGACGCGGTCATGAGCGCCGCGAGGCCGACACTGGCTATGGTGCGGGGTTTCATGGTATTCCTTCGGGTCGGGGCACGGGGCCTATTTGATTCCTGAGAAATTGAGCGATTCGACGAGCTTGCGGCCCATGAGGACCAGCAGGATGAGGACGGGGACGACGGACAGGGTCGAGCCCGCCATGAGCCCCGTCCAGTCCGGGGCGCGGTTGGGGGACTGCTGTTGGAAGATCCCGAGGGCGACGGTGAGCAGCTGGGCGCCGTTCCTCCCCACGAGCAGCGGCCACAGGAAGTCCTTCCACATCCCGATGATAGTGATGAGGGCCATCGTCATGATCGGCCCTGTCGACATGGGGATGGTCACGCGGAAGAAGCGGGCGATGGGCCCCAGGCCGTCGAGCATCGCGGCCTCCTCGATCTCGCGCGGCAGCGAGAGGAAGAACTGCCGTAGGAAGAACACGGAGAAGGGCGCCATGAACAGGGCCGGCAGCATCATGCCGTGCATCGTGTCCAGCCATCCGAGCTGCTTGACCAGGACGTAGTTGGGCAGCAGGGAGAAGATGCCGGGGACCATGAGCGCGCCGATGACGCACCCGAAGAGGAGGTTCTTGCCGGGGAAGCGCAGCCGGGCGAAGGCGTAGGCGGCGCACGCGGCGAAGAAGGTCTGGGCGATGGCGATGCCGCCGGAGTATATGAGGGAGTTGGTCGTGGCGATCGCGAAGTTGATCGTGGCGCCCGAGCCCCCCGCGGCCTGGGCCTCCTCCACGGAGACCAGGCCGAGGATCCGTTTGAAGTTGATGAGGGTGGGGTGGGAGGGCCACAGCCTGGTGGAGTCGGCGATGAGGTCGGCCTGGGGGGTCAGCGCGGTCCTGATCATCCAGTAGAAGGGGAAGACCGTGACGAGGACCGCCAGGGCGATGATGATGTAGGCGGCGACGCGCGACGCCTGGATTCTGCGCAGCACTGGTGCTCCCCTTTCAGGCCAGGTCCGACGTTCCCGCGCGCATGAGGCGCAGCTGGATGGCCGTGAGCACGCCGAGCACGCAGACCAGCAGCATGGCGACGGCGCTGGCGTAGCCCATCTTCAGGAACGTGAATTGCTGGTAGATGTAGTAGTAGATGACGCGCACCGCGGGTATGGGGTGCCCGGCGTAGCCGATCTGGACGGTGTCGAATATCTGGAACGAGCCGATGAGGCCCATGACGAAGACGAGGACCAGGACGGGGCGCAGCAGGGGCAGTGTGATGGAGAAGAACATGCGCGCCTCCCCCGCCCCGTCCAGGGCGGCGCTCTCGTAGAGCTCGCCCGGGATCTGCAGCATCCCGGCGTACAGCAGCAGCGCCGTGTAGCCCGTGTACGCCCAGATGTTGATGCCCGCGACGATCGGCATGGCGGCGCGCTCGTTGAAGAAGGTGACGCCCTCGATGCCGATGCCCTTGAGCAGGTGGGTGACGAAGCCGAGGTTCGCGTCGAGCAGCCACCCCCAGATCAGGGCGATGGCGACGTTGGGCACCAGCCAGGGCAGCAGCAGCATGGAGCGCACCCACGTCGAGCGGGCGAAGCGCTGCATGAGGGCGGCGAGCAGGAGCCCGAGGAAGGTCTGCCCGATGATGTTGTAGGCCGCGTAGGCGACGGTGACGACGAAGGCGTTCCGGACCTCGGTCGAGCCCAGCGCGGCGGCGTAGTTGTCGAGGCCGACGAAGTTGGGGGGCTTGAGCATCGAGAAATCGGTGAAGGAGTACCACAGGCCCCGCAGGGCGGGATAGACGTAGAATACGAGGAAGCCCGCGAACGAGGGCGCCAGGAAGACTGCAGCCGCAATCCGGTCGTCCCTGCGCTTCCTGGCACGGGGGGCCGCTGTGCGCTCCCCCGCCACCGCTGGACTCGTCATTGAGAACACCTCCATTGATGTGACACGACTAATGAAACATCTTTGACAAACTTTGTCAAGACCATTGACAGAATTGCTCCCCACTGCTTGACTTCCTTATATGGGGGACCCTCCTCCACAGTCAACACGGAAGGATTCTCAAGGATGAGGACTGCAAGGAAAACGGTGACCGCAGCAGCGGCCGGGCTCCTCGTGGCCGCCGGGGCGTGCCTGCCCGCGGCGCTCGGGACCGGTTCGGCCTCGTCGATCGCGTCCACGCCGTCCGACCAGTGGCAGCCGGTCGCATCGGCCCCCGCCCCAGTGGCGAACCCGCTCAAGGGCTTCATGCCCTTCGCCCCCGACGACGGCTCCGCGCCGCCCTCGGCCTCCGACGGCCTCGGGTACACGATGGAGTGGACCTACATCCCGGTGTCCTCCGTCGTCACCGGCTACCACGCCTACGACTTCTCAGCGTTCGAGGCGCGCCTGAACCAGATCGGCCAGCGCGGCCACCAGACCGTCTTCCGCTTCTACCTGGACTACCCGGGCCGGCCCACCGGCGTGCCCCAGTACCTCATCGACCAGGGCATCGACACGTCCCGCACCTACACCGTCTTCGACAACAACAGGATCTCCTTCTCCCCCGACTACAACGACTCCCGCGTCCAGGACATGATCCTCGACTTCGTGCGCGCCCTCGGGGAGAAGTACGACGGCGACGCCCGCATCGGCTTCATCACAGCGGGGCTCATCGGGTTCTGGGGCGAGAACCACACGTGGCCGATGAACGGCGAGACCAGCGCCGACAACCCCAAGGGAGAGAACTGGATGCCCGCCCAGGACTTCCAGGACCGCCTCGTCGCCGCCTGGGACGACGCCTTCAACACGACCGCCGTCCAGTACCGCGAGCCCTCCGCGGCCACGAAGGCGCACGGCATGGGCTACCACGACGACTCCTTCGCCTACTCGACCCTGGACAACGTGGACTGGCACTTCATGTCCCACATGAAGGCCGAGCACGAGGAGGACGCGTGGCAGCACGCGCCCATCGGCGGCGAGGTCTACCCGCCGCTCCAGACCTGCATCTTCTCCCAGCCCCTCAACTGCCCGGGGGCCGACGCCGAGAAGGCCCAGGGGCGCAACTTCGACATGGACGCCTCCTTGGACGCCACCCACGCCACGTGGCTCATGAACCACAAGGCGTTCTCCGAGGGCTACACCGGCGCCGACCTCGAGCGCGCGAAGGCCGCCAACGCCCGCATGGGCTACGTGCTCAGCGCCACGCGGGCGCGCGCCTCGGTGTCCGAGCCCGCCTCGAACGGGGCCGGGACCCGCACCGTGTCGGTGGAGGCCGAGATCGCCAACAGCGGCCTGGCGCCCTTCTACGCGGACTGGCCCCTGGAATTCGCCCTGCTCGACCCCTCCGGCGCCGTCGTGGGGACCCAGCAGGTCCAGGGTGTGCTGCCCACGATCCAGCCCGGCGCCAGCGCCACCGCCCACGCCGACATCACGGTTCCCGCCGACGCGGGCGACCTGGCGGTGACCATGCGGGTCGTCAACCCATTGCCCGGAGGCGCCCCCGTGGCCTTCGCCAACGAGGGCATGGGCACGCGCCTCGAGGGCGCGCTCACCCTGCCGCTGGCGGTCTCGACGCTCCAGACGGGCCCCGCGCCCAGCCCGAGCGCCTCCCCCGACCCCACCGGGACGGCCACCCAGGCGCCCGCGGATCCGGGTGCCCCCACCGCCAGGCCGACGGCGGGGACGAAGGCCTCGCACCTGGCGAACACCGGCTCGCTGACTGCCCCCCTCATCATCGTGGCCGCAGTGGCCGGGGCGGTCGGCGCGCTCCTGGTCCGGCGCAAGCGCTGAGGACCGGGCGGGTGCGGCCCGGCCCGGCCGCACCCGCCTGAGCGGGCCGCAACGCGCCCTCACACGATAAACTTGTGGCACAAGGGAGGCGGGCACCGCCATGATCCGAGGACGCACCATGCTTGAAGCTTTTGGACCCGACCGCGTCCGTGAGTTGAACTCGCTCACGGTGATCTCGTACCTGCGCGGCGTGGACTCGGCGACCGTCACCCAGCTGTCGCAGGCCACCGGGCTGTCGCGCACCTCCATCTCCTCCACGGTCGCCCACCTGGAGAAGCTGGGGTGGATCCTCTCTCTGCCCCCGGCGAACGGGAACCTGGCCGGGCGCCCCGCCAAGCGCTACCGCTTCGCATCCACGGCCGGCCTGGTCCTCGGCGTCGACATCGGCGCGAACCGCGTCAGCGCACTGCTCACGGACCTCAACGGCGCGGAGCTCGGCTACGCGGAGGACCCCGTCTCGCCGCGCACCCCCGCCGCGACTCGCGTGGAGCGCACCCACGGTGTCATCGACGAGGCCCTGAACCGCGCCGAGGTCGACGCCCAGCGGGTCTCGGTCGTCTCCGCCGGCCTCACCGGCCCGGTTGACCTGGAGGGGAACAGCCCCTTCGGCAACACCCTGCCCGGCTGGTCCTCGGTCAACATCGTCCAGGATCTCTCCGAGCGCTACGGGCGGAGAGTCCTGGTGGAGAACGACTGCAAACTCGCCCTCACCGCCGAGGCGTGGAGGGGCCAGGCCATCGGGGTGTCCAACGGGGCGTTCATCATGGCCGGCGCCCGCGTGGGCGCGGCCTTCATGATCGACGGCGTCGTCTGCCGGGGCGGGGGCGGGGCCGCGGGCGAGGTCGGCGCCCTCGACATCCTGCGGTGGGCGAAGGCCCCCGCGATCTTCAACCGCCACCCCGACCTGCCCAAGGGACTGCCCCTCATCATGGCAGCCGAGTGGGTGTGCTCGCGGATGCGCGGGGGCGACCGCGAGGCGGCGCGCCTGGTGCACGAGTTCGCCCACGACCTGGCCGTCGGGGCGGCGGCCCTCGCGCTCACCGTCGACCCCGACGTGCTCATCCTCGGCGGCGGCATCTCCGCCTCCGCGGACCTGTGGAAGGACCCCTTCGCCGAGGCCCTGGCCCCCCTCGTCCTGCGGATGCCAGAACTGCGAGTGTCCCAGCTGGGCTCCCGCGGGGTCGTGGAGGGCGCCGCGTGGCGGGGCGCGCAGTTCCTCGAGGCGCACTCGTACTCCGACTACCTGCTGCCCGCGCAATCCCTCACCCAGTACGCCTAGTCCCTCGCGCAGTCCGCCCTGAAGCCTGTGCCTGCGCCTCCGTCTGCACCACTTAGGCATTGCCCGCACCACTTAGGCCCCCGACACGCCTGGAGAACCAGGGCCCACTCGGGCCCAAGTGGTGCAGCGACGCGCTAAGTGGCGCAGTGGCCGACTCGAACGACTCGCGCTGAATCCTGCGTCTGCGTCTGCACCTGCACCACTTAGGCACTGCCCGCACCACTTAGGCCCCCGACACGCCTGGAGAACCAGGGCCCACTCGGGCCCAAGTGGTGCAGCGACGCGCTAAGTGGTGCAGCGACACACTAAGTGGCCCAACCACAGGCGGATCCCGCAGAGCGGAGCACTAGGGCGTGTCTCTTCAGTGGGCCGGGTGAGGATTGTGTGGGTGAGGAGGCCTGCTGTGTGGACGATGGCGAGTGCGTCCGTGGCGGGCGGCCAGTGCCCCCCTCCATTGCTTGTAGGACGCGAAGGCCCGCTTGACGACGGTGCGCTCGGCGCAAGAGGCGGGGGCGAAGGAGCACTCGCCCCCGCGTCTGCGCCTGGCCGCTTCCTTGTCCTCCCCGACGGGGATATGGCATCATCAGCCGCGACGGCACCTTCGTCGCGCGCTCCTTGTCCTCCCCGACGGGGATATGGCAGGAGAACCCGCGCCTTGGGCAGTGCCCGCTCCTCGCGCGCCAGGAATGCCCGGCCAGTCGTTCGGGTCTCCCAGGAAAGAGACAGCCCGCTCCTCGCGCTCCAGGAATGCCCCATCGCAGCGGAGGCCGTGACGGCGGCGAGTGCGCCCGCGCCTCACGCGAGGAGCGCCCCCTGTGTCGGCGCGCACCACGTCCGGCCTCGCCCACGCCCCCGCACAGTCCGCCCACGCCCCCGCACAGTGCGCACGGGCCCTCGTCCCAACACTTTTGTCTAGAATGTTGCATAACCCATCCGCCGCGAGAATAATTGATGGCGCCCATAGACGGCACTCACCCGACGGAGGAACCATGGTCGCCGAGCTGCGCATTGGAATCATCGGCCTCGGAGCCAGAAGCGCCATCGCAGCGAACCTGGCCAGGACGGGCCTCGGCGCCCGCCTCGTGGGCGGAGCCGACCCTGACCCGGCGATGCGCGCGCGTGCGGCCCGAGCGTTCGGCGAGCACCTGGCCTGGGTGGAGGACACCGACCAGCTCCTCGCCGCCGGGATCGACGCGGCGATCGTCACCAGCCCAGACGACACGCACGAGGCCATCACCTGCGCCCTGCTGGAGGCCGGCGCCGCCGTCTACCTGGAGAAGCCCATCGCCATCACGATCGAGGGCGCCGACCGCGTCCTGGAGACCGCGTACCGGACTGGGACCCCCCTTTACGTCGGGCACAACATGCGCCACATGGCGGTGGTGCGCACGCTCCGCGACGTCATCCGCCAGGGGACGATCGGACAGGTGAAGGCAATCTGGTGCCGCCACTTCGTGGGCAACGGCGGCGACTACTACTTCAAGGACTGGCACGCCGACCGGTCGCGGACCACCGGCCTGCTGCTGCAGAAGGCGGCCCACGACATCGACGTCATGAACTGGCTCTCCGACTCCGTCCCCGCCCGGGTCGTCGCCATGGGCGACCTCATGGTGTACGGCTCGCTGGCCGACAGGGCCCCCCGCCCGGGCCAGCTCATGCAGGACTGGTTCTCCTTCGACAACTGGCCCCCCGAGTCCCTCACCGGCCTCAACCCCACGATCGACGTGGAGGACATGTCGATGCTGCTCATGCGCCAGGTCTCGGGGGCCATGGTCTCCTACGAGCAGTGCCACTTCACGCCCGACTACTGGCGGAACTACACGGTGATCGGCACCCGGGGCCGCGCCGAGAACTTCGGCGACGGCCAGGGCGGCGTCGTGCGCGTGTGGACCCACCGGCGCGGCTACGACGCCAAAGGGGACATCGAGATCCCGCTCCGGGGGGACGCCGGGGGCCACGACGACGCGGACGTCGCCACAATGGCCGAGTTCCTGCGCTTCGTCCTCAACGGGGAGCCCACCGACACCACGCCCCTGGGGGCCCGGGAGGCCGTTGCCGCCGGGGTCCTGGCGACCCGTTCGCTGCGCAACCACAACATCCCCTACGACGTGCCCCGCGTCCGCCCGGAACTGGCGGCGTATTTCGAGGACAACCAGCGGCACGCCACCCGGCGCCGGGGTGCGTAGCCACGCCCCGGCGCTGGGGCGCGCGCAACCCGGCCCACTGAACCGAACCGGTTCCGGTGCGGAAAGCGGCTGAGACGGCCCACTGAGGAGACCGGCCCTGGGCCCCGCGGCGGAAGACGGCTGACCCGTTCCCCTAACGGCCCGCGCACCGGTAGTATAAGAACACTCATTACAAATGAGTGTTTCATATTCGCGAGATGCGTGAGGAGACACGGATGTCCCAAACCCTTGAAGAGATCGCCAGCCAACCGCGGCTGTGGCGGCGCGCACTGGAAGTCGACGCTTCCCCGCTCCCCCGCGACGGCGAATCCCTGGCAGTCGTCGGATGCGGCACCTCGTGGTTCATCGCCCAGGCGTACACCACCGCCCGCGAGCGCGAGGGCAAGGGACCGGGCGACGCGTTCACTGCGACGGAGTTCCCCTGGGACCGCCGCTACGACCGCGTCATCTGCCTGTCCCGATCGGGAACCACCACTGAGGTCGTCGACGTCCTGCGCCGCCTGGCCGAGCGCGGCACCCCGGGCCTGCTGGTCACAGCGGTCGGCGGCGGACCCGCCTCCCCCTTCGCCTCCGCCGAAGTCGTCCTCGGCTTCGCCGACGAGGAGTCCGTGGTCCAGACCCGTTTCGCCACCAGCGCCCTGGCCTACTTCCGCGCCTCGCTCGGCCATGACATCGCCGCGGCCGCCGCCGACGCCGAGCTCGCGCTGGACGCCGAGCTCCCCCAGCGCTGGGTCGACGCCGACCAGATCGCGTTCCTGGGCACCGGCTGGACCATCGGGCTCGCCAACGAGGCCGGCCTGAAGCTCCGCGAGGCCTCCCAGTCGTGGACCGAGGCGTACCCGGCGATGGAGTACCGCCACGGCCCCATCTCCATCGCCCAGCCGGGGCGCCTCACCTGGGTGTTCGGCCCGGTCCCCGAGGGCCTCGGCGAGGAAGTGGCCGCGACCGGCGCGGAACTGGTGTCCTCGCAGTGGGATCCGATGGCCCACCTGGTCCTCGCCCAGCGCCTCGCCGTCGCGCGCGCCGCGGCCCGGGGCCTGGATCCCGACGCTCCGCGCAACCTCACGCGCTCGGTGATCCTGCCGTGAGCGCCGACGACCGGTGCGGCGGAGCGGAGGGGGGCGCTCCCCGCTCCGCCGCACCGGGACGCGCCCTCCCCTCCGGCGGCGCAGGACACAGCCCCTCCCCCGCCGCACCGGTCCCCGCGGCCATCGGGATCGACATCGGCGGCACCACGGTCAAGGGCGCGCTGGTCGGGCGGGACGGCTCCGTCCTCGGAACGGCCGACCCACGCGCGACCCCCGTCGACGACGTCCCCGGCCTGGTCGGCGCCGTCGTCGGCCTCGTGCGCCGCCTGGACGCGGGACGGGGAGTGCCCGTGGGCGTGTGCGTTCCCGGGATCGTCGACGAGGCCCTGGGCGTCGGCGTACTGTCGGCCAACCTCGGGTGGCGCGGCGCCCCACTGCGCCGGCTCCTCTCCGCCGCCCTCGGCTCCCCCGTCGCCCTGGGCCACGACGTGCGCTGCGGCGCCCTGGCCGAGTCGCTGTGGGGGGTGGGCGAAGCCGACATGCTCTACGTCGCCATCGGCACGGGGATAGCCTCGGCGCTCGTCATCGGCTCGCGCCCCTGCCCCGCTCCCGCGTGGGCGGGCGAGATCGGCCAGATCGTGGTCGAAGACCCCGACCACCCCGGCAGGAGGGCCCCCCTCGAGCAGATCGCCTCCGCCTCGGCCATCGCCCGGCGCGCCGCCGAGGCCGGAATGATCGGCCCCGGGGCGGGCGCCCGCGAGGCAGCCGAGCGCGCGCGGGCGCCCGGCGGCGGGCCCGCCGCAATGGTCTTCGCCTCCGCGATGGGCCTGCTCGGCGCCCAACTGGGGATCGTCCGCCACCAGGTGGGCGACGTGCCCCTGGTCATCGGCGGCGGCCTGTCAGAGGGCGGGCCCCTCGTCTACGACAACCTCGCCCGGGGCGCCGCCTCCGTCACCGGGCGCATGCCCCCTCCCCGCATCGTCCCCGCGGCGCTGGGCCCGGCATCGCAGGCGCTCGGCGCCGCCGCCCTGGCGCTGCGGAGCGCCCACGGGCCCTCCGCGCCAGCCCACCAATAGAAAGGCAGCCATGTTCGCCGATACCGCAGCACTCGCCCGCGAGTGCGCTCAACAGGGCCGCGGCCTCGCGGCCTTCAACGTGGTCCTCCTCGACCACGCCGAGGCCTTCATCGACGCCGCGGAGCGCTGCGGCCTGCCCCTGGTCCTCCAGCTCTCCCAGAACGCCGTGAAGTACCACGGCGGCCGCCTGGCGCCCCTGGGGAAGGCGCTCCTCGAACTGGCCCGCGCCTCGTCGGCGCGCGTCGCGGTCCACCTGGACCACGCCGAGGACCCCGGCCTTTGCCGAGCGGCCATCGACCTCGGTTTCTCCTCGATCATGTACGACGGGTCGGCGCTGCCCGACGCCGACAACCGCGCCTCCACGAAACGGATCGCCGAGGCCGCCCACGCCGCCGGGATCAGCGTCGAGGCCGAGCTCGGCGAGGTCGGCGGCAAGAACGGGGTCCACGACCCCTCCGCGCGCACCGACCCCGACGAGGCGGCGGCGTTCGTGGCGGACACCGGGGTGGACATGCTGGCCGTCGCCGTCGGCTCCTCGCACGCGATGGCCACCCGCGACGCGGTGCTGGACGACGCCCGCATCGCCGCCATCCACCGCACCGTCGCCGTGCCGCTGGTGCTCCACGGCTCCTCGGGCGTGCCCGACGACGGGATGCGCTCGGCGATCCGCGCCGGGATGACGAAGATCAACGTGTCCACGCACCTCAATGCCGTGTTCACATCCGATGTCCGGCGGATGCTCGACGAGGACCCGCGCGCCGTCGACCCCCGCAAGTACATGGGCCCCGGCAACCGCGCGGTCAGCGCCGAGGCGGAGCGCCTCATGCGCCTGTACACCACTGTCCACGACTAGCTGTTGTGGGTTTGCTGTCGTGGGGTAGCGGCCCGCGCTGCGCCGACGACGGCCCCTGGGGCACGGACTGCGGTGACTGCAGATGAGGGCCCCGGGCGTGGGCTGCGGTGACTGCCGATGAGGGCTCCGGGCGGGGACTGCGGTTACCGCCGACGAGGGCTCCGGGCGCGAATGCCGGCGCGCGTTGTTGGCATGAACGCGCGTTGTCCGCACCGACGCGCGTTGTTGACACCAGCGCGCGTTATATCCCCCTCGCGGTGTCGACAACCCCCTCACGATGTCAACGACCCCCTCACGGTGCCGACAACGCGCGTCCGTATCGACAACGTGCGCTCGAGCTCGCGCCCGGGCCGGGCACGCTGCGGACATGGCCGACAACGCGCGTCCACACCAGGGGGAGCACCCCGCGCCAGGGCCGGGCACGCTGCGGACACGGCCGACAACGCGCGTCCACACCAGGGGGAGCACCCGCACCAGGCCCAGACCCCAGGAGGACTGCTCCGGATCGCGCACCACCCCCTCGGAGTACGCACACAAGGACCCCGATTTAAGAAACACGCACCGCACACAAGGGCGGGATCAAGCCCTTGTGTGCGGCCCAGTGTTGCGTAATTCCCTCCCTTGTGTGCGGCACCAGCGGACACGGACACCGAAAAAGGACGGAGCGAAGGAACGGACCCACCAACCAACGGCGAAGCAAACCAGCAAACCGGCCAACCCGCGAAGAAAGGGGCGGTTAACCGCATGGGGCCCCGCCCGCACCACCTGGGAAGTCGCGCCCGCACCGCCTGGGGAGCCGCGCCCGCAGCGCCGCCCTACGGCAGTGGCTTCACGGCGCGGTGCAGGGCGACGACGCCACCCGTGAGGTTGCGGTACTGGACCTCCGACCAGCCGTTGCGGGCGATCATGGCGCCCAGGGCGCGCTGGTCGGGCCACTGGCGGATCGACTCGACCAAGTAGTCGTAGGCCTGGGCATTGGTGGAGGCCAAGCGCGCGAGCAACGGCATCACCGTCCGCTGGTAGGCGCCGTACACGGCGCCGAAGGCGCGCGAGGGCGGCGTCGAGAACTCGCAGACCACCAAGCGGCCCCGCGGGCGCACAACGCGCGCCATCTCGCGCAGGGCCCCCTCGGGGTCAGGCACGTTGCGCAGCCCGTAGGAGATCGTCACCGCATCGAAGGACGCCTCCTCGAAGTCGAGGTCCATGGCGTCGCCCTGCACGAACTCGATGTCCGGGTGGCGCTGGCGGCCCACCTCAATCATGCCCTCGGACAGGTCGCAGGCCACCACCTCGGCCCCGCCCTTGGCCAGGGCGGCTGAGGAGACGCCGGTGCCCGCGGCCAGGTCGAGGATCCGCTCGCCGGGGTGCGGGGCCACCGCCTTGCGGAACGCGGCCATCCACACGTGGTTCATGCCCCCGGTCATGAGGGCGTCCATCATGTCGTAGCGCTCGGCGACGTGGTCGAACATTGACGCGACGTCCGCCTGGGTCTTGTCTAGGTCTGCGCGCAGGACTTCACTCATGCCCCAATCCTCCCACGTCCGGGGGCCGGGTGTCGCGTCGCCCGCTACGATGGGGGCGTGCTGCCAACCGCCCCCCTATCGGACCTGCGATTCCACGTGCGCCAGGTGCCCCCGTCATCTCCGTTGGCACGTGCCGGGCTCCTCGATTTCCTGCCGGAGCCACGGGGCGGGTGCGCGTGGATGGGGCGGCGGCGCTCGATGGTCGGAGTCGGCGCCGCCTGGAGGTTCGCGCACCGCGGCCCCGGGGCCATCACAGGGTTCCGCGAGCAGTGGGAGGCGGTGGCCAGCGGTCCCCTGGCCCCCGGGCCCCAGCCCGTGGCCTTCGCGTCCTTCGCCTTCTCCTCCGGGGTTTCCGTCGCACTCGTCCCCGCCGTGGCCGTCATCGACTGCGAGCACGGGCGCTTCGTCGTCCGCGCGTCCACCCCCGGCGCCGGAGCGGAACACGCCGCCGGCACGGCCCCCGCCCCGGGCGCCGACGCGCTCCCCGCGCCCTCGGCTGCGGACCCGGCGGACCTGCCCGCCGATCCGCTCGAGGCCGCCGCCGCGCTCCTGGAGCGCCGCTCCCCCGTCGCCGTGGCGCGCCTGGTCGGTTCCGAGCAGGGCTCGATGACCCGGGGCCAGTGGCGCGGGCAGGTCACCCGGATGGCGGCGCTGCTGCGCGGGGGCCGCGCCCAGAAGGCCGTCCTGGCGCGGGACATGATCGCGCGCGTTCGCGGCTTCGACGAGCGCCACCTGCTGGAGCGCCTCAGCGCGCTCTATCCGTCGACGTGGATCTTCGGAGTCGACGGCCTCATCGGGGCGACCCCCGAGATGCTGGCCTCCGCGCGCTCCGGGCGCGTCTTCTCGCGCGTCCTGGCGGGGACGTGCGCTCTCGGCGGGGGTCCGGCGCTACTGGAGTCCGACAAGGACCTGCGCGAGCACGCGCTCGCCGTCGAGTCCGTGGCCTCCGCCCTGCACCCCCTGTGCTCCGACCTGCGCGTCCCCCAGGAGCCCTTCCTGTTGGAGCTGCCCAACGTCACCCACCTCGCCACTGACGTGTCGGGCGTCCTGGACGCGTCGCTGTTGGAAGCGGTCGCCGCCCTGCACCCCACGGCCGCGGTCTGCGGGACGCCGCGCCACGAGTCCATGGGGCTCATAGAGCGCTACGAGGACACCGACCGGGGCCGCTACGCGGGTCCCGTCGGCTGGATCGACACCTCGGGGGAGGGCGAGTTCGCGCTCGCCCTGCGCTGCGGCCAGGTCGAGGGCGCCGGGCCGGAGTCGGAGGATGGCTCCCGGATCAGGCTCTTCGCGGGCGCCGGGATCATGCCCGACTCCGACCCGGGGGCCGAGTTGGCCGAGACGGAGGCGAAGATGCGGCCCCTCCTGGACGCCCTCGGCGCGCGCTGAGGAGACGCCAGGGCGCGGCGGAGAAGGGCTCCGCACCGACGACGCCGGGGCGTTGTCGGTGCGGAGCCACTGGCCGGGACCGCTTCACGCGGCTGCCCTCACTTGGCCTGGAGCGCCACCTGGACCTCGTGCGAGGCGCCGTCCCTCACGTAGGTGAGTTTCACGGTGTCCCCGCCCTTGTAGCGGCGGATGTAGCCGGTGAGCTGCTTGGCGGAGGAGACCTCCTGGCCCTCCACCTGGGTGATGACGTCGCCCTTGCGCAGGCCGGCCTTGTCGGCCGCCCCGCCCGAGGTCACATCCGCGAGCTCGGCCCCCGCGTAGGTGTCGCCGCCGACGCTGACGGCCGCGGTCGTGACGTTGACACCGAGCACCGCGTGGCTGACAGTGCCTTTGGCGATCAGCTGGTCGGCGACGGAGGTCACCAGATCCGAGGGGATGGCGAAGCCGAGGCCGATCGATCCGGCCTGCCCGTCCGAACTGGTGACCGACTTGATGGACGAGTTGATACCCACGACGGCGCCGGTCTGGTCGAAGAGGGGGCCGCCGGAGTTACCGGGGTTCAGCGAGGCGTCGACCTGGATGGCGTTCGTGATCACCGTGTCGGAGGAGCTCTGGTTGCGCTTCTGCTGGCCGAAGGGGTCACTGGAGTCCCCCTGCCCGTTGTTCTTGGAGGAGTCGTCGTCCACGGCCACCTCGACGGGCCGGTTGAGCGCGGAGACGATCCCCGTCGTCACGGTCTTGGACAGGCCCAGGGGCGCGCCGATCGCCATGACCGGCGCTCCGACGGTGAGATGCGAGGACGAGCCGAAGCGCGCGACCGTGAGGTCCGAGGGCGGGTTGACCAGCCGGATGACGGCGAGGTCGGTCGTGCGGTCGTGGCCGACGACCTCGGCGTCGTAGATGCGCCCGTCAGCGAGCGTCACCTGGATCTTGCCGCCGGATTGCACTGCGGCAGCGATGACATGGTAATTGGTGACGATGTCGCCCTTGGCGTCGTAGACGACGCCGGATCCCATGCCCGTGGACGAGGAGCTCTGCACCTGGATCGTCACCACTGCGGGGGACACGGCGGAGGCGACCGCCTGCCAGTCTGGGGCGGAGTCCGCAGAGGCCACGGACGCCACCGTCCCGCCGTTGGCCGAGGCGGCCGACGAGTCCTGGGTGGAGTCGGGGCGGAGCACGAACCACAGGCCGCCCGCAGTGACCAGCGCCGTGACGAGCATCGAGGCGACGAGGGCGAGCCATCCCGGCCCCTTCCTCACGACGGCCGCCCCGGTTACGGGCGCGTACTCGGGCGCGCCCTGCTGCAAGGGCATCTGGCCGACTGGCTGGGGGAAGTCGTGGGGCCCGTCGCCGCCTGGAGCCTCCTGCCCATAAGCGTGCCCTGCCTCAGCGGGCGGCTGCCCATAAGCGGGGGACACCTCGGACTGGAACTGCCCATAAGCGGGAGCGGCCTCAGCCGGGGGCTGCCCGTAAGCGGGACCAGCCTCGAACCCCGCCTGCCCATAAGCGGGACCAGCCTCAGCCGACGGCTGCCCATAGGCGGGGGACGCCGCGGACTGGAACTGCCCGGCGGTCGCACTGGGCAGCTGCGCGGTCTCCTGCACGCGCGGCAACTGCATGGTCTCCTGCACGCGCGGCAACTGCATGGTCTCCTGGGCGCTCAGCGGCAGCGCGGCGCCGTCGACCCTGGGCAGTTGCGCGGTCTCATCGGCGCCCGGCAACCACGCTCCCTCCTGCACGCGCGGGAGCTGTTCCGTCTCGGCGGCGCTGGGAGCGGCGGACGGCGCCTGTGGCGCGGCACCGGAGGTGGGCGCCTGCCCGGCGCCTGACGCGTATGGGGCCTGCTGGGCCTGGTCGGTCCACGCCTCGGGCCGGGTCCCCGGATCGCGGGGCACCCACTGGGAGTTCTCGTCGCTCATAGGTCCTTCTCGTTACTGGGTTGTGCGTTGAGTCAAGTATGCACGCCCTTCATTCCCAACCACTGGGGGTTGGCTGAAAGTTGTCTGAATCCTCATACCCGCCCGGCCGCCAAGCCGAGCGCCGAAGCGCTGCCCGCCGTGGCGTAGAGTCCGGCGGCGCGGCTGATCGGCACGTGGAGGACGCGCACTCCCCCGCCATCCGCCCCCTCCCGCAGCGCCCCGCGCAGTCCGTCGGCGTCCAGCCGCAGGTAGCGGGCGCCGTAGGCGGCGGCGAGCGCCGCGGTATCGGTGCTCTGCCCCGCCCCGAACCACCGGTCGTACAGGTCGGCGTGCTCGCGCCGTCCGTGCTCCAGGGTGGCGAAGATCCCCCCGCCGTGGTCGTCGGCGACGACGATGTCCAGGGGCGCGCCCTCCGCGGCGGCGAGCGCCAGCGACGAGGCGTCGTGGAAGAACGCGAGGTCGCCCAGCAGGACGACGGTCCTGGGCGCGGGCGCCCCACTGGCCGCCCCCAGCCCCCGGGCGACGCCCGCAGCCGTCGCGATGGTCCCGTCGATGCCGGCGAGGCCCCGGTTCGAGTGGATGCGGCGCCCCGCCAGGTCCGCGCACACGAGGTCGACGGCGCGCACCGGGTTGGAGGCGCCGAGCACGAGCGGGCCGTCGGAGGCCTCCTCGACCGCCCGCGCTACCTCGAACATGGTGGGCGGGCCCCCCTGGGCCGCGCACCGGGCGACGAGGGCGTTGACGGCGGCGCGCGCCGCGCGGTCCTGCTGCTCCCATTGGCTCAGCCAGTCCGGTGGCGCCCAAACGCCCCCGGCCCCTCCGCCAGTCCCGGACTGCGCCGCGCCGCCCCCTGCTGCGGGCGGAGCCAGGGCGGCCACGACGGCGTCGGCGTTCGCCGCGGGGTCGGACCACTGCGGGTGGGCGTCGACGACGACCAGGCGCACGTCGGGGCGGGCCAGCAGCGCGTTGACCGGGCGCGACAGGGTGGGCCTGCCCGTGAGGACGACCGTTTCGATCCGTCCGGCCAGCTCCGAGGTGAGGGCCGCCTGCTGGTGGGCGAGGACGGCGCCGGGGCGCGCGGCGGCGTGGACGCCGCTGGACGGCTCGGCGAAAAGGGGCATCCCCGCGCGCCGCGCCCATTCGACGGCGCCCGGGTCGGCGCCGTCCCCTGCGATGACGACGCCCCTGGTGGGCGCGGGCACGGCCTCCTCCCAGGGGGTGGCCCTGGGCGCGGAGACGGCGACCAGGGGCGCCCTCTCCCCGAGCGCGGGGGCCCCGG
>ERZ772964.274-NODE-274-length-24945-cov-13.3707_pt1 | contig 24945 bp, 20 predicted proteins | sample MGYA00580675_ERZ772964 | MGnify/ENA primary metagenome ERZ772964 (study PRJEB29015, sample SAMEA2737941) | human oral metagenome | biome: human oral; feature: human-associated habitat; material: dental | place: China | collected 2139 ... | reverse complement strand
ATCGTCTACCGCCTGGTCACCTTCTGGATCCCGATCCCCGTGGGCTGGCTCAGCCTCCAGCGCCTCCAGAAGGTCGGGGATCTGTAGGGCCGCCGACGAGGTGCGGTGCTCCGAGTCCCAACCGGCATCCTGAGATCATCTGCCCGCACTGCACGAGATCCGGGCGCTACTGGCCGGGAGGTGGGTGCACTCCACGAGGGGCGGGGGTCTCGTGGAGTACGGACAGCCCCAGGCCAGTGCAACCCGAGGCTCGTGCAGTACACCCGGGCTCACACCAACACACCATACGGCCTCTTAGTGCCCCATCACCAGGCCCCCCAACGCCGGAATACTAACGAAAACTCACGCTGGCCTCCTATAACCTGCCAAGATGTCATGAATCAAGTTTGCAGACCCAACACAGGCGCGATGAGACGGATAGTCGCGTTGTCCGCCTGCACACCACCTGACATGAGCAACGTGTCACCGCCGGCGCGGGATTCATTCCATCGACTCACACAAAATCCCCAAAACACGGCGACGATCGCACCCTCAGAACATCACCGACACTTCGAAGTGCCCCACATAAAGTCACACATCTCGCCGAAGAAAGAGAGCGACATAAATCAGCACAAATAGCGCCGACCACAAGGAAAGAGTAAAAATAGCTGTCGCTGAACTAATCTCAGTAACATCATATGCCGGCATACCCAGAAGGCTTAGACTCGCCTGATCGGGAAGAAAGCGGATACCTTCATTCCATTGGATGACACCAGTAGCAACAACCATCGGAAGCGACACCAGAATCCCTAAAGACACAACAGAGCTTTTGAAGATTCCAGCCAAGCCAAAGGCAATAACTGACATGAACACGTAGGCTATCGTCCAGCAAACTTCATCCTGCATAAATTCCATCAAGCCACCATTGTTAGCAAAATAAATAATAAATCTGCCGGGCAAAGTGACCGTCAGCGATAAAGGCACAACAATATAAAGCAACGCAACAAACTTTGCCAAAATAAATCGCCCTCTTGCAGGAACTGCGACGAGCGAAACTCGAATCTGTCCATCACGATACTCACCAGCAGCAGCATAAACAGGCAGAACAAGGAACGCATAAATTGGAGCAAACATAACAACGCCGAATGAGGACAATGAGGACGGCTCGCTTGACGCCCCGGTATAGAATGTCATACCCGACGCATCTATCGCCGAGAGAAGTATATTCAATACCAGCGTAATGAGCGCAAAATACGGGACGACCGGGTCGGTTAGCATTTTTATGCACTCAGCAAAGATAAGATCTCTGTTGCGTATCGCCGTCGATTCCTCATTCAAATTCATCGTGCATCCCTTCGCTTCAAGATGATAGTTGCCCCAGCAAACGAGACGATAATCCACCCTAGAAGGACGATCCCTCCTTGCAAAGAAGTTCCTGTGAGAGGAACAGGGTTATCTGTACCCTGCAGAAGTAAGTTACGCGCAGCGCTAAGCGGTAAAAGTGCATCAACCTTTGGCGACACAACAGCCACAACCTGCATCATAGTAAGCATGATCATCACCATCGACGACACAACTCCAAACAAAGTGCGCCGGGCAATAAGTGTCAAACCTATAGGAAACAGCGTAAATGCGACCGCAAAGAGCAGAATGCGAAAAAAACTGCCAGACAATTCAGCCATTCCAAATAGTGTAATGTTAGTATCCCGGACCCCAAAATATACAAACAAGAATGCGACGGAGAACCATGACAGCGATAAAATAAGCACATACAAGAACGCCGCCACAAATTTACCGACGATGAGTCTGCTTCTGTTTGGAACTGCTACAACACTCATTCCAAACTGCCCTGTTTTAAACTCAGAGCCAGCAATAACTGACCCTAGGATCACTAACAGAATTCCAGGATTAAAAATGCTTGCTTCCATGCTTTCCTTCAACTCTCCTAAAACATAAACCTCCGTCAATGCCTTTTGCTTAAAACTATCTGCAAGTTCCGTATATACACCAAAAACTTGATATTGAAAGAAAAGGAATGCAACAAATAGCGCGAAAGTAGTAACCCACGTGCTCGGAAGGGTGACTATTTTCGTCATCTCAGATCTAATGATGTGCACCATTCTCATTACCATTCACCCGCATTCTCACCGTCGGTTAGTGCAAAAAATGCATCCTCAAGTGAATTAAATCCCTCAGTGATCTGGTTAAGGGAGCCAGTGGACACTATTCGGCCTTTGTTAATAATAACTACATCGTCGACAGTTTCAGCGACTTCACTCATGAGGTGACTTGAGAGGAGAACAGTGTTACCTTCATTTGCGTAACGCCGAAGAAATCGCCTAATGAATCGTATGCCCTCTGGGTCAAGTCCATTCACAGGCTCGTCAAGAACTAGGACACTCGGCTTGCCCAATAATGCAGCGGCAAGCCCAAGCCTCTGCTTCATTCCAAGTGAGTACTTACCTACACGCGTTTTTGCTGCGTCGGTCAAGCCAACAACGTCAAGTACCTCCTTAATTCTCTGATGAGGAATTCGATTAGACTGGGCAATCCAGCGCAAATGATCCACTCCTCGACGGCCGGCCACAGACGAAGCACCATCGAGCATAGCACCTAAGCTACGAAGAGGCTGTTTTAAAGTTACATAGGGCCTGCCCCCGACAAGAGCTTGTCCAGAATCAGCTCTATCGAGTCCAAGCAAAATACGCAATGTGGTGGACTTGCCGGCCCCGTTGGGACCGAGAAAACCAGTCACTCGTCCAGGACCGGCAACAAAACTCACGTCATTGACAGCCGTGTTCGAACCGTAACGCTTAGTAACGTTTCTAATCTCAATCATGACTCTCCTAACTCTGTAACCAGACGTGGCGACATGTATGCCGAACTTGTTCATTCTGTATGTAGCCCAAAACAACAAAAAACCCGACTAGTTTTAGCAAGTCCGATATTTCTGTTCACAAGCAACATTCGATATTCCTACAACTACGCTCCAACATTCTTTCAAGATAACTACATCTGCACATAAAGTTTATTAATCGATATTTAGGCGCTACTTGTCAATATACGAAATGCGCGGAAAGGTCCCAAGCCACAGCCGAGACGTAATATCATCATTAGACCTGTGTAGACTCGCACCTTATCCTTATTTGAAACGACAAGCATTGGCCGCCATTTCCAGTTCGGTCTAGCCGAATCCAGCATTCTTCGCACATCTGGTTCAGAAAGACCACGAATGGTCAACCACCCGTTTCCAACCCGCTCAACTGTATGTGCAATGCTACCGCACCGTTCACATTTATCGTCATAAAGTAAAAAGCGATTCATTCAATCTCACTCTCCTCATGCTGCATGGGCACTGCGTGCTACTAGTTAATTTATTACATACAACGATATCGCATATCCATCGCTATCTCCTTTCGCGTGTTTCGGATTTTACGATGAATTGCCGTTCTGCCAGTTCTCTGTATAGAGGGCTTGTTTTGAGCAAATCAGGATGTTGACCTTGTGCGACTATTCTGCCTTCATCTAAAACGACAATTCGGTCCGCTGAAACTACAGTAGAGAATCGGTGTGCAATAACAAGCTTAGTGCGATCAACCCCAGAAAAGGCAATAGCTTCCTGAATAGTAGCCTCGTTCTTGCTATCTAGATTTGATGTCGCTTCGTCGAGGAGCAAGATTGACGCTCCCCCAAGAAGAGACCGAGCGATCGCTAACCTCTGACGTTCCCCTCCGCTGAGTTTCCTACCCAGATCACCAGTTTCCTGATCTAAGTAACCACTAACCGAACTCTCACCGACAAGATTCACGGCTTCAAGGGCAGCTAAACATTCTTCATCTGTGGCGTTCGCTTTACCGAGTAACAGGTTGTCACGGATAGTTCCTTGAAGAATTTCCGCATCTTGGTCAACATAGGCCAGCTCCTCTCTGAGTCTATTCCTCGATAAGTCGAGTACATTATCGTTCTTAAAGTAAATGCTTCCTAAGGTTGGTTCATAGAAACGCTCCAGCAGAGCAAATAACGTGGTTTTCCCAGCGCCGGACGGCCCAACAAACGCAACAAACTCGCCAGGATTTACTTCAAAACTGACGTTTTGGAGTGCCCAAGCTGTAGTACTTTTAGTTGTCAAACTATTGCAAGGATATCTGAATGAGACATTAGAAAATGTAAGAATTCCCCGTCGATGTTCATTAGACTTCGCGTCAGCACTACCTACCACGTCAAGCTCAACTGGTTCTTGTTCAATCTCGCGGATCCTCGACAATGAGCCAAAGGCCTCACCAAGAGAAGAAATAACTCCTCCAACCATCATGATAGGAGATATCATCATCATCAGATACATGATGAAAGCGCTGAGCTCTCCCGTAGTAAGCTTTCCAGCAGATACTCTAAGGGCCCCGATTCCAACGACAACAATAAGAATAATTTGGATTGATACACCTGAAACAGTTTGTAGAACAGCTCGCAGCCCTGCGGCAGTAAAGCCAGCTTCACGTACTTTGTTCGCAGAATTACTCGCTATGTCTATTTCACGAGCAGTCGCTCGAGTCGCCCGCACGGTTCGTACCGACATGAGAGTTCGAGAAACAGATTCCGCCAACGAGCCAAGAGAATTCTGCATCACCAATCCATTAGGACGCGTTTTTTTACCTATTGACAGAATAGTTAAAAGTATGACGAGAACCGAGATCACAGACAGAATTAAAAGCAGCGAATCGATCAACGCCATCATTATTAGAGAAAACATTACAGTGACTATACTAACGGCAAGATCAATTATCCCTGAAGTTAAAAAACTCCGAGTTTCAGATACATCGGAAGTTACTCGAGTAGCCAAATCACCTTTATCTCTCTTATCTAAACTTGAAACTGGTAGTGTGTAGATATGTTTTAGTAGGCGTATTCTCGAATCGTAAGCGTATTGCTCACCTGTACGTTCAACAACAAGCTCCCGTACTGCGGTGAGAGCTGCTCCGCCTAGCAAGAGCATAATCAGAATGCTGACCCACAGTACAGATAGATTACCTCCGAAACTGTCGATAATAGTCGACACTACTAAAGGTTGAGCCGCGCTAATTCCGGCTCCTAAAATCCCAACTATAAATGCAGCGGCCAACGGCTTCCAGTACGGTCTGAGAATTTCGAAAGCTTCGACAAAACCAACTGGGCGTGCTTCCTTGGCTTCGGCATTGCAATTGCTGGAACGTGAACTCACAGAGAGTTCCTCCTGTAGATCAAGTTTCTGAACCTTGCACTATAGTACCACTTTCAATGATAGCAATATTTTGGTTCAACTACCATAAGACGATTAAAGTTCGATAGGTCTGACACTTCTCCTATGGGCTTACCGTCAACTTCTACCCACGCATGAGCGATAAACGGTCTATCTTTCACACCTGTACACCAAGTGACTCCGTAACCGTGCATGCGTGCGACAAGCGCAATGGCTATCGATCGGGGTAGACATCCTTCTCCTGCGCAAAACGCGCTCACAGACGCTACCAACTGACGATAGTGTTTGACGTAGCCGGTGGAAGGGCGTTTACCAGTTCTTACGATCATGACCAAAATTTTTTTGATCATACTTGGGCTGAGTCGGCTCATGGCCATAGCTGTGGATACTGCAATTCTAGCGACGCACCGTTCACGAAAAGATGAACGTCGCAAACCTTGTTCTGAAAGAACGGGAGCACTCAACGGATCTCCTTCCGGACAATATGAGCTTTCTTAAGTTTTTTTACTAATTGGATAATATCGGCTTCCACGGTCTCGATGTCGGTATTACAGTCTGTTGCGATCGATTCAGAAATTTCGCCAATTTCAAGGCCATTTTGAATTCCTCGGATTACTTGAACTCCGACCCAGTTCAAGTGCCAATAGACTCCGCGAGCCGTATCGAGAAGAAAAGCGCCATCGCTAGTCTCACTCAATTCAATTGAAGCACTCATTCGTAGCATAATTTATCAGCGCCCCTGTTTTGGTTATTTTTCATACTTTCGACTGAACGAAGCCACCGTTCAGCGAACTCCAAATCGATAATATCCGCATACACTGCACCATCCGCAGAATACGTATCGGTCATTCTCATCACCTCGCTATCTTTGATTATTCCTAATTCGGCGAGTTTTGATCCGTTTTCAAACATTTTTTTTGCGCTGGATAATATTTTTTCATAATGAGAAATGGTTTCCATTGTATAGTCGCCCTTGTCCTGACGTTGGAAATAGTCCAGACTCATAGATGTCGGTCTAACTTTAGCCAAAAGCGGTTTGATTGGTTTTTGCCGCGTCCGTTCTTCGTGGTTAAGGGCGAGAGCAGGTTCAACTATTCTTTTATCAAGGTAGGGGCTATCATAGTATATGTCTCCATGCGCAGGCGTAAGGTTCATTCTCCGTACTGCTATCCCCTGGACAGTGAGATAACAGATAATCTGGTGAATACTACGGTCACTGCAAAAAGGGCCGACGCCGGAATCGATACTTGTTTCGACCAAATTATTGAAGTATTTAATTGCCTCCGGCGTGAAGGCAGCCGAAAATTGGGGAACTTGAATCCAACTTGAGTGATCAGAATGATCCGTGTTCGATGACTTTGGACGCCCCTGAGATAAGTTTTTTAATTCACTTTCAAAGGAGCGTTTGTCGGTGAGCATTTTGATCATCGCAGCAATCGGAATTCTATTAATCGCGCGGTACTGCCGAAGCCATTTATATTTATTTTTAGCGTTGCTATGGACAAATGACCATGGCGAACTAGAGACTCGTCCAAACAACGCGTCCCCGGCGTGACCATTAAAGTGAAGACCACTTCCAGTATTCTGAATTATTTGTTGAAGCGGAACTACCGAAGCGGTTGCCGTGGCGGTAGTACTTGGGCCTTCGGGGAAATACTTAACGTTGGCCGGTACATTATTTATAATGTCATTGATGACGTCTCTGTAAGGGAGCGTATAGTGAATAGAACAAACTTCTTGGGACGCGCGTTTGGCCCACCTCCAATCGTTGTTCAACTCGTTATTGGCGTCCATAAAAATGGTGTTGAGTTCAACGTTCTGTTCTGCGAGATAAAAACATAATGTTGTTGAATCTAGTCCACCTGATAGATCAGAACTAACGATATCTCTATTTTGTACCCGCAAAGCGCACGCTTCCGTTATTCCTTCGGCAAGTACGTCCTTTAAGTCAGCAGATGAACGGGAGGCCTCGGGCGGAATCCACCAGTTCGAACGTCGTACGCTCTCTTTTCCTATGGTTATTGACTCACCGGTTCCTAAACATTCTACGCTTTTCCATATCGACAAATTAATAAACGGATGACTCACTTCAGCATTTGCTATGCGAGAAGTAAGGACACCAAGATCTATTTCGAATCCACTGAGGAGTGCAAGTGGATACTGTTCATCGGAAATGAAAATTGTGCCATCTTTTTTTAACCAAAATACTGATCTCGTCTGAAATGGGGGTGCGTATATGCGCATCATATTATTGAGATCTCGAGCTATAAGTAGTGCATCGAATTCAACTATCTTGTTCGCGACACTATCCAACTGATCTACACTTGAAGCATCCCCAATTAGGCTTTCTAGTGTCTTATCCGTGATGCCACGACGGCCGACTAGAACGACATCAAGTTGACGGTTTTGAATTCGAATTATGGGTTCTTTTGTTCCGATAATCCAAGGTCTTTTCGACGGGTACGAGGCCAGTGTTGTTTCACTTACTGACGTAAGATGAAATCTTGTTTCAGAAGAGACATCTTGGTCAGGAAGGATTAGTAATGTCACAGTTAGACCCCGCTCTGGAAAATGGAGTATTGCAATTGTAGTAATTGGCCGGACACTCAACTGGCAGAGGTGCGGGGCAGTACAGCGCTCGTACTGCCCCGCACCAATCAGGTGGGTCAGCAGCCCGAGTTCGGGGTTGACGTCCAGAGTGCACGGTAGTTCAGGATGTCTTTGCAGTTCAGTCGTCCGAGCGACTTGGTGATCGTCCTGAACGAGCCGACACGGGTGAGCATGGGTGTCTGGTATGCACGCATTGCGCTTCCTTTCTCTGGGAGTGCTTTGAGTTGCCGAATACACGAAATGCAGCGCGACAGACGTCGTCATGCCGCCGGCATCTTGTCAACCGACACAACTCGCAGTTGTTCTCACACTGCTGTGGCAGCCATGAGGCCTTCGCTCCAGTAACTCTAGGCACTCGTCGTCATGAGTGACCTGAATCACTCAGTGAGCGGCCGGTCCGCTCGTCTCGACGCTAACCCGCACAAACCAGGCGGTCAATTAAGTGTCCGGCAAGCCCGCCCCCCATCGAGGCCGCCCGTACCGTTCCAGAGCCTCGCTCGTTTTAGCAGGTAAAAGACGGTTTAATCGACGGACTGCGGACGTACATGAACCTATAAAGTGAATTACATCTCAGTTTGATACGAAGTGATCTATGTCATATATTGGATTTGGTTTCCGGACTGAGACGTTGGCGCTGGTGATACTTTTTGATCTCGCGGGCAGACATCCGGTATCTCAAACGTAGCGCGGCTTGATGAGGATCGGACGCGGTCGTTTCCGCGAGCCCCGCTTCTACTGCACGAGGTCGGGGTTTTACTGGCTGGGAGGTGGATGCACTCCGCGAGGGTCGGTGTCTCGTGTGGAGTACGGACAACCCCTGGTCAGTACCACCCGAGGCTCGTGCAGTACACCGGGGTTCAAGTCACCAGTGCCGACAACGGCCAGCACCTGCCCCGTAGCCTGGAGATATGGAGCACAGGCCTGAGCCGTCATCGAGCCCGGGGGAGGTTTCTGCACCAAGGCCCCAGCGATGGCTGGAGCGTCACCGCTGCGCCGTCGACCTCACGGTGCTTGTCTTAATCCTGGGCTACAACCAGCTCGTCCTGCCGGTCACCACGGCGTCGACAGCGCAGCTGTGGCTGCTGGAGGCAGTCAGTGTGGGACTCGGGCTGTGCTGGCTCCTGCGACGCCACTCGCCCACAGTCACCTTCGCGGTGGCGATTCTCCTCGCCTGGGCCCAGCTCCCGGTGGGCCCCGGATCCAGCGTCCTTCCCGCGGACCTCCTGCTGGCACTGCTGGTTCACCACCTGGCGTCCGCCCGCCGATGGGCGGTTTCCCTTCCCTGCGCGGCGCTCGTCGGCGCCTGGGTCGTCAGGGCCTTCATCCCTGTGATCCGAATGGGGTACAGCCGCCTGAGCCTGCCCGCTCTCTGCGTCGTCGCCGTCCTGTGGGCCTGGACGGCGGGCGTCCTGATGCGCACGCGCCGCGCCCACCTGGCCGCTCTGGCGCGCAACATCGAGTACCGGGTGCGTGAGGCCGAACTGCGCCATGAGCAGGCCGAGCGCCAGGAGCGTTCACGAATCGCTCGCGAGATCCACGACATCGTCTCCCATGGACTGGGGGTCATGGTGGTCGTCGCCGACGGCACGGCAGCAACGGCCGCTTCGGATCCCGACCGAGCGGCGGTGGCCATGCGCCGCGTCCGCGACACCGGGCGCGAGGCCCTGGGGGACATGCGCCGGATGCTGGCCGTCCTGCGCGGGGAGGACGAGGTTCCGCATGTCCCTCAACCCGGTGAGCAGGATCTGGCGGAGCTGGTCGCCGAAGCCCGGGGCACGGGTCTGCCGGTCCGTCTCGAGGTGCCGGACGCCCTGCACCTGCCGGCAGGGATCGGCTTGACCGTCTACCGAATCGTCCAGGAGGGACTGGCCAACGCGCGTCGGCACGCCGGCACCGTCAGCAGCGTCGAGGTCCGTGTGCGCCGGGAGCCCGCGGGCGTCGTCGTCGAGGTACTCGACGACGGCGGAGGTCTGCCCACGGCGAGTGCCGTACCAGCGGTTCCCGGTCACGGCCTCCGGGGCATGCACGAGCGGGTCGCCTCCCACGGAGGCACCCTGGAGGCGGGGCCGCGCGACGGCGGCGGCTTCCGCCTCCGAGCGGTGCTGCCGTGGAAGGAGCGCGCAGAGGCGGAGCTCCCAGAACCCCTGGCGTCTTCAGAGCCGGCACCGGAAGGCACAGAGGAGAACGCATGACTCTTCGACTCATCCTCGTCGACGACCAGGAGATGTACCGACTCGGTTTCCGCATGCTGCTGGAGACCCAGGAGGGCGTCGAAGTCGTAGGGGAAGCAGGGGACGGACGCGCCGCCGTCGACCTGATCGAGCGGGTCGAGGCGGACATCGTCCTCATGGACGTGCGCATGCCTCGGATGAACGGGATCGAGGCGACGCGCACCATCGTCCAGGGCGGTGCCAGCGGCCCCCGAGTCATCGTCCTGACCACCTTCGACCTCGATGAGTACGCCTATGAGGCGATCCGGGCGGGCGCCAGCGGCTTCCTCCTCAAGGACGCGTCCCTGGAGGAGCTCATGACCGCCATCCACCACGTGCACGCCGGCGACGCGGTCATGGCGCCCTCCACCACCCGCAGGCTCATCGAGCACTTCGCCCTCCCGCCCCCAGTGGTCGACGACGGTGATGACAGGTTTCGGGCCCTGGAGGACCTGACCGCCCGCGAGCGCGAGGTTCTGGCGCGCGTTGCCCGCGGACTGTCCAACGAGACCATTGCCCGCGACCTGCGTGTCGCCGAGGGGACGGTGCGGGTCCACGTCAGCCGGATCCTGGGCAAGCTGGGGCTACGGGACCGGGCGCAGGCGGTCGTCCTGGCCTACGAGTCGGGCTTGGTTTCCCCAGGTAAAGACGCAGGCCGGACGGGCCGGGACGAGCCGCCCAACGGGTGCGCAGAGCCGTAAGCACTGCGTCAGGACCACGTCAAGCACGACGTCGGCATAACGTATGCACCGTATTTCACTCCGCATTGCACCTCGTATGCACATTGCATAGTCGAGGCTGCTCCTTGCGACGGAGGCGGGAAGCCGCACCGACGGGGAGGCTCGAGGTCATGAATGAACTCGTACGCACGATCGATCTCTCCAAACGCTACGGACAGCGGACCGTCGTCGACCGCCTCAACCTGCGCGTTCCGCAGGGCTCCGTCTACGGATTCCTCGGCCCCAACGGCTCGGGCAAGTCCACGACCATGAAGATGCTGCTGTCCCTGGTGGAGCCGAGCTCCGGCCGGGTGCTCATCGGCGGGCAACCGATGAACCGGAGCACTCGACGCCGGCACCTGGCCCACATCGGCTCGCTCATCGAGTCCCCGCCCGGTTACGGGCACCTCACCGGCGCCGAGAACATGAAAATCGTCCAGCGTCTGCTCGATCTTCCCAACCACTACGTCAAGGACGCGGTGGACACCGTGCGCCTGGGCGGGCAGATGGACAAGCGGGTCCGCGAGTACTCCCTGGGCATGAAGCAGCGCCTGGGTATCGCCATGGCGTTGGCGCGCAGGCCCTCGCTGCTCATCCTCGATGAGCCGACGAACGGCCTCGACCCCGCCGGTATCGAGGAGATTCGCCGGCTCCTGAGGTCGTTAGCGTCCGACGGCGTCACGGTCATCGTCTCCTCCCACCTGCTGGGCGAGATCGACCGCGTCGCCACCGTGCTGGGGATCGTCTCGCGAGGCGGGCTCCTCTTCCAGGGAACGCGCGCCGAGCTCATGAGCGCCTCCGCGCCGGACACGCTTCTGGGCTGCTCGCGCCCCCTTGCTGCCGCCCACCTCCTATCCACTCGGGGTGCGGCGTCCACCTATAAGCACGGGCTCCTGCGCGTCCCGGGCCTGAGCCAGCAAGCCACGGCCGACGTCGTCGCCCTCCTGGTCCGCGAGGGCATCGGGGTGCACGAGGTCCGCCAGGGGGAGCAGACCCTGGAAGACGTCTTCATGGCTCTCACTCAAGGAGGCGGGCTATGAGGGCCGCCATGACGGTGCGCACCGTGCGCAACGAGTACGCCAAGATGCGCCACCTGAGGATCGGGCTCATCGCCGCGATCCTCCTGCTGGGGGTCTGCGCGCTCACTGTTCTGTCGGCCTTGAGCTCGGGGCTGGTCGACCACCGGTTCGACGCCGACGGCGACGGGTGGCGGCTTCTCATGGCGAGTCTCCATGGCGCCGTCGGACTGACCTCGCCGCTTCTCCTGGCCGTCATGGCGAGCCGTCAGGTGGAGGTGGAGCACTTGGGGCAGGGCTGGATGTCCTCGGCGACCGCGGGCACCACCCCGGGCCGGCTGTGCCGGGCAAAGCTCCTTGCCTTGGGGCTACTCATCTCCCCCATCCCGGCGGCCTGGGGAGCGCTCGTGGTGATCGTTGGCCGCGCCGTCGGACTGACGGCGCCGGTGCCGGTTCCCCGGCTGCTCGCACTGGTAGCGGGTCTGGCGGCCATCAGCCTCGCCGTGCTGGGCGCGCAGCTGCTCGCCTCGGCGCGGGTGGAGAACCAGCTCGGGCCGCTGGCGCTGGGGCTGATCGGCATTCTCCTCAGCGTCTTCGCCCCGGTCATGCCGCTGTGGGCGCGGTACCTGAGCCCGTGGACCGCCTACGGGCTCATCGTCCCTGCGGACTTCGCCGGGACGGACCTGGTGGACCTCGATACGCACCTGGTCGGCCTCACGGTTCTGACCGGCGTCGGGAGCACGCTGTTTGCACTGGTCACTACCCGTTTCGATCATCAGGAGGTGTGAGATGTCCTCCGTCATCATCGAGTTCCTCAAGCTGCGCCGCTCGGCGAGCTGGGGCGTGGTACTCGTGCTGCCGACGGTCTCGGTCCTTTGCGCGTGCGTGCTCGTGCGTCCTACGGACTGGCAGCTCCTATGGGTGCGGTCCATCGGCTTCTACGGGATGGTGCTGCTGCCCGTATCCCTCGGCGTCCTGGCATCCCTCGTCTGGAGGGTTGAGCACCAGGGGTCCAACGGGCTGGCACTCATGAGCGGCCCCGTCCCCACGTGGAGGACGGTGGCGGCCAAGGCCGCTGCTGCCTGGCTGCTCGCGGCAGTCATGCAGTTCGTCCTGATGCTGGCCGCGACCACTGTCGGGGCACTCGTCCTCGGGCTGCCGGGCATTCTGCCGTCGCGGTACCTGGTCGCGGGACTGCTGATCGCCGTCGCCTGCGCACCCGTGTGCGCCCTCCAGTCGGGCCTGTCGGCCTTCACCCGGTCCTTCGCCGTGCCGGTGGCGATCGGCCTGGCACTGACGGGAGTGGGGACGACGGCGCTGCTGGTGCACATTCCGGCGGCCTGGCTCCTACCGCACGCCCTGGTCACCCGCACGACGCAGATCGGCGCCACCAGCGATGGTGCTGCCCTTGTCTTCGCCGCCCAGGACCTCAACTGGACGAGCGCTGCCGTCACGGTCGGTATCAGCGCGGCCCTGAGCGCCGTCGTCGTGCTGGTCACCTCTACGGTACTCGACCGCGCCGACTCCCGGACCTGAGGGCACTGCCTCCGCGCGGGCGGGCCGAGTGTTCCCGGTCCGCCCGCTTACGCGGCGGCTACTCGCTGCCGTGGCAGGTCAGGCCCTCCTTGGGCATGGTGCCGGAGAGCAGGTAGGCGTCGATGGCATCGTTGACGCAGGGGGCGTCGCCACCGTAGGCGGTGTGCCCGTTGCCCTCCCAGGTCAGCAGCTGGCCGGAGTCAAGCTGCTCGGCGAGGGACTTCGACCAGGCGTACGGGGTGGCCGGGTCCCCGGTGGTTCCCACGACGAGGATCGGCGCGGCGCCGTGGGCGTGGATCTGTGTGGGCTTGCGGGTCCCGTTGTGTCCCCAGACGCTGCACACCAGGTCCATGCCGACCGAGGTGTTCCCGAAGATCGGGGCCACGCGCTTGGCCTCCTCGTACTGTGCGGCCCAGGTGGCCGTGTCGCCCTCCACCGGGTAGTCCAGGCAGGTGACGGCCTGGAAGGCGCCGCCGCTGTCGTCCTTCGAGGCCGCGTCCTGCTCCTCCGCGACCGCGAAGGCCGAGCCGTCGTGGTGGTTGATGGCCTGGTCGAGGGCGCTGGTCAGGGGCGGCCAGTTCTGCTCGGTGGTATAGAGGTACTCGCTCAGAGCCGTGACGATGTCCGAGCCGGTCACCGTACGGTTCGGGTCACTGGTCGGCAGGGGCGCGCTGTTGGCGGAGGTGATGAGGTTGCGGACCTGCTGGACTCCGGCGTCGGTGCCACCGCTCAACGGGCAGCCGGTGGAGGCCTGACAGTAGTCGACGTAGGTGCGCAGCGCCTGCTCGAAGCCCTTGGCCTGCCCCAGTCCCTGCTCGGCGAGCGACAGGGCGGGGTCGATGGCACCGTCGAGCACCATGCGCCCCGTGTTGCCGGGGAAGTTCTCGGCGTAGACGGATGCGAGGTAGGTGCCGTAGGAGAAACCCAGGTAGTTCAGCTTCTCCTGGCCGGCCAACGCCCGCAGGATGTCGAGGTCCCGGGCCGCGGAAACAGTGTCGACGTGGTCGAGCAGGGCGGCGGGCTTGGTACCGGCGGCGCACTGGTCGGCCAGATCCTGGAAGGACTGCCGGGTCGCCTCCGACCACTCCTCGAAGGAGTCGCCACTCGAGGCGGTCCCGGCGGAGGCCGCCGCGGAGGGCGTACCCGAGGCCGACGGCGACGCCGAGGCCTCCCCGGAGGCTGAGGGCTCAGCGGTGCTGTCGGCCGAGTCGTCATCGCTGGTGCAGGTGATGGCCGTGGAGGAGCCGACCCCGCGCGGGTCGAAGCCGATGATGTCATAGGCACTCAGCAGATCGGGAGTGAAGGCGTTGCCCGCCCGTTCGGCGAAGGAGACCCCGGAGTCGCCAGGGCCACCGGGGTTGATGAACAGGGTGCCCTGCGAGTGGCCGTCGGTGGTGGCGCGCTTCTTCATGGCGATCGAGATGGTCTCGCCCTTGGGGTTGGCGTAGTCGAGGGGGACGGAGATGACGGCGCAGCTGAAGGTGGCGTCGTCGGTTTCCTCGGAGGCACCGGCCGTCCCGGTCGCGCTTCCGGAGCTCGGGGCGGCCGTTGTGGCGGTGGTCGCCTGGGCGGTCGTCTCGGAGGTCTTCTCCATGCCGTCGGTGGCGGCACAGGGGTACCAGTTGACGGCCTGGCGGTAGAAGGACTCCAGGCCGGAGGGAATCGGTCCCGGGACGCTGGCCGAGCCGCCCGCTGCGGGGGCGAGTCCCGTCCCACAGGCGCTCAGGCACCCACCGACGAGGACCGCCAAGGCACTGATCCCCGCACGTCGACGGCGTAGCGCGCCTCCTGCCGCCGCACGCCCTACAAACGCTCGTGCTGAGACGGCACGCCCCGAATCAGCGGAGCAGCACTTCCCTGTCTTTGTCATGCCCGGCATCCTAGACACAACACCTGTGCCGACCGCGCCGCGCTCTTTCGCCCGCCACGAGGTATCCAGCGGCAACGACCACAGAACGAGGGCCGGCCACTCATCCGATCGGATGAGGCTGCAAGAAGATGACGTGAAGTCGCGAATGAGTAGCGACGCACACCACTGACGTCATGGGGAGAACACTCCATCCTCGAAATTTGTCTGACCTTCCAGCCCTGTCGTACGCTGTACCAGCACGACCGATCGTGCGGTTATTTTTGACATGAGTCAGGAAGGAGAGGACATCGTGATAGCAGCACTTCGTTCTATCCAGTCAACTCTTTTGACGTTTTTGAATTATGTCAGAAATAACCGCCAAACCGTACCGAGAGCCTATATTGCCATCAGCATAGTTTTTGCACTCATAAATATCTCCCTATCAATAACGCGTGATAACATACTCTTTTCAGATATTCCATTCATCACGCTGGCACCCCTTTTATGTTCGCTCATCCCCTTCTTCCCCCATCGGGCAAGCATTGCATACTCTGCATGCTGGCTCGTCCTACTCATCGCACCACATGCATCCGTCAGCGACATGATAATAACCAATTTACTATTTCATTTTTTTCTCGGTCGTTTTCTATCCAAAAATAAGGTAGCGCTAACTTTTCTATTCAATGAGGCGGCGTACGCACTCGCTCTCGCCGCCATACATTCCTCAGCACAGGGTATAAGAACCTTTCTTTTTAACGTTATCTCGGGCTTGATATTAATCACCATCGGCGTCACAGTTTGTCAGGCCGAAAAATATTGGAAAAACAAATTCCGCGCTACTGAGCAACGTTTAAATGAAGTTCGGGACGAAATCGCTAAAGAGATGCACGATCTCGTTGCCTATTCCATGTCGCAAACCGTACTTCGTGCCCGCCTAGCGGCCGAAAATCCATCTTATCCTCAAGAAGTTCGTAATGACTTCTCTGCACTTGCCGGAACTGGAGCTGATGCACTGCATGAGTTGCGAATTCTTCTTTATGCCCTACGAAAAGGAACCAAATATTCTTCACCGCCTGCGCTTGAGGTGTCCATACCGCCACATCAAAGCATTGAGGCGTCCATGCGCCTCGTAGCACAAGATCTTCATGACGCAGGATTTCAGATAGAGTGTCATATCGCGGACAACGTGCATCTCAATCGGGGTCAAATATCGATTTTATCTCGCGTTCTCAGGGAGATGGCAGCAAACATCATCCGACATGGCGACCCCAAAAAGCCTGCAAGTCTTTTTATCTCTCAGAACCAGCAGCATATCCGGCTGCTCTCCGCCAACTCTGTGCGCGAGAGTCGAGTCGCACCTTTACCTTCGTCTGGCATGGGTATATTGGGCATGCAGGAACGACTGGCAGCACTTGATGGCGCACTCACAACCTCAAACGAGGATGGAACATGGCTCGTCAGCGCAATCATTCCGCTCTCCTCGATTAAGGACAAGGAGTACGTCGCATGATTGATGTCGGCATTGTCGATGATGACGCCCTTGTTCGCCATGTCCTCACCACGCTTCTCAATGCGCAGAGCGACATTTCTGTAGCCTGGACGGCCAGCGACGGGGAAGAAGTGATCCAACTTCTCGATTCGCCCGAGAATTCATCCGTCCAAGCCATTCTTCTTGACATTCAAATGCCCCGAATGGATGGAATCACCTTATCAACTATCGTTCACGAAAAGTTTCCGAGCATTGCGATACTCATACTCACAACATTTACTGACAGGGAACTGATCGACCGCACTCTGGCAGCCGGAGTGAACGGCTATATTGCCAAAGAAGACTCGATCGAATCCATCGCTGGGGCGATTCGCCAAGCGGTTGGAGGAAATTTAGTACTGTCACCCAGTCCTGGAAACCGGATACGCACAAGAGCTCCATCAACAGCAGTGAGCGAAGCAAAGCCGGGGTCCATTCAGGCGGCGAGGGCATCAGACGTCATTGACTCTTCTGAGATTAGCCACTTATCGCCGCGCGAAGTTGAAGTATTAAAACTCATGGCTGAGGCCTTGCCCAACAAGCAAATCGCCAGACGGCTTAACGTCAGCGAAGCAACAGTGAAGACCCACGTTTCTACACTCATCGCTAAACTTGGAGTACACGATCGAGTAGGAGCAGTGGTCAAAGCGGTGCGTCACGGGCTTGCCTGAACTTCTACCGTTAAACTATACATTGATTTCAATTTTAGGCAGGTTAGGACGGATAACCAAACAACCGCGGCCAGGAAATCGCCAACGAGAAACATCGGATGGCGGACAGTTCTGAGTCAGCGATGACCACAAGCTCTCGATGGTATCGGCCTTTAGAAGGACTCGACGACGGGGATGATCGTGACAGACTCGGCACGGTCTCCTACCTGCACCCGGGTTGAAGCGAGAGGCCGTCGTGGTCGACCAGTAGGCCAGCAGTAACCTGACGCATCCCGTCGCTCCTTGGAATAGCGCAATTTCCTGAGGCTGTCCTCACGCTCGGCCTCGAAGCATGAACTTCAGCGCAATGCGTCGTATGAGCACACGTCAGTCCCATCGGCGGGGACGTAACGCAGGCAGACCTTGTCGATCCTGTTGCCACCCCCAAGCGGACATAGGTGCCTTCAAGAATCTTCCGCAACGACCGAGCACACAGGCTCTACTCACATCACCCAGTACCGGCTAAGCCAGCCAAAGTCGGCGGAATCATCGGCACACTGGATCAGGTCCAAGACTGACTGATCCAGAGCAACGTAGCGACAACCATTCTCGATAACACTCTCATCAGCGGCGTCGTCGACCAGACTCGTATTCTCAATCGGTCCCCAGCATCTCTCCTCGATCGCAATCCGCACGACCATCGCCTCTGAGGCAGCCCCGAACATTACGCAGAGACGGACTCGCCACCCTGCACCCCAGAACCAGTGGAATGTCGAAAACATTTAAAGGCAGAAACTGTCAACATGCATCACAAGAAGTTCTGGTTCTTATCAATGCGGCTATCATCCACATGGACCATCCGGTCGGCCGATCCCCAGGCGTGAAAGTGATGCCACTATTGATTCGTCGCACCGACCACATCAACCTAAAGGAGTCTCGATGTTTTTCTTCCTTCCATTCCTGCGCCCACCAGGTCCGCCAGGTCCACTTGATCCAAATCCCGACATAGATTGGGCATGTTGGCTTGTTGGGTTCTGCTGACGATTTCCATGACAAACAACCGCTCTACCACCAGACTATATTCCTAATGTAACACATTCCAGGGAAAGGGGGGATTTCAACACGTTATAAGCAGCACCCACATCCATCACGCATGCTGAACCGCGCGAATAGCATGAGCTACACGCAATGTTCAAATGGCCGCGCTATTCACTCCAACTGATAACATCACTACTCATCACCACAGAAACGAGGAAGCAATCATGAAGAAATCACTGAAGGGCGCAATCACCGCAGGCGCCGCGGGAGTCATCCTTGCTGGCGGCTTGGCCTCGCCAGCATCTGCCGCCAATATTGACAGCGACTTCGTCGTCACCGGTCCCGGCGCGGGGAAGTGCCACGAGATCATCCTCGAGTTCTACACGCCAGGATCTGGGCAGCACCCACGGCATGAATACATGACCAAGTGTGGGAGCGGAAAACTAGTGCGGCACTATAAGTCGAACCACACCCACTGGCGGATCATTGGCAACAGGGTTTACCCTCAGCGCTGATCTCACTCCAGTTCCCGTTCCCCAATGTCCCTTCCGCAGCCATCAACCATCGACTGACTGAACGGTTCAGCATCGGCCGGTGTGCACCACTTATGGTGCACACCGGCTCACCGTATATTTCCTTCGACTCAGACCAGAATCTGTCTTCCAAGCAGTGAACACCTCAAAGCAGCAGCTTTGAATCTCATCATCACCCCAGTATTAAAAAGGAGACGTAGAATGAAGACATCACTCAGGAGAGTAATCTCAGCCAGCGCCATCAGCATGATCCTAGCAGGCACCTTGGCAACCCCTGCCAGCGCCGCGACTATCGAGCGGGACTTCACCGTCACCGGCCCCGGTCCCGGAAAGTGCCGCGAACTCAACATCGAATTTTACACGCCTGGATCATCGCAAGCACCTCGACATGAAAACTTGCTTGCTTGCGGAAATCGCACAACCACCGCTCACTTCCGTTCCAATCACACTCACGTGAGAACGACGGAGCGAGACATCTGGAATGGCCCCTTCAAAGTGAACAGCAACTGATCCGCGAAAATCGCAACTGTTTCTCCCCGACTCAGCATACGACGCGCACAGTACGTGCTAGGCGTCAAGGTTAACCATTATGAAGCAAGTACGTGTAAGTATTCTTAGACATCAACTGTTGAGGTGATGAAATATAGTAAGCACGGTCAAAGAAGTTCTGCCAACCGCCATAGTTTGGCGTCATTCTCGCGGTAGGTCCAGTACCGTTAGCCAGCACCACCGACACTACACCATCACCAACGTCGGCTCCCAGTAGTAGCCCATATCACCCACTGGCCTTGAAAGGACCCGGCCCCGAAAGTGTCGCGAAATCACTCTCGAGTTCGACATCAACAAGGCTTCCGCCTCGCATCGACGTGAGACCATAACGATCTGCTGCGACAGTAAGTGAAAGATCCTTCACCCTAGGACGACGAACTGGAGAGTCGTAGGTAATCGTGTCTACAAGGTAGAAAACCGCCCCTCTTCAACCCCAGAGGACAACTCTATGCCGACGAATAGAGATTCTCGAATCATCAGCGTTTCATTAAGGAGCCCACCACGATCAACTATTCCCACCACTTACCTCTCCCGACCAAGTCTGTTCAGTACCAGTTGGCGCGCACCACAGTTTCAGTGGTGCATGACAGCCAACCATCAAATCCCACATCACTCCAACAACAAGTGTTCGGGCCACGAACAACGCTAATTACCCACAACGAACAGCGTCATCACGCTAACATCTCAGAAGAAGGAGATTGAACAATGAAGACCTCACTCAAAGGAGTACTCTCGGCCGGCGCCATCGGCATGATCCTCGCAGGCACTTTGGCACCCCCTGCCAGCGCCGCGACTATCGAGCGAGACTTCACCGTCACTAGCCCCGGGGACGGGTGGTGCAGCACCCTCAGTATTGAGTTTTTCACGCCCGGTTCCAAAGAGGTGCCGCGACATGAATCCATCACCGCATGCGGAAACCAAAAGAAAACGGTTCACTATCGTTCAAACCACACCCGCTATACGGTGAGCCAAACAGACTTCCGAAATCATCCGGTCATCCCGGTTAGCGAATCCACAAGCTAGAGATATCCAACGCATATCGGTTGCCTTACCCGAGCAATTTCGCAACCTGTGGGTATGTCTGACCTGACACATCACACCTTGGCGGGCTACGGGTAGGTCGATGCTGGTATTCGTTGACATTCCGATGCTCAGGGACTGGTAGTGGGCCGCTAGCAGGTCGTATGGTGCACAGGCATGAGTCCGTATGCACGTCAGGTCCACCGGTGGTTCGGGGCCCGGCGGTGCAGATCGTGTCCCAACGCGGTGGTGTGCGCCGGATCGTGGAGCATCTGGACCAGGCCCACAACGTCGCCGAGCCGGGGCAGACGCGCAGGGACCTGAGCCTCTGGCGCCTGCGCCAGGGCGCACCGACCTGACCCACCACAATGGAGACCAGTTGCTCGGTTCTGTTGTGGAGGCCCTACACCCGTCTGGGTCTGGGCGAGCCGATCTCCAAGGCCCAGCCCCACCGCATCTTGGGCAACCCAGGCGGAGAGCGGAGGTAAGTCAGCATGCGGACCTTGTTCCGCGCCCCACCCTCCACGTCAGTCGACGCACCACGCTCCCACCCACACGATCCCACCGATCGGTAGTGTTGTTTTGAACCGTCAGTTCAATGTTGAGGAGCCCACTGTGCCCGACCGTTCCCACCGCTCTCCCCTCCCGATCAAGCCTGTTCGCTACCTCGCCCGACCCCAGCGACTCCGTTCCACCCACCCCGTTCGCCTCGGCCTGCTCGCCATGGTGCTGACCGCCTTCACCGCCGTCGGCTCCTCGGCCTATTCCGCTCCCCAGGCCCCTCCCCTTCCCGCCGGCAGCTACGTGGCTCTGGGAGACTCCTACGCCTCCGGCGTCGGGGCTCCTCCCTACGCCAAGGGCACCAACGTCCAGATGGAGAACGGCAACAAGTGCAAGCGGGCCACGGCCGCATACGCCCACCAGGTCGCCAACCGGACCGGCAAGACACTTGACTTCGGCGCCTGCTCCGGAGCCTGGACCAAGCACTTCTACGAGGCCCGCACACCCTGGAAGGAACCCGCCCAGCTCGACCACCTGGACGCCTCCACCGGTCTGGTCACCTTCTCCATCGGCGGCAACGACGCCGGCTTCGCCAAGATCCTCTCCGAGTGCGCCACCCAACCTCCTTTCTCCAACTGCAGCAGAGACAAGGAACTCACCGACCCGGTCGACTCAACCATCGATGCCCTGGCCGGCAAGGGCAAGCAGACCGGCGTCTACAGCTACGACACGATCATGACCGACATCGCCAACCGCGCTCCCAACGCGACTGTCGTCGCCGTCGGATACCCGCGCATGTTCACCTCGACGGGCGGTAAGGGCGGCCTTGTGCCCGGCCGCTGCCAAGGACTCGCCAAGGTGGACCAACGCTGGATCAACGCCCGCACCAACGAACTCAACGCCGCTCTCAGGGCCGCCGCCCAACGCCACGGCTACCAGTTCACCGACCCCTCCGGCTCCTTCGCCGGACACGAGCTGTGCGGCAAGCAGACCTCCTGGTTCGACGGCCTGCTCGACGACGGACGCTTCCACCCCAACGCCGCCGGCCACAAAGCCATGGCCTCCTCGATCATGAACACCCTGAACAATCGGCAGGCCGCGCAGGAGCAGCCCGCCGCGGCCCAGGCACAGGTGGACAACACGCGCCCCGCCGGCTCCTTCACCCTCACCCGCGACGGCGACCAGCTCTCCCTAGACGCCTCAGCCTCCTCCGACACCGACGGCACGATCGCGAACATCGACTGGTACGTCCAGCACGCCGACGGCACCGAGGAGGTCCTCACCGGCACCCGGGCAACCACCACGGTCCCCACCGACAAGCAGGTCTCCGTCACCGCCGTCGTCACCGACAACCAGGGCAAGGAGGACTTCACCACCCAGACCTCCCCCGCCATCGGTTAGCAGCCAGAATCCAGGCCCAACATCGACAGATTCTTCACAGACGACGCGGCTCCGGGTCGTCTGTGAAGAAAATGTTGATGGAATGGCAAGGCGCGGCCGTCAGTGCGCCGACGGCGTATCCATCCGTTCCCGAAGGCATCGACTTGGTCCCGTTGCCGGGGCGTGGTTGACTCAACGCTCAACCACAATCCGAGGAGCGTCATTTGCCCGCATCCGGTACCCCGCCGCAGCCCGCCGACCAGGCCGGCTCTACCGACTCGACCAACCATCGCCCACGCCGTCGGCGCCGCCCGGCCGTGCGGCTGGTGCTGCTCACGGTCATCGCGGTTCTGCTCGGGGCGAGCCAGGCGGCGCCCGCAGTGCATCTCGACCCACCCGACCTCAGCGGCCTGCCGGAGGGCACCTACGTGGCTCTGGGCGACTCCTACGCCTCGGGCTTCGGAGTGCCGCCCTACGCGGAGGGTACCGATGTCACGGGCGGCAATACCTGTCGGCGTTCGGCGGGCTCCTACGCGCACATCGTGAGCGAGAGGACCGGGCGGACCCTGGAGATGGGCGCCTGCTCCGGGGCCCGGACCCGCAACTTCTACGAGGCCAACGAGTCCTGGGGAGAGGCCGCCCAGCTCGACCGCCTCGGCCCCGACACCGGCCTGGTCACCTTCTCCATCGGGGGCAACGACGCCGGCTTCGCCAGGATCCTCGGCGACTGTATCGGCGGTGGAGACCGGGGTTTCCTCTCGGCGGCCGGATGCAGCAGCGACGCGGAGGTGACTGGTGCGGTCGACGGCGCCATCGACGCCCTGGCCGGCAAGACCACGCGCGACGGCGTCTACAGCTATGAGTCGATCATGACCGACATCGGCACCCGCTCCCCCAACGCAGCGGTCGTCGCCGTCGGCTACCCGCGCCTCTTCCCCGAGCAGGGCGGTTCCGGCGGGCTCCTCCTGGGCCGCTGCCACGGCGTCACCAAGGTGGACCAGCGCTGGATCAACGCCAAGACCGACGAGCTCAACACCGCTTTCAAGGCCGCGGCCCTGCGCCACGGCTACCTGTTCGCCGACCCCACCGGCAACTTCGAGCGCCACGAGCTGTGCGGCCGTCACGGCTCGTGGATGTTCGGGCTGCTCGAGACCGGGCGTTTCCACCCCAACACCGAAGGCCACCGCGCCACGGCCGACGCCGTTATCAAGGCCCTGGGCGTCGCCAACCGGACCACGCAGCCGGCCCAGCTCGCCGACGTCGAGGCGCAGGCCGCCAATGCCCGACCCGTTGCTGCGATCAGCGTCTCCCGTGACGGCGAACAGCTAACCCTAGACGCATCGGCCTCCACCGATGCCGACGGTGCTATCGCGAGCATCGACTGGTACGTCCAGCACGCCGACGGCACCGAGGAGGTCCTCACCGGTGTCCGGGCCACCACCACGGTCCCCGCCAATGAGCAGGCCGTCGTCACCGCCGTCGTCACCGACAACCAGGGCAAGGAAACCTTCTCCAGCCAGGTCTCCCCCGCCGCCGGCTGACCGTCCGCGCGTTTGTAAGGCAGGTCGCCCGTTCGCACCTTTTACCCCTCGAACGCACGCCCTCAGGTACGACCGCGCGGGTGCATGGTCACGAGGCGAACAGGTGCGAGACCTCGGCCTTCGCGCGCCGCCTGGGAACGGTCAGGGCCAGGTAGATCGCGACGACGAGCATCGCCGCAGCCCCCACCCCCAGGCTGACGGTGAGACCCGCATCCGTGGCGGAGCGGACCAGTGGTGCCAGGTGGGAGCGCATGCCGGCCGTCATGGCGGTGGGCCAGCCGTCCAGCGCCCGCAGCCCCTTACCGGAGGCCACCAGGGAAATGAGGCGCTCCCGATCCGCCGCCCGCCCCAGGACGCCGATCTCCAGCGACATGGTCATCACCCTCCGGATGACGCGCTCGTAGCTCACGCCCATGACCGCGACCCCCATGACGATGCCGAGCTGACGGGCGGAGGCGGAGAATCCCGAGGCCATCCCGGCGGTGTCCTCATCGGCCGAGGAGACCGCCAGCTGGTTGACGATCGTCCCGGTGGCCCCGGTGGCGGCCCCCGCCAAGATCAGACCGGGAACGAGGACCAGCCAGGTGCTTGATCCGCGCAGAAGCATGAGCAGGCAGGAGCCGACGACGCCGCCCAGCACGATCCCCAGCAGGCTCGCCCTGGCCCCGTGGCGTCGAACCGCTCCCCCGCAGGTGGCGGCCACGATGAGGGCGGCGGCGCTGAAGGGCAGGAAGCACAGTCCGGTCTGGGCCGGGGTGAGTCGGTAGATGTTCTGCGCATACAGGGATAGGAAGGCCATCGGCCCGACGAGAGCCGCCTGGATGATGAAGCCGACCATGACACTGCCGGCGTAGGTGGGCTCGGTGAGAATAGAGACGTCGACCATGGGGCCGACCGATCGTTTCTCGACGACGCAGAAGGCGCCGAACAGCACCGCCGAGCCGGCCAGCAGGGAGACGATCGCGGGCGAGGTCCACCCCCACGTGTTGCCCTGGAGGAGCGCCAGCGTGAGCGCCCCCGTCATGGCGACGCACAGTGCCGTGCCCGGCCAGT
>ERZ772964.273-NODE-273-length-24960-cov-24.9199_pt1 | contig 24960 bp, 22 predicted proteins | sample MGYA00580675_ERZ772964 | MGnify/ENA primary metagenome ERZ772964 (study PRJEB29015, sample SAMEA2737941) | human oral metagenome | biome: human oral; feature: human-associated habitat; material: dental | place: China | collected 2139 ... | reverse complement strand
CCAGGGCGATGCTACGGGCCCACTCGACCGCGTACCCCAGCGCGAAGGCCCACCCCACCACGGGGACGAGCGCGCAGGCGCACAGCGTCAGGACGACCGCGGGCCAGCCCCCGCCCCTGACGAGCAGGGACCAGGCGTCTGAGAGGTACCCCTCCTCGCTCATGTCTCGCTCCCTCCGATGCCCCGGGCGGCCGGCCGCCGCCTCCCGCATGCCTCGCGCCGCCCGTCACGGCTCGGGCAGATGTAGTTCGGGCACGTACGGCGGCGGGCGGCCACCACCCTCAGCAAGCCCAGTATGGTCGAGCGCCCACCCATCCTCGCCCCCCTCGCTCCCGCGCGGGCCGCCGGACGCCCCCATCATAACACCCCCCGCCACGGCCCGGGGCCGCCCGTCAGCGTATCGGGATGCCGTACTCCTGGCCCGACCCCCAGGCGTCGTAGGCGCGAACCCTCTCCTCCGGGTTCGAGCAGACGTAGTTCCAGCCGGCGTGACGGGGCTCGAAGATACCCCACCTGTCGAACCAGTGGAACTCGCAGGTGATGACCAGGGGGATGTTCCCGCCGTTGTCCGACACGAAGTGGTAGCGGACCTGCCCGGCATCGTCGGTGTCCTGGTAGAGGAAGTTGTACGTTATGCCGTACAGCTTCCTGTCGATCTGCATGGCGTCGGAGTTGAGTGCCGCCCCGATGCTCGGGCCCTCCTGGTACACCTTCATCATCTTGACGAAGTAGGGGCCGAACTGCACTGCGGCGGCGACGGCCACGCACAGGAGGGCGACGGCCACCACCCTCAGCGAGCCCATTGTGGTCGAGCCCCTACCCATCCTCGTCCCCCTCGCTCCCGCGCGGGCCGCCGGACGCCCCCGTCACGGCCCGGGCCGCCCGTCAAAGAGATGGCGCCTCGGCCCGTCGTACCCCGGGCTCAACTCCCATGCGTCGTAAGCACGAAGCCACTCCTCCGAGTTCGAGCAGACGTAGTTCCAGCCGGCGGGCCGGTAGTGGAAGAAGCTGAAGTTGTCGACCCAGCGGAACTCGCAGGTGAGCACCAGCGGTACGTTCCCGCCCTCGGTCGACACGAGGTGGTAGCGGACCTGCCCGGCATCGTCGGTGTCCTGGTAGAGGAACTCATACGTCAGGCCGTACTGGCTTTTGTCGTTCTGCACGGCGTAGGAGTCGAGCGCCCCCTGGACGCTCGGGCCGTCGAGGTAGGACCCCATCATCACGCCGAGGTAGACGGCCATCAGCGCGGCGACGACCAAAGAGGGAGTGACCGCCGCCCTCGGAACGCCCCTGCCCGCGTCATCCGCCACCATGCCAACGCACCTCCCCTCGCACTCCCGTGACCCCATCATAGCGCATGTGCGCGCCAGGACGCCATCAGGGGCCGAGCCGCCCCGCGCCCCTCCGGCCCCTGGTGGCCAGGCAGAGCCCCAGCGAGGTCCCCGAGAGGGCGAGCCAGGCGAGGATGAACGTCGCCTGGGACGTGAGGGGGCCGACGAAGAGCGCCCACTCCTCGGGAGACAGGCCGAGGTCCCGCACGGCGCCAATGCCCTGGGCGAGCGCGACGGCGCTCCACGCGGCGTATGCGAGCGTGGCGCCCGACAGGGCCAGGCAGGGCACCACCCTGCCGGGGTCGTCCGAGGCCCTAATCCCACAGACGCCCGTCGACAGGCCGAGCAGGAGGGCGGGCCAGCCCCATCGCAGGGAGAGGGCGCCCCCGACCAGGTGCAGCACCGCGACAACCCTCAGAGCCCTCAGGGCGCCGGCGGGCGCGCCGGGGCCGGGCACGCCGCCGGCGGGTGGACGGCACGAGGCGACCCCTCCACCCACCTGGCCGCCCGCAGGGCGTCCCTGCGGCCAGAGAGTCGGATCTTGGGTCGGGGGAGGCTCGGGGCAGGGGCTAGCACCCCTTAGCTGCCCGTCGCCCAGCGAGGGGGAGGCAGCCCGCCCGTCGCCAGAACCCCATCCCGGGGCGGTTGGCCCCAGGCCCGGCCCTGCCGCCCCCACGCAGGCCACACCGAGCGCCACGGCGACGACCGAGAGGGCGAGCCGGGCCAGGGCGAGCAGCACCGGGAGGGCCGGGAAGGGGGCACCGGGGAGGCTGCCGGCCGGGGCGGACACAAGGGCGAGGTTCTGGCACAGCCTCATCACATGGGCCGCGTGGTACACGAGCAGCGTGCTCGACATTACGAGGTACGGGGCGCCCCTGCGGGGGTCGCACGAGGCGCGGACGCCGCAGACGCCCGTCAGGAGCACGAGCAGAAAGACAAATAGGTCCTGCGGGAGGACGAGGACGCTCCCCGCCACATGCAGCGCCGCGATACCCCTCAGCGCCCACCGCGTGCCGGCAGACCCATTGTCGCTGCAGCCAGGGTAGACCATGGTAACTCCTCTCCAGGCGTGCCAAGGGTGAAAGGGCACGTCACGACCTGAGGTCTGCATACAGAAAGCTGTCTGTCTCATGAACTGACCACATGTACGTCATGAGACCCCCTCCCCAGCCAATCCCGTAGAGCTCAGCCGCAAGAATGGGCTCGGGCCCCACCACCAAAGCCAGCGCTCCGGCCGGGAGCGCCCAGTCGCCCGCGCCATAATCGATGCCCTTATGGTGCCTGACGCACTCATCGGCGGCGACGTATAGCCTGATCTTACCCGAATGGTGCCCAGCAGCGAGACGGGGTCTCCAAAGATGCGGTGCAGGACAAGGCCCCCGGTTCTCGCCCCCCAACCCGACAGCAGCTCCCTTTCGGAGGCATGCTGGTATTGATCGGGAAGACGTGGAGACATCCGCCCGTAGTCCAGCCCCATGCCGTTGAAGTACTCGCAGCTCTTCAGCTTGTCGGCGCGTCCGTCGCGGATGAGCTCGGCAGCCCCCACCTGGGCGAGGTAGCCCCCGAGGGAGTGGCCCGTGACGTAGGCTCTCTTCCCAGCCGCGTAGTACTTCCAAGCCACCCGCAGCGCCATGAGCTTCGCGTGGGGCTCCTCGAGGGTGTAGTTCGCGAAGTAGCCCAGCCCGTCGTTGTTCCACTCGGGAAGCTCGCTCGTCCCCCGGTACGCGAGGACGATGTCGTCCCCGTGCGCGTACACCGTGACGTTGAAGCGCGCGCCGATGGGAGGGGGCACGTCAATGTTCTCGTACTCTGCGACGACCCAGTCCCTGACGTGGTCATCCGACCCGCCGGGCTTAACCGAGGCGCCGTCGAGGAAGTAGTACGTCTCGCCCGACTCTTTAGGAGGGGACCCCACGATCTCCTTGTAGAATCCGGACCTGCGCTTCGCCTCCGTGCCGTCCTCGTACGACAGCGCCGAGAAGATCGCGAGCGTGCGGGAGTCGACCTCCCGCCTCCCCTCGCCCGAGCACGGGTCGCTGAGCTCCATCAGGTAGACGTAGCGGTTGCCGTCGAGGGAGTAGTAGACACAGACCCGCAGCTCGTCCCCGTTCAGGACGCCGTCGCCGTCGTAGTCAGCGCTCAAGGAGAAGTCGATGCCCTTGTAGGGCGTGGCCCCGTTCGCGAGGGTGAGCCTGCCCTCGCGGATCAGGCCCGTGTAGTAGTCGCTGATGCCGTCCTCGTTAGAGTCGGTCGTGTAGTCAACCGTCTCGTCGAAGATGATCCCGGTGTAGCCCGCGATATCGTCCTGGCTGTCCCGGTAGCACTTGCCCCCGGTGTCGAGGGACATGGCCTCGAGCTCCTTGTACTTGGCGTTGCTCACGTCACCTCCCAGCACGAACGTGTAGATGGCGATGCGCCTCTCCCTCGCCATGCCGCCGAGTCGCCCGTAGGAGTACTCGGACGTCCTGTTGTCGTCCCCGTCCGTCAGGAAGAAGACGGCCCTCTCGGACCTGGGCCGTGCTGACAGGTCGGAGGGGCGGCAAGCCCGCCTGGTACACCTTCAGCATCCTGACGAAGTAGGGGCCGAACTGCACTGCGGTAGCGACGGCCACCACCCTCAGCGAGCCCAGTATGGTCGAGCCTCTTACCCATCCTCGTCCCCCTCGCTCCCGCGCGGGCCGCCCGTCAGCGTATCGGGATGCCGTACTCCTGGCCCGACCCCCAGGCGTCGTAGGCGCGAACCCTCTCCTCCGGGTTCGAGCAGACGTAGTTCCAGCCGGCGGGGTAGAACTCGAGGAAGCCCCAGCTGTCGAACCAGCGGAACTCGCAGGTGATGACCAGCGGGATGTTCCCGCCGTTGTCCGACACGAAGTGGTAGCGGACCCGCCCCGCCTCGTCTGTGTCCTCGTAGAGGAAGGTGTACGTTATGCCGTGCAGCTCCCTGTCGTTCCGCACGGCCCGGGAATTGAGTGCCGCCCCGACGCTCGGGCCCTCCTGGTACAACTTCAGCATCCTGACGAAGTAGGGGCCGAACTGCACTGCGGCGGCGACGGCCACGCACAGGCAGGCGACGGCCACCACCCTCAGCGAGCCCATTGTGGTCGAGCCTCTTCCCATCCTCGTCCCCCTCGTCCCCGCGCGTGATAACCCACCCCTAAGGAGACACGGAATGATTCACTTCGCAACCCGTAAGAATGCCCCCCTAACTGGTCCAGGCAGGAATGGCGACCTTCGTCGCCCGACCTCCTGATGCCGTAGCGTCAGGCCCCCTCAAAGGAGTCCTTGTCCACTACGAGATAGATAGAGGCGCGTTGTGGGGCGAAGCGCAGGGTGGTGCCGTCCAGCGTCGACTCCTGCTCCTCCAGAGCCTGTGTCTCCTTGTTGTAGCGGTAGACGGCAGGGGAGAGCGAGGGCCTCTCGGCCAGCGTCGCGGAGAGGTCGAAGGAGGCGGTCGCGTCCTCGGAGTCACCCGGCAGGCTAAGCTCGTAGCCGCAGACGTAGCCCGGTATCTCGTCCAGCTTGATGGCCGTCCCGGTAGCGGGGAGGGCCCACACCTGCCAGACCTCCCGCCCGGGCACGCTCGCCTCGAGCGTGAGGGTAGTCCCGTGCGAAGACCGCGACGCGGACACCCTAAAGCGGTCCTGGGCCGTGAGCGGGTCGGTGCCGTTCTCCACCTCCCAGCCGTCCTCGGCCCCATCGCCGTCCGTGTCGTCCTTGAAGGGATCGGTGCCCAGCTCAAGCTCCCTGCCATCACTCAGGCCGTCGAGGTCGGAGTCGCTGGAGGCAGGGTCAAGGCCGAGCTCGACCTCTTTGGCATTTCCCACGCCGTCGCCGTCACGGTCCTTACCCCCGTCGCCCACGCTACCAGAGTCGGCCCTAAGGGGATCGTACCCGAGCCCCGCGATCTCCAGGTAGTCATTTAAGCCGTCGCCGTCAGTGTCGGCCTTCATGGGGTCCGTCCCGTAGTAGGTCTCGAGGTAGTTGATGAGCCCGTCGCCGTCGCTGTCCCCCCTGTCGATGGAGAGCGCGCCCACCCTGTCCTCCTTGCCGTAGGAGAGGGTGAGGGTGTCCGACGCGGAGGAGCCGTCGTCGAGGGCGCACTCGACGCGAAGCGTGTTGGTCCCCCTCAGGAGGCCGAACTCGGAGACGGACCACTCCCTTGCCACCGGGATCTCGCGGGTGTCTATCACGTTGCCCCTGTCGTCGGAGACCCTCAGGGTGAGGGAGCGCGCCTCGCGGCCCCCGGCGTCCAGGGTGCCAGAGAGGCCCTCGCCCTCGTTCAGGAAGTAGGTGTTGAGGCCCTCGACTGACGTTAGCCTCGACCTGTCGATGGTCACGGAGGCGACCCCGCGCGGTGCAGCCGCAAGAGCGCCCGCAGCGACGAGCAAAGACACGCCACCCGCCAGGCACAACAGGAACGCCCGTGCGGGAACGGCCCTCCTCCTCAGGAAGCCGGCAAACCCCACGAGGACAACCCCTCCAATCGCGAGGGGAGCCACAATAGCGCCTGGGAAGTCGCTCCCCGGCACCGCCAGTGCGAAGACCTCCTCAGCGCGCGCCGCGAGAGGCAAACACAACAGCGCCATAAGAGCCACCAAGAGCGCAACGGCCACCGGCGCCGCCCTTCTCAGATACCGAGCCACCAGGAAACGAGACATGAGCTCCGCCCTCCCAAGGGATTGACCTGCCTGGGTGCCCACACGCCCGCAGGGCCCGGCCGCCGATCCCGCGCGGCCACCCTGCGATGCCTGCCATCCACCTATGCTGTACCCTAGCTGAGATGTCTCTCATAGTCAACTGAAGAAGGCGGGGAACGGCACTCGCGGGACGAGAGCTGCCGTACGGGGGGCTCCGTAGCACGCCCCCGGCGAAGGGGTATACTGTTCAAGTTGGCATATTGGTGACGTCCGCACCCCAGTAAGGCGCACAAGAGATACCCGTACCCATGACCGCCTCCCCGCACACGCGCCCCGCAGCGCAGGACCGGCTTGGCCCAAGGGCGTGCTCGCCCAAGGGCCGCTTTGCGCCGACCCCCTCGGGCCGCATGCACCTGGGCAACGTCTTCTCTGCCCTCATCGCCTGGCTCTCGGCCATCTCTCAGGGTGGCAGCGTGGTTCTCCGCATCGAGGATCTGGACCCAAGGGCACACGACAGGCGAGCAGCCGATCTCATTATGGAGGACCTCGACTGGCTTGGTCTTAGTTGGGACGAAGGACCCTACTACCAGAGCGAGAGAGGCGAGCTCTATCGGGACGCGATTGCGCAACTCAAGTGCGAGGGTCTCACCTACCCCTGCTTCTGTACACGAAGCGAGCTGCATGCCGCATCGGCGCCCCATGCCTCGGACGGCACCTACGTGTACCAGGGGACGTGTCGCGATCTCTCGCCCAAAGAGGTGACCGAAAGGGCTCGGTTGCGCCCTCCGTCGACAAGGCTGCGCGTGCCAGACGCACACGACCCCGCTGGCATCGTCACCTTCGACGACCTCTGTTACGGCCCCCACCAAGAGCTGCTCGCACGTGACTGCGGAGACTTTCTCATAAGGAGGAGTGACGGAGTGATGGCATACCAGCTGGCCGTCGTCGTGGATGATGGCCTCATGGGCATCAGCGAGGTCGTCCGCGGATGTGACCTTCTGGGCTCGACCGCGCGCCAGATATACCTGGCTGGACTTCTGGGCCTCACACCGCCACGCTTCGGGCACGTCCCTCTGCTCATGAGCTCCGACGGCAGGAGGCTCTCGAAACGGGACCACGACCTTGACCTTGGCGCCATACGGGACCGAGGCGTCAGTCCGCGTCGCGTCATAGGGCGCCTGGCAGGCCTGGTGGGCCTGGCCGAGCAAGGGGAGGAGCTTTCGCCAACGGAGCTGCTGCCACGCTTCAGCTGGGGTAAGGTGCGCACGCGAAGGAATAACGCTGTCGTGACCGACGACTTTCTCTTATAACCACAGCTTTCCTCATCATGAGGTATGGGACTCCCTCCCGGGATGCCCAAGCATGCTGCGAGGAAGAGCGCCTGCGCGGGCGGGGACTCTGCAGAGGCCCCGGCCACACCGTCGACGAGGCGCAGCTCGACGCGTGCGTGGACTCCGGCACCGCCAGCGAGGAGTGGTGGAAGAACACGCTCCTCGGCTACGAGGAGATGCCGGGCTACCCGGTCCAGATCACGGGCGAGATGGAGATGGCATGAGTGGGGACACCAGAGGCCGTCGATTGACATGACATATCGCTCCAGGAGAGAGGGGTCGATGCTCTCGGCCTCTCTCCATTTGCACGCCATACATGACCACTCGCTTGAATCACTACGAGTAACGAAGTATAATGAATTACCCGTTGGGTAATCTAGTTTGAAAGCAGGACAAGCTTGGAACTCGTTTACGCATCGAAGAAGGTCGAGGAGCAATGCACTGATCTTAAGGCGGCAAAGAAGCTGTTCGCAGGTAACGGCAAGCTGGCGGTAAGCCTCATCGCTAGGGTTAACGCGCTCGAGCAGGCTGTCGTTCTGAAGGACATCGTAGTCCAGCGGCAATTTCACTTCCACAAGCTGGTTAACAAGAACGGCAAGAACCTCGACGGCCTCTTCGCCATCGATGTCAAGGCGAGGCAAGACCCCTGGAGGATAATCCTGCGCCCGTTCGATGAAGACGACGAGCAGTTTAAGCCGTGCAACATAGACGAGATAGCTGGCATCGTGGAAATCGTCAGGATTGAAGAGGTGAGCAGACATTATGAGTAACTATATCGAGTACAAGGATTCTCTGGCATTCCACCCCGGTTACTACATCGAAGAGATCGTCGAAGAAAGCGGTCTTACCCAGGCGGACTTCGCGAAGAGGCTCGGCACCACCCCCAAAAACCTGAGCCTGCTTATGCGAGGCAGGCAGAGCCTGTCTGTTGACATGGCCATGAAGCTCTCAAGGCTGCTCGGAACCACCGTGCATTACTGGCTCAACCTACAGAATGCGTACGACACCGCTATCGCGCAGATAGCGTCCGAGGAGGAGCTTGAGCGGGAGAAGGATGTCCTCAAGCTGTTGGGATACGACTACTTCCGCGACAACTTTGGTCTTCCTGACCTTCCCAGAAGGCTCGGTGAGCAGGTCGAGCGGGTCAGGACCTTCCTCGATGTCGCTTCCCTCACCGTGCTCACGGACCGAGACATGGCGGTGAGCTTCAGATCGTCCACGGGCACGATGAGCGAAGGTGGTATCGCAAAGGCCAACACCATGGTGCAGATCGCCACCAACAAGGCCGTCGCAACTGTCGCCCCTAAGTTCGATAGGAAGAGGTTCAAGGAGGCCATCGAGTTTGCGCTTACCCAGACGACAAACCACGAAGGCTTCTACCCGCTGATCAGGGAAAGGTTCCTTGAAGCCGGCGTCGTGCTCGTGGTTCTGCCAAACCTGCCGGGCTCCAAGACAAACGGAGCTACGAAGAGAGTTGGCAAGAGCGTGATGATGATGGTCAACGACCGGCGACTCTATGCAGACTCTTTCTGGTTCACGCTGTTGCACGAGGCGGGACATGTCATCTACGGAGACTACGGCATCTCATTCGAGAGCGATGCTGGCGACATCGAGCAGAAGGCGGACGAGTACGCGGAGAACAAGCTGATAGACCCATGGCTCTACCAGGACTTCGTGCGCAGGAGCAAAGGGCGCTTCACCATGCCCTTTATCACTACCTTTGCGGCCAGCATCGATCGCGATCCAGGAATTGTGTTGGGTCGGCTTGAGAACGACGGGTATCTTAAGCATCGCAATGGGATGCAGTCCCTACGGTGCAAGTACCACGTATCCGTGGAGTGACCCTTATCCATCCGCTTCTACCAAGTAGTTAGACACAGCTTCCCTCATCTTAGGTATGTGCCGGGGCAGGGATGGGGAACCTCGCCTCGAGCGGCACACCTAGGGCATCAAACAGCTTCCTGACTGACTCCTCGCGGTCGCGGCACCCTCACCCCCCCGACCCGGAGGTGCGCCTTGACCAGGCGGGCGTCGAGCAGCGCCTCGCCGAGCCGCCCGCGCAGGCGCTCTTCCTCGCGGTATGCTTGGGCGTCCCGGGAGGGAGCCCCATACCTCATGATGAGGGAAGTTGTGTATAACTAAGGTTCAAGCCGATGGCCCGTCCAAAGGCATAGGCACGACCCGGCGCTTACCCGGAAGGTGTGCGCGATGACTGTGCTGCCGAGCGTGAGGCTACTGGGCCAAGCGCACGGCCATCGTAGACGCCCTTGGGATTTTGGGACGCGACAGCAGGTTGCCATTGCGGAGTGGCACATTGTGGGGTATGATGTGCAAGTATCCGTTTGGAGAGCTGACCGAGTGGCTGAAGGTGCTTGCCTGCTAAGCGAGTATAGTCCAAAAGACTATCTGGGGTTCGAATCCCCAGCTCTCCGCCAGACTATGAGTGCGCCTACCCGCAAGATCGCGGGTAGGCGCTTTGCGTTCTATCTGTCTCGCCCGCCTTGGACGCGTGCCCGCACCTTGGCCCGCATCGCTCCGCACGCGCTTGACTCATACCTCGCTCATGGGCAGGGCCATCCAGGCGCCCACCCGCTCCGCACCAGCCTCGCAGGATGGCTACCCACCTCACCAAGAGCCTGGGTGTTGGATGTCATCGACTGGCCGTTGTGCCAGCCGAGTAGATCATCTTTGACTGATGGTAGAGGCTGAACTTCTCAAAGCCACGTCGACGGCCGTCAGCTGCGTGCTCGCTTTTTTGAGGTTCACCAAAGGCCTCACGATAGGTGTCTTCCAGAGAGCGCCTCGTCACGCTCCTTTTCCTGTCCTTTTCGTTCCATCCTCCTTCCATTGAAGGTGTAGGCACGAATGAGCATAGCGATTCCCGGTATGCCACGTCTTCCCACGGTGTCCGTCTAACAGTCACAGGGAACCCAAAAGGAGCCAAGCAAGTATTTTCCAATTCCACTTGACTTAGCCCCCTAGGGATGGCATTCTAGTTCTTGCACGCGGCGTTACCTCAGCTGGATAGAGGGTCTGACTACGAATCAGAACGTCACAGGTTCGAATCCTGTACGCCGCACCACAGACTTTGGCAAGGACCTCGAAAGGGGTCCTTTTGTATCTGCAGCTAATGGCACCGGGACTAGCAGGCAGGCCTGAAGGCAACCTCGTCCTTTGTGTAGGCCGCGTAAACATACGGAATGTTCTCCCGATCAAGCGCGTCCTCAATGTCGACGAGCCTGCCGCCCCCCACCTGAAAGAATTGCCGGAGCACCACCTCGAGGTCTTGGGTGGAGTCCGCATACAGCGCGTGTGCGAGCACCGCAGGCGCAAACTCGCCCTCAATCACGATGCGCCGACCATAGGGAGAGGCGCCAAACATCGCCCTCGTCAGCGGGCCTCGGCTTATCTCCTCGATGCACAGGCGATCGCCCCGACGGACAAGCGCAGCCTCCCTCGACTCCTCTCCATCGTCCTCCCGCCAGATCAAGCACCGTTCCTTCATGCTTCCTCCTATCGTCCAACTAACACTATGCGTAGTATAGAACTTCTGTTTCTATACTACAAGCGAAAATGATCTTTTTTTCTGGAGGCAGTAGCGAGCTTCGCCACGCCACCCTAAGGCAGATCCCCATGCTGGTGGGCCTCCCACAACACGACGGATGACCCAGGAAAGGCGTGGCGATTCGACCGCACTCAACACCGTCTGACCGTCACGCCGCCCTACCAGACAGATCTGTACGTACCGCCGCCAACGTTCAGTCACGCGGACGATACGCGGCACGCTACGGACGACACGACACGACCCGCATGGCCCTATGCCCCATCGGACCGTATGAGCTCCATGCCGCGCATGTAGGGGCGCAGAGCCTCGGGCACCGTGATCGAACCGTCGGCGTTCTGGTAGTTCTCCATGATGGCGGCCATCGTGCGCCCGACCGCCAGGCCGGAGCCGTTGAGCGTGTGCACCAGGCGCGTACCCTTGAATGCCTTGGGGTCCTTGTAGCGGATGTTGGCACGGCGAGCCTGGAAGTCCCAGCAGTTGGAGCAAGACGAGATCTCCTTGTAGGAGTTGTAGCTGGGCAGCCACACCTCGAGGTCAAAGCATTTGGCGGCAGAGAAGCCGAGGTCTCCGGTGCAGAGCGTCACAACGTGGTAGGGCAGGCCCAAGAGCTGCAGGCAACTTTCGGCCTGCGCGACCATGGACTCGAGCTGGTCCATGGAGTTGTCGGGCTTGGCGAACTTGACCATCTCGACCTTGTCGAACTCGTGCACGCGGATGATGCCCCTCGTGTCTCGGCCGGCCGAGCCCGCCTCCTCGCGAAAGCATGGGGTGAACGCCGTATAGAGAAGGGGCAGCACGTCGGCGTCGAGGATCTCGTCGCGGTGGATGTTGGTGAGCATGACCTCGGCCGTCGGGATAAGATACATGCCGCCGCTCACGTGGAAGAGATCCTCGTCAAACTTGGGCAGCTGGCCCGTCCCGAAAAGAGACTCGCGATTCGTGATGACGGGTGGCCACCACTCCTTGAAGCCAGCCTGAGCGTGCTGGTCGATAAAGAAGTTGATAAGCGCGCGCTCCATAAGGGCGCCGACACCGCCAAGCAGGTAGAAGCGGGTACCCGCAAGCTTGACGCCACGGTCGAAGTCGATCATGCCCGTGGCGACACCAAGGTCCCAGTGGGCCTTGGGCGTGAAGTCAAACTCGCGTGGCTCTCCCCAGCGTCGCAGCTCGGGATTGTCAGAGTCGTCCCTGCCGTAGGGAACAGACTCATGTGGGATGTTGGGAATGGCAGAGACCAGATCGAAGAGCTCCCCGTCAAGGCTCGCGCGCCTCTCGTCGAGCTCGGCGATGCGACCCTTGTTGGCGGCGACCTCGGCCTTCGCCCGCTCCGCCTCATCCTTCTTGCCCTCCCGCATCAGCTTGCCGATGAGCTTGGACTTGGCGTTGCGTTCGGCTTGGAGCCTCTCGACCTCGCCGATAGTGGAGCGGCGCGCCTCGTCAAGCTCAAAGAAGCGCTCGCGATCCCAGTGGGCGTTCTGCCTCGACTCGCAGGCCTTGTCCACAACGTCAGGGTTCTCTCTAACAAACTTGATGTCGAGCATCTGAGTCCTCTCGATTGTTGGTTCGTTCACGGAGCTTCCCGTCGCACGCCCCGCACCTGTGTGTACCGCGCCCTACTGTGCGCACCGTGCCCAGTATATACTTGACCGGGTGTGCTTGAGTGGGTCCGCAATGACCCGTAAGGACAACCTTCACCGAAAGGAACTCGATGGACCAGGTAGCGCAATTCTTTGAATGGCTCTTTGGGACAAGATCAGGTGTGCTGGCGCTAGTCGTCGGTGGCATTGTCTTCTTCTTTATCATTTCGTTTATCCTGGAGTTCAGGACCCGCGCCAAGTATAAGGACCAGGGAGCAGAGGAAGAGGAGGACGACTGAGCCGTAGGCAGCCAGCCTATCATCGGGCTCCCTCCGTAGCCGAAATACCTGCCCCGCCCGCTGCGCCGCGCGTGCTTAGTGCCCCAGAATCTGCGGGGTACCTTCGCGACGACGTTTGCCCAGTTGAGCAAAAATCTTAGGTACCCCAGAATCTGCGGGGCACTTTCGCCGTCACGAGACGTCCGGGGCGGGGCACTTTCGCCGTGACGAGACGTCCGGGGGGCCGGGGCGGGACGAACCCCTCACACAACCGCGAGGAGCCCACAAAAAACGCCTCCGGATTAGACCAAGAGGCGTCAGCATGCAGTGGTGCGGGCGAAAGGAGTTGAACCTTCATGAGATTGCTCTCATACGGACCTGAACCGTACGCGTCTGCCAATTCCGCCACGCCCGCGTGACTGCATACTCTACCCCAACTCCTTACACGAAGCAATGGTATTTTTTGGCAACTGGGCCGCGTCTGTGGCAATGGGTGGCAACGGGCCTGTGGCTTACGCCGCCCGCCGCAGCGGGGCCGCTCGTGACGTGGGCCAGCAAGACAACGCCCTTAGGGGCATCGCCCAGCCCAACTGCGGGTGATGCGTGCACAATCATTGGCGATAATCGATAATCATCAGGATTCTGCAGGTGCGCTGGGCAACTTCGCGCTAGAATGTTCATATCGTCACGGCAGACGAGCAACGCGTTTAAACACACACAGGGGGCCGCCGTGGGGGATAGGTTTCACAAACAGGACATTCGTGGCCGCGGCGAGCGTGAGGTGCGCTACCGCCAAAGGAATGGTGAGCGTCGCGAGCGTCGGAGCAGCGCCTCTGCCTCTGATCAGCAGTCATCGCAGGAGTTGCTGCTCAATCGCTACCAGGTCATGGAGACCCGTGGCGCCGATGGGTTCGGAACGGTGCTCGACTGCTGGGACACGCGATTGCAGCGCCGCGTCGCCATAAAGAGCATACCGCTTGCCCCACAGGACCAGATGACGTCGCGGCAGATCATTGGCGAGGCACTCGATGAGGCGCGCGCCTCATCGAAGATAGCGAACCCCAACATCGTGACCATGTATGACTTCCAGTCCGACGAAGACTACGCCTACCTCGTCATGGAGTTCATCGACGGCCTCACGCTCTCGGAGTTCCTCGCGCGTATCGAGGGTGGCACGCTCACGGGCGACGAGTGTGCCCACCTGGTCACGTCCATAGGGAACGCCCTCGCGTTCGCCCACAAGAACCGCGTGCTTCACCTAGACGTGAAACCCTCCAACATCCTCCTCGAGAGGAGCGGGGCTATTAAACTTTGCGACTTTGGCATGGCAACCCTCGCCTCGGCCACGGGCTATGGCGGGGCGCGCGGAGGCACTGTGGGCTACATGCCACCTGAACAGATAAATGGCAGGCTTGTGGACGAACGATGTGATGTCTTCTCACTCGCAGTCGTGTGCTGGCAGGCGCTTACGGGCGAGAACCCCTTTAGTGCCGGAACCGCCGAGAAGTCCCTCGAGAAGATCGAGCGAGGGCCACGCCAGGATATATCGAAGCTGAGCGACGATCTTACTGATGAAGCCGCACAGGCCATCACGCAGGCGATCTCCGCCAATCCGGCGGCACGCCCTCCCTCTGTCGAGGCCTTTGCCAAGACGGTCTCCTCTGGTCTTGGCGATCCCCGAGCGGGCGCCAAGTCCATCAAGTCGCTCCTCGCCCAATCGGTCGACGATAGCGGGGGAAGCTCCAAGGCCCACATAAGGAAGCGGCTTCCCCTCTCATACCGCTATCCCTGGCTCTTGGGCGCACTCATCCGCGTCGCGAGCGCTGCCGCCACAGCCTGGGCCGTCTACCTAACGTCCGCTGCCTACCTCGGGAGGGGGACCCAACGCCAGCTCGTCGCCTGCGCGGTAGCTGCGCTCGCGACGCTTGCGCTGACGCCCGCAGGCTCCATCCTGGCCATTGCGTCTCTTGTCGCGGCGGTGCTCGGTACCTCTGCGGGCGCAGGAGCAGTCGCACTGTGCGTTATCTCGTGCGTGGCACTCGGGGTGTGGTGGCTGTGGGTGGGCAAAGCGGATAAGCTCTCTTCCTGCGCGATCATTCTTCCAGCCTGCACCCTGAACCCACTTCTGGGAGTACCCGTCGCGGCGTTCTCAGAAAGTGCGCTGAAGGCGGCCGTCACGGCACTGGCCTCATGGATGCTCGCCTTTATGGTGGCGACCCTCGCACCCCTGGGGCCCAATGTCGCCCCCGGACTCAGCAGCCTGCCCGCCAAACTGCTTACCCTTCCCACTCTCATCTCCTGCGCGAGCGCGCCCATCGCCGCAGCATGCGGGGCGCTCGTCACCCAACGTTGGCGCAGTGTGAGGTCAGGCATAGTTGGCCAGTTTCTTTGCGCGGTGCTTTTGGCATCTGCTCAGCTTGCGGCCCTGCGGGTGGAGAATGGCGACGTATGGTCTCCCTCTAACTGGGTATACTCATTAGCTGCGTTATTCTTATGTGTGATTCTGTGCTTTATGGTAGTCGTACGTGGCCCTCTGCCCACTGACGGGGAGGTTGAGAAGTTCAATGAATCTGCTTAAGACTTTTGAAAGCCGCATCAGCGACGCCTTCGGCGCGGCGCCGGATGGTTATACCGCTCCGTTTTCCTTCAAGAAGCTCGCAAAGCGTGCCGCACGCGAGATGGAGAACGAAACATATGAGATCGACGGCGTCGACACGGCTCCCGCGCTCTACACGCTTCTGGTCTCCCCAGATGACGACGCGGCCATGAGGCCACTCTACCCGCAGCTGACGAGCGAGATCGCCGCATTTGTCGAGGCGCAGGCACACGCCAAGCGTTACGTGTTCGTCGGCAAGCCGCTCGCCCGCTTTATGGTGGACCCATCGCTCAAGAGCGGGCGCTTTGCCATCTTTGCCGAGAACATCGACGCCGGGGCCCTCAGTCATCTGCGCGAGGAAGAGCGGGCGTTTCTATCTGGGTCGCAAGGCGACATTGCCCCGACCGCACCTGTCGAGAGGCGCAGGCGCCGCGAGCGCATGCCGCAGGCTGTGCCCAGCGTGGATGAGGAGCGATCCGAAGAGGACTCACTCATAGACGATGTGCCCTCCCCCATCGACGCACCCTCTGCCCCTGCGCAGACGTCTTCGACCGATGACTCCTCGGGTCTCGACGTCATCCCCGATCAGGCCGTTGACCAAGCGATACAGGACATCTACGACAACGCGTCCATCGAGCCCCCCGCAGTTGCGAGGGGACGTGCCATCGCAAGGGACGAGCCGATCGTACCGCTCGTGACAGCACCGGACGACTCCTACGTCCGCCCCGTATCCGTTCCCGCGACACAGCGCCGCAACGTCCCCTTGGTCAACCACCAGCGCTCGTCCTCCGCAACGGAGCACAGCGCTGCCACCTGCCTGCTCATTGACCACCAGAGCGGCCGCACCTATAGGGGAACGGCGCCCGCGACCACCATCGGCAGGGAGCGCATCCCCGGCGGGATCGTCTTGCAGGACCCCAATGCGTCGCGCCGCCACGCCAAGCTTAGCTACGACGGACGCAGCTGGCACATCGCGGACCTTGGCTCGACGAACGGCACGCTCGTGAACGACGTGGATGTGGACGTACATACCCTGCACGATGGGGACATTCTGACCATCGGCCTCACCAACCTGGTCTTCCGGGAGAAGGACTCATGATCGACCTGATGCTCTTCGCAGGTAGGATCGTGCTCGTCATCCTCCTCTTTCTCTTCTTGCTCGCCGTCACGCGCACCGGCATCGGCCTCGTGCGCGGGCAGAGGCATGATGCGGCCATCTGGTCCGTCGATGTGGAGAAAGGTTCGCGGGCGCTGCGCGGCCTGCACGTGGACATGCTCGGGCCCGTCATCATCGGCCGCTCCCCCTCGTCTGACATCGTCATCGATGAGGCCTACGTCTCGGCCACCCATGCGCGCTTCACACTCCAAGGACCCGCACTCGTGCTCGAGGACCTCAACTCGACCAACGGCACGCTCGTCAACGGCCACCCCATCACACGGCCCGTCACCCTGCGAGATGGAGACGAGGTGCAGGTCGGTGATGCCATCATGCGTGTGAGTCGCCAATGAGCATGCTAAGCGCACATACGGTCGAGGCCAAGGATCCCGCCTTGACGACACCAGAAGAGCCCGCCACGAGCCCAGGCCATGACGAGGAGCTCAACATCCAGGACCTCTCTGTCCCGGCGCGAGAGGGCTCCGACACCAAGAGCGGAAGCTCCGTCTCGCTCGCCTGGGGCGCCCGCACCGACGTCGGACTGTTACGCGAGCACAACGAGGACTCCTTCCTCGTCAAGCCCCCCCTCTTCGCCGTCTGCGACGGCATGGGAGGGCACGCGGCGGGTGAGGTCGCAAGCTCCATCGCCGTCGAGACCATCTCTGCGCACATGCCCGAGCACGCCGATGACGTCCTGCTCGGCACCGCCGTCGAGACGGCCAATGCCGCCGTCATCGAGGGTGCCGTTCAGGGGGCCGGCAAACCCGGCATGGGATGCACCGCCTCGTGCGCCCTCATCGAGAAGGGTAAGATGGCCATCGCCCACGTGGGCGACTCACGCATCTACCTTTTGCACCAGGGGAGGCTCGTCCGCCTGACCCATGACCACTCCTACGTCGAGGAATTGGTCGACGCGGGCGAGATCACGGCCGACGAGGCGCGCCTGCATCCCTCCCGCTCCGTCATCACGCGCGCCCTCGGCTCCGATCCGGACATGTACGCCGATCACTTTACGCTCGACGTCGTGGCAGACGACAGGATCATCGTGTGCTCGGACGGGCTGTCCTCGATGGTGGAGGACTCCAAGATCGAGGCCATCTCCTGCTCAACGGCCACGCCCCAGGCCGCCGCAGACAAGCTCACATCCGCCGCCCTCGCGGCGGGGGGGCACGACAACGTCACGGTAGTCGTCATCGACATCCTGGATGACGGCACAATGGAGAAGCACGCCCACGCCCGCAAGAGGCGCCTGATCGGGATCGCCATCGCCGCCGTGGCCTTCGTCACGATCCTTCTCGCCTCGATCGCCCTTGTCATCGCCAACTCGTGGTACCTCTCTGACAACAATGGGACCGTCGGCATCTACCAGGGCGTGACCGGTGACGTCTTTGGCATCCCCCTCTCCCGCCTTGCCGAGACCAGCTCCGTGCAGGTCTCCGATCTTCCCAGCTCGATTCAGGACAACCTCAAGAGGGGCCTGGCCCTCGGAAGCGAGGAGGAGGCCCGCAACACGCTGGAGAGCTACCGGGACCAGATCAACGCAGATAAGAGCGATCGTTCCGTCACTGTGTCGCGCACGCTGCTGGGCACCGAGATCTCTCCCGACAACCCGGCGACGCACGATGACTCCCAGAAGGGCTCAGGTGACTAGCCATGGCCGTCTCTCAGCTCAACACCAGACGCAATGCCGAGCTCGGCCTCCTCGTGCTCGCAGCGCTCCCCGTCATCCTGCTCTGGTCCATGTACGTCATGGACATGCAGCTTTCGGTCACGATCAGCTCGCTCTCGGTCCCCATCGGACTCTTTGTGGCGTTCGCGATAGCCCATCTTGCAGTGAGACGCTTTGCCCCAAGCGCCGACCCGGCGCTTTTGCCCATCACCTTCCTGCTCTCGGGCATCGGCATCGCCTTCGTGACGAGGCTCGCGTCCAACCTCGCAAACAGTCAGATCGTCTGGCTCTTCCTGTCGGTGGCAGCCATGATCGCAACCCTCATCGCCGTTCCCAGCATCGAGAAGCTTGCCGAATACAAGTTCACCATCGGACTAGCTGGCATCGTGCTCCTCATTTTGCCCATGCTCATCGGCACGGAGCGCGGTGGCTCCAAGCTCTGGCTTTCCTTTGGCCCCTTCTCGTTCCAACCCGGAGAGATCGCCAAGATCCTCATCGTGCTCTTCCTGGCGGCCTACCTCGCGGAGAACCGCGAGCTTCTCTCCGCCTCGACGCGGCACCTAGGCCCCTTCTCGATCCCTCGCCCCCGCATGCTCGCCCCACTGCTCGTGATGTGGGGCATCTCGCTTCTGGTCGTCATCTTCGAGAAGGACCTGGGAAGCGCCCTGCTGTTCTTCACGTTCTTCGTGATCATGCTCTATGTCTGCACGGGTCGTGTGGGCTACGTGATAGTCTCCATTGGCCTGCTCGCAATCGCCGCCTTCGGCTGCTATCACCAGTTTCTCCACGTGCGGACCCGTGTCGACATATGGATCGACCCCTTTGCGGACGCCTCGGGCAAGGGCTTGCAAATAGTCCAGTCGCTCTTCTCGCTTTCCGACGGTGGCCTGACGGGCTCGGGCATAGGCAAGGGCATGCCGACCCTCATTCCCGTCGTTGAGTCCGACTTCATCTTCTCGGCCATCGGCGAGGAGATGGGCCTGTTTGGAGCCTCGGCGGTCCTGATCTGCTACCTGCTGTTTGCCGTGCGGGGCCTCGCCACGGCCGCGCGAGCCAAGTCGGATATCGCGGCCTTCACGGCAGTGGGCCTTACCTCGGCCATCGTGGTGCAAGCCTTCGTCATAGTCGGCGGCGTCACCAAGGCGCTGCCGCTCACGGGCGTCACGCTCCCCTTCATGAGCCAGGGGGGCAGCTCCCTCCTTGCTAGCTTCATCATCCTAGGACTGCTTCTGAGGACGGGTGATGAGGGCACGGGACGTGGCATCGAGATGCAGATGACCGACGCGCGCTCCTCATCCTCTGCCCTTGGAAGCACGGGAAGCGCAAGCCAGGCGGAGGGCGCCTCGCAAAACCCCCACGTCCGCAGCCGCCGCACCATGCAGACGCCCGAGTCGGGCGTGCTGGGTCGCGTCGCCCTCAGCAAGCGACTCACGGCCCTCGTCAGTGTGTTCTCGCTGATGATCTGCGCCCTCGTCGCCAACCTCGCCTACATCCAGGTCATACAGGCACGCCACTACCAGAGCATGCCAAAAAACAACCACACGATCGCAAAGACCGCACGCATACAGCGGGGCGCCATCATAAGCTCGGATGGCGCGACCCTGGCCGAGTCGCAACGGCAGGCTGACGGCACCTACGTCCGCACCCACCCAAAGGGATCGCTCGCAGCGCACACGGTGGGCTACGTCACGACGAAATACGGCGCCACCGGCATCGAGTCATCCTACAACGACATCCTCACGGGCAGGTCGGACTACACGAGCTGGATGAGCGCCCTCAACTCCATGGCGGGCATCCAGACGTCTGGCTCCTCGGTCGTGCTCACGATCAACGCACAGATGCAGAAGGCTGCCGAGAATGCGCTTGTCGGCAAGGTCGGAAGCGTCGTCGTCCTCAACCCCACGACGGGTGCGGTCCTCGCGAAGGCCTCATCACCAAGCTATGAGTATAATGACGTCCCACAGATCCTCTCGAGCAACGACTCGAGCGGAGAGCTCGTGGACCGCAGCACCCAGGTGCTCTATACGCCAGGTTCCACCTTCAAGACAATCACGCTCGCCGCCGCGCTCGACACGGGCCAGGCAAAGCTCGATGACAGCTATAAGGCGCCCGCGTCCATGGACATCGGGGGGGCGGCCGTCACCAACATAGACAACCAGTCCTGGAGCAAGCTCACGCTCAAAGACGCCCTCGCCAACTCGGCCAACACGGTCTTCGGGCAACTTGGGACCAAGATAGGCGCCCAGACTCTCGTCAACTACGCCAAGGCCTTCGGGTACGGTACAGCCCTCGGGCAGGACTTCTCGACCACCGTCTCTCTGATGCCCGACCCCTCGCAAATGAGCGAATGGGAGACCGCATGGTCCGCCATCGGCCAGCCCGTCGGACAGCACTCGAGCCCTGCGGGCCCCCAGACGACGGCCATGCAAAACGCCGTCACCGCGGCCACGATCGCCAACAACGGCATCGTGATGAACCCCCACATCGTCGACCACCTGCTCTCACCCGAGGGAGTGACGATCTCCACCACCCAGCCGCGCTCGCTCGGACAGGCAATATCTGCCCAGACGGCAGGACAGCTCAAGGAGTCCATGCTTGCCGTCGTGGAGGGCGGCACTGGTACCTCCGCCAGGGTGCGCGGCGTCAAGGTAGCAGGCAAGACCGGCACCGCCGAGGTCAGCTCGACGGTCTCGAACTCGCTCTTCATAGGATTTGCACCCTACGATCAGCCAACACTCGCAATCTCGGTCTGCATCGAGGGCTCAGATGATAACAACGTCCACGGCGAGGGGGCGGAGGTCGCAGGAGAGGTGCTTGCAGCCTGCCTCAATGTGCAAGCCTTAGGTGCGGGAAAATGAACGCGCCAAGGGAAGCGGCGACGTCTTACGATAGCGTTCGGGGGCGGCTCGAGCGCCGCGGGATAGGAGAGACAATGTCAGACAGGGCTCTTGGTGGACGCTATGTCATCCAGGACAAGATCGGCACCGGCGGCATGGCTGTGGTGTATCGTGGCCTCGACCAGGTGCTGGGCCGCACGGTCGCAGTTAAGACGATGCTGCCGCAGTTCGCGGGCGACTCGTCGTTTGCCGCTCGCTTCAAGCAGGAGGCACAGGCTGCGGCAGCCCTGCAGAGTCCCTACATTGTGTCGGTCTACGACTGGGGCCAGGACAATAACACCTACTACATCGTCATGGAGTTCCTGCGCGGCACCGATCTCAAGAGCGGCATACGCAAGCACGGTGCCCTCGACTGCAAGAAGGTCGCGCAGATTGGCTCTCAGATAGCCCAGGCCCTCTCGGTCGCCCACCGACACGACATCATCCATCGCGACATCAAGCCGCAAAACATCATGGTGCAGCCAGATGGCAACATCAAGGTCATGGACTTTGGCATCGCACGCGCCAAGAACAGCCACCTGACCACCGATAACTCCGTCCTAGGAACCGCCCACTACGTCTCGCCCGAGCAGACGCAGGGCAAGGAGCTTGGCCCCACGACCGACATCTACTCGCTTGGCATCGTGATGTACGAGGCCGCAACGGGTTCCGTTCCCTTTGATGGCGATGACGCGATCTCGGTCGCGCTCAAGCAGGTCAACGAGCAGCCCATGCCACCAAGCCAGCGCAACCCCCAAGTTGACGCATCGCTTGAAAGCATCATCCTCAAGTGTATGCAAAAGGACCCTAACGATCGCTTCCAAACGGCCGACGAACTTGCGCACGTGCTCAGGGACTACCTTGCTGGACGTCTTCGGGCAGTCAACAGCGCCACGGCGGGCGAGAACGTGACCTCACCCATTCCCGTCGCCACCACCAGACAGGCCACGGGAACACTTCCCGTGGCAGGCAATGCAACGGATCTGCCGCCCATGATCAGTCCCGCCAGCCGCTCGAAGCCCCAGACGGCAACCGAAAAGGCCCGTCAGGATGCGGAAAGGCAGCGCAAGAGACATCGTCGTAACATGGTGGTGGGAACGCTCCTGGGAGCTATCCTTCTGATTGGCGCCGTCGTGGCGCTTGCGTCTGTGCTTGGCCCCACAAATCAGACCCAGAGCGTACCCAACCTACACAACCTCACGCAAGAGCAGGCACTGCAGCAGATCACTGACTCCAACTACTTCACGAAAGGCACGATCAAGGAGGAGTATAACTCAGCCGTCGAGAAGGGGCTCGTCTCAGACCAGGATCCCGATGCCGGTCTGCAAAAGCCGAGAGGAACCCAGATCAACATCGTGATCTCCAAGGGCAAGGAGCCTGCCGCGACGGTGACGGTACCGGACCTCGCGGGCATGACGCCCTCTGCCGCTGAGTCCGCCCTGCGACAGGTAGGCCTCGTGGGGCAGGCGGGTGACTCCGTCTTCAGCTCGGATGTTGAGGTGGGCGCCGTAGCTGCACAGAACCCCTCTGCCAACGCCACCGCAAAGGCCGGGGACATCGTCACCTATCAGCTTTCTAAGGGCGTCGAGACCGCGACCATACCGAATGTGGCGGGCAAGTCGCAGGCCGATGCAAAGAGCGCCCTCGAGGCTGCTGGCTTCTCGGTGGACGTCAAGAAGTCCGAGAGCGACACTACTGACGTGGGCTATGTCATCTCCCAGTCTAAGACCGGAACGGCAGAGAAGGGGGCGACTATCACGATCACGGTCTCGACGGGACCCTCGAGCCTAAGCGTGCCCAACGTCGTGGGCTCGACGGAGAGCGCTGCAAAGGAGGCCCTCGAGTCAGCGGGCTTCGACGTCGCAGTCGATCGTGCTGCGAGCAGCTCCGTGTCCAAGGGCAAGGTCATCAAGCAATCTCCGACGGGCTCCGCAAAGAGAGGCGCGACGGTCACGATCACGGTCTCGTCGGGTCCCGCATCTAGCTCTGGGAGAAACAACGGCAGCGGCGGCAACACCGGTGGAGGCAACACCGGGGGCGGCAATACCGGAGGTGGCAATACGGGAGGCGGCAACACCGGGGGTGGCAATACTGGCGGGGGCACCGGTGGAGGCAACACCGGAGGTGGCACCGGCGGCAATACCGGTGGGGACAACGATAGCGACGGGTAACGTTGCAGAGCGCGCCTTTTGGTCACGTCGCGACCGGGGACGGCTGCAGAGTGCGCTTCTCCGTGAGGTTTGACGCGCAGAGCGCGCCTTTCCGTGAGGTTTGACGCGCAGAGTGCGCCTTTCCGTGAGGTTTGACGCGCAGAGTGCGCCTTTCCGTGAGGTTTGACGCGCAGAGTGCGCCTTTCCGTGAGGTTTGACGCGCAGAGTGCGCTTTTCCGTGAGGCGACGCCACGTTTGCGCAGGTGAGGAAAAGCGCACTCTACGGAAAAGCGCATTCTGGGACCACACCCTCACGGAAAAGCGCATTCTGTACGTTGGATCTCACGGAAAAGCGCACTTTGGCTCGCTCGCCCAGAGCTCGCCTCACGGAAAAGCGCATCCTACAACCTACCGGCCTCACGGAGAGACGCATTCTGGCCGTTCTGAAGACCCCAGAGCGCGTCTTTTCGTGAGGTCCCACAGCCAGAGTGCGTCTCTCCGTGAGGTGAAGAAAAAACCCAGGGGCAGCAGTGCCTCTGGGCTCTCTATCTTATGGTGACCCCGGGCGGATTCGAACCGTCGACACCAGGTTTAGGAAACCTGTGCTCTATCCCCTGAGCTACGGGGCCGTACGTGAGATATTTTAGCATCACTTGCCAGCTTTTTACGTGTGATATTAGAGGTTCCCATATCGCGGGCGGCCCCCACGGTGACGGCCGCGCGGCGGCTGTGCGTTCCCTCCATGAGGACCTCCCCCTCGACCTAGACGGGATGGCGCGGCGTGGGGACCAGCCCCACGCCCGGGTAGACCACACCGTAGAAGCCCACGCCGTCCGCGTACCTGCGTGGGACCGCCGCCATGGTGAGGAGGCCGGTCGCGCCCTCCGGCACGGCCCCGTCGCCGAACGGGCTCCCCCGGTCGTACGTGAGCCGGATCTCGGCCGAGTCCCAGCTCACGCCGACCGCCCGCGACAGGCGTCCGGGGCCGTGCGACAGCCTCTCGTACGACATCAGGTAGAAGTGGTCCTTAAGGGGGTGCCCCCCGACCATCTCGCGGAGGGGCGCGAAGCCCGCGAGCCCCCACTCCCACGCGGCGAGGGCGAGCTGTCCCGCGGTGTCCACGACCACCGGGTGGCCGGGGGGCACCGAGACGCCGTCCGACGGGAGGCACGGCCAGCTCTCGATGTGCGCGTCGTCGGGCCCGAGGTAGCACGGCCTCCACCAGTAGCCCGCCCCGTCTCGCTCCTCGCCCGGGTAGACGACACCCCCGAGGCCGGGCCCCTCGTAGAGCTGCGGGGCTACGCCCGCGAGACCGGACCCCGCGTGGAGCGAGCGCGGGACGGCGGCCATGTGGAGGCGGGCGGACCTCGCCTTGCCCCAGGCGACGACCTCGCCCCAGGCGGTGTTCCCCTCCTCCGACACGAGGAGGATGTCAACGCCCAACCGCCCCTCCCTGAACATCACGGAGCCGACCGAGCGCTCGGGGTACGGGGGTCCCCCGAGGGGGCGCTCCTCGAGCGCCAGGATGTAGAAGTTGTCCTCGATGGGGTTCCCCTCGACCATCCCGAGGAAGGGGGCGAGGCCGTCGAGCCCCCACTCCCGCTCGGCGTGGGCGAGCTGCTCCGGGGTGTCTATCGCGGCCGTCCGCCCACCCATCGAGCGCCTCTCGTCGGCCATCACCTGCGTGCCGCACTCGCAGTCCCCGACGTGGACCTCGCCGGGCCCGTAGCTGCTCGTCTTTGACCAATCCCAGTCGCCCTCCCCCGGCCGGCTGTACTCCAGCGGGGGAAGGGG
>ERZ772964.271-NODE-271-length-24975-cov-38.901_pt1 | contig 24975 bp, 31 predicted proteins | sample MGYA00580675_ERZ772964 | MGnify/ENA primary metagenome ERZ772964 (study PRJEB29015, sample SAMEA2737941) | human oral metagenome | biome: human oral; feature: human-associated habitat; material: dental | place: China | collected 2139 ... | reverse complement strand
ACCGTATTTCTGACATTTTCAATCGCATGGGTTTCGTGACGGAAGAGTCGCGTGAGATTGACGATCAATTTCATATGTTTGAGAGTCTGAACTTTCCAAAGGGTCACCCGGCGCGCGATGATTATGACACGTTCATGACTGAGGAGACTGACGCGAATGGCGACCGTTTGATTGCGCCGGCGCACACGTCGACTATGCAAAACCGCGTACTGAAAAAATATCATGGTAGTTTGGAAAACGGCGAGGCGATCGCTGCCATCGTGCCCGACCGGGTGTTTCGCAACGAGGATTTGGATGCACGGCACGAGCACACGTTCTATCAAGTCGAGGGTGTATATGTCGCCAAGGGTGTCAACGTTGGCAACCTCATCGCGACGCTGCAGGAGTTTTTGCAGGAATATTACGGCAAGCAATTGGATGTGCGCGTCAACCCATTTTATTTCCCATTCACCGAACCGAGCTTTGAATTTGCGCTGAGCTGTCCGTTCTGTGAGGGCAAAAATCCGGATTGTAAAGTTTGCTCGGGCGAAGGCTGGATCGAACTGCTAGGCTGCGGCATGATTCACCCGAACGTGCTGAAAGCTGCTGACATCAATCCGAGTAAGTACACTGGCTTTGCTTTTGGCTGCGGTATCGACCGCTTGGTGATGATGAAGTACGGCATCGAGGACGTGCGGCATTTTGAGAGCGGCAAGCTGGACTTTTTGGAGCAGTTTTGATTATCAAAGTATATAATAGTAAATGGTAATGAGGAAAAAATATGAGCAATCTTGATGAAGAAATCAGTAAATTGAGAGAGACACATAGAAAAAAGTCCCAGGCAAAAGACAAAGACAAATTGTATGACGATTTGCTGCAAGAGTATAAAAAAGCTAAGGCGCGAATAGTAGAATTAGAACATGAGTTAGAAGAGAGCAAGACAAAGCTTCCATCCAAAGATGAAGTCGAAACTATGAGTAGCATGATAGATCTTATTGGCAAGCTTGATGAGTCAACAATTGAAAAACTGAGTAAGTTTGGTGCTAAATAGTGGATAATTTTTTGAGGTTTTTAGATTCGAACTTCTTTCAGTCAATAGTTGCACTGGTAGTTGGGGTTTTTGTTTTTGTCCAATATAGAATAAATCGACGAGATCATCTGCGCGATGCTGCCTCAATAATAATAATTGAAATACAAACCGCCTCACGTACAATTAAAAGCATTAGAAAGAGGCTAGTTGATAGAGTATTAGACTCAGATGTTTCTGTCATGCCATCAGACAGCTGGAAAGAGAATAGGCAGCTTTTTGCTAAATATCTAGATCGAGATGAATGGGACACGATAGAGGATTTTTATGATAGATCTAGGCTTCTTGATGATGTAGTGAAATACAACAGGCAGATGTTCCGCAACGATGTTGAACAAATTCGGATAAACAAACAGCGAGCTGCTGCTGACTTTGCTATTGATACAGTCAATAATATTGCTACAAATAAGATGAATAAAGAGGATGTTGCCAATATGTTTAGTAGCAAAGTTAGTGTTTACGACACGCTTTATATGAGTAAACAGGGGGAGCTTGCGTATACTCCCAATCAAGTTACTGACGACGCAAAGAAATACATAGACAACATTCCTGATGTTCTTAACTCATCGGCTTATGTAAAATTAAAAAGTATATCTCGTAGAGGTATATCTAGAAAAAACAGAATATAGCAACTCTTGTATCATGTGTTTTCCAGTCTAAGGATTAAAAAGGCAATCGGACTTTTTGGAGCAGTTTTAAAAGCAGTCCTACAGTCCCATACAAATATCTCGATAAGGCCGCGTGACAACTTCTGTCGAGTCAAGGCCGAGTTTGGTTTCAATTTCACTAATCATCGCCAGCGCACCAGTTTCATCATCTGACAAAACCTCAACTTCCACGAACGTCCCAGCGTCTTTAATCTCATCAATAGCTACCGTTGCCTGTGGAAAATCAGAGGACTGGAACGAGCTACGGTATTTGTTGACTTCAATCAGCTGCACCATGCCCAGGTTGGAAAGCAGCTGTTTGGCGATTGCCGCGTTCCCGGGCTGAATTGGCAGGTTTGTCTCGGGCTTAATAATCACATCATTCGCTGTATGTGTCGCAGTCGTCGTCGCAGGCTTATATGTCACCTCAGCAAAACCACCGCGCTGGCGAATCCGCAAGCATTCAACCGTCTTCATGAAATCGACATCAGGACGAGAATAATATGTATCAATTTCGTGGAAATCACTCTGTAGCTTAAAACCAATGTCTTGCAACCGCCCGATTAGTTCTTCAATATTGCTAGTTAGCTGGCGTTTGCGTTCGATTTCTAGTAGTTTTCTGGTCATTTGGTAGTCTTTCGGGTTCTTATCTAGTATTAAAATAATTATATAGCCATCCATCTGCAAATTCCACGCCTCACCGTGTTGTAAAATTCTTTTCTGACTGCCGTACATCTCATAGTACGTGACCGTGTAATTATTCAGTGCTAAAAATCATATATAATTAAACCAGCAAACCAACTCAGAAAGGAATTACTTGCGTGAATATAATCTTTATGCGGCATGGCGAGGCTGTGGATAACGTCAGGGGTGTTTTGTCTTGTAAAGAGATACGATGTTCCGTGCTGACGGAGGCGGGTTTTCGCCAAGTTGCCAAATCGGTAAGTAAGCTGCCACGGGAGATTGATAAGATATACTCATCGCCACTGATTCGTACGCTGCAAACAGCCAAGGAGATTATGAAAGTTTCAGGTGCAGAGGTAATTATTGATAATAGAATCAGAGAAATTGATTGGGGTGAATATGATGGAAAACCTAATAATCCAGAACTTGATGCAGTGCGCGCCAGGCAAGCGGCAGGAGATTTTTTCGTTAGGTTTGGGCAATATGGCGATAATAAATATAGCCTGGAGTTGAGATTATGCGAATTTTTGGACGATGTCCGAAAACGTAACTTTAAAAATAATACCATCGCAATTGTATCCCATGGAACTGTCATTTCGTTTATGAAAAGGATATTGGGACTGCAGTCTTCTCATTTGAAAAAGGGCGGATTTGAGGAGTTTAGTGATATCGATTTCTCCAAACTTGATGAACATAAGGATAAATTAGCGGCGGTTAAAGTGAATCAACGGTAAACGATATGGCGAGAGGGCTTACGGCAGACCGAGTAGTAGAGTATTTGACATAAAGACTATCCTGAAAGACATCTAACCTTCACAGCCTATATAATCTACCACATCCGTATAATACGGGTCGGCGCCCGGGAATTTAGGCAGGGACTTTAATTCCTCCGGTGTTATCCATCGGTAGCCTTTATGCTCCCAGCTTAAAGCGATTTTTGCGTCCGGTTCGGCGAGCTTTGCCTCAAATAATATATGCGTTGTTTGCCGATATTGTTTGGTAAATAGCTTCTTCAATTTATTTGGATTAACGGATAGTCCCGTTTCTTCCTGTATTTCGCGCGCTACTGCTGCTTCTGGTATTTCTTCCGGCTCAACCTCTCCGCCGGGAAAATCAATATGCCCGGGAAACAACGGGTGCGTATTGCTTCTATATAGCACCAAACATAACCCTTCAGAATTCCGCACCAGCGCTTTTGCAACTATCTTAGTCATATTATTACTATACTTTGGCGGCAGGGACTGGGCAAGGGTATGCTAAAATAACCTCATGAAAGCTAGCGACAAATCGATTCATCAAGCCATTGTTGTTCGCGAAGTTATCGATTTATACCGAGATTCTAAAAATAAACGGGAGACCGCCGAGTCTCTTGATGTGCTATGTTTCGCGATGGCGCGGCTGACTGATTGCGATAAAGTTGACTATCCGCCGGTTGATTGGGATGATTTGGCGGCACTGTTTGATATGATAGCTTTTTCTAAAGATAGCGATGATGATAGGCGTGCGGTCGAGAAGGATACGGATGCGATGTATCGGAAAACTTTGCGGGTTATTGAGGCGGCGAAGTTAGATTAACCGCTATTCGCTTGCTAAACACTGTCAATCCCGCTGCAATCGTTAGTCCATGACCGAAAGTTGGTAGTTGCCGATAATTAACGTCTGCGAATTCACTATCATTTGGCTGACTGTCGATTGGCGGCACAACCTGGTCACGCATACCATAGAATGAAGTGACGTGCGCAAGCTTTGCTTGCATAGCGGGCAGGTTATTGGATAATTCATCAATCGCTCGGGCAAGCGTCTCGTTTTTCAGGCGCTGTCGATAAACATACGGCGTGGCAATTGTCGCAATACCTTTAATCTTATCGTTGTTATCCATTGCCAGAGCGTTCAATGCCGCCACGCCGCCTGCACTCGCTCCGATAAGATACACATCCCCCTCCAGATTGCGGATATAATCATGCAAACGGTTTTGCTTCTTATGGTAGTCATTCACTGCATCCTCCCAGCCAAACGCGAAAACATGCGGGCAAAAACCGCGCGCTCGCCAAAAAGGACAAACCAGCCGGTATAGCCATTTACGATCACCCAGACCGGGGATGAGGATAAGGTGAGGTGTGGTGCGCATTGCCATCGTGTGTTTATTATAGAAAAGCTTTGGGTATTGGGCAATGAAGAGCTGATACTTAGTAGTCAACTTACAATTACTATTGCTTGCTATTCTGCTACAATGATGAATACGGAGCGGTATGACGCTTCAGGTAAATATACTAATTACGAAAGGGGTGGGGCACTATGCCTGATGGAGAAACTAACGACGCAAGCATGAAAAGAAAGATCTTTGAAAATGCTATTAGATATATAGACAAGCTCAATCTTAATGAATGCGATAAATCAATTGTTGGTTTTATGGTACTTTGGACTGCGTATAATAGCAATTATAATGCATACTCGAGAGACGATAAAGAATTCAGGAGATTTAAAGAATATTTCAAAAGCATAGCAGAAATATATGTAGTAGATCATAGGAGCGAGATAGTTGACGGGTTTAAGTCTACAAAGACTGGAGGAAGAAAACATGTTAAAAATTTAGATAGAAGGCGTAGTAGGTCAACAGTGACTTTTTATTTCAAAAATAAAAACGGTGAAGAGGAATCTGTAAATCTAAACAAGCTTGCGCGCACGATATACATTATACGATGTAACTTGTTTCATGGAGATAAAGACATTGTAGACAACGAGGGCGACAAAGAACTGATCAAGTGGGCATATGAACTCCTGCTGAACATCGCAAAAGAACATTACAATATATATTAACGCGATTTATGTAGTACATGGTCGGTGAGAGCCCGCCTTGCATTTCACCCCTAATCTATGCTAAAATACCAGGGTTAATATCAAATCACACGAAAGGTGAGTAATGAGTCTGAGTCGAATCGGAAAACTGCCGGTGGTTATTCCGGCCGGTGTGACAATCACGGTTGACTCTGGTGATGTGGTCGTAAAGGGCCCGAAAGGTGAATTGACACAATTCATCACGCCAGCAGTTGAGGTGAAAGTCGAAGACGGACAAGTCACGGTTCATCCGAAGGATGAGTCTAAAACTGCTCGCGCCCAGCACGGTCTGATGCGCGCGCTGATCAATAACATGGTAATCGGCGTAACCAAGGGCTACGAGAAGCGCCTAGAGGTCAATGGTGTCGGTTTCCGCGTTAGCTCCAGCAACAATGAGCTGGAAATGGCGTTAGGGTTTTCACACCCAGTTAAATACAAAGCCCCAGAGGGCATCACTGTTACCAATGAAAAGATGACCATCATCGTCAGCGGTATCAATAAACAGCAAGTCGGCCAAGTCGCTGCGGAAATCCGCGCGCTGAAGAAGCCTGAACCATACAAGGGTAAGGGTATCAAGTACGCTGACGAGCAGATTTTGCGCAAAGCAGGAAAGACAGGTAAGTAATCATGGCAGAAAATAAGAAATTACTCAACCGCGTTCTCCGCAAAAACCGCGTTCGCGCGAAAGTTTCAGGCACTGCAGAGCGCCCACGCCTGACGGTTACCATCAGCAACCTGCACGTCAGTGCTCAGCTGATCGACGACGTCGCTGGCAAGACATTGGCCGCCGCAACCACCGTTGGCACCAAAGCAAAAGGTACGATGAGCGAAAAATGCGCTGCCATCGGTACTGAAATTGCCAAGAAAGCAAAGAAGATTAAAATTAGCGCAGTGGTCTTTGACCGCAATGGTCGCCAGTACGCTGGTCGCCTGAAGGCATTGGCTGATGCTGCGCGCCAAGAAGGATTGGAGTTCTAGTATGGCAGAACAAGCTGCAAATACTACCCCACGCGCAGAAGGCCGTCGGCCTCGCAGTCCGCGTGGTGGTCGCCGCGATGACCGGCGAAACGTGCGCGATGACGCACCAAAAGAGTTTGAAGAATTGGTAATCAACATTGACCGTGTGAGCCGCGTGGTAAAGGGTGGCCGCCGCTTCCGCTTTAAGGCGCTGGTGGTTGTCGGTAACCGTAAGGACAAGGTCGGTGTTGGTGTAGCCAAAGGTGCCGACGTGCAAGCTGCTGTCGCCAAGGCAACCTCAGTTGCTAAGAAGCACTTGATCACCTTGCCACTGAGCGGCGAAACCATTCCACACGACAGCGAAGTTAAGTTCTCAGGCGCCCGCGTACTGATCAAGCCAGCTGCTCCTGGTACTGGTATTATCGCTGGTGGTGTTGTCCGACAAATCATCGGCGTGACCGGTGTTCGCAATCTGCTCACCAAGTCGCTTGGTTCAACCAACAAGGTGAACATCGCCTACGCAACCATTGAAGCATTGAAATCATTGGTTCCGCGCGAAGAATGGCTCAATGCTCAGCCAGTCAAAAAGACTGCTAAAAAGGAGGCTAAGTAATGAAATACAACGATCTCCAAGTTTCAGCAAACAAGAATAAAAAGCGTGTTGGCCGCGGTATCGCTGCTGGCCAGGGTAAAACTGCTGGTCGCGGTACCAAGGGTCAGAACGCCCGCACTGGTAAAAAGCTTCGCGCCATGTTCCAGGGCGGCCAGCGTCCACTGGCTCAGGCTGTGCCAAAGGCTCGCGGTTTCAAGAGCCTGCGTACACCAGCGCAGGTAGTCTATCTCGATCACTTGAACGCCTTTGACGGCAAAACCGTTGACAACGCATTGCTATTCACCGAAGGCTATATCGCCACACCGTTCCACACGGTCAAGGTGATCGCCCGCGGTGAATTGAAAGCCAAGGTTGACTTGAAAGTACAAGCTGCATCCGCTTCAGTCGTCAAAGCGATTGAAAAAGCTGGCGGCTCATTTGAGAAAGTCGCTGTACCCTTACGCCAAAGTATGAAGGACATTGAAGAAGACGAAAAGGCTAGCCAGGAAAAATAATTTTCAGGCAAAACCTAAAGAAAGCGCCCCTTTGTGTATAAGCGGGGGCGCTTTTATAGAGTTATTTTAATTGCTAAAATTTAGCTATATAGATTATAATCAATAGCATGAATAACGACGATAAATCGCAAGCTCCGGATATGCCGCAAGCCGGCTATATTCCGCCGCCGGTTGCTCCGGGGGTGCAGTATACAGGTGCGCCTAATGCTAATAATTATAATCAAAGCCAAACGCCGCCGAATATTCCAACGGTACCGCCCACTCCGCCAGTAGTGCCGCGTCCTCCTGCTAGCAAATCACCTATGATTGCTATAATCTTTGCGTTCATAGTGGGCTTTGCTTTGATTATTGGAGGCATAGTACTTAATCATTTTGATAAAGAAAGTAAAAAGTGCGAGAATGCCGCTCCGTCCGAACATTCTATTTTTAAGCGGAATTTTTGCAAAGAGTCCGATGTATACGATGAAATTAGTAAAGAAGCTGTCTTTAATATTAATATCCCAGACTTTACCTCGTGCGCGCCAAGCGAATCGCTACATCAATCAGACAAAAAATCTTGGTATGATTCGTGGGTTGAGTGTCTAAATAAAACATGGAAGCCGCTATTTGACAATGCCTATCCAAATAAGGATTCGCTTGATTTTCAAGGGACTGTCGTAAAAGTTGTCGATTCTCTTGAAAATAGCGGATCAACTTGTATCAGCGACGGCAATAAAACAAGCGGGGTTGAAATATCCGGTTTCTATTGCCGGAAAGAGGAAACGATATATATTGTCGCCGGTTATACAGGGGATATTGGAAGCGATTTGACGGTTTTATTCCACGAATACGCGCATCATATTGCTATGAGAATGGGATTTCCGATCAATATTGCTTTAATGATCCGTGAAATGTATGAATATCGACCGCAAGACCAGACGGAAAGCCAAGACGCGGTTAAAGAGCGCGAAACTCGCCGTTCTGAGTTGTTTGCTGACACTATGTCGTATGCTATGCTTGCTAATACGCCGTCATTAAAGCAGTATTTGGTAAGACCAACCAAAGGTTTAGAGCCATCGACGCATGGTTCAATTCGGGCGTTACAGCTGGCTTATGAAAGAGGTGCGAAAGCCAGGACGGTGGGCGATTGCAATGCTTGGGGTTGGAGTATTGACGAAGTTGACCAGTAGATAAAATCTGGCAATATCTGGTCAAATAATGTATACTGGAATAGTTAATGAAGTTAGTGGCTAGAGGGGCTAAGAATATATGGATTGGAGAATAATTTTCCGCTCGTTGAAAAACAAAGATATGCAAAAACGGTTGCTGATTGTTACCGGGATTATTGTAGTATACCGGTTGCTGGCGCATATTCCAGTGCCATTGGCTGAGCCAACTCAGCTGCGAAGTGCAATTTCTTCGGTGCTGGGCCAGAGTGATTTGGGTGGTATTTTGAACCTGCTTTCTGGCGGTGCTTTGTCAAGTTTTTCTTTAGTGCTAGTCGGACTTAGTCCGTTTATTACTGCCAGCATTATCATCCAGTTGTTAACTAAAGCCATTCCAAAGCTAGAGGAACTTCATAAAGACGGCGAGTCAGGACGCCGTAAGATTCAACAGTGGACGCGTGTTATTACTGTGCCACTGGCTGTCGTTCAGTCAATCGCTTTTATATTTATTTTGCGCCAGACTGTCCTTCAGGGCGGTACGACGACTTTAGGCGATCCAACTGCTATGGAGTGGATCGTATCGGTGACTGCTATGACTGCCGGCTCAGTATTGCTTATGTGGCTTGGCGAATTGATTACTGAACAAGGAATTGGTAATGGTATTTCTATCGTGATTTTTGCTGGTATTATTAGCCAGATGCCGCAAATGGCTGCAACGATTATTTCTTCTCTAACCGATACCTCCTCTGGCAGTCTGAATTTCTTTAATTGGTTTACGATACCAGTTAATCCGGTGATGTTCTGGACAGTATTAGCAATGGCGATTGCCGGATTGATCGTCCTGTACTTTCTGGTTAAAATTAATGAAGCACAGCGCGTCATTACAATTAATTATGCTAAGCGTGTCCATGGCAACAGCAACTATGGCGACGTCAAGAGCATTCTGCCGGTTAAATTGATTGCTGCCGGCGTTATTCCAGTTATCTTTGCAGTTTCATTCCTTAGTTTGCCGCAGTTTATCGGTCAGGTTATGAAAGCGTCTAATAATCCTAGCTTGCTACCGACTGCCAACAAGCTTATCACTTGGTTTCAAGCGCCTAATGCCGGTTCGTTTACTGGCGCTACTGCCGAAGCTTTCATTTACCCGACGCTATACTTTCTGCTAGTTATCGCGTTTACATATTTTTATACAGGAATTGTCTTTAATGCTAATGAAATTGCTGAGAATTTGCAAAAGCAGGGAGGTTTTATTGAAGGTATACGCCCAGGTGCTCAAACAGAGAAGTATTTGATGCGTACGGTTAATCGCCTGATTTTGTTCGGGTCGATCGTACTGGGTATTGTGGCAATTCTGCCGTTCATCGCTGAGTATTTGACGTATCACTTGACAGGACTGAAGGGGCTGCGGTTGTCAATTGGCGGTACTGGAGTTTTGATCGTTGTGTCGGTTGGCCTAGAGACATTGCGTCAGATTAACTCGCGGGCTTTGATGGTTACATACGACGACTTTGATCCGGACGAGCTGGTCAATGGCCGCGGTAAAACGAAAAAACGGCGGTTGCTGCCGAAGCTGCGTAAAAAATAAATGAATAATCCTCGCTGCTGGGCGGGGATTTTTATCACCGCTTATTGCTAATTCGTGTATTGCTTGGTAAATAGTGAAAATTTTCTCAGTAAACCCCTTGCGGGAAATAGCTTGTTGCTGTATAATTGACAACTGTAACTTATGGCGAGTCAAAAGGAAGTCATCAAAATGATCGGTAAGGTAGTGGAAGCACTGCCTAATACGCAATTTAAGGTGGAACTGGAGAATGGCCATAGTATCATCGCGCACATTTCAGGGCGAATGCGCAAGCACTATATTCGCTTGGTGCCTGGTGATAAGGTTGAAGTTGAGATGACCCCTTACGATCTTACAAAGGGACGAATCAGCTTCCGCCTACGCGACGACCGGCCTCAACAGAGCCGGTAGTCAAATATTAACGTTAATCTCGGGTTTACTCGGGAAGGGAGATTTAAGCACTTTATGAAAGTTCGTGCAAGTGTTAGAAAAATCAGTCCCGATGACGTACTCGTGCGCCGCGTTGGCCGTAAAAAGGGCAAGCGTATCGCCAGACTGCGCGTCATCAACAAGAAAAAACCTAAGAACAAGCAAAGGCAGGGTTAAGCATGGCTCGAATTGCTGGGGTAGTTATCCCAACAGAGAAGCAGGTGCAAATCGCGCTCACCTATATTTATGGGATTGGGCCAAAGCATGCTTCGAGCATCCTTGCGGCGGCTAAGATTGAGCCGACCACTCGGGTGAAAGATCTCACCGAGGCTGAAGAAAACAAGATTCGCGAAATTATCGACAGCGAATACACCGTCGAAGGTGATCTCCAGCGCTTGGTAACTAACAACATTAAGCGCTTGAAGGATATCAACGCCTATCGCGGTCTTCGCCACAAAGCAGGACTGCCGACACGCGGACAGCGGACTCGTACGAATGCACGAACTCGCAAGGGTCGCGCCATCGCCGTGGGCGGTACACAACCAAAAGCAGCAAGTAAGACCTAAAGAAAGGACTAAGAAATGGCAGACGCAAAATCTACCAAGAAGAAGCAGCGCCGATCAGTCCCAGCTGGTCAGCTGCATATTCAAGCAACATTTAACAACACCATTGTTACCTTTTCTGACAAGAAGGGTAACGTGTTGACCGCTTCATCAGCTGGTGCATGTGGTTTCCGTGGTAGCAAAAAAGGCACCGCCTATGCTTCACAGGTTGCCGCTGAAAAAGCTGCTGAAGCTGCGAAAACTCAGTATGGTTTGAAATCAGTTGACGTTTTCGTCAAAGGTGTCGGCTTGGGCCGTGACGCCGCTATTCGTGCGGTTGGCGCTTTCGACATCTCAGTAGAAAGCATTAAGGACGTAACTGGCGTACCTCACGGCGGTGTTCGTCCACGAAAGGCACGGAGGGCATAATTATGGCACGAGATAATTCACCGATTGTCAAGCAAAGCCGCCGCGAAGGTTATGCGCTTCATCCAAAAGCACATAAGGTTTTGGCACGAAAATCTGGCATCCCAGGCCAGCACGCACACGGCCGCCAAAGTAAGCCAAGCCTGTATGCTACGCAGCTGCGCGAAAAGCAAAAAGTTCGCCGCCTGTACGGTTTGGTTGAGAAGCAATTTGCGCGGTTGATGAACGAAGCAACGCGCGCCCAAGAAGGTTTGGCAGGCGAAAACCTGTTGAAACTATTGGAGCGCCGCTTGGATAACGTCGTTTATCGTTCTGGGTTTGCCGTATCGCGCCGCGCTGCCCGCCAGCTGGTTAGCCACGGCCATTTTGAGCTAAACGGCCGCCGCGTCGATATTCCATCGATTCGTGTCAAGGCTGGTGACGTCATCACCGTTCGCCCAAAGAGCACCAAATCTGAGTACTTTACGCACATTGATGATGTGATCAATAATTCAATCCAAGGTCCGCTGAGCTGGCTGAAGAGCGATAGTAAAAAGCTGAAGATTGAAGTGACTGGGTTGCCGAAGCGCGAGGAAGCAGAAGCTGACATCAACGAGCAATTAATTGTTGAGTATTACTCACGATAAAAGAAGGGTTAGGGAAGAATTATGGCAAAAGCAATTTACAATCCAGCACTCGCGAGCGTTGATGATATCTCTGCGACCAGTGCTACTTTTCTAATCGAGCCGCTTCACCCAGGCTACGGTAATACGCTTGGTAATTCGCTAAGGCGCGTCTTACTGTCAAGTGTTCGGGGCGGTGCAATCGTCGCTTTCAGAGTTGAAGGCGCGACTCATGAATTCACTACCGTCGAGGGTGTCAAAGAAGACGTTGTTGATATTACGCTAAATCTGAAGAACGTTCACTTGCGGGTGTTTACTGACGAGCCAGTTGAATTACGCTTGGAGAAATCTGGCGCTGGTGAAGTAACTGCTGCAGATATCCAGACGAACGCTGACGTTGAAATCGTTAACCCAGAGCAAGTAATTGCTACGATTGACGATCCAAACAAGCATTTGGTGATGGACTTGGTGGCGGAAGCGGGCTGCGGCTATCAGACGATTGAAGAGTCAAGCGAGAATCGTTTGCATAGCGACATGATTGCTATCGATGCAATGTATTCGCCAGTGCTGCGCGTCCGCTATAAAGTTGACTCAACCCGCGTTGGTCAAGAAACAAACTTGGACAAATTAGCGATTACCGTTGAAACCAACGGCGCAATTACCCCGCGCGAAGCATTTGAGGAAGCAGCAGCAATCCTGGTTAACCAATACACGGCTTTAGCAGGCAACACCATGGTAACTGGTGCGCCAGCGCTCGGCACAACCAAGGATGATGAAGAGTCAGAGTTGGCTATGCCGATTGAAGAATTAAACCTAAGCGCCCGCACCACGAACGCGCTGATTAACAATGAAATCCGCACGATTCGCGACCTGGTGACTTTGACCGAGCAAGATTTGCGAGAATTGAAAGGCTTTGGTTCAAAGGCGCTGGATGAAGTACGCGACAAGATGGCGGAGTTGGAGTTTTAACTATGCATAGACACGGATATCAAGGGCGCAAGTTCGGCCGTGAGCGTGATCAACGGCGAGCCTTGCTGAGGGGCCTGGCAACCAGCCTGGTCGAGCACGGCAAAATCGAGACCACCTTGCCGAAAGCCAAAGAGCTGAAGCGCCACATTGAAAAAATCATCACCAAGGCGAAGAAGGGCGATCTAGCCAGCCGCCGCCAGGTGATCGCAGCACTCAGCACCCGCGCTGCTGCTTACAAACTGGTTGATGAAATCGCCCCGCAACTGAGCGGCCGCACCAGCGGACACGTTCGCGTTGAACGAACACGTTTGCGTGTTGGCGACGGCGCGCAAATGGCAATCATCGAGTTTGTCGACGACATCAAACCAATGCCAAAGGAGGAGAAATAAGATGAAGACTTATTCACAAAAACCATCTGACGTTTCTCGCCGCTGGGTATTGTTTGACGCGAGTGAGTTACCACTGGGACGTTTGGCAACTGAAATTGCCAAGCACTTGACCGGTAAATACAAGCCAACCTACACACCACACGTTGATGGTGGTGACTACGTCGTGGTTATCAACGCTGCAAACACCGTCGTTACTGGCTACAAGGAAACTGACAAGTACTACTACCGTCACAGCGGTTTCCCGGGCGGCATCAAAGAAACGCAGTTCAAGGAAATGCGTGAACGCCACCCAGAACGAATTATTGAAGAAGCTGTTAAAGGCATGTTGCCAAAGAACAAATTGCAAGCAGAACGCCTCAAGCGTCTGCGCGTATTTGCTGGCAGCGAGCATGCTCACACAGCACAAACCCCAGAGAAAGTTGAGGTAAAGTAATATGGCTACTGATACCTATTTCTACGGCTTGGGACGACGCAAAAGTGCTTCAGCAAGCGTTCGCTTGCTTCCTGGCAAGGGTACCATCACCATCAACGGCAAAGCAGCCGCTGAGTACTTGGATAGCAACAAAACCTTGCTGGCCGAAGTAACCGACCCACTGGCTATCGTCAGCAAGCAAAAGGAATACGATGTTACCATCTTGGTCAAAGGTGGTGGTCTCGCTGGTCAAGTTGACGCTATCAAGCTTGGCATCGCTAAAGCATTGACGGCTGCTCACGCTGATCTGCGCCCAATCTTGAAGAAGGCTGAGCTGCTCAAGCGCGACCCGCGCGAGAAAGAGCGCAAGAAATACGGCCTGCGTTCCGCCCGCAAGCGCGAACAATTCTCCAAGCGTTAAGCTTCCGAATCAAAGAAGCCTGCTTGTAGGAAAATACCTCGTCTGTATGGACGGGGTATTTTGGCGGCTGGCGTGTATTGACGGCAAAGGATGGCTGGAAATGGCGGATAGCGCGCGAATTCAGCAGATGCTTGCGGCGATTGAGCTGGATGTATATGGCATTTAGACTGTACTGTCGCCGGTGCTTAAGAATATCATTAGACAAATCTCATTCCATACTGTTGTCATTATGTAAAATCCATGTTATGATACTCTAGCGAACGAAAGGAAAGAGATATAATATGGAAGGAAATACTCCTGGCAGGGAAAGTGGTGTGCCTGGCGAAGAAGTGGACATAAGGCGGTTTGAAGAATTTTCTATGACACCAGAGAGGCAAAAAGCTGTTGCGACTATAGAAGAAACGTTTGAGCTTTATAAGGAACTTAGTCAGGTCAATCAGGCTATAGACGCATTAGAATCTTTTGACAAGATAGAGCAGCAACTACTTGATGAATTAAAGGAACGTCGAGCCGCTATTATTGACAGACTGATCGAATTAGAAGAGGTCAATAGGAAAGATGTAGAACGTTCGTTTAGAATAGGCAAGCTTGCCATGTTTGGTGTGGCTACTGAAGCGAGAGAACAGGGAGCGGTATTGATTGTTAATAAGGTGCTTTTTGACGGCGACAAATCATCTAGCAATGAATCATCTGGATACCTTGGAGTAATAAAAAGAGAGTTTGGCAGACGGCTGTTGGATGACGAAGAATCCAGCGAATAATCGCAGCTGACTGGACGCTCTGGCTTTGCTGTGGTACAGTACGTGGTGTAAGTGAAGGGGATAAGGTATGGGAAAAGGTGAGTTTGAGAGTCATGCGGGAGAAGCTGTCGGTAGCGGTGAGGAACCTAAGAGTTTTAAGGAATCTATAAGAGCAGTTAAAGGGATTGATGAGTCTATAGCGGCAGCTAAAAAGAGGCTTGTAGCTTTGACTGACCAGCGGGATTCCGTTGTGATGGGTGTTTTACGTAAGGTAGTAGCCGATGCGGAAGATTTAGACCTCAGGCTTAAGACTCTTGAAAAAATAGGTAATGCTGCGGTGAACGCTTCTGTAAGTCAAATTAGAGCAAAATTGGGAAATCCGTCTCACGCTAGCGAGGGATTCTCAAGCGAGGAGGTGTATCATTAGATTGGGAACTGGAATATAATATACAGTATGAAATGGCTTGCAGTTGTCGGTACGCGTGAAGTAAATGACACGATTCGCCGTGACATTGGGCGAGTCTTTGGTCAAAAAATTATTGAAGGCAGCGGAATTGTGTCGGGCGGTGCGACGGGCGTTGATCATGAAGCGGCGCGGCTGGCATATGAGCGTGGTTTGGAGGCGTCGCGATTGCGGATATTTCTGCCAGTAAAATTGGAGCTATATTGCCAAGCATTGTATGATCGTGCGGCCGTCGGCAAATGCCGCCAGGATGATGCGGTCGCGACGGTCGCTCTTTTGCGAGACATCGCCAAACATCGGCCAGGAGTACTGCGCGCTACTACCGAATTTACCGAAGTCAACGCCGAGTCATTTCACGCGCGCAACTGCCAGATCGTTGATTTGGCGGACGAGTTGGTGGCGTTTCGGGTTAATGATAGCCGCGGCACGACATTTACCGTCGACCAAGCCAAAGAAAAAGGCATTCCGGTCAGTGTGTTTGACTATACTGTCGATTAGGATGATATACTAATATATATGAAAGTCAGCCTAAATCTTATCAAACAATTGATTAATTTTGAATTACCTCCCGTAGATGAGTTGGTGGCGCGGGTCAATCAGCAACTTGGTGGCGTCGAAGAAGTGATCGACCTCAAAGCCAAATATGGCGGCGCGCGAATTGTCCGGGTGGTTGAATGTGTCAAACACCCTGACGCTGATCGACTGAGTGTGACCAAGATCGACGATGGCGGTGCGGTGGCGGATGTACCGCGCGATGAGGACGGTCTGGTGCAAGTGGTCTGCGGCGCGCCAAATGTACATGCGGATATGTGGGCGATTTGGTTGCCGCCCCAGAGTACCGTGCCGGCGAGTTTTGATGACGACGAGCCGTTCGTGCTGGACGCGCGACCGCTGCGTGGAGTGCTTAGCCAAGGTATGTTGGCGGCGGCGGACGAGCTGGCGATTGGTACGGATCACGAGGGAATTGTTGAGATTCATGAACACGACGTGCCGGCGGGCGTTGAGCTCACGGCGGGTGCTCGTTTCGCGGAAATGTTTGGGCTGGATGATTACGTGCTGGACATTGAAAATAAGATGTTTACTCACCGGCCGGATTGTTTCGGGCAGCTTGGCGTGGCACGCGAGATTGCTGGGATTTTTCATCAGCAGTTTACTAGTCCTGATTGGTATAAATCAGAGCAGAAGTTTGCTGAGGCCGAAGGTCTAGAATTGACAGTAACGAATGATGCGCCAGAATTAGTGCCGCGGTTCATGGCGGTAGCGTTTCGCGATGTTACCGTGCAGCCAAGCCCATTGTGGCTACAATGTCAGTTGGTGGCGATGGGTGGCAAGCCCATTAACAACATCGTTGATGCGACGAATTACATCATGCTACTAACGGCACAGCCAACGCACGCCTATGATTATGATAAATTACGCGGACATAAACTCGAGGCGCGGATGGCTCGTGACGGCGAGAAAGTTAGTTTGCTGAACGGCAAAGAATATGAACTGACGGCGAATGACATCGTCATTGCCGACGGCGAAGGTGTGATTGGCTTGGCGGGAATCATGGTCGGCAGCAGCACCGAAGTTTCTAGTAAAACGAAAAATATCGTCCTGGAGTGCGCCAATTTTGACATGTACGCGCTGCGCCGCACGGCCATGCGCCACGGCGTGTTTACCGATGCATTGACGCGATTCAACAAGGGCCAGTCGCCGCTCCAAAATGCTGCTGTGCTGAAGCAGCTGATGAGTATGGTCGGCGGAGTGCAGGCGAGCGAAGTGTTTGACAAGCGCAACGATCGCCTGATGGCCATGCAGCGCGATTCGCGAGTTACATTTGGCTCTGCTGGCAAGGAAACCATCTCGATTTTCGATTGGGGCGCAGTGACTGGCGTTTTAGTGTTGGAAAGTACTTTTGTGAATGAACGTTTGGGCACAGAATTTTCGTCGCAAGAAATCTGCCGTATATTAAAGAATGTTGAAATTAAGGCGCATGAGGAACCCGAGCCAAATATGCCTTATCAATTTGAAGTAATCGCGCCATTTTGGCGCACCGACCTTGAACTGCCGGAGGACATTGTCGAAGAAGTTGGCCGGCTGTATGGCTTTGATAAACTACCGCGCCAATTGCCAATGCGCAGTATCAAGCCGGCGCCGAGGAATCCGCGCCGTCAGCTCAAGCAGGCGATTCGCCAAAGTCTGTCGCGCGCCGGTGCAAACGAAGTCTTGACTTATAGTTTCGTCCACGAGCGTGTCCTGAAAAACGCCGAGCAAGACCCGAGCCGCGCCTATCGGCTAAGCAACGCTTTAAGCCCTGATTTGCAGTACTATCGCACCAGCGTGCTGCCGAGTTTGCTGGATAAGGTTCACGCCAACATCAAAGCCGGCCACGACGAATTCATGTTGTTTGAAATCGGCAAAATTCACGATAAAGAGTTGCCGCTTAGTGACGAGGGTCTACCAAGCGAGCAGACGTTTGTTGACGGAGTCTATGCTAATAAAAAGCTGCAGACGGGTGCGCCATTTTATAAGGTCAGGAAGTTGGTAGATAGGCTGTTGGCGGATATTAACGTTGAGGCTGATTTCGTGAAAATAGCGGAGTTGGGCGCGGACGTGCCAGCGCCGTTTGACGGTCAGCGCAGTGCTTGGATTGTAATAAAAAATGGCGAGAAGCTGGGCATTGTCGGCGAATTATCTCAGACAGCGCGGCGTAATTTTAAGCTGCCAGATTACACGGCGGCGTTCTCGCTTGATATTGAAAAATTGCAGGCCAATTTGGCTGAAAATCGAGAGCATAATTACCGGCCGCTCAGCCGCTATCCGTCGACGACGCGGGATATATCGCTGAAGATGCAATCGGCGGTTGATTATGCGTCGGTGTATGCGTGTGCTGAGGAAGTTGCGAAAAAACACCGCGAATTGCAAATTAGTATCACGCCAATTGCTATTTATCAGCCGAAGGACGATGATTCAACAAAAACCGTAACTTTGAGTATTAAATTTACCAGCGCCGAGCGAACTTTGGCGGATAAGGATACTGCGCCGATAATTGAAGAAATAGCAGCCATGGCAGCGGAAGAGTTTGATGCCGCGCAGGTTTAGGCGGGCGATTGTTGTACTTGGTAAAAATTGTTATAATTGGATAGGTAAATAAAGGAGGACTATGGCAACGACGAAAAGCCAAAGGATAGGGATTTGGGTGATTGCTGGCATGATGTTTTTAGGAACGGTTGGCGGATTTATCGCCATGATGGTGCAGCCGGGCAATGACGCCAAAGATCAGGCTGAGCTGAAAAAAGCGCAGGATACGTATACTAAGGCTGTTAATGAACGGCAAAAAAAGGTTAAAGCGCAGGCGGAAGAATTGAGCGGTAAATATTATAGCCAATTCTCAGAATATGCTTCGCGTCCGGCGGAATTCAGCAATGATGAAGCTAAAGAGTTGAAGGTTGAAAACCTCGTGGCTGGCGAAGGCGCGGAAATAAAGAAAGATACTAAATTTGCGGTTTATTATATTGGCTGGAATCCAAAAGGCGAAGTCTTTGATCAGTCGATTGATGGTGAAAAATTGAAAGAACCTTTCTTAGTTGAAGGCTTAGCGAATGCGTCGGTGATTGAAGGCTGGAAAGAGGGCTTGGTCGGTATGAGAATTGGCGGCGTCCGTGAGCTAGCGATTCCGTCAAGCAAGGCCTATGGCGAGAAAGGCCAGGGGGATAAAATTCCAGCAAACACGCCGTTAAAGTTTGTGGTAATGGCAATCGACAAGCCGGCAGAAATTCCTGAGCCAGAAATACCGCCAGCATTGGAGAAATACTATAAGGAGCGATATGGGATTTAAGGAGAGGGACGTAGTGATCGTTGGCGCTGGACCAAGCGCACTCACTGCAGCAATTTACCTATCGCGCGAAGACGTGCCGACGACGCTATACGAACGCGGCGTGGTTGGTGGTATGGCGGCCATCACTGACCAAATCGACAATTATCCAGGGTTTGCCGAGGGTGTGACCGGTATGAAATTGGCGTCCGAGCTGCAACAGCAGGCTGAGCGATTCGGTGCGGAGATCGAGTACGGCGACGTGACGGCCCTGAAGCAAGTTGACGGCGAATTGGAATTGACAGTTGATGGTCAGCCGGTGCGGGCCAAAGCGGTGCTGCTGGCGACCGGCTCAAATCACCGCAAGCTGGGCGTGCCAGGCGAAGATGAATTGTATGGCCGCGGCGTGCATTACTGCGCCACGTGTGACGGTGCATTTTACCGTGACAAGCGCTTAATCGTCGTTGGCGGCGGTAATTCGGCGGTACAGGAGGCGATCTTTTTGACCCGCTACGCCAGCCACATCGACCTGTTGGTACGCAGTAAATTGCGCGCCAGCGATGTCCTGCAAAAAGAGCTGCAAAAGTATGTTGATGAGGGCAAAATAACTGTCCATATCGGTGCGACAACCGACGAAATTATCGTGAAGAACGACAAATTTTACGGCGTCAAATCAACTCAAGACGGTGAGCAAAAAGAATTTACTGCAGATGGATTGTTTGTCTTTATCGGCCTCATTCCGAACACACAGTTCTTGGCTGACTCAGACGTGAAGCTGGATCTCGGCGGACATATCGTTACCGACGAACATTTGCACACTAACATCCCAGGTGTCTTTGCCTCGGGCGATGTACGTTCGGGCGCGACCATGCAAATTGCTTCGGCGGTCGGCGAGGGCGCGGTCGCAGCCTTGCAAATTCGTGAATATTTACAAGAAAAAGCCAGAGAGGAGTAGTATATGGCAGATTTTAACCAAGTATTAACCCCGGGAAATTATCAGGACGGCGAAATCACCGTTGTCGTGGAGATTCCGGCTGAGTCAAATCATAAAATTGAATGGGATCGGAAAGTTGGCGTTATGCGGCTAGATCGGGTTGATCCGGCGATTTTTGCCAAACCGACTAATTATGGTTTCATTCCGCAGACGCTGGATGAGGACGGCGATGAGTTGGATGTGCTGTTGGTAACAGACACGCCGCTGACGACCGGGTTGGTGGTCGAGGCGCGAATCCTTGGCGTGATGAAGTTTGTCGATGACGATGAGGTCGATGATAAGATCATCGCGGTGCCAAGCGACGATCGTCATAATGGCGACGCTATTCAGTCGCTGGAGGATCTGCCGGCACAGTTGATTAAGCAAATTGAATTCCACTTCAATCACTATAAGGATTTGAAAAAGCCAGGTTCGACCATTGTTAAAGAATTTGCCGGCGTTGATGCCGCCAAACAAGTTGTGGCAGCGGCGATTGAGCGCTGGAACGAGCAAGTGTAGCTTATATTATGGTTATGGCAATGTTGCGGTGTACAACGAAGTTGTATTAATTAAGTTTAAATTGCTATGCAGGCGTTGTTGTGTAAGCGGATGATATTTACTATTTTGTGGGAGTTTGGATATGAACAAGGCGTAGCTATGTTCGCAAAGATGAAGAGAAATTAAAATGACGCGAGTATTTGATAAGAAAAATATCATATTGGCAAAGGTTCAAGACGAAGACCTTAACTCATTTCTTATTGATTTTGATATTGATGACAGTGGTGAACCGCATTATCAGTTAGACGAATTTACAAAAGCGATAATTAATACAATACCAGAATATGTCTTTGCTCATTATGAGAATCCGGATATTCCGAATACAGATGCTGTAGATAAATTGCGTGAAGCTGCAAGAAGTATTTACAAAATAAAAGATTTCGATCTTATGCGTCGTTGGTATTTGGATGGTGATAAATCAGCCTATGAGCAGCTAGAAGCTTCTAGTAGTAAGAATCGTGGAGAATTTGGAGAATTAATTTTACATTTGTTATTGCGAGATTTTAAAGCAACTATCCCGTTGGTTTCCAAGGTTTACTTTAAGGATGCGTCAGGGATGCCTGCACATGGATTTGATGCAGTCCATATATCTCCGGATGAAAGGATCTTGTGGCTGGGAGAAAGCAAATTTTATAAAAATAGCAAGAGAGGATTAACAGATTTATTAAAGGATTTGAGCGATCATTTTAAAAGTGAATATTTAGAAGAGCAATTTACTATTATAAAGAAGAATCTAAGCAATAATGGAATACCTCAACGTGATGAATGGATAACTATATTGAATAGCTGCAACCAACTAAAAGATAGAATAGACATGATTTATATACCAATGTTGTGTACCTATCCTAATAATATATATGAAGTCTACTCTAATTTAGAATGTACTGAGGCGACAAGTTATCACGAGACAAATGTTCGGAAATTAAAAGAATATTTTGATTCTAACAACCACCACGCGTTAAAAGATAGGTTGAATATTATACTCTTCTTATTTCCAATAAGAAATAAACAAGAACTTGTCCGTAGGCTTCATGAACGTCTGTGGCATATGCAGAAAATGTGAGATATTAAGTGGTAGATTGTATAAGTAGAATTGATGATGGCCAGGCACTAAGCTACGATGAAAGTTTTGAGATTGCATCGTATTGCTCTAGACTGTTGTCTGGAAGTAGTGAAGAGATTGCGGATGTCCGTAGAATTGCCATACATATATTAAATAGTTGGGAGAATATTCCTGAAGAGACATATCCGATGTGGACGGATATTATGGAAACTATTGGTTTCTACCCTTATATTGAAAAAAATAAGAAGACGATGGCTATTCAATCACTTTCCGATGGGATACGTCAAAAATCACACCTATCTGAATACTTGCCCTTGACATATTTACATAGAGAACAAAAGATGCTTTCTGAGATGCTATTGTCAAAAAAGAACGTTATCGCCAGTGCGCCTACAAGCTTTGGGAAAAGTTTATTAATTGAGGAGATTGTCGCGTCTGGTAAATATAATAATATTGTGATAATCCAACCAACACTTGCATTGTTAGATGAAACGCGACTAAAGTTAAAGAAATATTCTAAAAAGTATAAAATTATAGTTCGCACCACGCAGCCCGCCGCCACAGATAAGGGTAATCTGTTCTTATTGACAGCGGAAAGGGTTATGGAGTATGACCAGCTACCACAAATCGATTTGCTAATAGTTGATGAATTCTATAAGTTAAGCCTTAAGCGCAAGGATGATCGCGCCGATATTCTTAATAATGCTTTTCTTAAGATTATGAATAAGTATAATTCCAAATTTTATTTTCTAGGGCCTAACATTGATGGTATTACTGATGGATTTGCTGAAAAATACGAAGCTATATTCTACAAGACTGATTATTCTCTAGTTGACTGTAATGTGGTTGATATGACACAACATTTAGATATGTCAAAGACAAGGGGTGCTTTAGAAGAGGAGAAAAGTGAGCTACTTTGTAAATTACTTGACGATTTAAGAGACGAACAAACGTTGATTTATTGTTCTACCCCTGCAAGAGCGCGCCGTTTTGCAAAAAAATATTTAGATCATTTGATTTCCAAAGGCGTTGTTGTCGATGCATCCTTGCCTTTAATTGATTGGATTAAGGCTAGCATATCTGAAAAATGGAGCTTGGTGGATGAATTAAAACATGGAATTGCTATACACGATGGCTCCCTTCAGAAGCATATAGGCGCATCAATAATTAAGTATTTTAATGATGGACTTCTGCGTTGTATATTCTGTACCTCAACGATTATTGAGGGTGTAAACACCAGTGCAAAAAATGTAGTTTTGTTTGATGGGAGCAAGGGTGGAGAGGGTATTGATTTTTTTGATTATAGTAATATCAAGGGGCGTTCTGGTAGGCTTATGGAACATTATGTAGGTCGCGTATTTAATTTTGTTAAACCTCCATCTAAAGAATCGGTTTTTATAGATATCCCGTTTTTTGAACAAGATCCAGTATCCGATGAGATACTCATTAATATCCCTAAAGGTGACGTAAAGAATGATTTAAAAAATCGATATAACGAATTGTATGAGATGCCTGCTGGGTTATTGGAAATTATTAAACGCAATGGTGTTTCTGTTCGCGGTCAGATGAACATATATCGTCAACTCGAACAAGATGTTCATACGACTAAGTATGATAATTTCGCTTGGTCGCAAATGCCTAATTGGAATAATATGCTATATATTCTAAGATTATCCGAAAATAATCTGTTTCAAATTGATCATAATGGAATTATGTCTGTAGACCAATTAGTGTTATATCTGAATAAATACCGAAAGAGCAAAGATATTATAGATATTGTCAACCTTATTTATGAAAACAGGAAAGTAAGGGTACGGGCGGAAACAGCATGCAAAAATGCAGGCAAATATTATGACGAAGCCGTGGAACAAGCTTTCCATATCCATCGTCATTGGTTTCTGTTTACTATCCCTAAGATATTTCGTGTAGTTGACAGCTTACAGCGTTACGTTTGTGAGAACTACGGTCGAAGGGCTGGATCGTACAGTTATTTTATTCAGCAACTGGAAAACGATTTTATTCCAGAAAATTTATCTATTCTTATTGAGTATGGCATACCTGCGAGTGCCGTTAGAAGATTAGACTCTAGAGTTCTAAAAGATTTGTCTGAGGATGGAGTAGTGGAATATATCAGGAGATATAAACAACAGATTACATCAGATTGGCTACAATATGAAAGAGACAAGCTGGACGAGCACCTCTAGTCTGTCTTTGTATTGCAAAACATAGGCGCATTATCGATGCCGAAACAACGACGAAACGCCGTCGGTTAATCCGGTCAAATGCCCGAGTACGCCACCACTCCTTGATAGCTGCATACGTAGTTTAGTCTTGGCATGCGGCGTGATGACCATGTCGCGCCAGGCCAGCTTGGGTTTGGCAGATTTGCTGGTTAAGACTTCAACGACGTCGCCGTGCTGCAATTCATAGGTGAACGGCTTCATAACGCCATTGACCTTAAAGCCGCTGGCGTGTGCTGCAATGTCGGAGTGGATGCGATACGCATAGTCCAGTGGAAAAGCGCCACGCGGCAAATCATAGATATCACCCTTTGGAGAATAAACGAAGATGCGATCCTCAAACAACTTCATGCGGAATTTCTCTGAATCAAAGGCTTTCCCTTCGCGCGCTCGGGCCGCCGTTTCCTGTAGGTCACGAATCCACGCTAAATCCGTTGGCAGTGCGGCAATCCGCCCCTGTCGGTAGGCGTCAGACATCTTTTGTTCGTTATAATGAAAGCTCGCCGCCAAACCGCGCTCGGCGTATTCGTGCATGTCTCGAGTGCGGATCTGGAACTCAACAATTTGCCCGGTCGGCGTTTGTATCGTCGTATGCAGGCTTTGATAGCCATTTGGCTTAGGGTTGGCGACATAGTCTTTGATACGCTCGTAAAACGGCTGGTACATCTCATGCAGCACGCCCAATACCAGATAGCCGGTCGCTAAATCATCAACGATGATCCGTAGGGCGATGAGGTCGTAAATCTTATCAATATCACCAACACGGTCGAGCTTCTTGAACAGGCTATACACGCTTTTAACCCGGCCATCCATCTCAAATTGTAGACCCTCGCTCTGCAGGCGCGCCGTAACGTCGCGGCGGACTTTGGCGAGTTTGCGCTGGCTTTTCTTGAGGCGGCTATCCATCAGGCTCTTAGTGCGCTGAAAGTCCTTGGGCATCAAAAACC
>ERZ772964.269-NODE-269-length-25187-cov-10.2766_pt1 | contig 25187 bp, 24 predicted proteins | sample MGYA00580675_ERZ772964 | MGnify/ENA primary metagenome ERZ772964 (study PRJEB29015, sample SAMEA2737941) | human oral metagenome | biome: human oral; feature: human-associated habitat; material: dental | place: China | collected 2139 ... | reverse complement strand
TAGTCTGGTCGAGGCCGGCCGTCGGCTCGTCGAGCACCAGGAGGCGCGCCCCGCCCCGCTCGATGCGCAGCAGGGCCCGGGCCAGGGCGACGCGGCGGCGCTCGCCGGAGCTGAGGCCCTCGCCCTCGTCGGCCACGACGCGGTCGAGGGCCAGCGCCTCCCCTCCGGCGCGGTCGAGGGCGTCGCGCAGCCCGGCGTCGTCGGCCTCCGGGAAGCCGATGCGGACGTTGTCGGCGATCGTCCCGCCCGGCATGGCCGGGTCCTGGGAGACGTAGGCGATGCGGGCCCGCCACTGGTCGGGGTCGATGCTCGCCAGGTCGACACCGCCGACGAGGATGCGACCGGCGGTGGCGGGGCGGAAACCCATGAGGACGCCGAGGGCGGTGGACTTGCCGCCTCCGGAGGGGCCGGCCAGGGCCAGCACCCGGCCCGGATCGATCCGGCAGCTGAGCGGGGCGAGGGCGGGGCGGTCGGAGCCCGGGTAGGTGACCGACAGCCCGTCGAGGACCACGGGCACCCGCCCGGGGTCGGGGGCCGGGGCGGTGCCGCCGATCCGTCCGGCCTCGGCCCGCTCGATGACCTCGAACGCCTTGGCCGCGGCGGCGGTGCCGTCGGCGGAGTCGTGGAAGTGGACGCCGACCTGACGGATCGGCAGGTAGACCTCGGGGGTCAGGATGAGGACGAACAGGGAGGTGCGCAGGTCGAACCGGGCGTCGACGACGCGCATGCCCATCGAGACGGCCACGAGCGCGACCGACAGGGTGCTGATCAGCTCAAGAACGAAGGACGACAGGAAGGCCAGGCGCAGGGTCCGCATCGTCTCGGTGCGGTGGGCGCGCTCGGTGATGCGCAGGCCCTCGAGCTGGGCGCGGGCGCGCCCGAAGACCTGCAGGGTCGGCAGGCCCGCGACGAGATCGGCGAAGTGGTTTGACAGGCGGGCCTGCTGGGCGAAGCGCCGGTCGACCTGCCGCTGGGTGGCGATGCCGATGAGCGCCATGAAGACGGGGATGAGCGGGATCGTGACGGCGATCATGAGCGCCGAGCGCAGGTCCTGGGTGAGGATGGCGACGCCGATGACCAGCGGCACGCTGACGGCCATCATGAGCTGCGGCAGGTACTTCGAGTAGTAGCCGTCGAGGGCGTCCAGGCCCTGGGTGACGAGCGTGATGAGCGTGCCCGAGGGGGTCGAGGCGTCGTCGGGCAGCGCGAGACGGGCCCGCATGACGTCGGTGCGCAGCTGGGACTTCACCGCCGAGCAGGCGCGGTGGGCGACCAGCTGGGACAGCCAGTTCAGGCCGGCGCGGGCGGCGAAGACGGCCAGCAGTCCGGCGGCGACGGGCCCGATGCCGTCCGCGGCGCCGGTGCCGACGACCCGGGCGACGCCGTCGGAGAGGAGGCGCGCCTGGGCCAGGACGAGGAGGGCCGTCGCCACGCCGACGAGGGCGACGGCGACGAGGAAGAACCGCGTCGCCTTGGCGCGCCTGACGAGACGCGGATCGAGCGGACCCGGCATGGCTGGACCTCCCTGGTCATCGTGCGCCGTCGTCGGGGCGACGCCGGCACGGCATTTTTCACAGTACAAGCTGTGAAAATTATGCCGCGGTCGTCACCCCGGGCCCGTGGCGCCAGCGGCCCTCACGCCCAGACCGTGGCCGCGACCTCGTTCGGCTCGCTCTCGTGCTCGGGCAGCTCCCGGCCGCTGATCCGCTTGTGGAAGACCCAGTAGCTCCAGATCTGGTAGACCAGCACGACCGGCACGACGCAGGCCGCGAAGATCGTCATGAGCCGCAGCGTGTGCGGCGAGCTGGACGCGGTGACCATGGTGAGGGGGTCCCCCATGTCCGCCGGGACGAAGCCGAGCGTCCCGTAGATCCGCGTGAAGATCATGACGAACAGGGCGACGATCGTCGCCCCGGTGAGGAGGAAGGCCCAGCCGTTGCGCTCGACGCGCTGGGCCAGGACCGCCACGGCCAGGGCGAGGACCGAGCCGAGGCCGGCGACCCACACGACGACGCCGGCCGCGGTGCCGAGGTAGGGGTTCCGTCCGGCGCCGTGGACGGTGCAGGCGATGACGACGAAGGCCGCCAGGACGGCCACGGTGACGGGGCCGAGGGTCCGCAGCAGCGTCATGGCCCGCTCGCGCACCTCGCCGTAGGTCTTGAGGGCGAGGAAGACGGCGCCGTGGGTGCAGAACAGCAGGACGAAGAGCACGCCGCCGAGCAGGCCGAACGGGTTGAACAGGCTCCAGAAGCCCCCGGTGAACAGGTTCGGGGAGCCGAAGGCCGTCGGGTCGGGGGCGACCGGCAGGCCGCGGACGAAGTTCGCGAAGCCGATCCCGAGCACCAGCGAGACGACGAGGGAGCCGATGCTCGCGCAGGCGTCGAAGGCGTCGCGCCAGCGGTCGTCGGGCATCTTGGCGCGGTACTCGAAGGAGACGCCGCGCGCGATGAGTCCGACGAGGACGAGGAACAGCGGCAGGTAGAGGGCGCTGAACAGCGTCGAGTACCAGCCGGGGAAGGCCGCGAACATGCCGCCGCCGGCGGTCAGCAGCCACACCTCGTTGCCGTCCCAGGTGGGGCCGATGGTGTTGATCATGACGCGGCGGCGCCCGGGATCCCGGCCCAGGACCGGGTAGAGCATGGCGACGCCGAAGTCGAAGCCCTCGAGGAAGAAGAAGCCCGTCCACAGGAGGGCGATCAGGCAGAACCAGACGATCTGCAGGGGGCTCGCGCCGAGCTCGATCTGCAGGGGAACCGCGACGGTCAGCATGGTGGTCGGCATGTCAGTCACCTCAGTACGCGAAGGACATCGGACGGTCGGCTCCGTCCGCGACGGGGTCGACCAGCTCGGGCAGGCCCTCGCGGATCGTCCGGATGAACAGCATGAGCACGACGACCGCCACCGCCGCGTAGACGAGCGTGTAGAGGATCATCGTGAACAGCAGGTCGCCTGCGCCGTTGCCCGGCGAGACGCCCGCCGCGGTGGGCAGGACGCCGTAGACGAGCCACGGCTGGCGGCCCATCTCGGTGAAGATCCAGCCGAAGGAGTTGGCGAACAGCGGCAGGAACGGCAGGCACACCATGACGGCGGTGAAGAACCGCCCGCCCCGGGGGACGCGCCCCGCGCGGGTGAGCCACAGCATGACGACGCCGACGAGGATGGCCAGGCAGCCGAGCCCGATCATGAGGCGGAAGCTGTAGAAGTTCACCATGATGTTCGGCACGGGGTCGACGGGCATGCCCTTGAGCTCGGAGGCGAAGGCGTCCTGCAGCTGGTTGACCTCGCCGTCATCGGTCCGGTAGCCCTCGTCCAGGTACTGCTGGCGCAGGTCCTGGATGCCCTGGACGGTGGCGTTCGGGTCGTGTTGGGCGAGGACCGACAGGACGTAGGGCACCTCGATGCTCAGCGCCTTGTGGTAGGTGGTCTGCTCGCCGTCGCCCTCGGTCGTGATGATGGCGACGACGGAGAACGGCGCCCCGTCCTCGGTCTCGGTGAGGCCCTCCGAGGCGGCCAGCTTCATGGGCTGGTAGCGGGTCTCGAGCTGGGCCTGCAGATCGCCGGAGACGAGGGTGACGAGGCCGGCGAACAGCAGCACCCAGGCGCCCAGCCGTGCGGACCTGCGCCAGGTGGCGGTGTCGGGCTCGACGCCGGCCTCGGCCTGGGCCGCACGGCGCTTGGCCGCCAGCCACCAGCCGCTCACCCCGAGCAGGAGGGCGCCGGCCACCATGAGGGAGGCGCCGAGCTGGTGGGGCAGGGTCGCGAGGAAGAACGGGTTGGTGAGCACGTCGGTGAAGCTCGCCAGTTCGGCGCGTCCGGTGGCCTCGTTGTAGACCGCGCCGACAGGGTTCTGCATCCAGCAGTTGGCGGAGAGGATGAAGGCGGCCGAGGCGGTGGTGCCGATGGCGACCAGGTAGATGCAGGCAAGGTGCAGTCCCCTGGGCAGGCGGTTCCAGCCGAAGATCCACAGGCCGATGAAGGTCGACTCCATGAAGAAGGCGACGAGCGCCTCGAGCGCGAGGGGGGCGCCGAAGATGTCGCCGACGAACCGGGAGAACTCCGACCAGTTCATGCCGAACTGGAACTCCTGCACGATGCCGGTGACGACGCCGGCGGCGAAGTTGATGAGCATGAGTCTGGCGAAGAACTTCACCAGGCGCAGCCACTGGTCGTCCTTCGTGCGCAGCCATGCCGTCTGCATTCCCGCCATGAGCCAGGTGATGCCGATGGTGAGGGGGACGAAGAAGAAGTGGTAGACGGTGGTGATGCCGAACTGCCACCGCGAGAGAACCTCAGCATCCATGGACGCAGGCTAGGGCCCCGCGACACCCTGACGCAAAGCTCCGGAACAGGGCCGTTCGCGTCCGGCTGACGGACTCGCCCCGGATGATCTCGACAGCCGTTTAATCATGGTCCCAGCCATGCAAAAGAATGGGTGACACGCCTTGTGACGAGGATTCCACCGGGGCGGTTCACCGGCCGCGAACGACGGCGGCCCGCACCCCGGGAACCGGCCGCTCCGGGGCGGCAGGTACGGGACCGGGGCACCGCGGGCGACTGCCCGCACCCCCACTCGTCCACGCCTCCGCCCGGATGGTGCGTGCGCGGCGGTCGGACGACCGCCCGCACCCCGTGCCCGCGACCGACTGCGGGGCCGGGACGCCATGAGCCCGGGGCGGCTCAGGGCCGCGGGAGCAGCGGGGCGTCGTCGGGACCGACCAGGCCGACGGGCCAGGGGTAGTCCTCCGCCGGCCCGAGGTCCCGCTCCCACGGCGCCGGGCCGTCGAGCCCGTCGGTGATGCCCATGTAGACGCGGAACAGCTCGGCCGTGGCCCTGGCGTCCCCCAGGGCCGAGTGCGCGTGGTGCAGGCCGACGCCGGTGGCCCGGCAGCAGTCGGCGAGCTTGAACGTGGCCGGGCGGGGGCGCAGCAGGGCGCGCCCCAGGCGCATCGTGCAGGCCCGGGGCATCATCGGCCCCGGGAGCGGGACGCCGGCGCGACGCAGCTCGGCATCGAGGAAGGGCACGTCGAAGGAGGCGTTGTGGGCGACGACGAGACGCCCGCGCAGCTGCTCGACGAGGCGCCCGGCGATCTGCTCCATGGTCGGCGCGCCGGCGACGTCCTGCTCGGTGATGCGGTGCACGGCGGTGGCGCCGACGCTGCGCCCCGGCTGGACGAGCGTGCCCCACTCCCCCTGGCCCCGGCCGCGTCCGTCGAGCAGCACGACGCCGATCTCGACGATCCGGTCCCCCCGGCGTGGTGAGAAACCGGTGGTCTCAAGGTCGAGCACTGCATATCCGGGCATGGAACGATTCTTCCACCGAACCGGAAGCCCCCGTCGCCCCTCGTCATCGCGATTTCGACGCACCGGGGCGATGGCATCGGCCGCCGTCGGGGCCCTTCGCGGCGCGCAGCCGGAGGATGCGAGGAACGGACGACTCCCCCTGAACCGGCCCGTTCTCATAAAATGAGCACGCCACAGGAGAGGATCGATCGTCATGAGTACACCCCAGCAACCAGGATCCGGCGGACCCGGGCAGAACGGGCCCTGGATGGACCAGCCGCCCCAGCCCGCCAACGGATGGCAGCCCGGCGGCGCCCCGCCCCAGGGCCCCGGCGGCCAGAATCCCCAGGGCTGGCAGCAGCCTCAGCCAGGCGGTCAGCCGCCCCAGCACGACGGCCAGCAGCCCCAGTCGCCCTACGGGCAGTCCGCGGCCTTCGCCGCGCAGGGTCCGCAGGGCCCCGCGCAGCCCGGCCCGGGCCAGCCGAACGCCTTCCCCGGCCAGCCCGCCGGCCCCCAGGGTCAGCCCGGCCCCGGCCAGCCGAACGCCTTCCCCGGCCAGCCCGCCGGCCCCCAGGGTCAGCCCGGCCCCGGCCAGCCGAACGCCTTCCCCGGCCAGGGCACCGCCTTCGCCGCCCCCGGCGCCGCATTCCCAGGAGGCCTGCAGACGGGCTCGGCGACGAAGCCGAAGTCCAGGAAACTCGCCATCATCATCGGCAGCATCGTTCTCGCGCTCATCATCGGCACGGTGATCGCCATCGTCCTCGCCGCCGGGGGATCCGACCAGACGAAGGCCAAGAAGACAGTCACCGATTATCTCACCGCCGTCTCCGAGGGCAACGCCAGCAAGGCCAAGGACTACCTGTCGAACAGCCTCGATGACACCTCGCTGCTCACCGACGACGTGCTGAAGGACTCGCTCTCGCGCGCCCCGATCTCCAACATCGTCGTGAGCGACGCGGCCCAGGGGCCCACCAACTACGAGTTCGACGTGCCCGCCACCTACACGATCGGCGACAAGGACGTCTCGACCACCTTCGAAGTCGACTTCTTCTCCAAGAAACCGGTCATCGCCACCAGCTCGTACCTCTCGTTGTCCTCGTTCGACGGCGTCACCGTCACGGTCAACGGCACCGCCCCCAGCAGCACCTCGCCGTACGTCTTCCCCGGCGACTACAAGGTCTCCACCGACCACCAGTACCTGACGATCAACGGCAGCGACATGCAGGCCTACGACCCCGCAGACGGCTACGTGAGCGGTTCGGACCTCGAGCTGGCCGTCTCCGACGCCGGCGTCCAGATGTTCCGCCAGAAGGTCATCTCCGAGGCCCAGGCCTGCCTGGCCTCGACGAAGATCGACCCCGGGTGCGGCGCGAAGCTGGCGGATCTGGACGACGGCTCGCAGATCAAGGAGGACTCGGTGCACCGCACCCAGGACGCCGAGAACGCCGCCAAGCTGCAGTCGGTGACCCCCGAGCCCGGCATCACGACGCCGACCGTCATCAAGGCCGATTACTACGATCTCGGCAAGATGGACATCACCGCCTCCTGCGGCAAGGACGGCAACTGGAGCAACTGCGAGCTGTACGGCTTCGGCTCCGGCTCGGGCATGTACTTCGGCTCCCCGTCCATCGACCTCAACGATCCCGACCTCAAGGTCGTCTGGGGGTGATCGGGCCCTCGTGCACCGTTCCGCGCACGGGGCAGTGCACTGACGCCTGCCCTTCCCCTGCTCCCACCTCACTTTTCTGCTGACACCCGGGACATGTCCGAGGTGAGAACGCAAAGGTGAGGCGGGAACCCGAAGGTGAGGCGAGAGCATAAAAACGAGGCGGGAACGCGCAGGTGGAACGCAAAAGCGGGGCGGGGACGAGGAGGACGCCGCGCGAAGGGCGCAGCGACCATGCTTCGCCTCCCCCGGCCCGCACCCCATGCCCCGGGCTGTGCCCTGACCGACCACGTCGAGTGCGATGGACAAAGCCCCGCACCCCATGCCCTAGGCTGTGCTCCATGACGAACCCCACGAAACCCGACGTCGTCCTGCCCTCCACCGTTCCCACCAGCCTCGTCGTCGAGGACCTCGTCGAGGGCGACGGCGACGAGGCCGCCAACGGCGCGCTCGTCGACGTCCACTACGTGGGGGTCGCATTGAGCACCGGCGCCGAGTTCGACTCGAGTTACGACCGCGGCGACCCGCTGACCTTCCGGCTCGGCGCCGGCCAGGTCATCTCCGGCTGGGACCGCGGTGTGCGCGGCATGCGAGAGGGCGGACGCCGTCAGCTCACCATCCCTCCGCACATGGGTTACGGCGCCCGCGGCATCGACGGCGTGATCAAGCCGGACGAGACCCTCGTGTTCGTCTGCGATCTCGTGGGCGTCCACTGAAGCCCGTTCACAGCGCCGATGAACCGAGTCATGCCATGACCAGGGGCTGCTCCTCGCTGGACCTCCTGCGAACAGGCCCCACCGGGTTGAGGAGGCTGACGAGCAGCGGGCGGGGGAGGGGCCCGGACGAGCGGTACGCCCCGCCGAACGGTCTGCGGAGAGCGCCCGGCGAGCCGGACGACCGACGCACGGCTGCGGAGCCCGGCAGCGGAACGACGGCCGATGCACGAGGACGCCGACGCGAGAACATCGCGTAAGAAAGGCTCGTCCTGATGGCAGCGGGATGACGTCCGTCGCTCGAGGACCCCGACCGTCCGGGGAGACGATCCGAAGAAGAAGCGGTGGGCTCGGCGCATCCGATCTCGCCGAGCCCACCCCGCCGCCCGATCATGGGGAGCCGGGCATGCCCCTGGGCCCGTCCCCACGAGCGGCGCTCCGCGCGGTGCGCGGAGCCGGGTTCCCCGATCCACAGGAGGGAACCTCATCTTGTGGGAGCCGGGCGTCGATCCGAGGCTCCGCGCCCGACCCACTGGCAGTGATGATGACTCGTCAATGCCGGGGCTTCCTTCGAGACTCCGTTGAGTCCTCTGTGAGAACGGGGCCCGTCGGCCCCGGACTCTCAGCGATGACGCAGCTGGGTGACCGTGGCCGTGCCGCCGTCGCCCCGCGATGAGTCCACGCGGGGATGAAAGGAGCGTCGAGGGCCGCGAACCGGTTCCCGGAGTGCTCCGCGGCATCGGGAGGGGGCGTCATGACGGTGGTGACCAGCCGGTGGGCGGGCTCGTCCGGACCGCTCAGGGCATTGACCCAGCCCTCCCCCGCGTCGACGTCGAGGGAGCGGCCCAGCGGAGCGGCCCAGCGGAGCGGCCATCACGGCCCCGAGCGTGATGATGTCGTGCAGGACGAGGGCCTCGGCCAGCGAGCGCACCAACGGCTCGCACGCTCCGATCCCCTTCTCGACCAGCCGGTGCTGCATGATCCGGCAGAGCCCGCCCAGCTGGTGGACGAACTCGTAGTCGTAACGCGTCGACCACGGCTCGGGAAGGGTCCGTCGGATGTGGCTCTTCCCGAGTTCGCCGAGACGGGCCCCTCAGGGCAGTTCGGCGAGGCCCTCCAGGTCCTCGGTGAGGGAGCGATCGCAGGGATCGGCGCCGAGGGCGAAGCAGCGCGCAGCGTCCTCGCCGAGGGCCGCCACGAGCAGCGGTGAGCAGCCCTCCGCCAGGGCGGAGGGGATGTCGTCCCATTCCGGGAGGCCGAGTCGTCCTCCTGCGCCCCGCATGACGGCGTCGAGGGTCTCCGGATCCTCCCAGGCGCGACGGATGGCCTCCTCGTCATCGCTGTCGAGGGGGCCGAGCAGCTCGGGATCGTCCAGCCATGCGGGCCCGGAGCGGGCATTCGGCCGCTCCCACCCCAGCCCCAGGGCCCGCCACACCGCGGGCTGCCTGTCCTCCCGCACCCGGGTGCGCCCCCTGCTCGTGGTTGCGCCGACTCTGCTCGGAGACCCCGGCGCGCCGGGCCATCTCCCGGGTCGACGGACCGGGTTCCCCGCGCCGGGCTCGCATCGCCACGGCGATGTCCGGGTCGTCGGGTTCGTGATGCACGGATTTCATGCTCCTACGGCTCATGCCCATGCTCCTGCGCGGTCCTTCGGATGGTTCGCGTCTCGCCCGAGGGGTCCGACATGCCCGCGGGGCCCACGCCGGCCAAGAGCGCGCCAGCAGACGATGCGGGAGTCCCCGGGGGAGTCACAGGGAACTCCCCCGGCCGCTCGGCCAGCCCCGACGGCCCGGGCCGTCGGGGCCGCCGCGGCCGGCTCAGCGTTGCAGCATCCCAACGGCCTGCTCGCCCGTCCAGCTGTACTCGGTCATCTCGATGACGCGCGAGGGCGCCAGCTCCTCGCCCCAGCCGATGCCGGCGCAGGAGACGGCGACGGCGATGCAGGCGTCCTGGAGCCCGGGCACCAGCCACTCGGGCTCGGCCTGCTCGTTGACCAGCTCGTCGAACTCGTGGTGGTCGCCGGCGATGGCGGCACGGACGGTGAGCATGGCGTAGGCCCGGGCGGCGACCTCGGACTGCTCCTGCGACTCCGTCACCAGACGCTGGCCCAGCACCGTGGCCACGAGGTGGGGCAGCTGCTCGGGGGTCAGGCCGGCGCCCTGCTCGGCGAGCCAGTCCGGCACGAGGACGGGCTCGCCGGAGTCGACGGCGGCGCGCATGCGCCTGCCCAAGTCGGTGAGCATGCTGCAGGCCAGCGTCAGAGCGCCCACGAACTGGCAGACGAAGGTGACGCCGTAGGTGAGCCAGTTGCTCTCGTCCGAATCGCCGATGCCCTCGCCGGCCTCGACGGCCCGCGCGTCGGCCAGCAGCACGTCCCTGTTGAGCCGCCAGGCCTCCTCCCAGGGGATCGTCACGGAGTAGGGCTGGTAATGGATCTCGCCGTTCTCGTCCGGCGCGGGCGCGGGCACGGGTTCGGCGTCCGGGTCGCCCCACCACCGCCCCGTGACCGGGTAGGCGATCTTCTTGTCGTGGCTCATGCTCATGGTCGGGCCCTTCACGTGCGGGAACTCGCGGGGTGCGGATCACCGGCCGCCGGGACGTCCGCAGCGCCGAGACTACCGGGCGGGTCCCGGTCGGGCCTCGGAGGGGCGCCGGCTTGCCCCCGCCGGCGGGCCGGGGGAGGCTGGACCCAGGGCACTCGGACGGCGCCGAGGAGGGCGGTCATGGACGAACGGATCATCACCATCGCGGATCATGCGCGCAGCAGCGAGGAGGCGGCGGTCAAGACCGTCCTCCACAGCACCGACACGAGCAGCACCTCGGTGTGGGTCGTCCGGCCCGGTCAGCAGGTGCGGCTGCACAGGCACCACCACGCCGGCGACGTGTGGGTCTGTCTGGCCGGCACCGGTCTCTACCATCCCGGGCCCGGCGTCGACGTGCCGCTGCGCGCCGGCCAGGTGGCCGTGGCCCCGAAGGAGGCCTGCCACGGGCTGACCAACACCGGCGACGAGGACGTCGTCTTCGTCAGCGTCTGCCCCGAGACGAGCGACTACGAGCCGATCGACTGATCGCCGCCGCCGGCCAGCGGCAGGGCGACGGCGAGGACCAGCTCGTCGTCCTCGAGGGAGGCCTCGACGGTGCCGTCCATCCGCGCCACCAGCTCGGCGACGATCGACAGGCCCAGCCCGGCGTGCGGGCCGCGCCTGGCCGGATCGGTGCGGTAGGAGCGCTCGAAGAGCCGCGCCAGCTCACGCGCGTGCACCTCGGGGGCCCGGTTGGCCACGACCAGCACCGCCAGCCCGCGATCGGCGGACAGTTCGACGCGCAGCCCGCCGTCGCCGTGCACGAGCCCGTTGGAGACGAGGTTCGTCACGACGCGGGTCAGCGCCGTCCGGTCGGCCATCACCATCACCGAGCGCGGCGGAAGGCTCACCCGCGGCGCGACGCCGCGCACGGAGAGGTGCGCCCGGTGGCCCAGCAGGGTCTGCGAGACGAGCGCCGTGGCATCGACCCGTTCGATGGTCAACTCGTGGTCGTCCGAGTCCAGCACGCTCAGCTCGAAGAACTCGTCGACCAGCCTCGACAGGTCGTCCACCCTGGCCAGAACCGTGTTCATGCGCTCCGGGGAGGCCTGCGGCCCGTCGCGCTCGAGGAGCTGCAGATAGCCCTTGACGGCGATCATCGGCGTCCTGAGGTCGTGGGAGATGTTGGCCATCTCCTGGCGCAGGCGCTGCTCGCGGCGCCGGGCGTCGGCCAGAGCCGACTGCTGGGCCTGCCTGGTGAGGTCGATCTGCGCGGCGAGGGCCTCCAAGGCGTCCCCGCTGGCGTCGACGACGAGGGGCTCGCGCGAGTCCGACTCCCTGCGCGCCTCCACCTGGTCGCCGAGGCGGCGGATCCGTGCCCGCTGCCGCCGGAGCCGCCATCCGAGCACGACCGTGACGGCCGCCAGCGCGGCCGTCACGGTCCATCCGAGCATGCCCCGATCCTGTCAGCTCAGCTCGCGCCGGCGCAGCAGCGCCGCGCAGCCCGCCAGGCAGGCGGGAACCGCCACCGCGACGAGGAGCCACGCATGCGCGAGGATCTCCGGTTCGGCCCAGGCGCGGGAGATGGAGAAGACGAAGTGCATGGGGTTGAGCTGCTGCACCGTGCCGATCCAGTGGTGATCCGCGTGCGACAGCGCGCTGAGGATGACGTCCGCGACCATGAGGGCGATGACCACGGCCAGGGAGGCGATGCGGCTCCCCGTGAGCACCGTGACGAGCGCCGCGACGAGCATGACCGTCAGGTAGAGGCAGAACTCGGTGCCGACGAAGCCGAGCCAGGTGCGGACCTGGGCCGCGGTGACCGACTGGTCGTAGTGGGCCAGGGTGAGGAGAAGGCTCACGACGTTGTGCACGAGCCACAGGACGGCCGTGAGGACGGTGACGATGAGCACCTTCGAGAGGAAGAGCCTCTCCTGGGACTGGCCGCCGGCGACCGCCAGCTTCGTGATGCCGTCGCGGTCATCGGCGGAGACGACCATCACCATGGTGAGCACCATGCCGAGGATCGCGAAGAGCCCGAAGCAGGAGGCCGTGTAGAGGAGCTCCCAGAAGGCGGGGTGCGCGGGATCGGTGAAGCCGAAGCCGTAGAAGCCGTCGATGAGGGCCACGCCGTCCTTGTGACCGATGACGCCGCCGAACGCGAAGGTGCTCCCGCCGTGCATCATGAGTGCGAAGAGCGCCAGCAGGAGGACGAAGCAGGCGGCCGCGATCCGGGCGAAGCGCGAACGGACGAAGCGGTAGGAGTCGGCGCGGACGATGTTGACGAACATCTCAGGCCCCCTTCACGAGCTCGGTGTAGTAGTTCTCGAGGCTCATGGAGCGCGCCTCGAGCGCGCCGACCGCGACGCCGGCGTCGACCAGCGCCGCGTTGAGGGCGGCCGCGTCCTCGAGGCGCTCGGCCAGGACGATCCCGCCGTCGCCGATCGTGTAGCGGCGCACGCCGAAGGACTCCTCGAGGACGGTGGCGGCCCGGGCCGGATCGTCGACGCCGATGCGCAGGCTCCGCTCGCAGCGGGCGTGCAGCTCGTCGGCGCTGATCTGCTGGACGAGCCGTCCGTGGTGGATGAACCCGTAGTGGCTGGCGAACAGGTCGAGTTCGGCCAGCAGGTGGGAGGAGACGAGGACGGTCGTGCCCTGCTCGCGGGCCCGCCGGACGAGTTCGTGGCGGATCGCGATCATCCACGTGGGGTCGAGGCCGTTGACCGGCTCATCGAGGACGAGCAGTTCCGGGTCGCCCAGGAAGGCGCTGGCCAGGGCGAGGCGCTGGCGCATGCCGAGCGAGAAGGAGCGCACCTTCTTCCCGCCCTCGTCGGCGAGCCCGACGATCTCGAGGGCCTCGTCGGTCCAGTGGCGCCCGGCGAGGCCCCGCTGGACGCGCAGCGCCTCGACGTGCTGCCTGGCGGTGAGGTCGAGGCAGAGCGCCGGGACGTCGATGAGGGCGCCCGCGCGGCGGCGCTGCCTGTTCAGGCCCGTGGTCCGCCCGAACAGCGAGAGCTCGCCGGCGCTGGGGCGCGCCAGGCCGGTGAGCAGCCGGATGAGCGTCGTCTTGCCGGCGCCGTTCTGACCCACGAGGCCGTAGATCTGCCCGGTCCCCACCTCGATCGACACGTCGTCGAGCGCCTTGAGGCGCCCGTAGACCTTGCCCAGCCCCTGCGTTCGGATGACGGTCTCCATCACTGCTCCTGATCCGGGGTTCGCCCCGCGCGTCCGCCCCTGCGGCGATGCCATGATCCTGTCGGGTCGACCTCAAGAGAATGTGAAGCCGGCCCTCAAGACTTCGTCAAGGATCGGGGGCGCGGCCCCGGCGCTCCCGGGGGAGCCGGGCATGCCGCTGAGGACGGGGGTGGGTGAAGGACGGCACCGGCGTTCCCGACAGGACGGACGACAGCGGCCCGTCCCCACGCGGCCGGGCCCGGGGCGGGCCGCTCAGGCCGGTCGCAGCGTGTAGCCGATCCCCCAGACCGTCCGTATCGGGTCGGCGCCGCAGGCCTCGCGGATCTTGCGCCGCAAGTTCGACACGTGCGTGTTGACGGTCCGCTCGTCGTAGCCGACCGACTCGCCCCAGACCTCGGCGTACAGCTGCGGTTTGGAGAAGACCAGGCGCGGGGCCCTCATGAGCACGGTGAGCAGGCCGAACTCGGTGCTCGTCAGGGCCAGTTCGCGCCCGCCCGCGGCGGCGCGGTGCTCCGTCTCGTCGAGCACGAGGCCGGCGGTCTCGTGGACGGTCCTGGCGGCGCAGGCCCCGCCCGCCCTGCGCAGCGCGGCCTCGGCCCGGGCGACCACCTCGTCGACGTCGAAGGGCTTCGTGACGTAGTCGTCGGCCCCCATGCGCAGCAGGTCGACCTTGCTGCGGGTGGTCTCGCGGGCGGAGACGACGATGACCGGCACCTGGGAGGAGGCGCGGATCGACGCCAGCACCTCGTCGCCGCTCTTGAAGGGCAGCATGAGGTCGAGCAGCACCAGGTCGGGTCGGGCGGTGCGGGCCAGCCGGATGCCGTCGGGGCCGGTGAGGGCGGACACGACGCGATAGCCCTGCTCGGCGAAGATCTCGCCGAGCAGGCGACCGGCCTGTCTGTCGTCCTCGACGATCAGCACCACGGGGTTCGCGCTCACAGGGTCATTGTCCCAGCCCTTCCCGGACGGCGGGCGGCGCGGGGCGGACTGGTCGCGGGTGTCGACCGGGCCCCGGGGCGGGGCTCAGCGCACCGGCCGGAAGCCGCGCAGCCGCAGGCTGTTCGTCACGACGAAGACCGAGCTGAAGGCCATGGCGGCCCCGGCGATCATCGGGTTGAGCAGGCCGAACGCGGCGATCGGGATCGCGCAGACGTTGTAGAAGAAGGCCCAGAAGAGGTTGCCCCGGATGATGCGCAGCGTGGCGCGCGACAGGGCGATGGCATCGACGGCGAGCATGAGGTCGTGGCGCATGAGCGTGAGGTCGCCGGCGGCGATGGCCGCGTCGGTGCCGGTGCCCATGGCGATGCCGAGATCGGCGGCGGCCAGGGCGGCGGCGTCGTTCACCCCGTCGCCGATCATCGCGACCCGGTGGCCCTCCGCGCGCAGCCCGTCGACGACCGCCAGCTTCTCCTCGGGCAGCACCTGGGCGTGCACCTCGTCGATGCCCACCAAGGCGGCCACGTGGCGCGCGGCGCGCTCGTTGTCGCCGGTGAGCATGACCGTGCGCAGGCCCAGCGCGTGGAGGCGCCCGACGGCCCGGGCGGAGTTGTCGGCGAGCTCGTCCGAGACGGTGAGGACGCCGCGCACGGCGCCGTCCCACGCCACGAGGACGACCGTCGCGCCCCGGTCCGAGGCGGCCACGGCCGCGGCGGTGAGGACGCCGGGGACCTCGAGACCCTCGTCGGACATGAGGGCGGCGCTGCCGACGAGGGCGTCCGCCCCGTCGAGGACGGCCCGCACACCGCGCCCGGGGACGACCCGGAAGTCGCCCGCCGCGGGCGCAGGGCCCCGTCCAGCGGCCCGGGCGACGACGGCCCGGGCGATCGGGTGCTCCGAGCCCGCCTCGAGGGCGGCCGCGGCGACGAGCACGCGGTCCTCGTCCTCGCCGGGCGCCGCGGTGATCCGCTGGACGCTCATCTCGCCCCTGGTGAGGGTACCGGTCTTGTCCATGACGACCGTGTCGATCGCCCTGGCCCGCTCCAGCGCCTCGGGGCCCCGGATGACGACGCCGAGCTGGGCGCCGCGCCCCGTGCCGGCGAGCAGGGCCGTCGGGGTGGCCAGGCCGAGGGCGCAGGGGCAGCTGATGATGAGCACCGAGACGCCGGCGGTGATGGCGAAGCCGACGCCCGCGCCGGCGACGAGCCAGGCGCAGAAGGCGAGGAGGGCCAGCACGATGACGACGGGCACGAAGACCGAGGCGATCCGGTCGGCCAGGCGCTGGGCGTTGGACTTGCCCGTCTGCGCCTGCTCGACGAGGTGGGCGATCTGCGACAGCTGCGTGTCGGCGCCCACGGCCGTGGCCCGCACGACGAGGCGGCCGTTCGTGTTGAGCGTGGCGCCGACGACGCGGTCGCCGGGGCCGACGTCGACCGGCACCGACTCGCCGGTGATGACGTGGGCATCGATGGCCGAGGCGCCCTCGACGACCTCGCCGTCGGAGGCGATCTTCTCGCCGGGACGGACGACGAAGCACTGACCCACCCGCAGGGCCTCGATGGGCCGGGTGGTCTCGGTGCCGTCGTCGTCCAGGACGTGGACGGCCCTGGCGCCCATCGTGAGCAGCTCGCGCAGGGCCGAGCCGGCCTCGGAGCGCGAGCGGGCCTCGATCCAGCGGCCCAGCAGGATGAAGGTGATGGTGCCGCAGGCGGCCTCGAAGTAGACGGCGTCGAGCGAGTCGGCGCGCACCAGGTGCAGGCTGAACGGATGCTTCATGCCGAGCGTCCCGGCGTTGCCGAAGATCAGGCAGAAGGCGCTCCACAGGTAGGCGGCCAGGGTGCCGACGCTGATGAGCGTGTCCATCGTGAAGGCGCCGTGCCGGAGGTTGACCCATGCGGAGCGGTGGAATCCCCGGCCGCTCCAGAAGAGCACCGGGGTGGTGAGCGCGAAGGCGACCCACTGCCAGCCGGGGAACTGCCACGGGGTGACCATCGAGACGGCCATGACCGGCACGGCGATGGCCGCCGAGACGACCAGCCGACGCCTGATCGCCTCGGTGCGCGCCCTGGCCGCGGCCTCGGCGTCCTCGCTCGGGTCGGGCGGGCCGGCGTCGTAGCCGGCGGCGCGCACGACGTCGATGAGCGCCTCACTCGTCGTGCCGCGCGGCGCCAGGACGTGGGCCCTGGCGGTCGCGTAGTTCACCGCGGCCCGCACGCCGTCGATCTTGTTGAGCTTCTTCTGGATGCGCGCGGCACAGGACGCGCAGGTCATGCCCTGGACGTCGAGGTCGATGCTCGTGAGGGCCTCGCCCCGCTCGGCGGCGGGCGTGCCGACGGTGTCGGTCATGTCAGTGCCTTCCGTGCCCGCGACCGCGGGCGCTCCTCGGTCGGATCAGGCCTCGGCGACCCGGTAGTCGCCGGCCTCGTCGACCGCCTCGGCGATTCGGGCGAAGTCGATCGGGGCGTCGCTGGTGACGACCATGGAGCCGTCGGCGAGGCTGACCTCGACGTCGATGACGCCGTCGAGGGCCGAGACCTCCTCGGTGATGTGGTGGACGCAGTGCTCGCAGGTCATGCCGGTGACGGTGTAGGCGGCGGTGGTGGCCATGTCTTCCTCCTGGTTTCTCATGGGTGCCGACGGTGGGTGGACGATGGGTTGCCCGTCGGACCACGGGTCCGGGGGCGTCGGGCTCAGGAGCGGACGAGCCGGGCGATGGCGTCGGAGGCCTCGGCCAGCCTGATCTCTGCCTCGTCGCCTCCGGCCCGGGCGGCGCGTACGACGCAGGTGCTCAGGTGCTCGTCGAGCAGGGTCAGGGCCACGGACTGCAGCGCCCTCGTCGTGGCGGAGACCTGGGTGAGGATGTCGATGCAGTACTGCTCGTCGTCGACCATCCGCTGGAGGCCGCGCACCTGACCCTCGATGCGACGGAGTCGCTTGAGGTAGCCGTCCTTGTCGGCGAGGTAGCCGTGGTGGTGCCCGCACTCGGGGTCACGGCCCCGTCCGGGGTCGCCGTCGGACACGGCGCCGCCGGACGGGGCCGGCGCCGTTCCTGTGACGGAGAACCCCTTTTCTGTGTGTCCGTCCTGCGCGTTCATGGGGCTGAGACTAATACCCCACAGGGGTACTTTCAAGATACCCCCACCCGGTATCCGCAACGGTCTCGTGGAGCGGTACCGGTTGTCTTCAACAATTCAATCACCAGGGTCGGATGTTCCCTAGTGGACGCGCATGAAACACCCCTAGGGGGCGACCCTCTCGAAGGGGGTCGCCAGGGGTCCCTCGTTATCCACAGCAGGGGTGCCCGCCCGTGGACAACCCCGGTCTCCCCCGGCGCCCATAGCGCAGCGACGAGGAGAGCGCAAGTCGCCCGCCGACCCGCCGCAGCGCACAGAAAATCTCACAGTCGACGCACATCACCCCTTGTCAAATAGATTTACCCGCACACGATCCTGTGAGCGCACAGCACTGTGCACAAGCCGTCCACGGGACACGCCGGGAACGTCCACACCCATCCCGGAGTTGTCCACACGGCCTGTGGACAACTCCGTCGGAATCGGTCGGCCCGCGGTGGACTGGCACCCCGCGCAGCGCTAGCGTGAGGGGCCGTGCGGGTCGATCGACTCACCCGCGGAGGGCCTTCGGACGCCGCCAAGACGGGCCGGCGGGCGCTGCGCGGATCCGTGTCGGTGGTCATCCCTAGCGTGGTCCGCATCGCCGCTCGGAGGACGGAAGGGGAGGATCATGACCATCACGTCGATCATGAACGAGGCGCCGGGCCCCGAGGCCCTCGACCGCACCCCCCCGCAGGACATCGAGGCCGAGAAGTCCGTGCTCGGCGCCATGCTGCTGTCGAAGGACGCCATCGCCGACGTCACCGAGGGCCTGCGCGCCGACGACTTCTACCGTCCCAACCACGAGGCGATCTTCAACGCCATCATCGAGCTCTACGGCCACGGCGAGCCCGCCGACGCGGTGACTGTCGCGGCCCAGCTCGAGAGGACGGGCGAGCTCGAGCGGGTGGGCGGGCGCGTCTACCTCATCGACCTCATGCAGTCCGTCTCGATCGCCGCCAACGCCGGCCATTACGCCCAGATCGTCCACGACAAGGCCACGCTGCGACGCCTCGTCGAGGCGAGCATGAAGATCTCCCAGCTCGGCTACCAGGGCGCCGGCGAGGTGCCCGACATCGTCGACGCGGCCCAGCAGGCCATCTACGAGGTCTCCGACATCAACACCTCCGACGACTACCAGTCGCTGAAGGACCTCCTCGAGCCGACGATCGACGAGATGGAGGCCATCCAGTCGCACGACGACGCGATGTCGGGCGTGCCCACCGGCTTCGCCGAGCTCGACGAGCTCACCAACGGCCTGCACGCCGGCCAGATGATCATCGTCGCGGCCCGCCCGGCCGTCGGCAAGTCGACGCTCGCGCTCGACCTGGCGCGCTCGGCGGCCGTGAAGAACGGCCTCACGACCGTCTACTTCAGCCTCGAGATGGGCAAGACCGAGCTCGTCATGCGCCTGCTGTCGGCCGAGGCGGGGGTGCCGCTCAACCACATCCGCAACGGCAGGATGAGCGAGGACGACTGGCAGCGGATCGTCCGCAAGACGGGCCACGTGCAGGAGGCGCCGCTGTTCATCGACGACTCGCCCAACCTCACGATGATGGAGATCCGCTCCAAGGCCCGCCGCCTGCGCCAGCGCAACGACCTGCGGCTCGTCATCATCGACTACCTCCAGCTCATGAGCTCGGGCCGCAAGGTCGAGAGCCGTCAGCTCGAGGTCTCCGAGTTCAGCCGCCAGATCAAGCTGCTCGCCAAGGAGCTGCAGATCCCCGTCATCGCGCTGTGCCAGCTCAACCGCGGCCCCGAGCAGCGCAACGACAAGAAGCCGATGCTGTCCGATCTGCGCGAGTCCGGTTCGCTGGAGCAGGACGCCGACGTCGTCATCCTGCTCCACCGCGAGGACGCCTACGACCGCGACAGCCCCCGCGCCGGCGAGGCCGACTTCATCGTCGCGAAGCACCGCAACGGCCCGACGGCCACCGTCACGACCGCGTTCCAGGGCCACTACTCGCGGTTCGTCGACATGCAGCGCTGACGCCGCCCGCGGGTCTCCGCCGGGATCCCCACGGGGAGCGTGCTGTCACGAACCGCCGCCCGCCCCGCTCGCGGGCTCGGCACCGGCCCGTGCGGGATGCGCGCCCGAGATCCGGGCGCATCCGACATGCGAGCCCGGGCCGGGGGGTACGTCGTCGGACCGGGGGCCGCCGACCCGACGGCCGGCGGGAGCGCATCCGGCCCCGCGAGGGGCGCCCGCGGGCCATCAAGGGGTTGAACCCGGGTGGAACACTGTCTCACTGAGCAACCGCCACACGAGGCGCCGCGCCCTGCGGGCGGGCGCCGGAATCCGGAGAACCGATGAACACGACCGTCCTCGTCTTCCACCCGCACTTCGACCGCTCGCGGGTCAACCGGGCGCTGGCCGACGCCGCCGAGGGCGTTCCCGGCGTCCAGGTGCGCCGGATGTACGAGCTCTACCCCGACCTTCGGATCGACGTCGCCGCCGAGCAGGCCGTCCTGGCCGCCGCCGACCGCATCGTTCTGCAGTTCCCCATGTACTGGTACTCGTGCCCCCCGCTCCTCAAGCAGTGGGAGGACGACGTCCTCACCCACGGCTGGGCCTACGGCTCGACCGGCACCGCCCTGCGCGGCAAGGAGCTCCTGCTGGCCGTCTCGCCCGGCGCCCCCGCCGACAAGTACCGCCGCGACGGCGACTACAGGTACCGGGTCACCGATCTGCTGCGCCCCTTCCAGGCCACGAGCAATCTCATCGGCACCCGCTTCGTCACGCCGTTCGTCACGGCCGGCGCCATGTCGATCGGCGACGCCGAGCTCGCCGCCCGCGCCGAGGACTACGCCGCCTATCTGACCGCCACCGTCCTGCCGGCGCTCGGCGACCACGAGTAGTCGGGCGCCCCGCCCGTAGGATTGGGCCCATGACCGCCAAGGATCCCCTGTGGGAGCTGATCCGCTCCGAGGCGCGCCGCGACGCCGACGAGGAGCAGCTCCTCGCCAGCTTCCTGCACGCCTCGATCCTGGATCATGAGCGCCTCGAGGACTCGATCAGCTTCATCCTCGCCTCGAAACTCGGCAGCGAGACGCTGTCGTCCATGAGCCTGCGGCGCCTCATCGACGACGCCCTGGCCGGCGAGCCGGGCATCGGCGTCGCCATCCGCGAGGACCTGCGCGCGGTGCTGCGCCGCGACCCGGCGTGCCGCAGCTATTCGACGCCCCTCCTGTTCTTCAAGGGATTCCACGCCCTGCAGTCCTACCGCGTCGCCCACCACTACTGGGTGGCCGGGCGCACGGTGCTGGCCCTGTACCTCCAGAGCCGCATCTCCGAGGTCTTCGCCGTCGACATCCACCCCGGGGCGCGCATCGGCAAGGGCATCATGTTCGACCACGCGACGAGCGTCGTCATCGGCGAGACCGCGGTGGTCGAGGACGACTTCTCGATGCTCCACGAGGTGACGCTCGGCGGCACCGGCAAGATCGGCGGCGACCGCCACCCGAAGATCGGCCGCGGCGTCGTCATCGGGGCCGGGGCCAAGGTGCTCGGCAGCATCCGCGTCGGCGAGGGCGCCCAGGTGGGCGCCGGCTCGGTGGTGCTCCGCGACGTGCCGGCCCATGCGACGGTCGTCGGCGTGCCGGCCAAGGTCGTGAGCTTCCCGATCGAGGACTCCCCCTCCGACAACGACCCCGGGGGCTGACGGGGGTGGCGGGGAGGGCGCGGGCCGGCGCCCGGTCAGTCTCCGTCGCGGCGCCCCCGGTTGGAGCCGCGCATCGCGGCGGACAGGACGCTCACGACGGCCAGGAGGAGCAGGGCCGGGAGGCCCTCGCCGCGGAAGGCGCCGCGCTGCCTCCCGATCGTCTTCCTCGCCATCGTCCTCCCCTTGTCGCGTCAGGATCCTTCGGCCGGGCAGGACCCCGCCGGCGCGTCCTGCCGGGACGCCCCGCGCCCGCAAGGCTAACGCGGCGGCGCGCCGGGCGGCGCACCGACCAGTCCGCGGGCGCCGTCGGCGCCGGGCGGCGCGGCGGCCCGTCGGTACCCTGTGCGGCATGAGAATGATCCGCCCCGAGGGCCTCGGCGCCGTGACCGATGGCCTTCCCGACGAACCGCGCCTCGTCGCCCCGGGCGGCTTCTCGACTCCGCTGGAGCTGCTCGCCCTTCTCGACGCCCGGCTCGACCGCTGGGCCCTGTTCTGCGTCAACGCCCCGGCCGGCATCCCCTCGCACGAGGGCGTCACGCACGAGACGATCTTCCTCGGCCCGGCCATGCGCGCCTCGGGCCGATCCCGCTACTTCCCGATGCGGCTGTCCCTGTCGACGCGGCTGTTCCGCACCACCTGCCCGCCCGACGTGGTCGTCCTGCACACGACGGCCCCGCGCGGCGGCAGGGTCTCCATGGGCATCGAGGTGCAGGTCATGCTCGGCGCCCTCGAGGCCGTGCGCGCCCGCGACGGCATCGTCGTCGCGCAGGTGAACCCGCGGATGCCGTTCGTCCACGGCGACGGCGTCCTGAGCGTGGACGACATCGACTACGGCGTCGAGATCGACCACCCGATGATCACGATCCCCGAGCCCGTCCCGGACGAGGCCTCGCTGCGGCTCGGCGAGCTCATCGCCGCCCGCGTCGAGGACGGCTCGAGCATCCAGGCCGGCATCGGCGCGGTGCCCGACGCCGTGCTCGGCTGCCTGCACCCCCGGCGGGGGCTGCGCTTCTGGAGCGAGCTGGTCAGCGACGGCGCCATGCTCCTCGACCGCGCCGGGGCCCTCGACCCCGACGAGCCGCTCATCGGCACCTTCATGCTCGGCACCCAGGAGTTCTACGACTGGGCCGACGACAACCCGCGCGTCCGGCTGCGCCGCTGCGAGGTGACGAACGATCCCGCGATCATCTCGACCCTCCCGAAGGTGGTGAGCGTCAACACGGCCATGCAGGTCGACCTCTTCGCGCAGACGAACGCCACCCGCCGCGGCGACCGCATCTACTCGGGCACCGGCGGCTCGACGGACTTCCTCGTCGGCGCCCTGCACTCGCCCGGCGGTGAGGCGATCATCGCCCTCCGCAGCCGGCACCCGAAGGCGGGGGTCTCAACGGTCGTGCCGAAGATCGCCTCGCCGATCACCTCGCACCAGATGAGCGCCATCGCCACCGAGAACGGCATCGCCCAGGTCTTCGGCAACGACGAGGACGAGCAGGCCCGGCAGATCATCGAGCACGCCGCCCACCCGGACGCCCGCGACGAGCTGCGCGAGGCGGGCAGGGCGATGGGTCTGAAGGTCTGAGGGCGACGGCGGCGGTCAGGAGCGCTGCGGCGCCGAAGACCCCGCCCGCGGCGGCGGCGGCCGAGTGGAAGCCGGGAAGAAAGGCTCCGCCGGCGACCCCGGCGCCCAGGACCGCGACGCCGACGACGCTGCCGGTCTGGCGTGCGGCATTGACGACCCCTCCGGCGACGCCGACGTGCTCCGGCGGGGCGGACGCCACCGCCGCCGAGGTCGCGGCCGGCACCGCGAGGGCCGTCCCGAACCCGGCCGTGAAGGTCAGCGCCGCGACCACCGCGTAGGGGGTCTCCGCGGTGAGGAGTACGAGGCTGCTGAAGCCGGCAGCGCCGATCACCAGGCCGGCGAGCATGGTGGGGAACGCGCCCCACCGGGCGGCGCAGCGACCGCCCAGCGGTGACGCGACCACGGCACTGCACGCCTGGGGCGCCAACGCGAGGCCCGCCAGCCACGGCTCGTAGCCCAGGTACCGCTGGAAGAAGAGGGAGAGCACGAAGAGCTGCCCGAAGAAGCCGACGTTGAGCGCGAAACCCACCACCGCGGCCACGGAGAACCGGGCACGGGTGAACAGGGCGACCGGCAGCATCGGCTCCGGTCGCCGTCGCTCCACGACGGCGACCAGGGCGAGGAGGACGCCCCCGACGATCAGTGTGCAGACCTGCCGCGGCGACCACCCCCGTTCCCCGGCGGTGATGACCGCATGGGTGAGCGCCACCAGCGCGAGCACGGAGAGCAGCTGCCCGGGCGGGTCCGCACGCCTTCCGCGCCTGCCTGCGGGCGCGGGGACCGCCCGCAGGGTCAGGAGGCACCCGACGGCGATGACGGGGAGGTTGGCCCAGAACACCGCCCGCCAGCCGATCGTCGACACCAGCGCCCCGCCGAGGACGGGTCCGATCGCCGCGGCAGCGCCTCCCGCGCCGCCCCACAGCCCGATGGCGCGTGCCCGTTCCCCCGGATCGGCGGACACGACCGACAGCAGCGCCAGCGAGCCCGGAACGATCGCTGCCGCGCCGAGGCCCTGGACGGCGCGGCCGACGACGAGGAGGCCGCCCGTCGGGGCGAGTGCGCACACGGCCGAGAGCACGGCGAAGACCACGAGGCCGGCGAGGTGGACCCTGCGAGCACCGAGACGGTCGCATGCGGCCCCGGCGGTGAGGAGGAACGCGGCGAACGTGAGCGCGTAGGCGTCGACGACCCACTGCAGGGAGCCCACCGTCATGCCGAGGTCGGCGCCGATCCCCGCCAGGGCGACATTGACGATGGTCGTGTCGAGCATGACGACGAAGAACCCGAGGAGGATCGCGGCCAGTGCCGTGCGCCGGGCCGTCGTGGTCATGAGTGCGCCCCCGGCGGGGCCTCGGCCGTCCGCCCGCCCGGGCCCCGGCCCCGGGTTCGATACGGCCGGTCCGGCGATGTCGGCGGCACCGGGCCCGCCCGGGACCCGGTCACCGCGTCCCCGGTGGAGACGCCCGTCGTCGTGCCCGCGCAGCCGCCGGCGGCCCTCGTCCATTGCGCTCACTCCCCTCGTCCGCGGATGCCATGGATCCGGTGCGTCCAGGCTGCGCCCGTGACTGTTCGGTCGGCGCCGAACAGTCACGGGCGCACACTGGGGGCATGGGTGCGCGCGTGTTCCCCGAAGCGGTCCCGGATGTCTCGGCCGTCGCCTCGGCTCTGGCCGACCCGTCGCGGGCGGCGATGTGCGCCGCGCTCATGGACGGGCGGGCATGGACGGTCGGGGAGCTCGGCAGGTACGCGGGCCTGGCCCGGTCGACCGCCAGCGAGCACGTCGACGCGCTCACCGCCCACGGCCTCGTCCGCGAGCTCCGCCAGGGCCGTCACCGCTACATCCGCCTGGCCGGGGAGGACATCGCCCGTGTCATCGAGAGTCTCGGCGTCGTCGCCGGCTCGTCCCTGCCCACTCCCCGCAGCCTCAGCGCCTCACGCGCGAACGCGAACCTCCGAGCGGGCCGCACCTGCTATCGGCACCTCGCCGGTCGGCTCGGGGTGCGCCTGGCCGAACAGCTCGAGGACCGCGGGCTCATCGACCCCTGCTGGCGGGTCACCGGCCGGGGCCGTCGCCTCCTCGCCCGGTGGGGCGTGCCCGCCGAGATGCTCGACACGGGCGGCCCGTGCATGGACGCCACCGAACGCCGCTTCCACCTCGCCGGCCCCCTCGGCACCGGTGTCTGCACGGCCCTGCTGGACAGGGGATGGCTCTCCCGCACCGGCCGCACCCGGGCCGTGCGGCTCACCCCCGCCGGACGGGCGGCGCTCGACGACGCGGGCATCCGGCTCGACCGCCCGACGGCCGCCCCCGAGGATCCCGGTCGCCCTCCGGCCCGGACGTGACCCCGGGGGATCGTGCCCGGTGCCCAGCACCCGCGCCCCGGCCGGGACGACGAGCGGCGCCGCCTGTGCGGGGAGGAGCCCGGGACCGGGATCGTGGGATGCCCGCGCGCCCCGACCGCCACGCCGCCCCGTCCGTCACGGCACGGCTCTCGGACGTCCGATAATGGGGGGACGCCCACGA
>ERZ772964.265-NODE-265-length-25333-cov-3.5267_pt1 | contig 25333 bp, 42 predicted proteins | sample MGYA00580675_ERZ772964 | MGnify/ENA primary metagenome ERZ772964 (study PRJEB29015, sample SAMEA2737941) | human oral metagenome | biome: human oral; feature: human-associated habitat; material: dental | place: China | collected 2139 ... | reverse complement strand
GGCCGTGGCGATCGTCTCGCGGCTGCGCCAGGATTGCCTTTCGATACGCCTCACGGGCGACGACCGCAGGAGGCCCCATGGCTAGGGTGCCGATCGCGGCGACCAAGAGTGATGCGGGAAAACGGATACGGACGAGGAGGACGAGTGATGGACAAGAAGAAGGAGGCCGAGATGGTGACGGAGGCGGGCAAGGCTCACGCCGGGATCGACCCGGAGGTCATCAGTCTCGCGAGTAGTCTCACGGAGGAGGGCACGTGGGTGAGGGCGATCCTGGCCCAGAAGGCCATGGGGAGGACGCAGGCGATGGTCAGGGACGACACGCACGATGGGAAGGTCGCCTACCGGATGGAGGACGACCTCGACCTCCCCCGCGAGATTGCGGATGCGCACGGGCGCAAGAGGCTCCTGCACGCGGTCAGGGAGAGGCTGGGACCCGTGGCGGACGTGGCTCGCCAGCTGGAGGACCTCGCAGACGAGGCCCACGCCTGGGAGGGGGTCCTCGTCGCGGCGGGGGACCTGAGGGGCATGGCCAGGGACCTGCGCGAGGCGCTGAGGGGAACGGGGGTCGAGGGATGAGGTACTGGGTCCACGCCGACACGTTCGACATCGGCGACCTCAAGGGGAAGGCGACCAAGGTGCTGGAGGAGGCGTCGGAGGCCTGCGAGGAGGCCCGGTCGTGGGGCGGGCCCCTGGGTGAGGAGCAGAGGCGGCGGCACGCCCTCGTGGAGTGCTGCGACGTCATCCAGGCGACGCTCAACCTCGCGGCGGCGCTCGGCGCCACGCAGGCTGAGTTCGACCGCGCGATGGAGGCCGTCAGGCTGGCCAACGAGGAGAGGGGGCGGTACCGGTGACGCCGCAGGAGGAGCTCGCCAGGCTGATGGCGGATAACCCGGGGCTGCCCGTCCTCAAGATGGGCGGCGACGCCACCGGCGAGGACCTCGACTGGTACGTCCTGGAGCTCGCGGGCGCACGCCTCGGCGGGTGGTGGTCGTATGACACGCGGGTCTACGACGACAGGGACGACGTGGTGGACGCCCTCATCGAGGACGGCATGGCGGAGGCCGAGGCCGAGGAGGAGGCCGACCGCCTGCCCCACGGCAGGTGCATATGGGCGCACATGGAATACGCGAGCCTCAGGGAGGGAGACGGCGATGGGATGTGACGTGTACGAGGCCAGGAGGGTCAGGTGCCGTAAGCCCCACCGGTGCGCCTACTGCGACGAGCCGATCGAGGCGGGCGAGGAGGCCCTGATGGAGCACGGGATCGGCGAGGAGGGTCCCTTCTCGCGCTACGCATGCCAGGACTGCGAGCCCCTGCTGGACGGGTTCTGGGATTGGTGCGACTGCGAGAGCGCCGACATCCTGAGCGACTTCTCGTGCTACAGGGAGGTCGTCCGCATGGAGGCGCAGGAGTGCGCCGAGATGGCCGAGGCGATGGAGGAGGACCGATGAGGGAGAGCCTATACGTCCCCTGGGAGGACGAGCACGGCAACGTGGCCTGGCACGTCGAGCGCATAGCCGACTCACTCTCCAAGAGGACGAGATACACGAGCGAGCAAATCCGGGAGGGTATCTATCGCCTCCTGGGCTGGATGTACGAGGAGGGAAGATGAGTGACGAGAGGCGCGAGGTGGCAAGGAGGCTGCGGGAGTACCCCGTGCACCCGGCCGTGGGCGGGAAGGGTGGCTCCCCGCTCAGGGCCCTGGCGATGCTGTCCGGACTGCTTGACGCCACGAGACTCAGGCAGGACGAGCCGGCGCGGCTCTACGGACGGCTCGTCGACCTGATAGACCCGACGTGCCACAGGGTTGTGGAGGACGAGACGCAGGTGTGCTCCGAGTGCGGCGAGGACCTGGACGAGGGGTACGGATGGGAGTTCTGCCCCTCCTGCGGCCGACGCGTCGTTGACGGGGGTGGGGAGGATGCCTAGGTACCGCAAGAGACCCGTGGTCATCGAGGCGTTCAGGCTCGGGCTCGGCACGATGAGGAGGCACGACTACCCGACGTGGTTCGCCGACGCCATGGAGGACGGGAGGGCGTACCAGAGGAAGAACCCTGACTATCCAGTCGAGTGCTCCATCAGGACGCCAGAGGGTGAGATGGACGCCAGCCTCGGCGACTACATCATCCGTGGCGTCAAGGACGAGCTGTACCCATGCAAGCCAGACGTGTTCGAGGCGACCTACGAGGAGGTCCGGGATGAGTGACGAGGAGGCCTACAAAGCCTGTGGGCTGAGGCCCGCGTGCGGGGGCATGGGACGCAAGGAGATCACCGCTCTGCTGTCGCGGGAGCTCGTGAGGTGCCGGCTGGAGCGGCGCAACGCCTACGCCTACTGGGCGCATGAGGTCGAGTTCTACAACGGCATGGCGCACGAGCCGCGTGTGCGCGTTGACTTCGTCCAGTTCGAGCCCTACGGATCGCACTCGTACACGGACGCCGCCCACGTGGAGCGCGGCACGTTCACCTTCTACGAGGTCAAGAGCTGCATGGACGACCTCAGGAGCGGGCACGGGCTCAACTTCTTCGGCGACGTGAACTGGGTGGTCATGCCCGTGGAGGTCCTGCGGCCGTACCTGCTCGCCCGCACGCACCAAGGCGCCTCCGACACCGGCTACGACCGGGGGCTCGTGGAGGCCACGACGCACGCCAACCCGCTGGTCTATGGCATAGGGCGCAACGGCTGGGCGACCTTCAGGGAGGTCAAGAGCGGATACCGCAACGACTGGGTCACGAGGGCGCGGCCGGCATCCGAGATCCTCATGTGCATGATGCGGGCCATGGTGGCCAACAGCGGGCACTCGGAGGTCGACCACCCCGTCGGGAGGGGTGGTGGCCTGTGACCGAGAGGCCGCGCGTCAGCGCCACGGATGCCACGGACATGGGCAGGACCGCGCACCGCAAGCTCGTGAGCTACGGCACCGGCGCGCGGCGCTGCAACTGCGGCGCGTGCAACTGGCTGATTGACCCCTACGACGCCTACTGCAGGCGATGCGGCGCGCGCTTCACCGGGACGGACTGCCGCCGCGCCGAGTACGGGGTGGTGGATGAACGATGACCGAGCTTCGCGTGCGCGAGGTGAAGGGGTCCCGCAAGGCCCACGTCTGCGACTGGTGCCTTCGCCGAATCGAGCCTGGGGAGCCCTACCGCTACAGCTTCGTCACGGACGGGGGCGACTGCTACTCGTGGCACGAGTGCCGCGACTGCACGCCATACGTGCAGGAGCTATGCGCGGAGGACCCGCAGCACGCCCAGGACCTCGGATACACCACGAGCGAGTACATGGAGTGGATGGAAGAGAGGCACCCAGGCATTCTCCCGCACAAGAAGCCAAAGAGAGGCCCCGCCTCCTGTCCGAATTGCGGGAGACCCGCCACATACGGAGGCGAGGGAGATGAGGGAGGAGCGGAATGACAATCTATGACGTCATCAGAGCGTTCTTCTGCGCTGTCGTGGCGTGGGTCTACGGGCGCTATATAGGTCTATACCTAGGCATAGGAATGGGGTACAGGAACGGGCTTATCGACGGCACGAGGGTCAATGTGGTCGCGTACAGGAGGTTCCACGACGCTATGCGCGGCCTCGGATGGGAGATGGGATCGAGCGATGATGACGAGTGACGAGCGCCGTGCCATCGCGGCGAGGGCAGACGAGGTTACGTTCGACATGGGCAGCGACGTGCGCGACGTGATGAGAGGCCTGCTCCATGTCCTCGGGGCCGAGAGCGAGGGGATGTCGATGTGGTCCACGGATGGGCACCACGCGCTCGCCCGCATCCGCGAGCTCTGCGAGCTGCCTGACGACTGGTACGTCGAGAGGGGCGACGAGGAGCTGGCCGCCCACGGGCTCCTGCGGGCGCCCAGGGACGCCGACGGCGCGCCGATATGCCCCGGCGACCTCGTGACCCATCCCGACATGGATGGGGTGCGGGAGGTGATCCAAGTCACCATTGGCATTAACAAGGAGTGCGTCTGCTGCATGGGCGGTTTCGAAACCTTGAGAGCAGACCTCATGCACCGCGTGACAGACACACCCGAGCTCATCGCAAGTGATCTGGACAAGCTGGCCAAGCACATGGGCCCGACTGATAATGAGCTAGCTCGTGACCGACTGGCCTTCCTCGCCGCACGCTTGCGGAAGCTGGGGGGCGAGTGATGGGCACCGCGCCTGACGCGTGGGAAGGGGTGGGATGTGAGGTACGTGAGCGTGTTCAGCGGCATAGAGGCGTCGAGCGTGGCCTGGATGCCGATCGGGTGGGAGCCGGTCGCACTCTGCGAGTCGGCCGCCTTCCCGAGCGCCGTCCTGGCGCACAGGCTACCTGGGGTGCTGAACCTCGGGGACGTGAGGGAGGTGGCGTGGCGTGAGCTCAGACGGGCGGCAGACGTCGTTGTCGGTGGCAGTCCCTGCCAGTCCTTCTCCGTCGCGGGCAGGCGAGAGGGGCTTGGGGGCGAGTCCGGCCTCGTGTGGGAGTACGTACGCTGCGTTCGCGGAGTACGTCCTCGATGGATTGTTTGGGAGAACGTCCCGGGGGTGCTCTCGAGCTCGCGCGGCGAGGACTTCAGACGCCTGCTCTCTGCCCTGGCCAAACTCGGGTACGGCCTGGCGTGGAGGGTGCTGGACGCGCAGTTCTTCGGAGTGCCCCAAAGACGCCGTCGAGTCTACCTTGTCGGACGCCTTGGAGACCCGGAGGGTCCCGCAGAGGTACTACTTGAGCCCTCGTGCCTGCGAGGGAATCCTGAGGAGGGCCAGAAGCTCGGGGAGGAGGGTCCCGGAGGGCCTGGAGGAGGTGCTGGAGGAGGTCGCGAGGTCCTCTCCTTCGCGGCGAACCAGCGAGGGGAGCTGAGGCTCAACGGCGGAGACGGGCGCACGGTGGGGGCGCTCGCCTCGCGGCAGGGCGGCAAGCAGGTCCAGGGGATATGGTGTCGCGCGGGCGAGCATCGCGGGGCCGAGTCTGCGCTCGACCTCTCCCCCACCATGCTGGCGAGGCACACGCCGATAGTCTCCCTCGACCGCCCAAGGAGGCTCACACCCGTCGAGTGCGAGAGGCTCCAGGGGCTTCCCGACGACTGGACCCGCGTGCCGTGGAGGGGCAGGCCCGCCGACAGGTGCCCAGACACGCACCGCTACCAGGCGATAGGGAACAGCATGTGCGTAAACGTGATGAGGTGGGTCGGAAGGCGGATGTGGGAGTACGAGGCGTCGGGGAGGGTCGAGGCGTGATGGAGTGGGCGTACGCGAGGGACCTCATGGAGGCGGCGAGGCGCTCGGCGATCGAGGCTGAGCGCACGAGGCGGGCCCTCGCGCGCATGGCGTCTAGGGAGGGCCCTCGCGCGCAGTCCTACCGCCCCGGCACCTCTCCGGGGCGCGTCTCGGACCCCATGGCCGCCACCGACGAGAGGATGGACTACGAGGCCCGCATGCGCTCGCGCGTCGAGGCCGACTACGCCATCATCGACGAGGCCTGCGACGTCATCTACGGCTCCGACCAGACGGGCTCGGGCGGCGTCTGCTCGCTTTTGGGCTCGGCCTACGCCGACTGCCTGTGGTGGCGCTACTGCGCCGCCGCGACCTGGGCCGAGGTCGCCGAGGCCTGCGGCATGAGCGAGCGGTGGTGCCGCGACGCCGTCTCGGTGGCCTGCGACGCGATAGACGCCTACGGCGTCGGCAGGGTCATACGAGGCCTCGGGCTTGCCGAGGGCTAGAATTTGCCGCCTCGTGCCGGGTCGTGCCGCCTCGTGCCGGGGAGGACGTGGTACAAGGGTATCGTGGGATCTTCGCGGGGGCCTCAAGGACGGGCCCCCGACTCGTATGGAGGCGATGCGGCATGACGATCCGGGAGATTGCCCTCATAGCGGCCCGCCACTCCACCCGCGTGGCCTACGCCATGCGCGCGGCGCTCATGGCCCTGGGCGTCGACGCGGACGCCCTGGCCGTGGCCGAGGCTCGCTACGGCGGCGTCGCCGAGTGCGTGGCCAACCGCGTGAGCCCGCTCGACGCTAGGGCGGCGAGGCACCGGGCCTGACGCCTGCGGAAGGAGGCCCCCGTGGCGAGCAACCCCCGCATATCCAATGGCTCGGCGCGCCGCAAGCTCAAGGCGAGGCTCAGGGCGCTCGGCCTTCCGTGCGCGATATGCGGCAGGCCGATAGACTACGACCTCCCGGCCGGGCACCCGATGTGCTTCGAGGTGGACGAGGACCGCCCCGTCTCTCGGTGGCGCGAGTTCGGCTATCCGTCGGCGAGGGCCTGCGCCCTCGACTGGGGCAATCTTCAGGCGGTGCATCGTCGCTGCAACCAGCGCAAGGGCGCGCTCACAACCCGCGAGTTCCTGCGCGGCGAGGGCGCGCGGCCGCGCGGCAGGGTGCGCCCGATCGTCTCGTCGAGGGCATGGGGGGTATGCCCCCCCGGGGTACCCGATGGCTAGCCCGGCGGCATAGTGCCTATATACCCCCGAGGAACAATGGGCGAGGACCTACGCATGAAAAGCCTCTCCCGCCTCGCCTGCCGGACAACAGAAGGATTGCAATATCAACACAACAACTGTTGTGCAGTAGTGCTACAATGAGTGGCATGAGGACACCAGATGCCATATCGCGGATGCTGAGTGCGTCCGGCATGCCCAAGTCGGAGCTCTCTCGCCGCATGGGCAAGGTCAGGACCTTTGTCAGCTCGACCATCTCCAGGGGATCGACCCCAAGGGCCGACACCTTGGCCGAGATGGCGCGGCACATGGGCTACCGCCTTGTCCTCAGGGGCCACGGCGAGGAGATCGAGATCGGGGGCGACGATGCCGACGCAGATCAAGGGGCAGCCGACAGGAGCTGAGGTTATCGCCAGGCTCAAGGACGAGGGAAGGCCGGTGCTGCTCGCATTCAGCTGCGGCAAGGACTCGCTGGGCGCCTGGTGCGCCCTCAGGGACGCCGGCGTCGAGGTCGTGCCGGTGTACCTCTGGTACCTGCCGCAGCTCGCCTTCGTCGAGGAGGAGCTCAGAGACTACGAGAGGGCGTTCGGCTCCAAGATCCACCGCTACCCTCACCCCAGCTTCTTCAGGCTGGTCGCCAATGGGGTCGATCAGCCGCCGGCGAGACTCCGGCCAATCGCCGAACTCGACATCATCGTGCCGAGCTATGTCGACACATGGTCCGCGATCAAGGAGGACTTGGGGCTTCCCGAGGATACATGGGTCGCCGACGGCGTACGCGCGGCGGACAGCATCGTCCGGCGCGCAAGCTTCGTAAAAAACGGCGTGATGAAGCGCACCACGCGCAAGGTGTCGCCCATAGCCGACATGCTCAAGGCCGAGCTCATGGACCTGCTCGACAGCCATGGCATCGACCTCCCGATCGACTACGGGATCTGGGGAAGGTCCTTCGATGGGATAGACTTCAGGTTCGTAGAGCCCATGTCCCGCGAGCTTCCTGATGACTACGCCTACCTCAGGCGCTGGTTTCCGCTGGTTGATGTTGAGCTCGTGCGGGGCGAGGCGCTCTCCAAGTCTGCCGTCAACAGGGTCGATGCCAAGGCTGGTGAGAGCGACTACGCCAGGAGGAACCGCGCCGAGGCGAGGAGACGGGCTGTCGCCACCGACGGGAACTCCGTCATGTGCGTGTGCTTCGGTGACCGGCGTGGACATGACAAGTGGCGCGGACTCGTCGGCGACGGGAGGATCGTCTCCGGCGACATCGTGGAGGCTGCCTTCGCGCCCTCATGTGACGGCCGCAGGGCCCAACGCCCCGCCGAGCCTCGGTTCGGCCGCCTCGCGCGCTCGCCCCTCATGACACTCGCGCAGACAGGCGACCTGGAGGCTGACAGCCTCGCCGAGGCAGACTGCATGCTCTCTCACATCGAGTCCGCAAGTCCCGGCGGGCGTACGTTCACCGACACGGACGACTACGTTTGCGTGTGGTTTCGCAGCCATGATGAGCTCGACAACTTCCTGCGCACCCGCCGTCTCATGAGGTTCGGCCGTCTCTACGTGGACGGGTGCGCATGGATGAGGTCCGTGCGCTAACGTCACCCAGAGCAGAGCACTCGAGTCACCGGACCGTCCGACAGGGCGGTCTTCTCATATGGAGGGGAATGGAGGGGAGGTGAGGACATGATCAACCGCATCCGCAACGCCGTGCGAAACTTCGCCTCGCGAGTCCGTGGCCGATTCAACGGCCGGTCTGCCGGCGGTGGCAGCAGGTCGGGGTCCTAGCCGGTCGATCAGGACGTGAGAGAGGGGGGTGACGGGAGATGGCCCGCAAGCCGAGCCTGCCGAAGGTCGAGGGACAGCCTTGGTGCGCCGAGACCAAGAGGTGGTTCAGGGCCTGGCGAGACTCGCCCGTCACCGACCCGTGGGACGCGCGCGCATGGCAGTACCTGTTCGACACGGCCCTCGTGCACATGGCCGTCTGGTACGACGGCGACCTGTCGAGGCTGGGCGAGCTGAGGGCACGCGAGACGCAGATGGGACTCGCGTTCGACCGCATGACGCCGTCGGGAGCGAGCGAGGGAGGGGCGTCAGGTGGTGGCGAGAGCACCCTCCACGTCATACAGGGCAGGAGGCGCGAGCGCAGGACCGGCTAGGCGCGTCGGCAGCCAGGTGCCGCGCCTGGCCGTCGCGCCGTCCGGCGCCGCCTACAGCGAGGGCCCCGACGCGTCGGAGCTCTGCCGCGCGTACTGGTTCGAGCTCGACGAGTGGCAGGACCGCCTTCTCGACGCGTGGCTCTCGCGCGACGCCGACGGCAGACTGCTCGTCCTCACCGCAGGCCTCGCCTGCCCGAGGCAGAACGGCAAGAACGGCGCCGTCGAGGCGCTCGAGTTCTACCTGCTCGTGACGGACCCGGCGGCCAACATACTGCACACCGCGCACCGGGTCAAGACGTGCAAGAAGGTGTTTCGGCGCCTGGTCAAGGTCTTCACGGACAAGCGCCACCCGGAGATACTCGCCCTCGTGAGGCAGATACGCTTCACGAACGGCGAGGAGGGAATCTACCTCTGGCACCCCGACCACATAGGCGAGGTCGAGGGCGCCTCGATCGAGTACTCGGCGCGCTCGCGCAGCGCCGCCAGGGGATTCGAGAAGATATCGCACATCGTCTACGACGAGGCCCAGGAGCTCACCGACGAGCAGGTCGAGGCCCTCCTCTTCACGCTCGGAGCGTCGGAGACCGACCGCTTCGTCCTCTACATGGGGACGCCGCCCGGGCCGAACTGCCCGGGCGAGGTCTTCGGCAGGACCCGCAGGCGGGCCCTCTCTGACCCGACGCCGCACACCGCGTGGCACGAGTGGTCCGTCAAGGACCTCCCCGCACCCGACTCCACGTTCGATGACGTCGAGGGCCTCGTCTACGAGACCAACCCGGCCATGGGGACGCGCCTGTCGATCGAGTTCACGCGCGAGGAGTTCGCGAACGCGTCGGTCGAGGGCTTCGCGCGCGAGCGCCTCGGCTGGTGGGCACCCGTCGAGAAGGCCGCCGAGAGGGTCTTCGACCCGGGCGAGTGGGAGGCGTGCTCCACCGCCGACGCGCCCATGGACGCGCCCGCCGCGTTCGGCGTGAAGTTCGGCGCGAGCGGCGCGGAGGTCGCCCTGTGCGCCTGCGTCATGGCAGAGGTGCCCTACGTCGAGCTGATCGAGTGCAGGGGGACCAATCGCGGGACCGCCTGGCTCAGGGACTTCGCCCTGGCGAACCAAGGCGTCCCCATCGCGATCGACGGGAAGTCGGGGGCGCAGGCGCTGCGAGACAGGATCGAGCTCGACCCCGACTTCGAGGGCGAGCTCGTCACCCCGACGCCGGCAGACGTCATATCGGCCGCCTCCGGGATGCTCAACTCGGTCCGCGAGCGCGACCTGTCGTGGTACGGGCCCGACGACGCTCCCGAGGACCGGCTCACGGCGAGCGTGCTCTCCGTTACGAGGAGGCCGATAGGCTCCGGCGGGGGGTGGGGCTTCGGCGGAGACGACCCGACGCCCGCCGAGGCTGCGGCGCTGGCCCTGTGGGCCGCGAGGCAGGCCACGACCGACGACGAGGAGATGGAGGTCTACTTCTGATGGCAAGCGCCCTGATATCGCGACAGATGGCCTCGGCGCCCGGACTCTCCGCGCGGGACTCCGCACTCGTCCTTGAGCTCGTGGACGAGTGGCACCGGAGGTGGCCGAGGAACGTCCTTCGCGACCGCTACTACCTCGGCCACGTGCGGGTGAAGGACCTCGGCGTCTCCGTGACGCCCGCCATCGCCAGGAGGCTCGACCCGCGCGTGGACTGGGCCGCGAAGTGCGTCGACTGGTGGGCCGGCCGCGTGCAGTGGGAGGGCGTCACCTGCGCCGACGACGGCGACACCGAGGCGCTGGCGTCGGTCCTCGCCGCCAACGACATGCGAAACCTCGTGCACAAGGTCGCGTCCTCGGCGCTCCGCCACTCGTGCGCCTTCCTCGCCGTGACGTCCGGCGACCCCGGCCTGGGGGAGCCGGCGACCGTCGTGAGCGGGTTTCCCGCCACGGCGGCCTCGGCGCTCTGGGACGCGGCCAGGAAGCGCATCCGCGCGGGCCTGGTCGTGGTCGAGACGAGGCGGCGCCCCGGCTCGCCGAGGCGCGTGCCGACGCTCGCCTACGCCCTCACGGACGACCGCATGGTCGTCCTCAGGTCCGACGGCGGCGCCTGGTCGGCCGAGGTCATGCCGCACGGCATGGAGCGCGTGCCCATGGTCCAGGTGGCGTACCACCCGACGCTGGAGAGGCCCTTCGGGCGCTCCCGCATCACCCGCACGGTCATGAGCCTCGTGGATGACGCGCAGCGCGAGATGATGAACATGACCGCCGCCGCCGCGTTCGCGGCCGCCCCGCAGAAGTTCCTCCTGGGCGCCGACAAGACGGCCGCCGAGAAGATCAGGGACAGTCCCTTCGCGGCCTTCATCGGGTCGATCTTCGCCGCGACGTCGAACGGAAAGGGGCAGGTTCCGACGTTCGGCCAGCTCGCCCAGCTCTCGATGCAGCCCCACACGGAGTACCTCCGCGACCTCGCCGCGCAGTTCAGCGGCAGCACCGGCGTGCCGCTCTCCTCGCTCGGCATCGTGTCGGACAACCCGTCGAGCGCCGAGGCGATATGGATGGGCAAGGAGGACGCCGTCGTGGACATCCAGGCGTACGTGGAGGGCCTCAAGCGCTCCCTGGCCGACGTCTGCGTCATGGCGCTTGCCTCCGAGAGGCAGCAGCCCTTCGGCGAGGCCATGGCCTCCGTGGGGAGCCCGATGGTGCACTTCGCGAGCCCGGCGACGCCGTCGGAGGTGAGCATGGCGGACGCCATGTCCAAGCAGATATCGGCCATACCGTGGCTCGCGTCCTCCGACGTCGCGCTGCGCAAGCTCGGCTACGACGAGGAGCAGGTCGCGCAGCTCAGGAGCGACCGCCGGAAGGCGGAGGCCAGGGAGGGCGCGACGACGGTGCTGGGAGGCGGGGATGCGAATAGGCCGGGAGGCGCAGGAGCGCTACCGTAGCGCCCTCGGGAGGGTCCAGAAAGACGCCGAGAGGTACGTCAGGCGCCGGCTCGCCTCCGAGGCCCGGGGCCTGCCAGTCGCCGAGGCCCGGGAGGCCGCCGTGGGGATACTCGGGGACGCCGTGGACGTCTTCGGGGACACGGCGCAGGCCCTCTCGGCCCGGCTCTTCGACGAGGTGTGCGAGGCCGAGGGCATCGACGCCGCGTCGCGGATGTTCGACGGGGTGATCGACCCGGGGGCCATGGAGGATAAGGTCAGGTACTACGCGTCCCGCATCGCCTCCGAGGAGCCCGACTGGGCCTCGTTCGAGGACGCGACCTCGCGTCTCGGGAGCTACTACGCCCGCCGGAGCGCGTACGAGAACACCGTGCGCAACTGCGACCGGGGCAGGGTGCGCTACGCGCGCGTCCCGGGAGGCGGCGAGACGTGCGGGTTCTGCCTGATGCTCGCCGGGCGCGGCTTCGTCTACCACAGCGAGGAGACGGCGCGCGGGAGCCACGGCGTGCACCGGAACTGCGACTGCGTCGTCGTGCCCGGCCGCAGGGGCCGCACGTCCATAGAGGGATACGACCCGGCCGCGTGCCGGAGGCTCCGCGAGAGGCTCCTCGACGTCGACGGCTACGACGTCCCGCCCGCGCAGCGCGAGGCGCTCAAGGCCGCCTGGTCGGACGCGTCTGAGGGCACCGGCATCGGGCGCGCCGCAGACCTGGCCGAGAGGGTCCGGCGGGGCCTGGACTCCGCCTGGGAGGCGTACGAGAGGGGCGAGGGCAGCTACGACGACACCATCGGCGCGCTCCTCAGGCGCCTGGGGGAGGCACTCGGGCGCGACCTCTCGGGGCTCGCGGACGGGACCAGGCCGAGCGTCAGGGACGTCCTGCGCACCCGCTGACACGACACCAACCACATCGGGGGCGGAACCGCCCCATGACGCGGCCACGGGCGGTGACCGTGGCAAACGCCGCCGGGAGCGGACAAGACCGGCTCGCGGACGCCCGAGCGGGCGGGACACGGAGGAAGACATGGGATTCGAGCCGATCGAGACGCAGGAGGCGTTCGACGCCGCGATCAAGGAGCGCATCGAGCGCGCCGAGCGCAAGGCGCGCGAGCCGTTCGCGGACTACGACGAGGTCAGGGCGGCGCGCGACAAGGCCGTCGCAGACCTCGAGAAGGCGGCGAAGAGGGCCGACAAGGCCGAGGCCGAGGCGAAGGGGCTTCGCGACCAGCGGGCCCGCGACGAGCTCGTGGCGAAGGTCTCCAAGGAGACGGGCGTGCCCGCCTCGCTCGTGCGCGGCACGACCGAGGACGAGATGCGCGACTTCGCCAAGTCGGTCGCCGAGTACGCCAAGCCGAGGACGGCGCCCCAGGCGCCGGGCGGCGGGAGGTTCGACGGCCGGGGGGCCTCGGACGAGGACGCGGCCAAGAGGGAGCTCGCCAGGCTGATGTTCGGCGGCGGGCAGTGACGGGTCCCGGAGGGACCGGACGGGAGCAGACATGTCAGGAATCACCACAGACAAGATAACCCTACCCAAGGAGGTGGCGCAGGGCATCGTCAGCAAGGCGAGGGACGCCTCGACGATCCAGACGCTCAGCCCGGCGACGCCCCTCATCTTCGCGGACGCGGACACGATGGTGTTCACGGAGGAGCCCGAGGCCGAGTGGGTCGCCGAGGGCGGCGAGCACTCCTCCATGGAAGCGAAGTTCAAGCCGGTGCCAATTGGTTGCCACAAGGCGCACGTGACCATCCGACTGTCCGACGAGATTCGGTGGGCCGACGAGGACAACCAGCTCCAGATCGTGGACGCCGTGACCGACTCGGCGGCGGCGGCCGTGGGCCGAGGCCTCGACTACGGCGTCTACCACGCGATCGACCCGAGCAAGGGCACCGTGGCGGCCGGCATGACGGCCCTCACGGCCGGGGCCAACTCCGTCACCGCGACCGCCAAGCCCCAGGACGACGTGGACGCGCTCGTCGAGAAGGTGAACGAGGACTGGGACGTGACGGGCATCGCCCTCTCGAAGGGCTTCGCGAACAGCCTCCGCAAGATCCGCGTCGAGGCCACGGGCCAGCGCCTGTACCCGGAGATACCGCTCAACCTGAAGATGGGGAACTTCGACGGCATCGCCGCCGCGACCTCCTCGACCGTCAACGGGGCCAGGGCCAAGGTGCCGACGAAGGTCCTCGCGATCCTGGGGGCCTTCAACCTCATCCGCTGGGGCCTCGTGCGCGACATCTCGATGGAGATCATCACGATGGGCGACCCGGACGGCAACGGCGACCTCAAGAAGCTCGGGCACGTCGCCTACCGCGTCGAGCTCGTCTACGGATGGGCCGTCCTCGACCCCAAGGGCTTCGCCGTGCTCAAGGCCGCCTGATGGACCCGCTGGCGACGCCCGGCGACCTGGCGCACTTCTGGGTGGGCTACGACGCCTCCATGGAGGGCAGGGCGCGCGCCCTGCTCTTTGCCGTCTCGGCGGCGATCCGCGCGTCGTGCGACGTCGCCACGGTGGACCCCGAGGTGCTCCGGCTCGTCTGCTGCCAGGCGACGGCCCGCATGATGCAGGCCGGCGAGTCCGGGCAGGGCGTCACGCAGGAGTCGTGGGCGGCGAGCCCCTACAGCGGGTCGGTGTCCTTCGCCAACCCATCCGGGGACCTCTTCCTCACGGCCTTCGAGCGACGCCTGCTCGGCATCGACGAGCCGTGGGCGGGCCACGTCATGGGGAGGCTGGGATGAGGTACCCGACGGTGACGCTGCTCGTGAGGACGCGCGTGCGCACCCTCCCGGACCGCCTGGGCAACGACCGGTGGGAGCTCTCGGCGCCCGTCAGGGTCCCCGGCTGCCTCTGGGCGCCGGGCGCCCCGGCGGACCTCGGGACGGACAGGCCGGAGGGCGCCTCGGTCACGGCCACGGCGCACCTGCCCAGGGGGCACGGGCTCTCCCTCAGGGGCGGGCGCGTGAGCCTCGACGGCAGGGACTGGCTCGACGTCGTGGGCGACCCGAGGCCCTACCCGCCCGGGACCGTCAGGGGTCCATGGGACACGCGCGTCGAGCTCGGGAGGCAGGATGGCTGAGAGGGTCCGGTTCGTCCCCGACAGGGCCTTTCCACGGATGATGCTCAAGTCCCCGGCGGCGAGGGCGCTCTGCCTCGCCAGGGGCGAGGAGATCCGCGCGAGGGCCGCGTCGATGTACGACGCCTCCGCCTACGGCCTCAGGGCCAAGGAGGGCGTCAGGCGCGTGAGGGCCATCGTCTACACGGCCGACATGCACGCCGCGAGGTCCAACCTCAGGCACAACACGCTCAGGAAGGCGATGGGGGGACGCTGATGTTCTCTTCGATGGAATGCTCGATCGCGTGGGTCGGGCGCGTGCTCGGCATACATGCCGTGACGTACCCGCCGCAGGACGCGCGGGAGCTCGGCGCGTTCTGCGTCGTGGAGCGCACGGGCGGCGAGCTCGCGTGGCCCCACGACTCCCCGGAGGTCTCGTTCCAGCTCTGGGCGGACTCCGAGGCGGATGCGGAGGAGCTCGCGAACATGCTCGCGATAGCGACGGTGACCATGCCCATGGACGACCCGCACGTGAACGCCATGGGGACGCCGGAGGTCCTCAGCTACGGACGCGAGGAGGGCGGGTGGTTCGTCTGGCAGGTGACGGTGCCGCTGGACGTGAGGCTCGCGGACTGACACAACACACAATGAGACAGGAGGTGCCATGGCAGGCATCGACATATCGAAGGTGCTCGTGGGCGCACCCGACCAGGGCGTCACGGGCGCCATCTTCGACGCGCCCGTGGGGACCCCGCTCCCTGAGAGCGCGACCGAGCAGCTCGACGGGAAGTTCTCGTCCTCGGGCTACGTGGACAAGGACGGAGTGACGCTGGCGATCGACCGCTCGACCACCGAGATCCCGGACTGGTCGCTCAAGACCATCCGGGCGGTCTTGGAGAAGTTCAAGGCCACACTGAGTTGGAACGAGAGCCAGATGAGCAAGGAGGCGCTCGGGCACGCGTTCGGCGAGGGCTGCGTCCACGTGGAGAAGGCCACGGCCGACCACGGGGAGAGGACCAAGCTCGACGTGAGGGCGGAGCTGCCGCCCGTGCGCTCGTGGGTCGTGAACATGAAGGACGGGAAGGCCCGCATGCGGATCGTCGTCCCGTTGGGGCAGGTGACGGACGTGGACGAGCTGAAGTTCGTGGCCAACGACGCCATCAAGCTGCCCATCACGCTCACGACCTACCTGGACGAGCACGGGACAAACGTATACATATACACGGATGACGGGGTTGTCACGAAATGATAGAGATCAACAGCGGGGCCATGCGGCCGACGTTCGACGTGATGCTCGACGGCACGGTCAGGAAGGTCCCCTACACGCTCACGCAGGCCGAGATGAAGCAGATCGGCAAGGCCACGGACCGAGGGAGTGACCGCGAGGGGGCGCTCGACTGGTTCGTCGAGTTCCTGCGCCCGCACCTGGGCCCCGTGGTGGACGAGCTCAACGACATCACCCTCACGGCGATCATGAGCGAGTGGAAAGAGCATCGCGTGGAGGCCGGGGCGCTCGACATGGGGGAACCCTCGGCCTCGCCCGAGTAGTCCGCGAGCACGGCGAGGCGCTCGAGTACGAGCTCATGACCAGGACGCGCTTCACCCTCTCCGACCTGGGCCACGCCCTGCCGGAGAGGGCGCTTCTGGCCTTCGTCCGCCACCTGCCCGAGTCCTCGCTCGTCGCGAGGGACGCCGGGGGCGACGAGGCCTGGCGCCGCTGGGAGTGGTCGAGGCAGGAGCCCGTCCCCTGGCTGCTCGCTGGCGTGGTGGACGAGCTCAGGAACCTCCAGTACGTCGTGGCGCAGTCCGCGACCAGGGAGAGGCTCGACAGGCCGAGGCGCATACCGCGCCCCGGGGTGGATGACGACAGGGAGCGCGTCGGCTCGGGGGCCATACCGGCGTCCGAGTGGGACGCGTTCTGGGAGGGGGGTGGCGATGGCCAACGCTGAGGCCGGCACCGCCTACGTCTCGATAGTCCCCTCGATGCGGGGCTTCGAGCAGCTGCTCGGCGGCGGCATAGGGACCGCCATGGCGGGCGTCGCCGCGCAGGCCGCCGCGATGGAGGCCGCGATAGGCGCGACCGCGAAGGCCGCGTTCGACGCCTACTCGGACTACGAGCAGCTCGTCGGCGGCGTTGACACGCTGTTCGGGGACGCGTCGGCGCAAGTCCAGCAGTACGCGTCCCAGGCGTACGAGACGGCGGGCGTGTCCGCGAACCAGTACATGGAGCAGGTGACGAGCTTCGCCGCGAGCCTCCGCCAGTCGCTCGGCGGCGACGTGGCCGAGGCGGCCAGGCTCGGCAACCAGGCGATCGTGGACATGGGCGACAACGCGAACAAGATGGGCACGGACGTTGAGATGATCCAGCACGCCTACCAGGGGTTCGCGAAGCAGAACTACACGATGCTGGATAACCTGAAACTGGGTAGACAGTGCCATACCATTGCCCAGTATAAACCTCGTGAAAACGGTGAAACCCTGCTCCTGGCGGCGTAGGCAACACCGTGCGAAGCCCGGTCACCGCACAGGGCCGGGAACGTGTAACGACTATCGAAAGCACGCGGGCGACCGTGGAAGCGAGTAGAGTACGCGCAAGTGCGCGGAAGCGCGAGGGGCGCGAGGGCGCCAAGAGATAGTCTGAACTGCATGGCGACATGCAGCAGTCCCCCATGGAGGGGCGGTCACGGGCCGACGACCCGTGGCGAACACGTTGTATGGCGGCACCAAGGACGAGATGGCGCGCCTCATCGACGACGCCAACGAGTATGAGAGGGCGCAGGGGCGTGCGGGCGACCTCGTGATGGACTCGTTCGCCGACCAGATCAGGGCCATCCACGACATACAGGAGCAGCTCGGCGTCACCGGTACCACGTCGAGGGAGGCTGCGACCACGATCCAGGGCGCGGCGTCCATGGCCAAGGCCGCGTGGGAGAACTGGCTCGTCGGGATAGCGGCGGACGACGCGGACGTCGGCCAGCTCACGCAGCAGCTGCTCGACGCGATCGGCACCTTCGCCGACAACGCCGTGCCGAGGGTCCTCACGATATTCGACCGCGTGGCCGAGAACCTGCCGGCGGTCATGGAGAGGGTCGGGCAGACGCTCGTCCCCCTGCTCACGAAGGTCCTCGGGCAGGTCTGGGACACGGCCTCCCGCACGCTCTCGAAGGTCGGCATCCAGCTGCCGGAGCTCGACACGGGCAAGGTCGTCTCGGTGGTCACGCAGGTCGCCGAGGCGCTCGCGGGGCTCGCGCGGGCGGCGGGCCCCGTCGTCACGGCCGCGCTCTCGGCGCTCGCCGGCGCCCTCGGGTGGGTGGCGGACAACCTCGGGTGGATCGGGCCCGTCGCGACGGGCGTCCTGACGTCGATCATGGCGTTCCAGGCGGTGAGCGCCGTCACGGGGGCCATCACGGCGCTGTCCTCGGCCTTCGGCCTCCTCGTGTCGGCAATGGGGATGATCCAGTCCATACAGGGCGTCGGCGCCGTCCTCGCGACGCTTGCGGGCGGCCCCGTCACGGCCATCATCGCCGCCATAGCCGGCGTGGTCGCGGTGCTCGTGTACCTCTGGAACACGAACGAGGGCTTCAGGGACTCCGTCCTCGGCGCCTGGGACGCGATCACGGGGGCCGTCCAGTCCTTCGCCTCGGGCGTCGTGGAGCTCGCCACCGTAACGGTGCCGGGCGCGGTCGCGGGCGTGGCGGGCCTCCTCGCCTCGATCCCGGAGTCGGTCGCGGGCGCCCTCAGCCAGGCGGCGGAGTCCGTGTCGTCCCTCGTGGGCGGCGCGATCGACGCCGTCGCCTCCGTCCCCGGCGCCGTCACGGCTGCCCTGGCGCAGGTCCCGCAGGCCTTCGCGGACGCCTTCGGCGCGGCCACCGAGCCCGCGAGGCGGGCGGCCGACGCCATAGGCGAGGCGGTGTCGGGCCTGCCCGGCAGGATAAGGGACTGGCTCGCGTCCATACCGCAGGCCTTCGCCGACATGTTCTCCCAGGTCCACGTACCCACCCTGCACGTCGAGGGCGGCTTCAGCCTGGACCCGGCGAACTTCCGCCTGCCCGAGATCAAGTTCTACGGCAGCGGCGGCTACGTGTCCTCGCCGACCCTCGCCATGGTGGGCGAGCGCGGCGGCGAGCTCGTGTGGCCGAGCTACGGGGGCTACCTCGACCGCTACGCGCGGGCGATCGCGGAGAGGATGCCCGAGCGCTCGGGCGGCACGACGATCAACATGGGCGGCGTGGTCGTGCGGGAGACGGCCGACGTCGGGAGGATCATGGAGGAGATGGAGCTCCGGGTCAGCCGGGCGGAGAGGGCGGGGGCGCATGGCTAGCCACACGGTGACCTTCGGCGGGGTGGACCTCGGGGCGCCGGCGCTGCCCAACGCCATCGGGATACCCTCGTCCTACGGCCTCACGATAGTGGGCGGGCAGTCGCGCCCGATCCCCGAGCGCTCGGCCGTCACGGTGGAGCTGCCCGGCGCCGACGGGGAGCTCTTCGTCCGGCAGCGCGCGCGGGGGCTCAGGATGAGCGTGGTGCTCACGCGCGTCTACGGGGAGTTCTCGGGTTTCATGGGCCAACAGACCGACCCCGGCGGACGGATCTGGCTTGCGTCCCTCGCCAGCCTGCTCGCGGCGCCGGGCGAGAGGCGCCTGGCGTGCTCGGACTGGGATGGCCACTGGTGCCCGGCCAGGGTCGACGGCGAGTGTCAGGTGAGGGAGCTTCCCGGCGCCCTCGTCGTCACAGTGGGCTTCAGGTCCTCGGGTCCCTGGCTCTACGGGGCCAAGGAGGTCTCCTGGCGCCAGCGTCCCCAGGATCCGAACATCAACGTCTACTTCACGGGCGGGGCGCTCCCCAGGCTCACGTGGGAGGCGTCCGCGCCCGCCTCGGTCGTGCGCCTCGTGGACGGGGACGGGACGGCGCAGGAGGCGCGTGTCGCCGGCACGGGCAGGGTCGTGCTCGACTCAACCGCCCAGGCGCTCACGGTGGGGGGCGCCCCCGCCACGCTCGGGCGCGACTCGTCGTGGCCGACCCTCAGGGCGAGCCGCACCTACACGGTGGAGGCAGAGGGCGTCGCGGGCGGCGCCGGGGGCGTGCTCGTGGAGTACTTCACAAGGTGGTGGGCCTGATGGCGACGTGGGACGAGCGGGGCCTGCGCGTCGCCCTCCTCGACAACGCGAGGCGCCCGATCGTCGAGCTGCCGCCGGGGCGCCTCACCGCGTGCAAGGTCACGGACGAGCTCGGCGGCGAGTCGTCCCTCACCCTCTCGTGGGTGCTGGGGACCTCCGTGCCGGACGTGCGCGCCGAGTCGAGGGTGCTCCTGCGCGACGGTCGGGGGAGGTGGCGCGAGTTCGTCGCCAAGGGCGGGGCGAGGGTCAGTACCTCAGGCCAGGTGCGCGAGGCGACGCTGCGCGCCGAGGCGTCCTGGCAGAGCGACGTCAGGCTCTCCGAGCCGATGCCGGAGGGCTCCTCGTGGGAGGGCGCCCCGGCCTCCGAGGCCTACCACGCGATCATGGCGCCAACGGGATGGGAGGGCTCCTGCTCGGTGGGTGCGCGCGTGGGCTGGCTCGACGTCTCCGGCAAGGGCCGCCTGGCGGCCCTGAGGGCCCTCGCGGAGTCCGTGGGAGGCGAGCTTGAGCCCACGCTCTCGCTCGGGCAGGACCTCTCGGTGACGGCGCAGTCGGTGTCGCTCGTGGCTCGCCTGGCAGCCTCGGTGCCCGCCGGCAGGCTCGACTGGGGCCTCGGCGCCACGGACGCCACGGTGGAGCGCTCCGAGGGCGACGTGGTCACCAGGGCCACCTTCCGCAGCTCCGTCTCGTGGGACGACTGGCCGGACGACACCGACGCCCACCACAGGCAGACGGTGAGGCCCGAGCTCACCCGCGAGGACGCGGCCTCCACCGCCCGCCACGGCCACCTCGGCATGGCCAACTGGGACGCCTCCGACCACGACGTGGACTGCGTGGACCTCTACAACAGGTGGACGGCCGAGATGGACGAGGCCTGGGCCAAGGCGCAGGCCGAGGCCGACGCCCACAGGGCGGCCTGGGACAACCTCGACAAGAGCGGCATGACCCAGGAGCAGAAGGACGCCGCCAAGGCCCGCCACGACGCCCTGGCCGAGGCCGCGCTGGAGGCCGGCAGGCTCGCCTTCCACGCGCTCTCGGACTCGCTCGCGGCCGCGATCGTGGCGCGCCTCGCCTCGGAGGGCGACCGGTGGCTCGCGCGCCAGGCGGCGATGCGGCCGACCTACCGCTACCGCCTCGCGCCGCACGTGGCCTGCGAGCTCGGCCAGGCCTTCGTCGTGCGCGACGACGAGGTCGGCGTGGACGTGGACCAGCGCGTCGTGAGCGTGGAGTCCGACGAGCTCGACGAGTCGGGCCGCGTGGCCACGCTCGGCGAGCCTGCCGCGAGCCTGGCCTCGGCGCTGGCGCGCCAGCGCGACCGCCAGAGGGGCTTCGAAAGGGCCCTCAGGGACGAGCGCGCCAGGGGCGCCGAGCGCGACCGCGACGCCAGGAACCAGGGCGGCGGCCAGGGTCAGGGCCACGACGACGTCACCCACACGCTGGACGGCGTGCGAATCACAAAGGGGACCATCGCCTTCACGACGGAGAAGAAGCCATAGGGAAGCCATAGGAGGGGCCCATGAGCATCACGATGCCCGACGGCAGGACCTACACCTACCTCTCCGATGGCCTCATGATAAACGGCCGCCGCGTCAGGGAGGCGCGCGTCGACGGCGCCCTCGTGTACCCCAGGGAGGAGTGGCCGTACTGGGTGCGGGGCACGTACAAGCTGAGGTCGCGCTCGTGGCCATACGTAACCGGGTTTTACCCGTCGTCCGGGCCCTATCTCGAGAGCATGGAGGCGACGGCCGAGTTCGAGCTGCGCTCCAGGCTGCCCCTCTACGTCGAGGAGAGGGTCGCGACCGGCGGGATGCGCTACCCCGTCGTCCACGCGATCCTCGCGTACGTCGACTTCGCCACCCCCCAGGGAACCCGCAGCATGCCCGTCGTGGACGTGAGGCTGTCGGCCGAGAGCGAGTACAGGATCGCCAGGGGGGCGCACGTGCTGCGCCCGAGGGAGTCATCGTCCGGCCTCACGGGCGACTACTCAGTCGCGCTGTGGGGAACCAAGCTGTTGGGTACCGGGGTCCCGGCGGCCGCGCTCGGCCTCTCCGGCCACCCCCCGACCCCATCCGTGACGTACGACCACGAGGGACGCCAGCGTCGTACCCTCGTGGCGGTCCTCGCCTTCGACAGGGACAAGCACGCGTCGACGATCATGAGCACGACCATCGAGCCGCAGAACCCGACGTGCGACATGCACGTGTGTACCTTCTCTGACACGGCGCTCGGGAGATTCAGCCTCGGGTGCACGTGGGCGGGCGAGACGGTGTCGTACATGTCGTCCTACTTCCCCGGCCTGACCATCGCCCAGATGATCGAGATCGACCCCTGGGTCACCCGCGGGTGGCTCAAGACCCGCTGGGACTGCGAGCTCACGCTGGAGCACTCCCCCTCCCCGTGGGGGAGCGTCCAGGAATGGGCCGACGAGTCGTGGCGGCAGGCCGACGCGCTCAGGCGCCTCCTGGAGGGGAGGTGACGGGCGAGGCCAGGACCCGCCTCGTGACGCTTGCGGCGTCCCTCGTGACCCTCATGGCCACGACGGCGCTCAACCGCGCGGTGGCCTCCCCGGAGGTCGCCGACGACGTGATCACCTACATGGTGGGGACCCTGATAGTCGCGGTGGTGTGGGGGGCCTCCAAGCTCGGCGAGCGCCACGAGGAGGTCATGGCGAGGCTCTCGGGGCTTGAGGCGATGCAGCGCCAGGCAAGCTCGGCGCTCGCGTCGGTCATGAGGTCGGACCTCATACACAAGGCGCAGAAGTACGTCTGGGAGCTCCGGTGGGCGACTCCCGAGGAGAAGCTCAGCTGGCACGCGGAGTGGCAGCAGTACCACGACCTCGGGGCCGACGGCTACATCGACTCCATGGCGGAGATGGTGCTGTCGCTACCAGAGAGGCCCCCGAGGGACGACGGAGGGCGGGACCCCTGCCCCGGATAGGGGCGGGGCGACAAAAGGCCGAAAGCGCGCCCTCAGGGGCGCAGGGAGGAAAGAGGTGTGTCACATGGACGACAAGGCGATCAGGTGGCTGAGGGCGGCGGGCGTGCGCGCCCTCAAGACTGCGGCGCAGGCGGCCGTGGCCCTCATCGGCACGAACGCGGTCGGCGTGACCGACGTGGCGTGGGGGGCGGTCGCGGGGGCGGCGGCCCTCGCGGCGGTGCTCTCGCTGCTCACGTCAATCGCGGGACTGCCCGAGGTCGAGGTGGAGGGGTGAGGCCCGAGCGCAGGTGCCCGCTTTGCGGCAAGCCGATGGTGCCGGTCTGCGGCGTCACCGACCCGGGCCGCGAGTGGACCCGATGGCACTGCAACCGCTGCAACCACGAGGAGACGGCTCGCGGCGTCCGGGAGGGCGCCCTGCCGAGGGAGGAGGAGCATGCGTGGCATTGACGTGTCGAGCCACGACGAGTGGCCGTACAAGGATTCGACCGAGGGGTGCTACCGCGAGAGCGACTTCGTCATAGTAAAGGCCACCCAAGGCACCGACTACGAGAATCCCTACTTCCGACTGGCCATCGACCGCGCCATCGGAGACGGGAAGCTCGTCGGTGCCTACCATTACGCGAATGGCGGGGACGCGGAGGCTGAGGCTCGTCATTTCCGTGATGTGATCTCAGACTATATCGGCACTGCGATCCCCTGCATAGACTGGGAGGCCATGATCGGCGCCCAGGCCAGGAACCCCTCTTGGGAGAACACGGAGTGGGTCCACCGATTCGTGGACGCCTACCACGGGATGACGGGCACCTGGCCGATGGTCTACGTCCAGGCCTCCGCGATCTGGCAGGTGGCGAGCTGCCACCCGGACTGCCCGCTCTGGGTGGCGGGGTACCGCTCCGACGACGCGACCTGGGACGTGCCCGGCTTCGCCTGGGACACGGCACCGTGGGACGGGTACGCCGTCTGGCAGTACACGAGCGGCCACGAGACCACCGACCGCAACGTGAGCGACCTCACGCGCGAGGACTGGGCGCGCATGGCCGAGTCCTCGGAGTCGGTCGGACGCCGGCTGCGCGAGATGGTCGATGACGGCATCTGGTGGGTCGAGCACGGGAACCTCGGCTACGACCAGGGCGATCGGGACAGCTGGGTCGACTCCGGCTACCAGACGGGGACGGAGGTGGACTGCTCCTCCTTCGTCATCGGCCTCCTGCGCAAGCACGGGTTCGAGGTCGGGGATGCGAGCTGGACCGGCAACATGCGCGAGGAGCTGTGCGCCCACGGCTGGGAGGTCGTGCCCAACGACGGCAATCCCCAGCTCGGGGACATCCTGCTCAACGACGGCCGCCACACGGCCATCAGCTGCGGAGACGGCACCATGATCCAGGCGTCGCGCGGCGAGGAGGGTCACAGGGTCAGGGGTGGCGAGCCAGGTGACCAGGACGGCCGCGAGACCAACCGCTCCCCGTACAGGGACTACCCCTGGGACTGCTATCTGCGCTACGGCGGCGGGCCTGGCGCCGGGGGCACGTCCATAGACGTGGACGGCGACCTCGGCCCCAGGACCGCACGCGCCATGCAGATGGTCTTCTGCGGCCAGGACTTCGGCGACCGCGTCATCAGCTCGCAGCCCCTCGCCGTGAGGCCGCTCTGGCCGAGCGACTCAGGGGGCATCGAGTGGCGCTCACCCGCCGAGGGATCCCTGACGATCAAGGCCATGCAGGAGAGAATTGGCGTGGACGACGATGGGTTCGCCGGCCCCGACACCACGCAGGCCCTCCAGCGCCACCTCATGGGCGAGGGCTACGACGTGGGCCCGTCCGGCGACGACGGCTACATCGGCCACGACTCATGCCGGGCCCTCCAGAGCTACCTCAACGACCGCCTGTAGGCGAAAATCGTCCGTCCGCGCACAAAATTCGACCATCGTACGCAAAATCCGACCGACGGTACACAAAGTGACCCCCATCTCCTGCGGGAGGTGGGGGCCTTTTTTCGTCTCTCGCCGTGCCTCGCGGGGGGCTATGCGGCGTAGCGGTCGAGGCGCTCGACCTCGGAGCGCCAGAAGCGGCGCTCCTCGTCCCACTCGCGCCACTCGTCGTCCCCCATGGCGTCCTGCTGCTCGCAGGTCACGCCATTGAGGTCGACGAAGGCCTCCCAGGCCCAATCGAGCCTCTCCCTGCCGTCCGGCAGGGCCGCATACTCGGAGCTCGTGTAGTCCTTCATGATGCCTCCCTTCTTGGGACGGGATGGCCCCACCCCGATCCGTCTACTCACCCAAGACCTCAAGCAGTCTCTCGACCACTCGGGCCTGAGTTTCGCCCGTCCTCGCGGCCTCGCGCTCCAGCGCGCGCTTCGCTGCGAGGCTAACCCTTGCCGATACCACGGCCTCGCCTTCCTCGGGAGTGCCGAACTCGGCCTCCCACTCGTCGGCCGTGAGGTGGGCTTCCGCCCACTCTCGGGCCTGGTCGGCGGTGAGCGGCGCTATCCGGCTCCCGCCCTGGCTCCCGCCCTGGCCGTACGGCTCCGAGTAGGGGGAGAGTGGTCCCCCCTGACCGTGGAGGAAGTACTCCCCGGTCTTCTTTCGGTACAGCTGTTCGCTGTACCACTTAAAGTCTGTCACGCCGAATCCAGCCGGCGTGTAGTCCGTCCCCACGGGAGTGGCCTTCTCCGTGTCGTAGAGACGGCCGTTTATGATCTTTTTCATTGTCTTCTCCTTCCGGCGGCGGGGTGGGTCCCCGCCGCCCCATGTCCTCATCTTTTT
>ERZ772964.262-NODE-262-length-25489-cov-17.5198_pt1 | contig 25489 bp, 24 predicted proteins | sample MGYA00580675_ERZ772964 | MGnify/ENA primary metagenome ERZ772964 (study PRJEB29015, sample SAMEA2737941) | human oral metagenome | biome: human oral; feature: human-associated habitat; material: dental | place: China | collected 2139 ... | reverse complement strand
CCAGCCCGATGAGGTGGAAGGCGCAGATGACGCCGAGCTCGCGCCAGGTCTCCTGCTTCAGGGCCACGAAGGCGATCTGCACAACGACGACGTAGATCAGCAGGGCGTCGTAGCGGGCGATCGGCGGATCCGTGCAGTTCCAGATCAGGGCACTGACCGCGAGCCCAACGAAGATGGCGATGGCGAAGGCGCAGCAGGTCAGTTCCAGGAGGACGAACTGGATCAGGCGGCGGGGGAGTAGCCGCCACCGACTCAGCGGAAGGCGCGCGGTGTCGGACACGACCGAAGTATGCCGCACCTTGATGCCGCCCTGGCGGACGAGAGCCCTGTGGCCCCTGAGGCCCGCCGCGCCAGGGCCGGCATCTCTTGTCAGGTCAACCTCTGACCACTCCCATCACCGTCGGATCGAGCGCAGTGCTCGCTTGATGATCCGTTCAGTGGCCGGGGTGGGCGACTCCTCCTGCCAGCGCTCGCAGAGCCCAATGGCCCAGGTGGGCTGTGTCTTGGAGGCGTCGTGTACCCAGTTCGCCACTGAGTCCTGCACGTAGCGTGAGGAGTCGGCACGCAGCGGCTCGAGTAGCGGAAGGCCCCGCTCGGGCTCCTCCTTGAGCGCAGGGATGTGCCGTGCCCACACACCGCGTGGACGTAGCGCCTCGCTGGCGAAGCGCCGAATGCGCTCCGAGGGCTCTGAGGTCCATGGCCTCAGCGCGAGGATCGCCTCGTCGGGCCGGGGTGCCAAGTGCGGACGCACCGCCATCCATGACCACTCGCGCACTCCGAAGTGCGGATCATCCGCGGCCGGTCTTGCCAGGGTTAACAGCGTGTCGACGTCGGCGTCCTTCTCCTGGGCGACCAGGGCGAAGACTACCCAGCCCCGGACGGTGTCGGCCGGGTGGTCGGCGAGATCCAGGCAGGCAGAGCGACCAAGGTGTGCATGCAGCGCTTCTCCCATGGCCTGCATGCGAGCCAGGATGCCGAGTGAGTCGGCGTGCTTGGCCGCTTCAACCAGATCCTCGGGTGCATCCGGCACCACCTGCGTCAGAAGTGCGGAGTGGGTGATGGACAGGATCTCTGCGAGTGATCGGGACTCGTCTCGTCCCGAGTTCAGATCGGCTTGGCGTTCTGCGGCGATACTCGCGGCGGGGCTCATACGTCACTTCACCGCGAGGCGGGCCACGCGCTTGAGGTGCTTCTTGTGCTGGCCTCGGCCGGCCTTGCCCACCTTGCCGAAGTTGACCCACGACCGTCCGTGCATGCCGAGCTGCTTGAGGGCGGCGCCCAGGAACACCGAGCCGACGTAGTTGCCGCAGAACCGGCGCAGGTACCAGGTGGGGGAGGTCGAGGTGGTGAGTACCAGAACCTGCTGGATATGGCCGAGGTGTCCCTTCACCCCCGAGGACGTCGCGTGGTACGCCCAGCACTGCTTCATGATCTTGTCCACGAAGCCCTTGACGATGGCGGGCACGTCACTCCACCAGATCGGGCAGATGAAGATAATGCGCGAGGCCCCCTCGATGAGCTTCTGGTAGTGGCTCACCAGCGGGTCCAGCGTGCCGCCCTCGCTGAACAGGGCCAGCTCCTCGGCGGTATAGCGCGGGTCGAATCCGTCGGCGTAGAGGTCGACGACGTCGTAGGGCTGGCCGGCCTTGTCCAGGGCAAAGGTGGCGGCCTCGAGCACGGCGTGGTTGAAGGAGCCGTCGTAGGGGTGGGCGTAGACGATGAGGGTGCGGTCGCCCGTTGTCTTGAGGCTGTTCTTGGCGGTCATGAGCTGTCTCCAATCGTGACGATGGCGCGCAGGGCTGCGCGGATGAAGGCGGCGTCAGCGTCGGTGGCGCCGGCGGCGATGAGCTGGGTGTAGCCCTGAAGGCAGGACCACACCAGGAGGTGAAGCGGTTCCGGCTCGGTTCCTCGCTGCGCGGCCAGGCGCTCCGCCTCGCCACGGGTCAGTGCCAGCAGCGGGTGCTCCTCCGGGCGGTCGAGCGCGGCGATGGCCGCGGGGCTGACCTGATTGAACTCGAAGAGTCGCGGGTGCTCGGCGGCCAGGTCCACTAGGAGGGAGCCGATGCCGACGAGCGACTCGATCGGATCATCCTGGATCAGGAGGACGGCACGCTCGCCCAGCGAGGTGGACAGCTGGCGCGCCGCAGCTTCGAAGAGGCTGGTCTTGGACGGGAAGTGCTTGTAGCAGGCGGGCGTGGTCACCTGGCAGGCACGAGCCACGCCGCCCAGCGTCACCTCGCTCCAGCCGTGGGTCTCGATGAGGTCCAGGGTGGTGTCGATGAGTCGCTGACGGGTGTCCGTGCTGCGCCGGTCTGTCTTCACATTAGATAGGTTAACTCAGTTAACCTATCTGTCAAGGTGGGTGTCGAGATGCCGGAGGTGTTGGGGGTGCCAGCAGGTCGGGGTCTTCGACTTTCGAGACAGTGGCGATGGGTGCGCCCCTTCGGCGACGTGCTCACGCAGTCCTGGCGCCCAGCCGGGCGGCCCATCTGCGTTGCGGATGCCATGACAGGAACCCTTAGAAGTCATGAGGCGCCACGGTCCGACTGTCGCTGTCAACCCTCAACGACCAGCATGTGGTCGGTGCGGGATCCGAGGAGTGTCGCTCAGAGGGCGAGCGAACGCCTTGTTAACGTTACCAAGCGCAGTAGCGCAACGACGTCGGCAAGTTCCCGAGAGTGCTTCTGACCTGCGCGGATATCGGTATGGGTGAACCTCGGGGGTCAGGACCTTGACACTGCTGGCGCAGCGACCTTGAATCATCTCAAGTCCATCACAGAACGACGAACGCCTGGCCGGACCGTCCCGGTCTGTCCGGTATGAAGGGAGCACTGATGACGCGCACCGCTTGCGGCTCCGCACCGCGGTCGATGCTGATGCGCATCAGCCTCCTGCGCTCCTGCCGGCAGGTCAGCTGGCGCCATCGATGCCCCTCGACCGCTACTTGGTGATCAGCTGAATCACCTGCTGACCATCTGCTGACGCCTTCGGGTGTCTGGCCGGTCGGAGGGCTTCTGCTCTCCACCTCTGCCGCCGGGGGATCCGCTCGGGCTCGTCGTTGAGTCTCGTCAGTCGGACTCCAGATCAGCGTCAGTTCCCAACGGCGCCCGCCGCCTCCAGGTAGGCCGGGGCTGCCCCACTCATCCAATCTTGTTCGCCGTTAGATCCACGACGCCTATGGACCTTTGTTCTGGTTCCTGGCACCCTGGTGCAACGGCAGCGTCGCCGCCGGGCCCGCCCGCCATGCGGCGAGTGAAGCGAAAGGCCTGTTGTCATGACTACCGACCCCGCGAACCGACACCACATCGACATAACCGTTCCCTCCGCCGATTCTCATGAGCAGGACACCCGGACCGGGACGGTTGACATCACCCCTGCGCCGGGCACCAGCCCGGTGAGCACCGGGCCTCCTGACCGTCCACCGGTCTATCCGCAGCACCCGAACTCGGGAACCTGGCATCCCGTCAGCACCTCCGGTGCTCCCGTGAGCGTGCGCGAGGTGGAGGCGGCGGCCTCTACGGCCCCCGCCGCGCATACCTCCGCCCATGCCGCCTCTCGCTCCTCTGTACACTCGCCCTCGGAGACCGCCGCTGCCGGCGTTGTTCTGCGTGACCTGGCCGATGAGTACGCCCTGCTCCTGTGCTCCTACGATCCCGAGGCGGCCGCCCGTACCGGCATGCCCGGCGGGGCCATTCTGCCCGACTACTCGCCCGCGGGCCTGGCCGAGCGTCTCAACGCCGAGCGCTTCCTGCGCCACCGCGTGGCTGCTGTCGATCGCTCCACCGGCTCCGACGAGCTCCTGCGCCGCCACCTCCTGGAGCGCCTGGAGACCTCCATCCAGTTCATCTCCGCCGGGGAGGAGGGTGGGAACCTCGGGTTCCTCTCATCGCCCTTCCAGCGGATCGCCCGCCAGCTGCACCGGCCCCCCGAGGCCCCTGACCGCGCCGGTTCCGAGGAGGCCGATCTCGCCGAGGCCGAGGCCAAGTGGGAGGACGCCTGGGACCTGCACCGCACCCGGCTCGAGGCGCTGCCTGCGGCCTTGGAGGGGCTGGCCGCCTCCTTGGCCGCCTCCGCCGAGTCCGGCGCCATCGCTCCGCGCAGCCAGGTCGACGTCGTTGCCGGACAGGCGCGCGACCTCGCCAGCCGCCGCACCCGGGCCCTGCCCGAGGACCTGCCGGCCACCCTGCACGTCCAGCTGCAGGAGGCCGACGTCGCCGCCCGCCGCGCCGCCCTGGACTTCGCCTCGCACCTGCGTACCACGCTCTCGCCGCGTGCGCCGCAGGCCGAGGGCATCGGTCCGCAGCGTCACGCTCTGTGGATGCGGCGCATCCTCGGGACCCGGGTGGACCCCGAGGAGACCTACACCTGGGCCACCGGGGAGCTGGAGCGGGTCATCGCTGAGCAGGACGCCATTGCCATCGACATCCTCGGCTCTGGCGCTGACGCCGATGACCTCAACCGGCACCTGCGCGCCGACCCGACTCGCGCCCTGAGCCCCGGGGACTACACAATCTGGGCGCAGGAGGTGGCCGATGAGGCCTGGGACGCCGTCGTCGGTCGGGTCCTTGATCCTCCCGACGGTCTGGGTCGTCCGTGGGTGCGCCTGGGTGAGCCCGGAGCCGGTGCGGTCCGCTACGAGGAGCCGCGCGGAACCGGCGGGGAGCGACGGCCCGGCATCGTCCTGCGGTCGCTGTCCGACGGCGAACGGCTCGTGTGGCCGTGGATGGAGCGGACCACGGTCCTGCACGAGTCGGTCCCCGGGCACCACGTCCATGTCGGCGCGCACGCCACCAGCACCCGGCTGACCGCCTGGCAGCGCTACCTGGGGTCCGTGCCCGGCTGCGACGAGGGCTGGGGCCTGTACGCCGAGTCCCTCGCCGACGAGCTCGGGCTCATGCCCACGCCCGAGGACCGCTTCGGTCGCCTGGCAGCACGCCGCTGGCGCCTGGCCCGGGTACTGGTGGACCTGGGCGTGCACTCCCGACTGCCCGTGCCCGACGACGTCGCGGCTCTTCCCGGCGCGAGCCGGGAGTGGAACCGAGCCACCGTGACCGCCGTGCTGCGCCACCACACCGTGATCTCCGAGGGGCGCCTGCGCTTCGAGGTCTCGAGGCATCTGGGGTGGCCTGCCCAGCCGCTGGCCTACGCGGTCGGCGAGCGGGTCTGGCAGGCCGGCCGGTGCAGCGCCCAGGCGCAGGCCCGTGCCGAGGGTAGTGAGCTGGATCTGCGGGCCTTCCACAACCGGGGCATCGACCTGGGCAGCGTGGGGCTCGATCTGCTCGCAAGCGCCTTGCACTGACGTGCACGAAGGACGCAGAGGGGATCGGGGCCCGGTCGTTCGTCGGCCGGGCCCCGGGCTTCTCGGGGGCTGCCGCTCTGGCCGGGATGTGCTCGCTGCCCGGACTCGGGAACCAGGACTCGGCTGGCAACAAGATGCTGCTAACTGCGCGAACGCCTGTGGATGAGACGCGCAGCAGCGCTGACGGGGCGTGCGGAGGCCAAGGCGTGCCGGGGCGGCAGGGGGACGTCGCCCCGGCACATGGAAGGACGCGTGATGCGTCGGAGGAACCCGGCGCCGTTGACGGGCTCCATGTCTTCACTGTGCCATGAAAAGGGGGATGATATGCCGAAACAGGAAACTCTAGCGCTTCAATCAGGGAATGTGTCGCTTTGCAGCAAGATTTGTTGGTTTCTCCGGGGACCGTTGTCCCATGATGAAGGTTTGTCACAAAATCACTGAAGAAGGCCTGAGTGAAGGGGTGTGCCTCGCCTGCGTCCGCAGGCTCTCTGCGTGTCGCGTCTGAAGGTAAGGAAGGCACGCGGGCCGCCGCCGACGGAGGTCTGGTGGACGGATGCCTCGAGAGGTTGCACTAAATCGTGCAAAATCAGCGAACTTGACAGGCATCACAAAATTGTTGCCCGACAACCGGCCGCTCAGGAGTCGGCCAGAGGCCGTGAGTCTGGATACCCTGGTGGTGTGAGTCCCACCAAGCGCCCCGACCAGCGCGTTGCCGTGGTCATCCCCGCCAAGGACGAGGCCGAGCGTATCGCCACCACTGTTCGGGCCTGCCGCTCCATCCCGCGGGTGGACCTCGTCATCGTCGTCGACGACGGCTCGACCGATGGGACCCAGGACCATGCCCGCGCCGCTGGCGCCGTCACGGTGCGCCACTCCGTCTCGCGTGGGAAGGCCTCCGCCATGGAGACCGGGGCGTCCATCGTCGGGATGCGCGACTATGTCGACGGGCCCGCCCGACTGCTGCTGTTCGTCGACGCCGACCTGGGGGACTCGGCTGCCTCCTGCGCCGAGCTGGTTCCCCCGGTCGTCGACGGCGTTGCCGACATGTCCATCGCGGTTCCCCCCAAGCAGACCGGGGCTGGTGGGCGCGGCCGGGTCGTGCGCGCCGCCAGGCGGGCCATCTCGCTGGCTACCGGGTGGTTGCCGGTGGCGCCGCTGTCGGGTCAGCGATGTCTGAGCCGGGAAGCCTACGAGAAGGCGGTGCCCCTGGCCGACGGCTGGGGGGTCGAGGTCGGCCTGACGATCGACGTCCTCGTGGCCGGGCTCGCCGTCATCGAGGTCCCCTGCGACATCACCCACCGCGTCACCGGCAATGACCGAGCCGGCACGATGCACCGGGCCTCCCAGTACAAGGACGTTCTACGGGCTATCACCCGGCGCAAGCTGCGCCGCCACCGCGTGCCACGCGCCTCCTTCGAGAGGGCGGCCGCCGAGCAGGACCACTTCATCGCCTACCGCGCCGTGCCGCTTCCTCCTGCGTCCGACGACGACGTCGAGTCCGACGAGAAGCCGCACGATGCCAATGGCTCGCCGGCTGCTGCCTCGGAGGCGGCCGACGGCTGACGCGCCGATTCGCTCCCGGTCAGTGCCAGCGCCAACAGGGCAGGGGCGGCCACCGCCAGGATGAAGCCCGCCATCGTGACGCCTGAGTCGTTGACCAGGACGGATACGGCCGTCAGCACCCCTAGTGACCTCAGCGCCGTCGTCACCCATTGCGCGGACGGGGGTGTTCCGTACGTTGGCGGACCGGATTCCTGTTCCCCAACGTGCAGAATGTCCCCGTGGGCGGTGGGGGCTAGCCAGGCGTAGGGGCTGTTGCCGGCGCGCCAGGCCTGCACCTGGCGCCGCAGCCACCACAGGGCTGCGGACACGAGGGCCACCATGCAAGCCAGGGCTATCGCCGCGACCGGCTTCGTGATGAAGGGGCCGACCAGTGCGTACGTCTTGCGTCCCAGCACGCCGGCGGCGGAGCCGTCGGCCACCTGACGGGCGAAGCGCCCCAGGTGCGTGGGTCCACCGGGGCGGAGGAGATCGATGACGGCGAACCCGCCCACCACCAGGAGTGTCGTGGCCCCGATGGCCAGCCAGCGCCGCCAGCTCAGGCGTAGACCCGCTAGGCCCGCTCCGAGGAAGGCCAGTGTCGGCACCAGCGTCAGGGCACCGCCCACGTCAGCTCCCAGCTGGGGGGCGCCGTCAACGATGAGGGCCGCGCCGCCCAGCAGACAAGTGAGAATCAGCGCGGTTCGGCGGCCACGGCCCAGCCGGTCCCAGGCGGCGGCGATGACGACGACGAGCGCCCCGGCCGCCAGAGCGAAGGCCGTGTTCGAGACCCCGTAGAAGCGCCCCGCCACCACCGCGTTCATGCCCAGCGGGTTGTTGAAGGCCAGGTGCGCGCCCGCCGCTGCGTCGACCAGCCAGGTCAGAGGGATCGCCGCCGTGACCAGCAGGGCCACGAGACCGGCACGGGTTCCCCGCCGCCGCTGCACCAGCGTCGTGATCCCGGCGGCCAGGCCCACGACACAGGCGGCGACCAGCGCGGCTGCGGCTAAGGCAGAGACCGGCGCCCAGGCCGAGGGAGAGCCGTCCCGGGCCCCCACGCGCCACCACGGGGCGGCGTTGACCAGCAGCAGCGCCGGCGGCAGGGCGCTGAGGCCGATGGCGGCCCAGGTGACCCGCCGCCGGACCGCCGGGCGTCGACCCGGCTCCGGGGTGCGCAGCGCGATGGCCGCCCAGACCAGGAGTGCCACGACCAGCCCCACGAGCAGGGTGCTGGCCGGGATGACGGTGCGCTGTGAGGCGCGGGCGTGCAGGGCGTCATCGGCGAGCCGAGAGATGCGAGCGTCGTCGGGTGCGGCGGCGCCCTTGGCCGGGGTGCGCGTGCTGCTGGTGGGCAGGTCCAGGGCCTGGCCGTCGAAGGCCGGGGCGCTGCGGCCGGCCAGGGCGGTGGTGAGGGTTGGGGTGAGGTCGGTCAGCTGAGCCAGGCCGGGGCGGTGCGTTGAGGTCCCCACGACGAACCCGCTGGAGGTGCCGCGCGCACTCGCTGTGCCTGAGGGCAGGACCGCCATCTGGGGGCCGGGGTCCTCGTCGTCGGCCAGGGAGGCGATGACGATGCGGGTACCGGGGGACGCCTGTTCCTGGGCCGTGCGCAGGGCATCGTCCAGGGCGGTGATCCGGTCGGTGTCGGTGGAAGCGTTCCGAGCGGTGTCGACGATGGTGAGGTCGGCGCCGGCGGACAGGGCCTCGGGCAGGGAGGGTGCCGAGGAGACGGATGTGCTCGGCGGGCTCCCCGGTGCTCCCGTGGCGAGCTGTGTCTCGGGGCCGACGGCCTGGATCGAGATGTCATTCCCGAGAGCCCGTACCAGGGGGGCATCGTTGGGGACGGCGGTCGTGGGGCCGGCGCAGGAATCGGCTGGTTTGAGGGCGCTCGCGCGTGCGCCCCGGCCCAGGGTGAGCCAGCCGTCGGCAGAGCAGGTGCGGTCCGCCGGGGTGCGCACGGACAGGTTCATCGGCTCATTGGCCGAGGCGAAGGACAGCAGATGGGCGGCGGCCGAGTCGACACGATCCGAGTCGGTATGGTCGCCTGCGCGGTGACGGGCGGCTCGGGCCTGGATGTCCGCCCAGGTGAGGTTGTCGGTACCCAGGACGACGACCGGTGCCGGACGCGAGGACGATGCGGTGCCAGGCGCTGACGTCGTTGAAACCGCGGCGGCGGCCAGTGCCGATCCCACCATGGTCAGGATCATGCCGATGACCACCAGCAGCACGAGGACGTACACGACCGCGCGCACCAGGCGCTGTTGACGTCGTCGAGGTCTCACCCGACCAGCCTACGGGGCGCCGTCACTCACAGGTACTGGCGGGCCACGGCGACCGCCTCACCGCCATAGCCGCCGCCGAAGAGGAAAGCATGAATCATGATGATGTGCCATGAGTGGAGGCCCACCCGCTCGCGCCAGCCCGCCGCCAGCGGCGAGACCTCGTGGTAGGCCGCGTAGATCCGGTCCAGGTAGCGCTGCCCGAACACACCCAGGGCCGCCAGGTCGGTCTCGGCGTGCGCGCCCTGCGCCATGGGATCGATGAGCACTCCGACCACCGTGGCCCGGCTCGCCGAGCTTCCCGCGAGCGCCTCCCCGGAGGATGACGCCTGCGGCCCGAGCCCCGCTCGTGGCGGCGCCCACTGCGCGGCCTCGTCGGCCGGAGTCCACAGGACGTTGCCGCACCACAGGTCCCCGTGCGTGCGGGCCACCGCGACCTGCGCGCCGCGCTCGCGGGCACCGGCACGCACCAGGGCCGGCTGGTCGGTGTCGAAGTCGCCATCTCGCAGGCGCTCGCACAGCCGCTCGATGACGCGGGCCCCGCCAACGCTGATCGAGCCATTGTCCCGACTGGGCTGCAGATAGGGCAGGATCCGGTCCTCGGCGTAGAACTCGCCCCAGCGGCGCGGCTCGCCCTCCTCGGCTGCGTGCGGTTGCAGCCGGATGTCCGATCGGCCCATCTGCGCCCGGCCGTCCCATCCGGGAGGCGCCGCCCCGAAGGCCGGGGCGCCCGCAGCGTGGGTGACGGCCAGCGCCCGGCCGAAGGCCTCCGCCCCGGCCGGCGTCACGCTGGTCGTCGTCAGCCGCGGCTCCTCCAGCCAGCCCGGTCCACTGGTCACCGGCACGACGTGCGCACCGCCGTCGGCCATCGCCTCGGCGAGCCAGGCCAGGCCCTGGGCCTCCAGGGCGGTGGAGACCGGGCCGTCGTCGTGCTTGCGGAAAACACTCATGGCTCCAGACTGCCAGGCCTGCCGCCATTGCGGGAGGGCGCGGGGTCCTGCGACGGCGGTGGGGGAGTCCGGCTCTGGCCGGTCCTGGGCTGTTCCCTCCTGACCGGGCCCGGCGGCGGGACCGGCCCCAGCGGTGAGGGCCCCTGCGTTCCACGGAGCAAGCCGCCGTCGGCCCGGCAACTCGGACTGGCTACCCTGTGCCCATGACTGCTCCCGCCCCGCTCTGGTCCTTCCTGGGACCCGCCGGTACCTTCACCGAGATGGCGCTGCGCCAGGTCGCCCCCGTCAACGTCGAGCTCGACCCCTGCCCGGACGTGCCCACGGCCCTGGACCACCTGCGCGAGCGCACGGTGGAGGCCGCCGTCGTGCCCATCGAGAACTCCGTCGAGGGCGGGGTCAACGCCACGCTGGACAACCTCGTGGTCTCCACGCCCCTGGTCATCGCCGCGGAGGTGGCCGTGCCGATCACCTTCGTCCTGACCGGCCGTCCCGGCACCCGCCTGGAGGACGTGCGCGCCATCTCCACCCACCCGCACGCCTGGGCGCAGTGCCGCGGCTGGGTCCACCAGAACCTGCCCGAGGCCGTCTACGTGGCCGGGACCTCCACCTCGGCGCCGGCCCGCGCGCTGGCCGCCTCCGACGAGGACACCGGTTTCCAGGCCGTTCTGTGCAACCCGCTGGCCGCCCAGGAGTACGGGCTGGAGGTCATCGCCGGGGGCGTGGCGGACAACCCCGACGCCGTCACCCGCTTCGTCAAGGTGACCCGGCCGGGCCGCGTGGGTGAGCCGACCGGTGCCGACAAGACCACCCTCCTCGTCCAGCTCCCCCACGACCGCTCCGGGGCGCTGCTGGACATGCTCGAGCAGTTCAGCGCCCGCGGCGTCAACCTCTCGCGCATCGAGTCCCGGCCCGTGGGCGACTCCCTGGGGCGCTACCGCTTCTCCATCGACGTCGAGGGGCACGTGCGCGAGGAGCGGGTCCAGGCGGCCCTCATCGGGTTGCACCGCACCTGCCCGATGGTGCGCTTCCTGGGCTCCTACCCGCGGCTGGACGCCCGCCCGACGGCGGTCCTGGCCGGCACCAGCGACAAGGACTTCGTCGTGGCCCGCTCCTGGGTCGCCGACGTCCTCGACGGCCGCGCGCTCTAGCCGGGGCCCGCGCAGCCGCCCGGCCGCAGTGGCCGCTTGCCGCCGTCGCGGTCGTACCTTAGGCCGCGCGGTCGAGGGTTAAGGGCACGACCGTGCGGCCTAAGGTACGACCGCGCGGACGCTTCACCTTGTGCCCGGCCGCGAGCACAAGTCCCCGGCGCCGGGAGGCCGCGTCAGTGGACAGGTGGCCGCGGCCTGCGCAAGGCTCGGGATGTGAGCTCCTCCGACGCCAGCACCGAGACCACCTCAGCCGCCTCCACTGCGTCCGCTGCCGGTTCAGCCGCCCCGGCGCCCGCCTCGCTGCCCGGCCGCCGCGGCGCCGGCCCCTACCGCGTCATCATGGTGTGCACCGGCAATATCTGCCGCTCCGCCATGGCGGAGATCGTCCTGCGCGACCGCCTCGCCGCCGCAGGCATCCCCGACTCTGGGCCGGGCGGCGTGACCGTCTCCTCCGCGGGCGTCTCCGACGAGGAGTGCGGTAACCCCATCGATTCCCGGGCCCGCCGCGTCCTGGCCGAGGCCGGCTACGGCACCGGCACCGACGACGTCTCGCGCGCCACGGGCATCGCCATCGCCTCCCACACCGCCCACCGCGTCACCGACGACGAGATCGCCGAGGCCGATCTCCTGCTGGCCATGACCGACTCGCACTGGAACGTCCTCCAGCGCCGCGCCGCCGCCCTGGAGGTCGACCCCTCCCGAATCCGCATGTACCGCGAGCTCGACCCCACCGCCGCCCGGCAGGCCGAGGCCGTCGTCGCCGGCCGGGCCTCCCGCAGCGTCCTCAACGTGTCCGACCCCTGGTACGGAACCATGGCCGACTTCGTCGACACCCTCGAGGTCGTCGAACGCGTCAGTGATGAACTCGCCGAAGAGCTCGTTGCGCTCCTCGGCTGAGCTCAGTGCAGGCGGTTGTCCAGCCAGTGCATGACGGCCTGGAGGTACTCGGCGCGCGCCAGCGGCCCGGACAGGGCCAGGTCGTGGACGCCGTCGGGAATCTGACGGACGGTCACGTCATCGCCCAGGTACTGCGAGCGGTCGATGATCTGCTCCACGTCGAGGACCACGTCGGAGCGCTGGGCCTCCTCCAGGCTCGCCTTTACGCCGCCGCTGGCCGTTGAGCAGCACACGAGGATCGGCACCCGGATGCCCAGTCCGTGGTGGACCTCGCGCTGCAGACGCCGGATCCCCGCCAGGAACCCGGCTCGTACCGGGAAGGACGGCGCCGGCTTGAGTACCAGGTCCCAGTCCCATTCCCCGCGCCAGCGCCGGTGCAGGGCGGCCACGTAGTTGTCCTCCTCGCCGCTGCCGGGCTCGCCGATGACGCGCTCGGGGTCGCGCCGCGAGAGGAGGTCCACGAGCGCCGACCCGTAGGAGCGGACCAGCGCCGAGCCTCGCAGATCCAGCCAGGGGGAGTTGAGCACCACCGCGTCCACGGTCCCGGGGTGATCGGCCGCCCAGATGACCGCCTGCAGCCCGCCGGTCGAGTGCCCGTTGAGGACGACGACGTCGTGCCCGTGCTCGGAGCGGATGATGCGCAGCGCCTCGGAGATCTCCTCGTCGTGGACGCGCAGGTCGCGCACGTCGTGCGGGGAGGCGAGCCCGACGCCGGCGCGCCCGCAGGCCCGCAGGTCCAGTGCGTAGAACTCGAAGCCGGCGTCGAGGTAGGCCTGCGCCAGGTGGGTCTGGAAGAAGTAGTCGCTGCGCCCGTGCAGGTAGAGGACCGCGCGCGAGTGACGCGGCCGGCTGGCCCGACCGGCCGCCTCGCGCTGGTGGACGAGTACGGCGTGGTCGGCGCCGGGCGCCTTCGTAGGCGACTCGGTCACCGGGATGCGGCGCGCCACCCACGGCTCGCCGAGGATGTCGGGCGTGATCACGTCATCGGAGCTGCCGGAGGCGTCCGTGGCCCTAGGGGCGGCACTCGCAGTGGCGAGGGAGTCCGGGGCCGTCGCCTCGGCAGGGTCGGCGGGCCCGGCCTGGGGCGGCTCGGTGGTCGGCTCCGGCTTCGGCTCGGGGGAGGTCTGATCTGTGGGCGCGCTCATAGGCAAATCCAAACATGCCGCCCTGTGCGGTGCGAGCAGCGTCGCCGATACGCAACCTGGGAATAAACAGGGCGTTGTCGAAACATGTGAAGAGAGGTGGCTGGGGTGAGTCTCTGCCGATCTCTGCCGGCGTGACCTGAGTCCCTTGACGGCGCCCCTGCTTGCGTAGCCGACGAGACGCTGCGTAAGTTATCTCATGGCCATCTAGAGCAACCGAGAGACCTGGCTCGACGACATTGCAGCAACCCCCTTCATGGTGCGGGTGCTTCCGCCAGGAACGATGGAGGAATACGTGAGCACAAGCGATCAGTCGACCGCCGATTCTGACCGGCATGAGGAGGGTGGCTCCTCCGACGCCCCCATGATCTCCCTGCGCGATGTCCACAAGGTCTACCGCCTGCGCAGCGGTAAGGAGGTGCGGGCCCTGGACGGGCTCAGCCTCGACGTTGCCCCCGGCTCCATCCACGGCATCGTCGGCACCTCCGGCGCCGGCAAGTCCACGCTCGTGCGCTGCCTGACCTCCCTGGAGCGCCCCACCAGCGGCCACGTGAGTGTCGACGGCCAGGACATGACCGCCCTGTCGTCCGGTCAGCTGCGTGAGGCCCGACGCCGCATCGGCATGGTCTTCCAGCACGCCAACCTCCTCGACCAGCGCACCACGGCGCAGAACATCGCCTACCCGCTGGCGCTCGCGGGCGTGCCGGGCGGACAGCGCCGCCCGATCGTGGAGCGCATGCTCGACCTCGTGGGCCTGGCCGACCGCGGCGCCTCCTACCCCTCCCAGCTCTCCGGTGGTCAGAAGCAGCGCGTCGGCATCGCCCGGGCGCTGGCCGACGACCCGGCCGTCCTCCTGTGTGACGAGCCCACCTCCGCCCTGGACCCGGAGACCACCCGCTCCATCCTCGACCTCATCAAGAACGTCCGCGACACCCTGGGCCTGACCGTCATCATCATCACCCACGAGATGAGCGTGGTCCGCCAGGTCTGCGACTCCGTCAGCCTGCTTGAGGCCGGCAGGATCGTCGAGAGCGGCCGCCTGGAGGACATCGTGCTCGACGTCGGCTCCCGGCTCTCGCGCGAGATCGTGCCCCTCCCGAAGGTGCCCGAGGCCGCCGTCGCCCACGGGGAGAGCGTCATCGACGTCTCGATCACCGCCCACCCGGGTCAGCCGGCCGCCGTCGCCCTCATGTCCATGGTGGCCGAGCTCGGCGGAGACATCGCCGCCGGCGTCTTCGAGACGATAGGTCAGGCCCAGATCGGGCGCCTGGCCGTCACCGTTCCCGGGTCCGACACCGAACAGGCCATGAGCACCCTGCGTCAGGCCGGTATTGCTGCGGAGGTCCGCTCATGAACTCGATTCTCCTTCCGCTGACCCAGGCTGCGAGCGTGAGCTCGGAAGACGGGACCTGGTTCAATAACACCGTCATCCAGGAGTTCCTCGGTACCTCCATCTTCGAGACCTTGGCGATGACCTTCGTCTCTGGAACGCTGACCATTGTTTTTGGTCTTCTCCTGGGGCTCACGCTGGTGACCACCGGCCAGCGCGGGCAGCGTCCCAATCCGCCCCTCTACTGGGTGCTCTCACAGATCGTCAACGTCGGGCGTTCCATGCCCTTCATCATTCTCATGGTGGCCCTTATTTCTGTGACGAGGCTGATCGTCGGCTCGTCCACCGGCTGGCAGGCCGTCTGTGTGCCGCTGACGATCGGCGCGATCCCCTTCTACGCGCGCCTGGTGGAAACGGCCATCAACGACGTCGACCGCGGCAAGGTCGAAGCAGCCCTCATGATGGGTGCCTCCGGACGGCAGATCACCTGGGGCGTCCTCGTGCGCGAGGCCCTGCCGATCCTCATTCAGTCGGCCACCGTCACCATCATCACCCTCCTGGGCTATTCCGCCATGGCCGGTGCCGTCGGCGGCGGCGGTCTGGGCGATCTCGCCATTACGTACGGCCACAACAACAACATGGTGGACGTCGTGGTCATCACCGTGGTCGTCATCGCCATCATCGTTGGCATCATCCAGCTCATCGGCGACATGCTCAGCCGGCTGGTGGACCACCGCTGAGGCGATCACCAGCCGGGTAAGCGCGCTGAGCCATCCAGAACCGGTCGGCTGCGTCGTTGGCCCCAGCACCATCAGACTTTCCTCCCTCCCGACACTAGGGCCGCCCGGTCCTGCGAAAGGAACCACCATGTCCTCCTCCATCTCCCGCCGCACCGTCATCGCTGGTGGCCTGGCTACTGCCGTCGCCCTCACCCTGGTCGCCTGCGGCTCAAAGACCGGCCTGACTGAGAAGGGCGGCGTGACGACCATCTCCATCGGTGCGAGTCCTCAGCCCCATGCTGCGATCCTCAAGTGGGTTCAGGACAATCTCACTGAGGGAACTGGCATCAAGCTCGACATTGTGACCATCAATGACTATCAGACGCCGAATGCCTCTCTGAACGATGGCTCACTGGCAGCCAACTTCTTCCAGACCCCCAACTTCCTGGAGCAGCAGAATAAGGACAAGGGCTACGACCTGGTGTCCATTGCCGACGTCCACATCGAGCCCATGGGCATCTACACCTCCAAGGGCTACAAGGACGTCAAGGAGATCCCGGAGGGTGGCACGATTATCCTCAACAACGACCCGGCCAACACGGCTCGCGGTCTCAAGCTCCTGGTCGCTGCCGGGCTTATCGAGCTGAAAGAGGGAGTGGCGATCCCCAACCTCACGAGTGTGGCATCCAACCCGAAGAAGCTGAAGTTCAAGACCGTCGATGGCGCCCAGGTTCACCGGTCGATGCCGGACGGAGACGCTGCGATCATCAACGGCAACTACGCCATCGCTGCCAAGTTGAACCCCAAGAAGGACTCCCTCTTCCTGGAGAAGGGCGGCAAGGACTCCGAGTACCCCAACCAGCTCGTCGTGCGCAAGGACGACAAGGACAACGAGCACCTCAAGAAGCTCGCCAAGCTCCTCAACGACGAAAAGCTGCGTGACTACATCACCAAGACCTGGCCGAACGAGGCCGTCATCCCGGCGTTCTGAGGCTGGATACAGCCGGGGCCGGTCGCGGTTGGTCGAGAGGTCGACCGCGACCGGCCCTTCTCCTCTCTCGGGCGTCTCAGACGTCTCAGGCGGCGATGGCCGCGCCCAGGAGGACGAGGCGCAGCGCCCGCTCGGTGGCGTCGGTGACGAGCTCGTCGGCCCGGGAGACGGCCTCGGGCAGGTCCATGGGGACCGGGATGATGCCCATGACGGCGTCGATCCCGGCGGCGTGGACGGCCTCGGAGCCGCGGCCGATCGAGCCGGCCAGTGCGATGACCGGCTTGCCTGCCACCTTGGCCCGGCGTCCCACCTCGGCGGGGATCTTGCCGCGCGGTGTCTGGAAGTCGACGGCGCCCTCGGCGGTGATGACCAGGTCGGCTCGGGCGATCTGAGCGTCGAGGTCGACCCCGCACAGGTCGGCGTCCATGAGGACGTCGAAGCGCGAGCACAGTCTGGCCCCCAGTCCCGCGGCGAGCCCGGCCCCCAGGCCACCCGAGGCGCCGGTCCCGGGGCCGGTGAGCAGGTCACGGTGGGCCGCCTGGGCGGGGAAGGCCTCGGCGAGGAGCTCGGCCCAGTGGACCAGGCCCGCTTCGAGCGCCTCCACCTGCTCCGGGCTCGCCCCCTTCTGCGGCCCGAAGACACGGGACACGCCCCGCTCACCGGTGAGGAGGTTGTGCATGTTGCCGGCCACGAGGACCTCGACGTCGCGCAGTCGGGGGTCCATGCCGGAGGTCTCGATCCGTTGGACCCGGGCTAGGTTGGAGCCGATCGGATCGACCTCATGGCCGTCTGCGTCCAGGAGCCGGGCGCCCAGGGCGACGAGCGCGCCGGCCCCGCCGTCGCAGGTCCCCGAGTCGCCGCAGCCGATGATGATGCGCCGGGCCCCGCCGTCGAGCGCCACCGAGATGAGCTCGCCGACGCCGGTCGTCGTCGTGGCACCGGGGTCGCGCATCCCGGCGGGCACCAGGCGCAGGCCGGCCGCCGCGGCCATCTCCACCAACCAGGTCCCCTGGGCCGAGCCGCCCAGGCGGGCCAGGTAGGAGTCGACCGGCTCGCCGACGGGGCCGGTGACGCGGGTGGTGACGAGGTCGCCGCCGGTGGCTCGGGCCATCGTGGCCGCCGAGCCCTCACCGCCATCGACCAGGGGCAGCTCGACGACGACGGCGCCGGGCAGGAGACGGCGCACCCCGGCGGCCACGGCCTGGCACACCCCTTCGGGGGACAGGCTCTCCTTGAAGCCGGAGGGGGCGACGAGGATGCGGGTGGGAACGGATGTGGGCATGATCTTCCTCCAGGATTGCAGTGTGCGAGGGACTCTCAGGGGATAGGGCGGGCGCCGAGGCGCGGTGGCGCCCGGCCTCACCAGCTCAGGCCCAGCAGCGGCCACAGCCAGGCGCTGCACGCCATGACCAGGACCACCATGAGGGGCCCGAGGAGCAGCGACAGGCGCCGCAGGTCGTCGGGGGAGAAGGTCTCCATGCCCTCGATGTCGGAGAACATGGCCACGGGCTTGGCCGAGGACGGCAGCGTGTGGCAGAAGCCGGCGGCGGCGGTCGAGGCGAAGGCGGCCGCGGCCGGGTTGACGCCTACCGCCGGGGCCAGGGCCACGACGATCGGGATGAGGACGGCCGAGCGGGCCGAGCGGGACTGGATGACCAGGTGCGACGCCGTCGAGAGCGCCACGACGACCAGCATGAAAGGCCAGGGCGAGTCGATCCGCAGGGCGTTGAAGGCCGAGGTCGCCACCCACTTGGCGGCGCCGGTGGACACCAGCGCGTCCCCCATGGCGAGGGTGGCCGCCATGAAGACCAGCAGCGACCAGGGCGCCTTGGCCAGCGCCTTGCGCAGCGCCACCGAGCCGTAGCCGGGCAGCGAGGTCACCAGGACCCCCAGGAGGGCCACGATGGCCGGGTCGACGCCGTGCAGGGCCTCGGTGCACCACAGCACCACCACCGTGCCGACGAGCAGGGCGGCCCGGTTCTCGGCCTGGGTCAGGGGACCGGTGACCGGGGTCGGGGAGGCCTCCGCGAGGTCGGCGATGTCAACGCGCACCCGACGGCGCATGTCCTCCTTGCGGGTGAACAGCCGCACGATGAGCTCGGTGGACAGGTGGCTGGACAGGGCCGCCAGGGGCAGGCCCAGCAGCAACCATCCGGCGAAGGAGAACTCCTGCCCTCCCGCCGAGGCCACGATGTGGGAGGTCACCAGGTGGGCGCCCGCCCCCAGGAAGGAGCCGACCGCGGACAGCAGGATGACGGTGGGGAAGATGAGCGACAGGGCGTGGACGAGCCGCTTGCGGGAGGCCGCCAGGGCGTCGTCGTCGCCCGACCCGGTGCGCAGCGCGCCGGCCAGGGCCGTGTAGACCGGCAGCAGCAGAGCTGCCCGCCCCGAGGTGGAGGGGGCCGCGAAGACCGTGGCGACGATCGCCGCGGTCACCAGGTGGACCAGGACGCGGGGGTGGTCCGTGCCGGTCACCAGCCAGGCCGCCAGGCGGCCGGTCAGGCCCGAGGCGCTCACCCCGACGGCGATGACGAAGGCCGCCACCAGCAGCCAGATCGTGTCGTCTCCGAGGCTGGCGAACATCTCGTCCGGGCTCAGGGCACCGGTGAGGACCAGGGCGGTGGCGGCGCCCAGGGAGATGTAGGTGTCGTCCACGCTCGTGAAGGCCCAGGCCCACACCGAGGCGATGAAGATGATCAGGGTGAGTGCTCCGGTGACCGACAGGCTCCCCTCGCCGCCGCCCGCGCGCCAGGCGGCCACCCCGACCGCCGCGCACAGGCTCGCGGCGAGGACGGCGGAGACGATGCGCCGCCACGGCAGGCGCCGGGCCGGGGCCGGTTCGTCGTGCCGAGCCAGGGAGAGCGGCAGGGTCTCGCGCACGGTGGGCGTGTCGGTCTCGAAGGAGCCGGTGGCGGCAGTCGTGGTGGTCATGAGCCGGCCTCCTCTCCCGAGGCGCCGTGTGCGCGTTCATCGTGGGCGACCGCCGGCTCACCGGTGGTCACCTGAGGCGCCGTGGCCGCCGAGGTGCGTGAGGAGGGGGCGGTGGCCGGGGAGGCGACGACGGCGGGATCGGGGTCCGAGGAGAGGTTCCAGGAGCTGTCAGCCGGGATGCGCAGGCCGACAGTGGCCCCCTGGCCCGAGGCGGAGACGGCGAAGACGGTGCCGTCGTGGGCGTCGGCGATGGCCCGCACGATGGCCAGGCCCAGCCCGCTCCCGCGCGGCTTGCCGTCGGCCTCGCCGTGCGTGAAACGCTCGAAGAGCCAGTCGACGTCGTCGTCGGCCAGTCCCGGACCCTCATCGGTCACGGAGATCTCCAGCCCGCTGCGGCCGTAGCCGTCGGTGCCGGGGGCGATGGTGAGGGTCAGGGGGCCGTCGCCGTGCTGCAGCCCGTTGCGGGCGAGGTGGCCGGTGGCCTGACGCATGCGCTCGACATCGAGCGTGGCCGTGCCGCGGGCCCTGAGGTCGAACCTCCAGCGGCCCGGGGCCATGGCCTCGACGTCGTCGAGCAGGGTGCGGGCCAACTCGGTGACCTCGACGTCGGGGGCGGGGTGGGCGAAGTCGCGCCGTTCGGCCTGGGTGAGGGACTGGAGGTCGTCGAGGACCCGTTGCAGCTCGGCGATCTGGGTGCGTTGCTGGAGGACGGTGCGGGTGGCCGGCTGGCTGGCCAGGCGCGCGTCCATGACGGCCAGGGGGCCGGAGATCTCCTGGTGGGCGCGCAGGACGAACTGGGTCTGGCCGTCGAAGGCCTCCTGGAGGCGGTCCAGCATGCCGTTGAACTCCTCGGTCAGGCCGGAGATGTCGTCGCGGCCCTTGACGGGCAGGCGGCGGTTGAGGTCCTGGGTGGAGACGGAGGCGGCCGCGGTGCGCAGGTCGCGCAGGGGCCGCAGGATCTGGCGGGCCACGAGCAGCCCGACGACTCCGGTGAGGACCAGGACCGCCGCGCTGATGCCGACCATGAGCCAGATCGTGGCGTTGAGCTGGTCCACGCGCGAGGCGGTGAAGCTCATGGTGATGACGGACAGGTGCTGGGAGGGATCGTCGGGCTCGAGCTCGACCCGGGCCCAGCGGACCTCCCCGCTGCCGTAGCTGGTGGCGCCCGACGGCGACTGCAGCATCTTCACGAACAGGGGGTCCGTGCTGGTCAGGTCCAGGGTCGGGGCGGAGGCGCCGGAGGCCTGGGTGGCCTTGCCGGTGGCGTGGTTGTAGACGATGACGGCCTCCCGGTCGGTGAGCTGCTGGCCGTCCCGGTAGACCTCCATGAGGCGGGTGGTGGAGGTGAAGGGCTGGGAGGTGCGCGGGTCGACGCCGGTGGAGGCGAAGTTCTGCAGCTCCTTGACCTCATGGGTGACGTCGGTGTTGGCGGAGCGCGAGATGTCCGCCATGAGGGTGGAGCGCACGGAGACGATCATGCTGGTCAGCCCCAGGGCGACGACGAACAGCATCCAGGCGACGATGCGCAGCCGTGCGGGCACCGAGGGGCCGGAGACCGGGTCGGCGGCCGGCGGGGGAGGGGATGAGGGGGCGGAGGACATCGGCATCAGCTCCCATCGCCGGCGGAGGTCAGGTAGACCGGGCTGGGCTGCGCGGGCGGGCCGGGGACGACGGCCATGAACTCGGCGGCCAGCGCCAGCGCCACCGGGACGAGCATGAGCAGGGCCAGGGCGAGGATGCGGCGTGAGGTGTTCATGCTTCAACTGTCACGAGCCAGTCCTAGATGAACCACAGGTGAGCGTGAGAGTTCTCTTATGTTGAATAGACTAATGAAGCAGCAATGTTTGTAGGTCTTTGTTAATGGCTGGGGTGCTGCTCTGGGGCGGGGACGTACTTGTCCCGCGAGGACTGCGTCTTCCCACAGATCACTGGGGTCTGACTGTCGTCATGTGCGGGAAAGGTACGTCCTCGGTGCGAAGGTACGTCCTCGTGAACGCTGGCAGAAGCGACAGCGCTTTGCCTTGTGTCGATGCCTGCTGAGGCTTACATTCAGTTCGCTTAAAACGATCAAATCGAAAACACCGAACGGGCAGCAGTATAGGAGTGCATCATGACCATGACGACTGAGAGCAAGACCTACCTTCCCGAGGAGGATGACGCCGGGCGCTTCGCCGAGCTAATGACGGAACTTGAGGCCTCCTCCGGTGTAGCGCTGACCATCAATGGTGAGACGATTGAGCTCCCTCCCGTGGTGGCTGAGGCTCTGCTGCAAGTCGTAGATGCGATGCGTCGAGGTCTGGCTGTTACGGTGACACCGCAGGATCAGCGTCTGACGACACAGGAGGCGGCTGACATGCTGGGTATCTCGCGGCCGACGCTGGTCAGGATGCTGGAGGCCGGTGAGATTCCGTTTGAGAAGGTCAGACGGCACCGCCGCCTGTTTCTCACCGACGTGCTGGAGTTCCGTGAGCGTCAGCGTCGGGCGGCGAATGAGGCCCTGTCGGACATAGTGGCCGACGCTCAGGTGATGGGCGCCTATGACGAGGACCCTGCCGAGGCGTGCCAGGTCCTCAAGGTCCTCCGCTCTCAGGACTGAATTCTGGCGTTTGCCTCTTGCTGCAACGGATGTGAACGTTTGGCGGTGCCCTGTGCGATGGGGATGTCGAACGAGGGGATCGTCGAGAAGCTTATGCTCTGGCCCACCTCCGTGCGCCGCAACGTCAGCCGCATCCTGGCCAAGCTCCACCTGCGCGACCGCGTCCAAATTGCCGTTGCCTGGTACAAGAGTGCCGAATGGCCTGAATCGACTACCCGCTCACCTGTGTGACGACCTGAGGCTCAGCCAGTAAAACAGGTAAGGTGTCATGAGCAGTCCCATCCAGAACGATGAGATGAACACGGGCATGATTACTTCTCGTACGCCAGGAGCAACAGTGGCGGTAAGGATGTCCAGGGGAGGGGGTGACGCGGATGTGATGGCACGAGAAACGTCCACCCAGCGCCAAGTACTTCAGGCGTCAGGGAATCATTCGCTACTCGTACTCGAGTCCGGGGTGCAAGGATGATTCCTGGGTCGATGTTACCGAAGCCTTCTGCCGTGACCTGGAGGAACTGATCAGATGCCGGGAATGCTAGATAACCGATACGCTCGGGGCGCGGTGGTGGTGTTCGGTGGGGTCCTGCTCATGTCCTTTGATGCAGCCCTCATCCGCGCTGTAGACCAGCCGGCCGGGGTGTTGTCGTTGTGGCGCGGTGTGCTGATATGCGCTGCCATGGTGCTGGCGGCAGGAGTCTGCCACGTTGCTGGAGTAAAGCAACGCTGGGACAACGAGTGGGCTGCCTGGGGCAACGGACTGATGTTCGGGATAGCATCGGTGGCGTTCGTGTACTCCATCGAGACCACTTCCGCCGCTAACACGCTTTTTATCATGGCGACCATGCCGGTATGGTCGGCAGTTCTGGGACGAGTGTTTCTTCGGGCCAGTATCGACCGGCCGACGGTCCTGGCGATCCTGGCGTCGCTGGCCGGTATGACGGTCATCTTCGCTTCGCAGCTGTCCAGCGCCGCAGGTCGGGGGGAACTGTTGGCCCTGCTGGCTGCCGTGTCGATGAGTGGCGGCTTCGTGTGCTCCTCCAGACGCCGCTCCAGCCCCTTCCTCACCACAGCGGTCGGTGGGGCGCTGTGCGCACTCACCGCTGCCGCCCTTCTGCACGGGTTCGAGACTCCTGACAAGTCCTCCTCATGGCTGCCTCTGGTAGCCGAGGGCTTCGTGGTCATGCCGGTCGGTCTGGTCTGCTTATCCATTGGGCCGAAGTTCCTCCCCGTGCACCATGTGGCGATCTTTGTGTTGGCGGAGACGGTGCTGGGCCCGGTGTGGGTGTGGCTGTTCTTCCGTGAGAATCCAGGGGCGGCCTCGCTCGTAGGTGGGTCGGTGGTCATTGGGGCGATCATCGGCCTCAACATGCACTACATTCGCCGCTCAAGGAGGGAGGGAGCGGGTGTGACTTGATAAGCGTGACATGGGTAGAGTCCGCCAGTTGTCACGTGTGCTGCGGTCGTTCTCCGCGGGGATAGCGTGCTGCTTGTCCGCAAGCGTGGTACGACCGACCTCATTTCTCCTGGGGGCAAGCTGGAGAGGGGGAATCGCATGTCGCCTGCCTCGGCCGCGAGCTTGATGAGGAGCTTGGGGTCTCGTTGGTGTCGGCCACCTACTTTGGCGCCTATGATGACGTCTCCATCTTCGACCGGAACAGGATGACCACCCTATTCGTCTACATGTGCGATATTGTGGACGATTCGGTCCCTCGCTCTGAGATCGAGGCCGTAAAGTGGGTCCCGGTGACCTGCTCGCCAAGTGATGGGTCTACCTTTCAGAGCAGGGTTATTCCTGATATTGCAAGGATGCGTGGTCAATGCTGAGCAGCCCGGTGGGCGTGGTGACAGACCTGGACGGGACCGTCGTCTTCGGCGGAGTCGCCGATCCCCGGCTGGCCCCTTTTCTCAGGCGGGCCGCAGGACGTAAGGACATATCGGTCATCGTGGCGACCTCGCGTGCGCCCCGAGGAATGGCCGAGGTACTGGGAGACGCTGTGACCTGCCTGGAAGGCTCGGTTTGCCTCAACGGGGCTCTTTTGCGCCTAGGAGACAAGGAGAGGCGCTACCCCATGAGGGCGGATCACGTCCGCGCCGTCTTGGACGCCGCCTTCCGCGCGGGCATGCCCCTCTACGTGGACCAGGGCCACTCTTTCACTGCACTGGCAGGGCATGGCCCTGTCGCAGAGCCGCGGTCAGGGGAGGTGTCTGCAGCGGTCTCAGGTTTCGCTGCGTCTCCAGAGACAACGGCGGAGAAGAAGACCCGGCGAAGGGGCAGTCAAGATTCCGAAACGGAACCGGGCCTCTGGGAGGGCCTGGAGCACATGCGGGACTACCCGGATGGCAAGTGGTACACCGACCCGGCGCTGGTACCGACTGAGGACGTGCTCAAGGTGACGGTCGTCAGCAGGAGGTACCAGGGCCGTGCGGGGCAGGACATCATCAGGCAGAGGATTGCCGATCCGTCACAGGGAGCGGCTGGTCCGGGTACGAGGGCTGCCGGCGCGCAGGAGACGGGCGGCCCGGAGCCTGCGAGCACTCTCCAGGACTTGGTGGGTCTGCGCCTTGACGGCGTCGTCGCCTACCCGCACGAGGATGGTGTGGTCGACGTCTGCGCGGCAGGGGTGGACAAGAGCATCTGCATGAGGCTGATGACCGGCGAGGAGGAGCCGGCCGCCTCGGGAGGGGCGGATACCACAGAAAGGACAGCCGTCATGGGGCAGGCACCGGGTCTTCGCCACCGGCCTGTCTCCTCGTGGATCGCGGTAGGCAACGACGCCAACGACGTGGCGATGATCCGCGCGGCAGACATCGGTGTCATCGTCGGGGACGGCCTGGAAGGGGTCAGGGCGAGGAGGCAGACGGTCCGCGTCCCCTCACGCCCCGGCGCGGTGGTGTCCATTCTGGAGCAGCTGCTTGAGCTGCACCACTAACGTCACTACCGGCATGTGCGGAGTGCCTGGCGTTTCTCGGACTTGGGGAGATTTTCTTCCCATGAGTAGATATGGGAGGAGACCATGCCAGCAGCGAAGCACTCAGAGGAGCTGCTAGCCCCGGGTTCTGCGTGAAGTGACCTGTGAAGGAACAACGTCGGCGACCGAGGTGCTTGCGAGGTCACGGGTCGCGAAGAAGGTAGGTTCTCTACCACCTTGCGCCGCGTGAGCTTGTCGTTGCGCTGGGCCACCGTGCGGCCCAGTTTGGTGGAGTTGACATCCACGTCGTCGAAGTCGATGGTCCGCTCCGCCGGTTGCCGGGAGATGTCCTTGTAGTAGCCCTCGAAGCCCTGCGCACTCGTGTTGTAGGTGGTGCCGAAATGCGCGTTGTAGTCGCGGATCGCCTCATCGAGGAAGGCACGGTCGCTCGCGGTCAGCTGCGAGGGGTTCACGGCCTCATCGGCCAGCGTCTCACCGGGTGCATCGGTGTTGGGCGCATAGGGGTAGGCGATGCCGACGCTCAGGCGCCGGTCTGAGCCCAGCCCCTCCTGCTGCCGCTTGAACTCCATGTAGTAGGCGCGCGCCGCCCGGGTCGATGCCGTCGGGGACCGGATTCCTGCACCCGGCCGCGGGAGACGTCCCCTGCTGGAGCGGCATGCACCCGTCCGGCGTCGTCTCAGGAGGCGGGCTTGAAGCCGGTGACCTTTCCGTCTTCCTTGTGGTAGCCGATGATGAGGTCGG